>CETH01184597.1_pt1 | contig 118082 bp, 109 predicted proteins | sample 361461 | NCBI WGS metagenome assembly CETH01 (sample SAMEA2622695, study PRJEB7988) | marine metagenome | isolation source: saline water (ENVO:00002010), including | reverse complement strand
CAGTTATTTATGGAAAAGGGGGCAAGATGCCCCCTTTTCTTATTTGGTCTTTATTTTATTCATCATCGTTTATTTCAAAAATGACATCTAAAGGACTTATAAAAGCTTTCAGATCCTCAAAGGCTGAATTAAGAGTTTTTAAATCACTAGTTCTAAGAACTAGTGTAGTCCCGTAATTATTATTCTTAACGAATGGATAACTTCCAATCTCCACTAATTTCCACTTTGTTTGTAATTCTCCTAATGATTTGGCTATATCGCCCTCCCCCGCCATAACAGATAAAGACTTGGAAAAAATCCTATTACCTGTTTCTAGTAAAGGAGCCACACCTTGGAACATTGCTTGCATAACAGCTGGAATTCCAGCCATAACGATAACATTGTCGACAATAAAACCAGGTGCCTTGCTTATTGGATTCTCAATTAATTTTGCTCCTTCAGGAATATAAGCCATTCTTAAGCGCGCCTCATTTAACTCCTTATCAGAACCATCATAATAATCCTTAAGAATTGCATGTGCATCGGCATTGAGTATATATCTTCTACCTAAGGCCTTAGAAACCGATTCACAAGTAATATCATCGTGAGTAGGCCCAATTCCCCCTGTGGTAAAAACATAGTTATGACTTTCACGTAATTCATTGATAGCCTTTATAATTTGGCTTTCCTGATCACGCACTACCCTGACCTCATAAAGATCAATACCTAACCTTATTAATTGACTTGCAATATAATTTAAATTTGCATCCTTTGTTCGACCTGAAAGTATTTCGTTACCAATAATAATTAATGCGGCAGTGATTTTATTTTGAGAATTAGGCATATTGGCACTCCGAGATGAATATAGTATGGCTATAAATAATAAATTAAATAATGTAACTTTTAAAAATATGGGATTAAATTAAATTTTCCAATTAGTTCTCTTCATATTTTTGAGTAATATAATGATCTTCTCATCTACCCTTATACCCGGAAAACTGGTAAAGCGTTATAAGCGGTTCCTTTCTGATCATATTTTAGATGACGGTAATACCGTTACTGCACATGTCGCAAACCCTGGCTCTATGTTGGGTCTTGATGAACCTGGGCTTAAAACCTGGCTCTCGATAAGTAATAACCCTAAAAGGAAGCTTAAATATACATGGGAAATAGTAAGGGTTAAACCTGGCAAATTAGGCTTGGTGGGGGTCAACACACAGCACCCCAATAAATTAGCTCTAGAATCAATAAAAGCCGGAGTTATTAAAGAATTATCAGGATATCCAAATATTAGAACAGAGGTTAATTATGGAAGTAGGAATTCAAGAATTGACTTACTATTAAAAAATGACTCAGGATCTGAGGCATTTGTAGAAGTAAAGAATGTAACACTAAAAAGAAGAAAGTTTGCTGAATTCCCAGATTCTGTAACTTCACGTGGAAGAAAACATTTACTGGAATTACAGGAATTATCAGAAAGAGGTAAAAGGGCAATAATGCTATTTATAGTTCAGCGTGAAGATTGTGAAGAATTTCGTGTTGCGAAAGATATTGACCCTCAATATTTTGAAGCATTTTCTAGTGCTATTGACTCAGGTGTAGAGGCATTATGCTATTCGTGCACTCTAAGTGGAGAGTCAATAAAAATAAATCGTAAGCTGCCTGTGATTATAGAATAAAACTATATTTTTATATTAATAATAAATCCTTGGAAAAATGATACAAAGCTCAATTAAAATACATGAAGACCAAGACTTTGCTTCAATGAGAATAGCAGGAAGATTAGCTGCTGATACTTTGGACTATATAACGCCATTCATATTACCAGGCGTTACAACCGAAGAGTTAAATACTATCTGTCATGATTTTGTTTCCTCTAAGGGTGGAACAAATGCCCCTCTGGGTTACCGTGGATATCCAAAGTCCATATGCACCTCTATCAATCATGTTGTATGTCATGGTATTCCAGGTGACCGGATACTGAAAGAAGGCGATGTACTGAACATAGACGTTACTCCCGTAGTCAATGGATGGCATGGTGATTCAAGTAGAATGTATTATGTTGGTAATGTTTCAACAAAAGCGAAGAGATTAATTAATATTACATACGATTCAATGATGCGCGGGATTGATACTATTCGACCAGGGGCAACGTTAGGTGATCTAGGGTATGCTATCCAAACTTATGCCGAAAATAATAGATGCTCTGTTGTGAGAGATTTTTGCGGGCATGGAACTGGTCAAGTATTTCACTCTCCTCCAAATATATTACATTATGGGCAACCAGGTGAAGGCATAACCCTAAAATCTGGAATGATATTTACAATAGAACCAATGCTTAATCTCGGCAGTTGGGAAGTTAAACTCCTAAAAGATGGGTGGACTGCTGTGACAAAAGATAAGTCACTCTCTGCTCAATTTGAGCATACTATTGGAGTAACGGATAATGGGTATGAAATATTTACCCTATCCTCTAAAGGCTATACTAAACCTCCTTATTAATTAAATTACATACTCTAATATTTAAAGGAATAAGTAATGGGAACCCTCAAAGATTGTGTAGCTCTTGTCACTAACGTCAAGCAATTTGTGGGTCTTGCCTCTGCTCTTGCTCTTTCAGAATATGGAGCAAAGGTCATTTGCACTGATGAATCTTTTAATACAGAATCCATGATAAAAAAATTTGCATTACAACATCCTAAACTCTTACCCACGAACGATAATGATATAAAAAAATTATCAAATAATATAATTGAAAAATATGGTCAAATTGATTTACTGGTATCCAATGATGCCTTTCCAGCTATAAGAAAAAAAATAGAAGATTTTTCTAAAGAGGAACTAAAAGAAGGGTTAGAGGCACTAGTAGGTAGACCTTTTTCTCTAATATCTTCAGTTGTTCCCTATATGAAAGAAAAAAAGTGCGGAAAAATAATTATGATCACCTCCGCTGCTCCGCTACGCGGATTACCAAATTACTCTGTTTATGCAACTGCTAGGGGCGCAGCAAACGCACTCACTAGATCCCTATCCCGCGAATTAGCACCATATAATATCAATGTTAATGCTATTGCCCCAAACTATATTGAGAGTCCCAGTTACTTCCCATCAGAAATTATGGAAGATGACAAAAAACGAGAAAAAATACTAAGAAATATTCCACTTGGTAGATTAGGAAAGCCTGAAGAAGTTGGCAAAATAGTCAGCTTTCTTGCCTCTGATGGTGGAAATTTCATAACAGGCCAAATAATACCAGTAGATGGTGGATGGTCATAAATAGATTTTACCTTACAACCATCACCAAGAACTGGCCTATTACTTAATTTTACTAAAATCAGCCTGCATAATATTTGCCGACGCGGCACCATCCATCATAGAATGAATCATATCATTATTTGGAAAAAGAGGACTGGGGTAGCATTTGCGACTCTGAGACAAACCTAGTCCAAGATAAAATTCTGCCAATTTATAAGTTAACGGTCCAGGGTTGATTAGTGGAACAGGTATATTCTCTGCTATATGACCTGCAGCCTGGTGCATAGTAGTAGAGCCTAATAGTATAACCTCAGCTCCGTCTTCTTCTATAGCTGACATGGCAGCACTAACAAGCTTGGGAAATACATCTTCCTCTTTACCTCCTAAAAGATTTTCAGGATCAGGCAGAACATTAATTGAGCGAACTGATGCCAATTTATTTTCTAGTCCAACCTCTTTTACACCTTTTTTGTATAAAGGAATCCAGCCGTCCCATTGCGTAACAACAGAAAACCTGTCGCCAAGCATTAAAGCAGTGCAGTATGATGCGCGACCAGGCCCTATAACTGGTATATTAAGGACGGATCTGAGTGCGCTCACACCAGAATCACTCATTGTATCGATACAAACTGCATCATAGCCCTCCTTCTCAGCCTCAACCCCCACCTCAAATAGAGCAATTTCACCAAGAACATAATCATGATGGCTATCGAGAATTGCGGGCCCTGCTTTAACACCCTTAAAATCAAAAGTAATATTTGGACCTAATTCCACAGCACCAAGTTGTGATTCACGGTTGCCGATACCTCCCTCATCAAAAGCAAAGGGAACTATTACTAAAACACGTTTCTGATCTGCCATACTTATTCTCCGTAACTAGTTTGAGGACTATAAATCTATTTCTTTATCCAGATGTAAGATTAATGAATATACACTATGAATAATTGAAGACAATCTTATTAAATTAAGGATATAACATATTAAAAGTGCTCTTGACCTGGTGACTGCATATGTGAAGATATATATAATTCAATAAGATTTCTCTGAAAAAAATAGATCAAATTTAAATTATGAGAAAAATATGAAACTAATTGGCGTAGACGTCGGCGGTACTTTCACTGACCTGATAGTCACAGATACAAAGACCAAGGATATACAAATCCACAAGGTCCCAACTACCCCAAAAGACCCCTCAATAGGGGTAACTGATGGAATCATGGCTCTATGTGGATTGGCCAACATACTACCAGAAAAAATAGATCACGTTTTTCATGGTACAACTATAGCCACAAATGCTGTATTAGAATACGAAGGTGCAAATACAGGAATGATTACTAATGAAGGATTCAGAGATGTCCTTCATATTGGACGCCATCAGCGACCTGAAAATTATTCTATAATGCAAGATATACCATGGCAATCGCGTCCTTTAGTTCCCAGGCGCAACAGATTGAGCGTAAAAGAGAGGATATCTCCGCCCTCAGGTAAAGTTCTAACTCCCCTTGATGAAACTGGCGTTAAGAAAGCGGCAAAAAAGTTTAAAGAAAAGGGAGTTCAATCAATAGCAATATGTTTCTTGTTTTCATATATTGACCCTAAGCATGAACTAAGAGCAAAACAAATTGTCCTTGATGAATATCCCGATGCCTTTGTAACAACCTCTACAGAGGTTGCTCCGCAATTTCGTGAGTTTGAACGTTTCACTACGGCTGCAATGAATGCCTTCATAGGACCTAAGGTAAGAAATTATGTTCAAATGCTGGAAAAAAGATTACTTGATTATAATATTCTAGCAGATCTACATATCATGGGTTCTAATGGCGGCGTGGCAACAGCACAAACTGTTGCTGATTTGCCTGTAATAACCCTGCTCTCAGGGCCAGCTGCTGGTGTATTAGGTGGAGCTTGGTCAGCAGCAAAATCAAAAAAGCGTAAAATTATAACATTCGATATTGGAGGAACAAGCGCCGACATTGGTATTGTTATTAACGGACGTTATAGTGAAGCTACAGCAAGAGACACTTGGATAGGAGGATATCCTGTCTTAGTCCCAATGATAGATATCGGGACTATAGGCGCTGGGGGAGGATCAATCGCTCATGTAGACTCTGGTGGAGCCTTCAAAGTAGGACCTAAGAGCGCAGGCTCTCAACCAGGTCCAGCCTGTTATAACAGGGGCGGAGACTTACCAACTGTAACTGATGCAAACCTGATACTTGGAAGGCTAGACCCCAAAAATTTCTTAGGCGGGGAAATGGCACTTGATATTGTCTCTGCTAACAGGGTTATAGGTAAGTTAGCCAAAAACCTTGGAATTAGTAAGAACGAGGCTGCAGAGGGTGTTCTGACTATCATGAACTCCAATATGGCCAACGCTATTCGCTCAAAAACAGTCCAGAAAGGCCTAGATCCGAGAGAATTCTCATTAGTTGCTTTCGGGGGGGCAGGCCCGCTTCATGGCGCAGAAGTAGCAGATATGCTTAAAATTCCTGAAGTTGTAATACCACCCTATCCAGGAATTACATCTGCTGAAGGACTACTTACTACTGATCTAAAATACGATCAGATAAAAACCGAATTCCAAGTAAAGGGCACAATAGACCTTGCTAGAATTAATAAGGACTTCAACCTCCTGTCTAAGGGTTTACTCTCACAATACAAAGCCGATGGCATCACGCCAGATAAAGTGAAGCAATTAAGGTTTGGCGATCTGAGATATGTTGGCCAGGGCTATGAGCTAAGAGTGCCCTTTCCAGAAGGAAAATTAACCAATAGCTGCATAGAACAAGTTTGGTCGAGTTTTCATAAACAACATAAGCGAGAATACGGCCATTTTTTTGCAGATAGTCCTATTGAGATAGTCAATATTCGTTTGACTGGAATAGGTAAAATGCCAAAAATTGGAAAAATAACCGTTAATTCTGGAGGTTCCTTAGATCTAGCTCTAGTAAAAAGAGCGCCCTCTATTTTCCGTGTAAATGGCAAATTAAGTACTATTAAAACCAGTTTTTATAATAGAGATTTACTTCCAGTGTTAAGGTCTTTTAACGGGCCTGCCGTAGTTCTTCAAAAAGATACTACAAGTATAATACCTCCGAATTGGACAGCAAAAGTAGATGATAGCGCAAATCTCATATTGCAAAAATTAAAAAAGAAAAAGGTTTAGTTCGATGGTAAAAACAGTTTCTATTCCTTCAACTCAAAAAAAGAATACACGTAATAAGAAACGAAGACCCTCAACATCTATAGATCCTGTAACTGCAAACGTTATCCAAGGAGCCTTAGAAAATATTGCAGTTGAAATGGGTTATAAGCTAATGAGGATGTCTTACTCGAGTATTATAAGAGAGTCAGAAGACTTTGGTGCTGCAATTATTGACCAAAGCTGCCAACAGCTATGCGAGTCTCGCCAAAGCACTCCCCTCCAAAGTGGTCCGATTCCAGGATATGTTCGAGGAGTTATGGATATTTTTAAAGAGCGTGGAGAAGCAATTAACGCCGGTGATGTAATCATGCATAATTCTGCTTATCATGGTGCAAGCCATGGACCAGATGTTGCTTTCCTAGTACCTGTATTCTTAAGTAGTAAGCTTGCGGGGTTTGCCGTTACAACTGCACACCACCTAGATATTGGAGCTCTTAGTCCAGGAAGTTGCGGTATAGTTGATGCAATGGATGCGTATGCCGAAGGGCTCCAGTTTAAAGCGCTTAAGGTGTATGATAAGGGCAAAAGAAATGAACCCATTTGGCAGCTTCTCAGGGATAATATTCGTGCCCCTGATCTTGTTGTTGGAGATATGGAAGCACAAATTTCTGCTTGTAGAATTGGTGCCGATAGATATCTGGACCTTATAAAGCAGTATGGACTTGAGACTGTTGAATTAGCGTCAGAAGAGCTTATGAGCTACTCAGAAAGACTCATGCGTAATGCAATTGCTCAATTACCAGACGGGTCATACTCTGCAGAAGGACACGTGGATGGTTTTATTAATGATCCAGAAAGACGACACTATAAGATTGTTGTAACACTTAAAGTCAAAGGAGATGAAATGACCGTAGATCTGACGGGCACATCTCCTCAGTGCGATGATAGACCAATAAACATGCCCCTTAAGGGAACGGTTGATTGTGCCATTTGGCTTACACTTAGATCTATTCTTCTTGATAGTGAAACATTTGGACATATACCGCAAAATAGTGGATTAATTAGGCCAATTAGCATAGTTGCTCCTGAAGGTAGCCTTGCAAATCCATCATTTCCCGCCCCAACAATAGCCAGATTCGTTTCAGGTAATATTGTTGCTGATACACTTATGAAGTCATTATCTAAGGCTGTACCAGACAAGGTAAGCGCAGGTGTGGGTAACTTAAAAGTCATAGCATTTAGTGGTCTAAAAGAAGGAACTCATTGGGTTCATATGGATATACATGAAGGCTCATACGGAGGAAGGTATGGTAAGGATGCAATGGATGCAGTTGATACCCTTTATGCAAATACCCGCAATAATCCTATAGAAGATATAGAGTCACACTTACCTTTAAGAGTAAGTCGATATGAACTTAGGAGTGACTCCAGTGCTGCAGGCAAATGGCGAGGAGGTATAGGATCAATACGTGAAGTAACTTTCCTAGAAGATAGTTTTATATCTATTGAAGGTGATGGACATGCCTTTCCGCCTTGGGGCTATGCCGGTGGTAAAAACGGAAAGGCCGCACGAGTTGTTTTACATAAGACCAATGGTAAAAAGGATGAACTACCCTCTATGATGCCCAATAGAAGTGTTAAGAAGGGTGAAAGCATAACGCTAACAGGTACTTGTGGTGGCGGGTACGGTAATCCACTAAGCAGAAATCCTGAACAAGTTACAGAGGATGTAAAGGATGGACTTATTAGTAAAAAAACTGCTTTATCTGATTATGGCGTTGTTTTAACTCGCAATGGTACGTTAGATAAAAGAGCCACCCAAACAAAGCGAAAATCATTACGCTCAAAAAAATAGGATCCAGGCTAATGAGAATAAAAGTCATTAATCCCAATACAACAATCGAAATGACAAAAAGTATAGAATCTGCTGCTGAACTAGTTGCGAGAAAAGGTACAGAAATTATTGCTGTGAGTCCTGATTTTGGGCCAGCTTCAATTGAGAGCTATTATGATGAGTATGTTGCCGCAACCGGTGTTTTAGACGAAGTGAGGAAGGGAAAAGAGGAAAATATTGATGCCTATGTCATTGCCTGCTATGGCGACCCTGGACTGCATGCCGCAAGAGAGCTAACAGATAAACCAGTAATTGGAATTGCTGAGGCATCCCTATACATGGCATCAATGCTAGCAGGTCGGTTTGCTATAGTAACTGTTATTCCAAGAATTCATATGATGCTCGAGGAAATGGTGCGTGGATATGGGATGAGTCATAAGTGCACAGATATATACTGCACGCCTCTTTATGTTCTAGATATTGAGAAAGATCCGAAATGCTCAATTGATAAACTCAGGAATGAGGTTCGTCGAGCAGTAATAGAAGGGGGTGCAGAGGCGGTATGTCTTGGATGCGCAGGATTTGCAGCTTTTGCTCAAGAACTTGAAGATGAGCTATCCGTACCTGTCCTTGATGGCGTAGTATGCGCGACAAAACAAGCAGAAATAATGGTAGAACTTGGAAAACGCACTTCCAAGGCCATGACCTATAGATCCCCAGAGAAAAAGCCTTTTAAGGGAATGTTTAAAGAATTCAGTACTGATATATCAGATTGAGACCAAAATATAGTAAATTAATGATTCCCATTTCAAATATATTACGAAAAATAAATATTTATCTAAAATAAAAATAGAAAAAATGATGGCGGCTAGAAAGAAGTGATACCTAGATATTCTCGAGAAGTAATGAGTTATATATGGACACCAGAAAATCGTTTCAAAATCTGGTTTGATATAGAACGGCATGCCTTAAGAGCGCAAGTTAATCTCGGACAAGCTCCCAAAAAAGCAATAGCTGACGTAGAGCGCGCTGGAAAGCATGCTATAAAAAAAATTGTTGACACAAAAGCAATTGATAAAATTGAAGCTAAAACCAAACATGATGTGATCGCCTTCCTTACTAACCTAGCCTCCCAAGTTGGCCCTAGCTCTAGATTTGTTCACCAAGGACTTACATCATCAGATGTCTTAGATACATGTCTTTCTGTGCAAATGACTCAGTCTACTGATATTCTTTTAAAAGATTTAGAGGCCCTGCTTAAAGCCCTAAGAAAGAGAGCTAAACAACATAAGAATACATTATGTGTTGGACGTAGCCATGGTATTCATGCGGAACCTACAACATTTGGATTAAAACTAGCTGGTTATTACGAAGAATTTCATCGCAATAAAAAGCGTCTTTTATTAGCTAGAGATGAAATTTCCGTCTGCGCAATTTCTGGACCAGTAGGCACCTACTCGAGCGTTGATCCCCGTGTAGAAAAGTATGTAGCTAAATGCCTTAACCTATCTCCTGAGAAGGTATCTACCCAAGTCATACCTCGTGATAGACACGCAGCTTGGTTCTCTACTCTTGGAATTATAGCAAGCTCCATAGAACGACTTGCTACTGAAATTCGCCACTTACAGAGAACGGAGGTAAGGGAAGTTGAGGAATTTTTTGATGTAGGGCAAAAAGGGTCTTCCGCCATGCCGCATAAAAGGAATCCAATTCTTTCTGAGAATATTACCGGACTGTCTAGAATAGTTAGAGCTACAGTGAATCCCGCACTAGAAAACGTATCGCTTTGGCATGAAAGAGATATTTCTCACTCATCTGTAGAGCGAGTATTTGCACCAGATGCCTCGATTGCTCTAGATTTTGCCTTAGTCCGACTAACAAATATTGTTGATAAGCTATTAGTTTACCCAAAAAATATGCGGCTCAATATCGATAGGCTTGGTGGGTTAATTCATAGCCAGAAAATTATGCTCACTCTCATTGAATCTGGTCTAAGTCGAGAAAAAGCCTATAAACTTGTTCAAAAAAATGCGATGAAAGTTCTGGATAGTGATAAAAATTTCCAGTCTCATCTTTTAGATGATAAAGAGATAGTAGACAGAATAGACATTGATTCTCTTAAAAAATTGTTTGATTCTCACGCATATGTAGAAAATATTGACTTTATTTTTAATCGTATTTTTCCACCTACCAAAAATAAGAAACTCACCAAAAAATAAACGGAGAAATTTTGATGAAAGTAGGAATGGATATAAATAACCACATAGCTATTGTTACAGGAGGTGGAAGCGGAATTGGAAAATCTACAGCACTAAGATTAGCCTCAGAGGGTATTTCTGTTACAGTTGCTGATTTAGATATTTCATCAGCTACACAGACCGTAAAAGAAATACAGTCTTTAAATGGTAAAGCAACTCCTATCGCAGCTGATGTTTCTGATTACTCTGATGTAGATCGCATATTCGAACACTGCGAAGACAATTACGGTCCGTGCACTCTTCTTTGTAATAACGCAGGGCATGCTCAACAAAAACCATTTCTTGAAATTACTGTCGAAGATTTTGACCGGATGGTTTCAGTACATCTACGTGGTATGTTCCTGTGTGCTAAGGCAGCCCTCCCAAGTATGCTTAAATCTGGAGATGGAGTTATAATAAACATTGCTTCACAACTAGGACATCTTGGAGCAGTTGAACTTGCACACTATGCTGCAGCTAAGGCAGGTATAATGGGCCTTACCCGCTCTTTAGCTCGAGAATTCTCAAAAACTGGTGTCCGAATTTTTGCCATTGCGCCAGGTGCTACTCGAACACCAATATTTGATTCTATCTCTGACGAGTGGCTAGAAACAAAAGCAGCCGAGTTACCACTAGGCAGGTTTGCTGAACCTGAAGAAATCGCAGAAACTGTAGCTTTTCTATCAGGCCCACTCTCTGGGGCTTTCGTAGGTCAGACTCTCAACCCAAACTCAGGCGATATAATGGTGTAAATCTTCATAATGAATGCAGGTAACTAATTATAATTGCGATTAAAAGGATAATTTAATGAGTAATAGAGACATGGTAATAATTACAGGTGCAGGTATCGGAATAGGAAAATCAACCGCACAGACTTTTGCTGCCTCTGGATGGCATGTAATTGTAACAGATGTTTTAGAAAACGAGGGTAAGGAGACGGCTGAGGAAATCTGTAAATCAGGAGGATCCGCAGAATTTCACTTGTTAGATGTTACAAGTAGTGAAGCAGTCAATGAAGTAGTAAATTCATTAGAAAGATCTCACGGTCCTTTTTCTGCAGCTATAGCTAATGCTGGAATTGCCCATAAAGTTTTATTTGATGAAATGACAGACGAAAAATGGGCACATACTCTAGATGTTGATCTGACTGGGGAATTTAGGCTTGCGCGTGCTGTGGCCCCTGGAATGAAAAAGTTAGGCAAAGGGTCCATTGTATGCGTATCCTCAGTTATGGGCACAACATACGGCTGGCACGACCACATTCAATACAATGCAGCAAAGAGCGGTGTTGTAGGGTTAGTGAGAGGTTTAGCCTGTGACCTTGGTCAATATGGAATTCGTGTTAACGGACTTGCCCCCGGTTTCATCAGAACAGCACAAGCGCTCTCAACTGTCCATTCAGTGGGACCAGAAGGCCTTGAAAAAGCTGCAGAATATATTCCGTTAGGTCGAGTTGGTGAACCTGATGATATGGCAGACGTATTACTATTCCTCTGCTCAGATGCAGCTAGATATCTAACTGGCCAAACACTAATTGTCGATGGCGGTCTTACTGTTGGTCGCTATTAACCACTCTCATATTACAGTAAACCAAGGCCTAACACATAAACTTATGTAGTAAATTACTCCTGCTTAAGCTGTGATGCTGCTAGGTCATTTAATCTATCAATTTCTGCTTTTATTGTGTTTTCGTCAACGGATATATTATTTTCACTTAAATCTGAGATGACCTTTCGGATCACATCTGCATCTCCAGCCTCCTCAAAATCTGCCTTTACTACAGATGTAGCATAATCAGATGCCTCCGCATCTGCCATACCCATTTTTTCCGCGGCCCAGAGACCTAGTAATTTATTCCTACGCGCTGCAACTTTAAATTGAAATTCTTGGTCATGCTTAAAACGCGCCTCTTCAGCTTTTTCGCGATCATCAAAAGTAGTCATTTACGAACCGTCTCTTTCTATTTACAAAATTGTGACTGAAACACTCAGTCTTTTAAATAAGATACAAAATAAATCATACTTAATGAATAATTAGTTTATACTTATATATTATCAATCTAATAGAGTATTTTTTTATATATAGTTTTATTAGCAGCTTAAACCGCTTTTAATACCCTAGATACCATTGAAACGTTGAGTAAACTTAAAAGCTAAAATGTGTACAGCAATAATTTTGAGACGTCCTAATCATAGATGGCCGTTAATTTTGGCTGCAAACAGGGATGAAATGCGAGATCGTGACTGGGAGGCACCTGGTCGACATTGGAATAGTTGTCGTCAAATAATTGGTGGACGGGATAAAGTTGCAGGAGGTAGTTGGATAGGAATAAATGACTATGGACTAGTTGCCGTAATACTAAATCGATCAGGTTCATTAGGACCTTCGAAAAATCAATCTAGTCGAGGCAATGTGGTGGTAAATGCATTGAAATATTCAACACCCTCACAAGCAATAAGTACTTTATTAGAAAAAGGGTTAGATCAATATTCTGGCTTTAATTTGCTTATAGCGGATACATCAGAATGTTTATGGTTACGTCACGATACAAAATCTCATCCACAAGTCAAAAATGTCCAGAATGGCTTATCAATGATTACAAACCGAGACTTAAATGACCAAACATGCCCTAAAATATCATATTACAAGAATAAATTCACATCCGCTAAATCGCCAAATATAGAATCAGGAGATTTATCAGACTGGGAGAAAATATTATCGGATGATGAAGGAAATAGCTCAAGTAGAGCAAAAAATACAGCTATATGTCTTAATACTCCTGACTATGGAACAGTCAATTCATCAATTATTGGTATGAGAATTTATAATTCCAGACCGCAGTCTGTGTTTTTTTTCTGCGACGGAGCCCCAGGATCTGTAAAATTTCGTCCTGTTAATCATTAGAATCTATAAGTGAGTAAACTTATTGCTGACAAAGATTGTCTTAAGTGCGCTAAAAGTCTATGTTTTTAGTACCGATTCTAAAGGTTACCAGACTTATAGATAGCTATGAAATAATCCCATTCCGGAGGCAAAAATGTCCCGTCGTAGACGGATTTACGAGGGTAAAGCAAAGGTACTCTATGAAGGCCCAGAACCAGGCCTACTAGTGCAATACTTCAAAGACGATGCTACGGCATTCAATAATGAAAAGAAGGGCACTATAGAAGGTAAGGGGGCACTAAATAATCGTATTTCTGAATATATTTTTTTACGTCTGTCAGAGGCTGGAGTGCCTACCCATTTCGTGAAAAGATTGAATATGCGCGAACAATTGATAAGAGAAGTTGAAATAATACCCGTTGAGGTAGTTGTTAGAAATGTTGCAGCTGGCTCAATATCAAAACGCTTAGGAATAATAGAGGGAACAAATTTACCCAGGACAATCATCGAATACTATTATAAAAATGATGATCTTGGCGACCCAATGATATCGGAAGACCATATAACTGCTTTTGGGTGGGCAACACCTCAAGAAATCGAGGATATACTATCTATCTCAATCCGCGTAAATGACTTTCTATGTGGGCTCTTAACTGGGATTGGAATTCGTCTAGTCGATTTTAAGCTTGAGTTTGGAAGGCTTTGGGAAGGCGATGAAGTTAGAATCGTACTTGCTGATGAAATAAGCCCAGATAGCTGCAGGCTATGGGACATTGAGTCTAACAAGAAACTTGATAAAGACCGGTTTAGACGTGATCTAGGCAATGTTGCTGAAGCATATCAAGAGGTTGCCCGACGCTTAGGGATTTTACCAGAGTCTATATCTGATAAAAATCATAGTGAGTCTGATAATAAAGAAAGCAGTCTTAAGGATTGATCAAATAGGATGATTTAATGGAATATCTTGCAAGAATAAAAGTCGTACTCAAAACGGGCGTTCTAGACCCACAAGGAAAGGCTATAGAAGGCACACTTCAGACACTCGGTTTCGACAATGTATCCGATGTAAGGCAAGGTAAATATATTGAGTTAAAAATTTCTGCAAAAAATAAGGAAGAAGCATCCCAACAATTAGAAAAAGTTTGCCACAAGTTACTCGCAAATACTGTAATCGAAGACTACAAGATAGAAATAGAAGGCTAAAAATTAAGTGCATGCATCTATAATTGTATTTCCAGGATCAAACTGTGATCGTGATATAAAAGTTGCGCTTACTGCAAGTATGAATCATGAACCAGAAATGATCTGGCATGATTCTAATGATTTGCCAAAAACTGACTTAATTGTTCTTCCTGGGGGATTTTCATATGGTGATTATTTGCGGTCTGGAGCAATGGCAGCGCACTCTCCAATTATGCGAGAGGTTTGCAAGGCAGCAAACCGGGGGACTCCTATCCTCGCAATCTGCAACGGATTTCAAGTCGCCACAGAAGCAGGGCTCTTACCAGGGGTTTTAATTAGAAATGCTTCTCTCCGCTTTATTTGCCAAGATGTGTGGCTTAAGCCAAACCCAAAAAGTAGTGTTTTCACAAGTATGTATAATGATGGTGACTTAGTAAAAATGCCTATAGCCCATCATGATGGAAATTACTTTGTAGATAAGACCGAATTAGACATCCTTAAATCTAATGACCAAATAGCATTTCAGTATTGCTCATCGGACGGGTTATTAGTTGAAGAGTCTAATCCTAATGGTTCAATAGAAAATATTGCAGGGGTTTTAAATAAAGAAAAGAATGTTCTTGGCATGATGCCCCACCCAGAGCGAATGGCAGACTTAGCACTTGGCGGGATTGATGGTAAAATAATGTTTGACGGACTTATTTCAACGTTGAACTAAATTTTAAAGGAACTCTGAAGTGCATAATAAAACTGATAGTAATCAGGTTGATAACGATAGATCAGCTCACACAAAAAAAACAATAGAAGCTCATGGACTGACTAATGAGGAATACAAAAAAATCTTTAATTCATTAGGCAGGAATCCTAATTTAACCGAGCTTGGTATATTTTCTGTTATGTGGAGCGAACACTGCTCCTATAAGTCCTCAAGGATATGGCTAAAAACACTTCCAACTGATGCTGAATGGGTAATCTGCGGTCCAGGTGAAAATGCAGGTGTAATCGATATTGGCGAGGGAAATGCTGCAATATTTAAAATGGAAAGTCACAACCATCCCTCCTTTATTGAACCTTATCAAGGAGCGGCAACTGGCGTAGGAGGCATATTACGCGACATCTTCACAATGGGGGCAAGACCTGTTGCAAATCTCAATTCACTTCGCTTTGGTGATGTTAGAAATGAAAAAACTAAGCACTTACTATCTGGAGTTGTTGCAGGAATTGGAGGATATGGGAACTGTATTGGAGTCCCAACTATTGGGGGAGAATGTAATTTCCATCAATCCTATAATGGAAATATAATTGTTAATGCTATGACAGTTGGTCTTGCAAAGACAGACAATATATTTTATTCCGCAGCGGCCGCCGTTGGTTATCCCGTTGTATATGTTGGTTCAAAAACAGGACGGGATGGAATCCATGGAGCAACTATGGCGTCTTCAGAATTTGATGATGCGTCAGAAGAGAAACGCCCTACTGTCCAAGTTGGAGACCCATTTACAGAAAAACTATTATTAGAGGCCTGCTTAGAATTAATGGAAACAGATACAATAGTTGCAATTCAAGATATGGGAGCAGCGGGTCTAACTTGTTCATCTGTTGAAATGGCCGATAAAGGTGGAACAGGTATAGATCTCAACCTGGACCTAGTGCCAATTCGGGAAGTTGGAATGACACCTTATGAAATCATGCTTTCTGAAAGCCAGGAAAGAATGCTGATGGTCATCAAACCTGAATCAGAGGAAATAGCTCAGAGTATTTTTAAAAAATGGAAAGTGGATTTTTCTATAATAGGAAAAGTTACTGATACCGGTCGTTTAGTATTGAGAAATAGCTCAGGTATAGTCGCCGATATGCCCGTACGTCCTCTCGTTGACGATGCACCTATTTATGAGCGGCCGTGGAAAGAGATCTCTAGGCCTGAAGAATTAGTTATCTCAAATTTACCTAAGAATCGAGCTCTAAGCCCAATAGAAACTCTCTCAAAATTAATCGAATCACCTGATTTATGTTCCCGCCGTTGGATCTGGGAACAATACGACCATATGGTCATGACAGATACGGTCTACCGACCCGGAGGCGATTCTGGAGTTATTCGTGTACATAACTCAAAAAGGGGATTGGCCATAACCACAGACTGTACCCCACGATACTGCAAAGCACACCCGGAGTCAGGAGGTGCACAAGCCGTTGCTGAGGCATGGAGAAATATAATCTCTACTGGTGGCCATCCACTGGCAATTACCGATTGTCTTAACTTTGGAAACCCAGAGAGGCCAGAGATCATGGGCCAATTTGTAGGATGTATAAAAGGGATTAGCAATGCATGTCGAAAGCTAAACTTTCCAGTAGTTTCAGGAAATGTATCTCTTTACAACGAAACACTTAGTAAATCGATATTGCCCACCCCTGCAATTGGAGGTGTAGGTATAATCGAAGATATTGACTGTATGGCAACCATCAACCTTAAAAAACCTAACGAAGACCTAATTCTTATTGGTGAGACTCAAGGACATCTCGGGGCATCTCTATACCTCCGTGAGATTTATTCAAGTGAGGACGGCGCACCTCCAATAGTGGATCTAGATGCTGAAAAGAGGAATGGAGAGTTTGTTTTAGAGCTGATTAAATCAAGGACTATTAATACCTGCCATGATATTTCTGATGGCGGCATCTTAATTACAGTTGCAGAGATGTGTCTTGCCAATCATCAAGATAGCCTAATTATTGGGGCTAAAATATTTAAAAAACTCGATAAAACATCTCTAATATCATGGTTATTTGGGGAAGATCAGGGTAGATATATTATATCCTCACCTAAAGATAGAACCGCGAAATTAATAGAAGACGCTATCTCAGAATCAGTCCCCATAGAGACTATTGGAGAAACAGGTGGAAATTGTATATCTATTAACAATATAGATAAGATTAATATTGAAGAATTAAGAGAGATCCATGAGAAATGGTTACCAAAATATATGACAAATTGATTGCAATATGAATAATTGAATACAATTTGAAAGTTAGAGAGTACAGACATGCCTATGGATAAAGAACATATTGAGCGCCTTATCCTTGACGCTATTCCAGATGCAAAGATCAAAATAGAAGATCTTCGAGGGGATGGCGATCATTATGCAGCCTATGTAGTGTCAGATGTCTTCCAGGGAAAAACACGTATCGAACAGCATAAAATTGTATACAAAGCACTTGATGGCCGTATGGGAGGCGAATTACACGCGCTCGCACTTCATACTGGATTACCCGAGAAAAACACTGAAAAATAAAAATATTTAGATACTTAAGGCAAGAAAATTATTTATTTAGGAGAAAAAAATGAGTGATACAAATGAAAATAACGCTGTCTTCGAGAGAATTCGCAGTACTTTAGAAAGCACTGATGTTGTGCTTTTCATGAAAGGGACAGCTGTTTTTCCACAATGTGGTTTTTCAGCCCTTGCCGTACAAGTTATGAGTCTTCTGGGTATAAAGTTTCTAGGAGTGAACGTCCTTGAAGACCCCGAGGTAAGAGAGGGAATTAAAGAGTTTAGTGACTGGCCAACTATCCCTCAACTATATGTAAAAGGTGAATTCGTAGGTGGTAGCGATATTATAAAAGAAATGTATGAGGCCGGGGAAATAGAGAGTTTTTTCGAGTCAAAAGGAATAGCCACAACGCCTCAAGACCAGACAAATAGTGCAAATTAAAGATAGTTCCCTTATCGCGAATAGAACTCAATTACTAAATTTGGCTCCATAGTTACAGGATAAGGAACATCTTCTAGTTTAGGAGACCTCACGTATGTTCCTTCCATCTTATTATGGTCGACTTCCATGTAGTCTGGAACATCACGCTCTGGAGACACTATAGCATCTAATACGATGTTCATCTGCTTGGATTTTTCCTTGAGAGAAATCACATCCCCTTCTTTCACTCTATAACTGGGAATATTAACTCTTTTGCTATTAACTAAAACATGCCCATGATTAACTACTTGTCGTGCAGCGAATACAGTTGGAACGAACTTCATTCTATATACAACCGCATCGAGACGACTTTCAAGCAAAGCAATCAAGTTTTCACTTGTGTCACCTTTAGCTCCCACCGCATCCTCATAATAACGATGGAATTGCTTCTCTGTGATATTGCCGTAGTAGCCCTTTAATTTTTGCTTAGCTTGGAGCTGAACTCCAAAATCAGATAACTTACGTCGGCGCTGGCCATGTTGCCCAGGGCCACTTTCTCTTCTATTAGTTGGACTTTTAGGACGTCCCCAGAGGTTCTCCCCCAACCGACGACTAAGTTTGTACTTTACCTGTGTTCGTTTACTCATTTTTTGGCCTATAGCCTTTCCTCACGCTAACACTTCCTGCTCCGACGAACCTAAAGGCTCCAGCTCCCCAATGGAGACGCGTCTATTAATAGTCACGTTGCAAGAATGTGCCGTTTTACGAATTAAATCCGTAAAACGGCCGTCAATATAGCCCCCCAAAATCTCAAGTCAAACGCAATTAACATTTATTAACTAAAATTGAGTAAATTTCTGTAAAATCATGTATAAAATTGGCTCAAATTAACACTTTCCTCGTGTTAATTTCTTTACCATCCCATAAAGTGTTTGTACATCTTGACGTGTAAGTCCTGTCCGCAAAAACATTGCACGCATATTTCTAATCATCCTGGGTTTCATTTCTGGTGTTGGATAAAAACCACGCTCGTCTAGAGCAGTCTCCAAAAAATCAAAGAAACTAGCCAGCTGTCGCTTATCTATAGGTTCTCGAGAATCAATGCCCTCAGTTTCTAAAGCTACATGACTTCTGTTTGTATACCACTCATAACACAATATCAGAACAGCCTGAGCTAAATTGAGAGATGTAAAATTTGGATTCAGTGGAATAGCAATTATGGAGTCAGCTAACTCAATTTCTTCATTATCTAGGCCAGTACGTTCCGGGCCAAAAAGTAATCCAATTCTCCTACCTGATTTAGTTGCTATGCGCACTTCATCTGCTGCTGTTCTTGGGTCAATTACTCTCTTCATAACCTCACGTGTTCTTGCAGTAGTTGCAAAAACTAAATCTAGATCTCCTAATGCATCAACTAAGGAGTCAAAAACTCCAGCATTAGCAATAATTTCATCAGCACCTGAGCAGGCATTTAAGGCTTTTGGATTTGGCCAACCGTCTCGAGGCTTTACTATTCTTAAGTCCGATACCCTACAATTTAGCATCGCTCTAGCTGCAGTCCCAATATTTTCTCCAAGCTGAGGCCTACATAAAATAATAGTTGGAGAAATATCAGTATCAACGAACTGTGTGGAAGTATCATTAATCATTTTTATGTTGGTCATCTTTTCTTCAAAACATATATCAAATATCTCGCCGCCAACTAGTGCCTTCAGCACTATCCTCAAGAATAATACCTTTTTTCTCAAGAAGTAAGCGTATACGATCAGCTTCAGCAAAATTCTTTTTGTCACGAGCAAAAGCACGATCATCGATCAGCTTATCAATTTCATGAACTGAAAGACCATCGTCGGCATCTAATTCATGAAACCATGATTCAACATCTCTATTTAAGATTCCAAGAAGATAACAAGAGGCTAACAAAGAACCTTTTAATTGAGATCGAGTTAGATCATCTTTTACTTTATTTAGCTCACTAGAAATTCCATAGATTTCATTTAAAGCTGCTGGTGTATTTATATCATCTTCTAGTGCTGAAATAACTCCACTTGAGGGGAATTTATGCTCTTCCTTTACATCGATATCTTGAGCAGCCCTTAAAGCCTTATACAACCTATCAATTTTATTTCTGGCCTGATATAAATTTGACTCATTCCAGTCAATCGGTGATCTATAATGGCTACTTAGCATAAATAACCGTATTACCTCTCCAGGGAACTTCTTTAAGGCATCACGGATAGTGACAAAATTTCCAAGAGACTTAGACATTTTGTCTCCGTCAACAGTTAAATATCCATTATGAACCCAATAGTTAACAAACTTGTGTCCAACACAAGAACATTCAGACTGGGCAATTTCATTTTCATGATGCGGAAAAATAAGATCTAAACCTCCTCCATGAATATCTAGAGTTAAACCAATATGTTTCCGACTCATAGCAGAACATTCTATATGCCATCCCGGCCTACCACGTCCCCAAGGGCTATCCCAACCAGGTAAATCTGGATTACTTGGTTTCCACAATATAAAATCAGCAGGATTACGTTTATATGGGGCAACCTCTACCCGAGCACCTGAAATCATTTCATCAAGAGTTCGCCCGGACAAACGTCCATAATTAGAATTACTATTTACATCAAAAAGAACATGATTATTTGCTTTGTAAGCAAAACCACCATCAACTAAGTCTACAATCATCTTAATCATTTCAGGAATATGATCAGTAGCAAGAGGTTCTATAGTCGGCGGAAGAGCATTAAGTTCAGCAATATCACTATGGAACGCATCAATTGTTTTAGAAGTAATACTATCTATAGATACACCTGATTTAATTGCTGCATTATTAATTTTATCATCTATATCAGTTATATTTCGAACATAAATGACATTTTCTTCGCCATAGATTCTACATAAATTACGGAAAATTACATCAAATACTAAAACCGGCCTAGCATTTCCGATATGTGCCAGATCATAAACAGTTGGCCCGCAAACATACATACCAACCCGTTCTGGGTTTACAGGATGAAATTCCTCTTTACGACGGCTAAGGGTATTATAAAGCGACAGCCCCAACCTAAACTCCTAAAAAAAATTAATTTGAGCGCCCCATTAGGCGCAACTTAGTTCTCTCTCGACCTATAAGCGGTAGCAGATTCTTTAGTTCGGGTCCATGCTCCTTACCTGTAATAGCTAATCTCAGGGGTAAAAAGAGATCTCTACCCTTTCGTTGAGTCTCTCTTTTGAGAGAGTTTACCCATTCTCCATAAGTATCTTCATTCCAAGGCTCTTTAGGTAACAACTTAATAGCAATGTTTAAATAATCCTGTTCAGTGATAATTGGATTACCTGAACCTTGGCATAGATTCCACCATTCACTTGCCTCGGAAATAGAATCAATGTTTTCCCGAATAGACACCCAAAACATTTCATCTGCCTCCTTAATTCCCAAACGATCACTGACAGAATTAAAGGGCATTTCACGAATTAACTGCCTATTAAGTGCCAAGAGATCCGTCTGGTTAAACTTTGGAGGATTTCGACTGTAGTTAGAAAATTCGAAGTCATTTACCAAAGAAGAAAGCTCTTGACGAGCAATAAGGGGGAGCGAAGTTCCTAAATATGTTAGAAAAGAACAAATTGCCATGGGTTCCAAACCACTTTCTTTCAAGTCTTTCACACTAAGACTGCCTAGTCTCTTTGAAAGGCCATCACCACCCCTATCAGTAAGAAGTGGAAGATGAGCAAACAATATTTGCTTTTTCACATTCCCCAATGCCTCAAAGATCTGTATCTGCACAGCTGTATTAGTTACGTGATCCTCACCTCTTATAATATGCGTTACACCACATGAGATATCATCGACGACTGAAGGCAAAGTATATAGATAACTACCGTCTTCTCTAATAAGAACAGGATCACTTATATTATTAGTATTATATTCCTGATCGCCGCGAATTAGATCTCCCCATTTGGCCGGATTACCATCAAGCAGGAATCTCCAATGGGGAATTCTACCTGTAGATTCTAATTTTATTCGCTCTGCATCACCTAAATGCAAACCTCTACGATCATATATTGGAGGTTTTCCAGCTGATAGAAGTCTACGCCTCATCAAATCAAGTTCTTCCCGCGTATCATAACAAGCATACAAACGTCCAGATTCCTTTAGTTTGATAACAGCCTCTTTGTAAAGCGATAATCTAGATGATTGAAAAATTTCCTCATCCCAAGATAGACCAGACCACAAAAGATCATTACGAATAGATTCTGAAAATTCGGAACGTGAACGCACAAGATCTGTATCATCATGACGCAAGATAAATTTACCATCCAACTTCTGGGAAAATAGCTTATTAGCCAATGCTATGCGTAAATTTCCTACGTGAATATTCCCGGTTGGACTTGGTGCAAAGCGAGTAATTATAGACATAAATAGTATCTTTCACATTACCAATTTAAGAGTCAGCGCGAAATTTATTGGTGATTGGATATCTTCTTTCCTTACCAAAGCTTTTCCTTGTAAGCTTCACACCTGGTGGAGCTTGTCGTCTCTTATACTCGGCAATATCTAACATATTCCATATTTCTGAAATAGTATCTTTTTTATACCCTACACTTTCTATCTCTTGGATTGTTTGTTCATTCTCTACAAGGCGGTATAGGATATCATCAAGAACATCATAAGGCGGCAAAGTATCTTCATCAAATTGGTCATAGGCTAATTCTGCAGACGGTTTTTTGTGGATTACTCTCTCAGGAACTACAATTCCTGAGGAACCCAGAGATCCCGTTGGAAAATTCATATTTCGCCATTTTGCTAGATCAAAAACAGTTGTCTTATATACATCTTTTAAAACTGAATAGCCTCCACACATATCGCCATAAAGAGTTGCATAACCAACTGACATTTCGGACTTATTACCAGTCGTCAAAACCATAGCTCCAGATTTATTAGATAAGGCCATAAGAATAATTCCCCTTATCCTTGCTTGAATATTTTCCTCTGTGGTGCCCCCTTCCCCAGAAGCTAGGACCTCAGAAAGCCCTAATTCAAAAGCACTTATCAATGAATCAATTGGTATGGTGCTAACCTCCACTCCGAGAAGATGAGCAGAGTGATAAGCATCCTCAAGAGAATCTTTTCCTGTATATTTAGATGGCATTGTTAAGCAACGAACCTTACCTGGGCCCAAAGCGTCTACAGCTACAGCCGCAGAAAGTGCAGAGTCTATCCCGCCGGAAAGACCTATCAATACCCCTGGAAAACTATTTTTCTTTACATAATCTCTTAAGCCAAGAGTGATTGCCTTATATATTAAGCTTAACCTCTCTTCTTCACCAGTAATTACATTGGATTTACAAATACAGGTATTATTTTCCTTAGCCCAGTTTGTTGAAATAATTGATTCCTCAAAAACAGGTGCTTTTACTTTAAGTATACACTCAGATGAAAGTGCAAATGATCCTCCATCAAAAACAAGCTCGTCCTGACCTCCAACTTGATTTACATATATCATAGGTAGCCCTGTTTCTTTTATTCTAGAGACAGCGTGGGATAACCTCTCATCTTCTTTTTCAGACTCAAAGGGAGACCCATTAATACTAATTAAGATTTCCGCACCAGATTCTTGAAGGCATTCAGAAACATCTGAGAACCACATATCTTCACAAATCATACAACCAAGGCGAAACCCTCGAACATATATTGGTCCACCAAGATCACCAGGATTAAAAACTCTCGCCTCATCAAATACTCCATAATTTGGTAAATGATGCTTGAAACGCTGAGTAGCTACCCTACCTTCTTCTAAAAATAACAAACTATTATACAATAGGTCATCCTCAACCCAAGGCGCTCCAAGTATAATAGATGGCCCCCCATCTTTTGTATGATTAGCTAATTCCATAATTGCATTATGAACAGATTCCTGAAATGACCGCTTAAGTATTAGATCTTCAGGGGGATAACCAGTTATCACAAGCTCGCTGGTAACCATTAGATCAGCCCCAAGTGTCGAGGCTTCATCTCTTGCTTGAATAACCTTTTCAAGGTTACCTTTTATATCACCAACAGTTGGGTTTATCTGTGCTATACAAATATTTATCGTTTTTGCCATTCTTCAAAAACCTAATTGAACATAAAAAATAGCTCAATATTTTTTTAAGTTTATTATACTACGATTTGGATTTCTGTTTTGCACCTCTCAGAAGGAACTCACGACCAAGTTTGACTTTCTGATCATCATCATATGCAACAATATCTGCAGTTGCGTATGTTTCAGTCCATGTTTCAGGTATATATGAACCTGTACCTATAATATCAATTGGAGTCTCAGCACTTGCCATAACACGACACTTTTCCGGACCAAAACCAGAGGATGCAACTATCTTTACCTTTTCAAACCCCTCTTCGTTTAAAGCATCCCTCATATGATATATTGCTGCAGCCGTTACGCCTGTCCCTACAAGCCAGCTTAGTTCAGATTCGTTTCGGTACTCGCGAACGGCCCTAGGGCAATGTCTATCTAAAACTTCATACGAGAGAGCCATATCTAGCCCTTCTAAGTATCGCCCTCCATGGGTATCAAGTCTAACAGCAACCTTACCCGCTCGAGCTAGATTCGGAAAACTCCTACAAACTTCTAATGAATCTGTAATTTCTAAACCAAAATAGTCCACCAAAACAGTTAAATCATCATCCGGAAATGCCTGATTATACATTTCTGCCGCCCTCAGTGTTGAACCTGCGTAGCCTACAAAAGCATGGGGCATTGTACCAATGCCAGCTTTTGTACCAAAGTAATTTGCTGTTGAATCGTTAGCACTTCCGATAAAGCCTATTGCTCCATTCTTACGTTTTGCTGACTCTGAACCCACACTCGCAGCATAAGCCATCATTTCAGCCATCTCAGTACCCGCGCAATGCCTTGCATCCATAGCCACAAAAGATACATTAGGAAGAGTAGCGCACATATTATAGGCATTGTAACTCGCTACACATGCCGCCCCGATCCTTTGGAGATATAAAGTCTCTAGATCAACGAGAGCATGGAAAGAGCCTGTCAGATACATAAGCGGCTCACCTGCGCCAACCCAGTCTCCCTCTTGAAACCTAGTATCAATAGTAATTTCAACTCCACGCTCTAAAGTGACTGCCTCTAACCACTCAAGCATTAGTCGTGGGGCAAAACAGACAGGTCGCCTCATAAAAATTGCGTAAGTTACTTTCTTATCCCCAAAACGTCCCACTGTTTCACGTGTTTTTACAAAATAACGATCGGTATACCGGGATATTTCAGAGCTACTAGGCAATATTTCTTTCGCCATGATCGTCGCACCTTATCTTACGAATGTATAATAATGGTAAGTGATCTACAGCCTCATTAATTATTAGCGATTAATTCCGTTTCAGTAGAATCTTCATTTCTAGCTATTTGCTCTGCAACTAAGAACGCAAGTTCAAGGGCCTGAGAAGCGTTAAGTCTCGGGTCGCAATGCGTATGATAACGATCCGAGAGACCTTCCTCAGTTATAGCCTGCGCTCCTCCTAAGCATTCAGTAACATCTTGACCGGTCATTTCGAAGTGCACTCCTCCAGGATATGTACCTTCTCCATGATGAACTGAATAAAAGCCCCTAACTTCTGCTAAAATTTGATCAAATGGCCTTGTTTTATAACCATTGCTGGATTTGATAGTGTTACCATGCATCGGGTCGCAAGACCAAACAACTTTTCTTCCTTCTTCCTTAACCCTACGAACTAACTGAGGTAACTTTTCTTGTACGGCATCAGCACCCATTCGACTGATCAGAGTTAACCTGCCAGCCTCATTGTCAGGACTCAGAATATCTATAAGCTCTATTAATTCGTCTGGCCGAATAGTTGGCCCCACCTTTACACCAATTGGATTTTTTACACCCTTTAAAAACTCCACGTGTGCGCCGTTTAGCTGACGCGTACGATCACCGATCCAAAGCATATGGGCCGAACAATCATACCAACTCCCAGAAGTAGAATCTACACGTGTTAACGCCTCTTCATATCCTAAAAGTAGAGCTTCATGAGAAGTAAAAAATTCTGTCTCTCTAATTTGAGGGGTAGTTTCTGAAGTCATACCGCACGCTGACATAAAGTCTAGAGATTCTGTTAATCTTGCAGCTATGTCACGGTAACGCTCACCCTGTCGTGAATTTGCAACAAAGCCCATATTCCAACGCTGAACTTCTTGTAGATCTGCGTATCCTCCTTGAGCAAAAGCACGGAGTAAATTAAGCGTAATCGCAGATTGGTTATAAACACGTAATTGTCTTTCGGGGTCTGGTCTACGAGCAATAGGATCGTATGACATATCATTGACCATGTCCCCTCTATAAGATGGCAACTCCTCTTCACCTATAATCTCAGTATCAGCAGATCTAGGCTTAGCAAATTGACCTGCCAATCTACCAACTTTTACGACTGGCCGTTTTGCTCCATATGTCAAAACAACAGCCATCTGTAGCATAACACGAAATGTGTCTCTTATATTGTCCGCATGAAACTCAGCAAAACTTTCTGCACAATCGCCTCCTTGCAATAAAAAGGCCTGACCATTACAAACATCAGCAAGGCGAGATTTAAGACTCCTTACTTCTCCGGCAAAAACCAATGGAGGTAAAGACCTCAGCCTATCCTCTACTGATTTTAATTCAGCTAGATTGGTCCAGTTTGGCTGCTGCTCAACTGGTTTTTGTCTCCAACCCTCTGGGCTCCAATTCTTTGTCATGGCAGAACTCCTAGCAGAAAATACTGCTTGAGCAGGTGCCTATACGCTTAATTTAATAAATTTTCCACCCTTTTGAGTATGGTATTTATAAACTAGCCTAAGAAGGCCCTAATTTATACATGGTCACCAGCTCCTCAGAGGAGGTCGGATGAACAGCCATTGTAGAATCAAAGTCATCTTTTGTAGCGCCTGAATTGATAGCAATCCCTAGTATTTGAGCCATTTCTCCAGCTGCTTCACCCACCAAATGGCATCCTAGAACTCGACGGCTAGCTCTTTCGACAACAAGCTTCATAAATACCCTACTTTCACTCCCAGAAAGAGTATGCCTGAGAGGACGAAAATCTGTTTTAAATATATCTATTTCAAACTTTGAGGCTCTTGCCTCCTCCTCTGTTAACCCAACAACTCCAACCTCAGGTTGAGTAAACACAGCCGTGGGGATATTTATATAATTAGGTAATTGCGGATTATTATTGAATAAAGTTTCCGCCAAACACCTACCCTCATTAATAGCTACAGGAGTTAGATTAACTCTGTTAGTACAATCACCTACTGCATAAATATTATTTACTGAACTCATAGAACCTTCATTTACCTCAATAGCGCCATCCTTATCTAATTTTAATCCTACCTTATCGGCACCTATATCGTGTGTATTAGGATGCCTACCTGTAGCAAAAAGAATTTTCTCTGCAACCAATTCGACATCATCGTCTGTGATTACTCTAATACTATTTTCCGATTCTATGATATTTTTAACAGAAGACTTTAAACGTATATCTATACCACTTTTTTTCATCTCTTCACAAACAAACTGAGTAACATCAGAGTCAAACCCCCGAAGAATCATATCTCCTCTATAAAGCAAAGTAACATGAGATCCTAATCCCGCCATGATACATGCAAATTCACACGCTATATATCCACCACCAACAATAATAATACTCTTTGGTTTTTCCGGGAGATTAAACATATCATCTGAATCAATGGCTAAATCAATACCTGGAATTTCCGGCATGTTTGGATAGCCACCAGTTGCAATTAAAATATTCTCGGCATGGAATATCTTCTCATCTACAATAACTTCATTAACACCCATAAGGCGCCCACGTCCTCTTATAATTTTAACTCCAGAGCCATCTAGTAGCCCTTCATAAACTGACTCTAACCTTTTCAACTCTTCAACTTTTGCGCCCATAAAAGCCTTCCAACTGAATGAGGACTCTTTTAATGACCAGCCATATCCTGCCGCTTCTTCAAAATGATCAGAAAATTGAGATGCATACACTAGTAATTTTTTTGGAATACATCCACGATGGACACAAGTTCCACCTAGTGCATCCTCTTCAATTATTGCTACACTAGCACCATAACTTGCGGCTCTTCGTGCACAAGCTACCCCACCAGACCCTGCACCTATAATTAAAAGGTTAAAATCAGACAACTTTTCCTCCGTGCTAAATATAAAAAACAAAGCTTGGCTATTTCTTCAGTATTTGTAATCCTATAAAAATAATGCATAAAAAATGCCCCCAGCATAAACTATCTTTATTGCCAATCAACATGAGAAGGCGGCACTTTCTAATAACTATAGCAACCTCGGGACTAGTTGCATTATCAGTTAGAAACAGCACTGCAATAGCAGAATCAGATTATTGGGACAAGAAAGAACGCTGGCTGAACTTAAGGCATGTTTGGACTAATGAGGAAATTACAGTTACATACTGGAGAAATGGTCATTATAAGCAAAATGCTCTTATTAGTATAGATAATATACTTCGCGATTGGCGAACTGGAGAAATTGGCAATATATTTTACCAACTTCTTGATCATCTTTTTCAAATTTCTACTGCTGCAAAGATACAACCTGAGTATGATATACTATCAGGATTTAGATCTTCGAGTACAAATAATTGGCTAGCTAAAAAAAGTGAGAATGTTTCAGTCAATAGCCTCCATACTATTGGCATGGCAATAGATATACGCCATAGAACAATGCCAACCAAAGTACTTTTTGATGTTGTAAAGAGCTTAAAACTTGGGGGCGTTGGGTATTACCCAAGATCTGACTTTATTCATATTGATGTCGGACCTGTACGTACATGGATTAACAATTAAAATAGCTTTAAGTTCTCAAAAAAAAGAACAATGCACGAGTGACATCATCAGGATTCTCCTCAGCAAGAAAGTGCTTGGATTCTATTCCACCACTTATAAGGTCGATTGTACGCTCCCCCCAAACCTCAGCGACATTACACCAAGTATTAATTTTACTATCGTTTCCCCATAGCACTAGCACAGGACACCCAACCTTTTTATCTAAATCATTACGATCATCAACTAAGTCTATGCTAGCAGCAGCCCTATAATCCTCACAAGTAGCATGAATCATCTCACTGCTCGAAAAGCAACGCTCATATTCCTTAAGCGCCGTTTCATCAAATATTTCTAGTGACCCGCCCCAACTCTTTAAACACCAACGTAGAAAGAAGTTTGAATCCTGCCCAATTAGAACTTCTGGTAAATTAAAAGGCTGTGATAAAAAAAACCAATGATAGTAACTTAAGGCCTTGTTCATATCTGTATTTTCAAAAGTCCACAATGTTGGAACTATATCTAATACAGCTAAGCGTGTGATTCTGTCTGGAAAATCAAGCGCCATACGATGAGCAACCCGACCTCCTCTATCATGGCCTATCACTGCAAACTTTTCATGCCCTAATTTTTTCATAAGAGCTACCTGCTCTTCAGAAGATACTTTCTTACTATAGGCTCGATGACTATGATTTGATTTAGGCTTATCAGAATCTCCATACCCCCGAAGATCACTTGCAACTACAGTAAAGTGTTGAGCTAGAAATGGCGCAACACGATGCCACATAAAATGATTCTGAGGATAACCATGAAGTAACAAAACCGGCTGCCCGTAACCAGCAGTTTTTAAATTAATTTTCACTCCGTCTACATCAACTATATGACTTTCAAAACCATCAAACATTGAATTGCCCCCAGCGTAAAAAATTCAGAGAAATCTGATATACTAAGTTATAACCAATCATTTAAATGAATAATTATGAGCTAAATACTCTTCAGATTGCATTTCATTCAATCTCGAGATAGTTCTATCAAATTCAAAATTTCCCGTCCCCTTAGGATACAGCTCTTCCGGCCTTACATCAGCTACTATAACTAGACTAATCATATTCTCATAAAGTACATCTATAAGCGTGACGAATCGTTTTGCTTCATTCCTTTTCTCAGGTCCCATCTGAGGGACTCCTTCAATAAGGACTGTATGAAAAGAAGACTGAACTGCTAAATAATCTGCTGCACCAAGAGGTTTTCCGCACAACTCATCAAAAGTAAACCAGGCTACACCTTTTGCCGCCCTATCGACCCTTAATAACCTTCCCTGAACTTCTATTTCTACAGGTATGAAATATGATTGCCCGGTTAACTGAGAAAAAGTTGCACCTAAGTAATCAATATTTTTCTCGCATATTGGTATCATATATAGATCAGCCTGCTTTAAATATAGTTGTCTAAAATCCCCGTCTCCAGAAAGTTCTATAACATTCATTTTATTTTTCACGGTTTCTATAAAAGGCATAAATCGATCTCTATTTATCCCACCATAGTAAAGTAGATCAGGAGCCCTATTTGAAGTAATTACTATAATCACACCAGAAGAAATGAGGCCATCAAATAGTCTTCCCAGGATCATTGCATCACCAATGTCTGTAACTTGAAATTCGTCAAAACATAGTAATCTAGTCTTATTAGAAATTCGGAGAATTATATTTTCTAATGGATCTGGGTTATTATTACCTGATACTTTTGTTAGGTTAATTTCTTTATGTATATCCTGCATAAACTTGTGATAATGCACTCTCTGCTTACGATCTATAGGTATGCAGTTATAAAAGAGATCTAAAAGAAATGTTTTTCCTCGCCCAACGCTACCCCACAAATAAATACCTCGGATATCCCTATATTTATTTGAAGGGCGAAAAAACCTGCCAATAAAAGAGGTCTTAGAAACTGAAGTTTCATTAAGAATGTGAGTATATAGTCTATCAAAATACTCAACTACAGATGCTTGATTTAAATCAGAAATCAACTCCCCACCATCGATTAACTCCTGATAAATAATCTTGGGACCCCTACTATCAGTTTTCATTTTCATAGCACATACTAATCTTTATATAGAAATCCAAATAATCCTAAAAAAATTATTTTCCTTTATATAATTATACATTACCATGATTATATGATTGACTTTAAACATTTAAATCCTCCCGGTACGCCAAATAACTTCTTCGCTGCCCCTCAATCCCTTGGAAACAAGCAATCCAATTATGATAGCCCAGTATTTGTAACTGACAATCATAGCATTATTGATGCCTTATACAAAATTGCCACTAGTGAGCCACGGACTAAATTGCTTAAAATAGATAGAGATAAAGGTCGGATGGAGTTTTTACAAAGGAGTCTAATTTTTCGCTTCCCAGACTATATAGATTTAGAAATCCTGGAAATCGAAGATAATTACTGTTCGGTGAATATATATAGCAGATCAAAATATGGCTCTTATGATTTTGGAGTGAATAAGAAACGGGTGGTTCGTTGGATGGAAAATCTTAGAAATTTATTCAAAGTCAAAAATGGTTAATAATAATAAATTATCCATATAAAAATTATGCAAGCAATTATTAGCGACATAATTTATACAGGTAGTGGAATACTCAAAAATTACGCTATTATCATTGATAATAATGGCCTTATTCACTCTATCTTACCTCAAAAAAATATTATTCCAGAAATATATAAGAAAATTTTTCATGAGTATATTTTGGCTCCAGGTTTTATAGACCTTCAAGTAAATGGGTCCGCAGGAATGATGTTTTCTGATAAACCTGACCTTGAAACCATTGAACGGATGGCTTCTGTCCAACAAAGTCATGGGGTAACAGGTATCCTTCCTACCGTTATTTCTGGGCCTACAGAAAATATGAAGCTAGCCGTAGAAGCAATAGATAAAGCTATAGGAAATATTCCTGGTATCCTTGGAATTCATTATGAGGGACCATTTTTAAATCCTAATAAAGCTGGAATTCACGATGTAAAATGGATAAGAAATAATGATAAATCGATTGTACCTTTCATTTACCCCAGTAGACACGGAAGGACATTAGTAACTTTAGCTCCTGAGTGCGTTTCTAGTAGCGACATAAAAGAACTCAAATCTTCTGGTATTATTATTTCTGCAGGCCACACTTCTGCTGGGCCTGATATTATTGATGAAGCCTCAAGAAATGGCCTTACTGGAATAACACACCTTTTTAACGCAATGGATCAACTTGGATCAAGGCAACCTGGAACTGTTGGGGCAGCTTTGACTAATGACAATCTTTGGTGTGGATTAATAGGGGATGGGTTTCATGTTGACACAAGGTCAATATCGCTTGCCCTCAAAGCAAAGCCTAATGGGAAACTATTTCTTGTGAGTGACGCCATGGCACCTGTAGGGTTAGCTTCGATGAAATCCTTTCAAACCTGTGGGAAAAAAATTCATGTAAAAGATAACCGCTGCTTGACCGACAAAGGCGGACTAGCAGGGTCCCTATCAACGTTGGACAAAGCATTACTATTTTGCATCAAAGAACTAGGAATACCTATTGATGAAGCTCTACGTATGGTATCGACATACCCAGCACGTGCCATTAATGAAGGGGAACGAAGAGGAATGATAGAACCTGATTATATCGCAGATTTAGTGTCCCTAAATAGAGAATTAAAGCCAACCAAAACATGGATAAATGGAAGGCTGATCAATAAATCACCCTCCCAGAATTCTTCTGAATGAGAATCGGTATAGATATTGGCGGATCTAAAATTGCAGCTATCGCTATAAATAGCGATGGTATTTTACTGTCAAAAACTCAAATTCCTGTATCGCAGAATTATTCTGAATTGCTTTCCTCTATTTTTTCAATTCTAGAGTCGCTGGAAACTAATTTAAACATGAAAACTGCTTCCCTTGGGATTAGTGTAGCTGGCCACTTATCATTAAACGGAAATATATTGAGTGCTGCTAACCTACCTTGGATAGTAGGAAAGGACTTACGCTCAGACCTCAGACAGGCTTTTCCAAATTGCAAAATTTCAATTGCAAATGATGCAAAATGTTTTGCAATTTCTGAATCATACGATGGTGCAGGCGCTAATTCAAAATTAGTATTTGGAGCAACTTTAGGAACTGGGGTTGGCGGAGGAATAGTTTTTGATGGCAATGTATTAGACGGGGTTCATGGTATATGCAGCGAGTGGGGTCACATCCCAATGCCCTGGAGAAAAGATGATGATGGAGATTCCAGACTATGTGCCTGCGGTAAATGTAATTGTATCGAAAGCTGGATAAATGGAAAATCGCTATCAACTGACTATCAGGAACTTTCGGGAAATTATTTAGATGCAAAAATGATTACAAAAAAAGAAATTGAAGGAGACCCTTTAGCGTCCAAAGCACTAAAACTTTATAGTGATAGACTAGCAAGAGCTTTGGCAATGATAGTTAATATTCTTGATCCGGATATAATAGTACTGGGTGGAGGTCTCTCAGAGATTAAAAGTATTTATAATGATATTCCAATAAAAATGAGGCCATTCACAATTATAGAAAAAACAAGCACAAGAATAGTGAAAGCGCATCATGGGCAAATCAGTAGCGCCCTCGGTGCAGCAAGGCTAGCTTGATATTAATTAAACTGATATTTTAATAACAAGTAAGTATGCTCTTCCGGATTTTATCTTTTCTAAAGTTTTAATTAAGATTACTCAACTCTAAATTTAATTTCACAACCTCCACCACTCCAGGCCATATTAAAGACAACATGCCAAATACCCCCTTTATCCGTTGCTTCAAATGACCCCACTCTTTCACCACCACTTGCTTTCACGGTAGCTTCCTGAGATAGAAAATTCCCCTCATAATCACCAGTCCAAGCACCTCGAGGATTTTTAGCAAGAAGTTTAAAGGCACCATCCTCATTTAAATGAAATTTCTCAACTCTCCACCCTTGGCATCGCCCTGCATTGATTCCCTTAACAATCCAGTCTCGTTTTTCAACTACCCCCGATTTACTTGACTCGTTTTTTTTCTTTTCCTGCTCTGTTTTATTTTCTAATTTTACACTAAGAAGAATATCACTATAATTTTCATCAAGCTCCTTAAGCTTAGCCTTAATAATCTCTAACTGAAGGTCCAAATCTTTTTTAGCCTTTAAATATTCGATTTTTCTCTCCAGCATCTCTATTTCATCAGCCCTTGGCTCACTTATTATTACGAGATGAGATAATAAATAAAATATTGTTAATATAAAAATACTGAATCTAAGTTTTTGCATAATGACCCCCCCTGATTACAAACTTATAAAAAATATCGATTACCTTAAATTCTTATATTAAATTAAAGTTTATAATAAAATATTTAAACCTCTGATATAATTCTAATTTATAGTTGCTTATAACCATTATAGAATTAACTAAAATAATATTCTTTATTTTAAAGGAAATATATATGACATCAAAGGTGAAAACTCATAATAATAAAGTCGGCTGGGGTATTATTGGTTCAGGTGGCTGGGCAGATAATACTTTCGCACCTGCTATCAAGTCTGCCCGCGGGGGACAGTTGCGGGCTGTTTTAGCACCGGACATGAAGGAGGCAATGTCATTTTGCAACCGTCATAATATTAAAAAAGCATATTCAGATATCAATAAGTTTCTAGCTGATAATTCCTTTGAAGCTGTATGGATCGCAGCACCAAATAATATGCATAAAAAATTTACTGTTGCAGCTTTAGCCGCTGGTAAACATGTGCTTTGTGAAAAACCAATGGCAGTAAGTGTCGATGATTGTAAAGCCATGATAAATGCCTCTAGAAAAGCTAACCGCATATTACAAGTTGCATATAACACTCGACATCACCCAAAATTACAAAAATTAAGGGAACAGTGGATTAGTGGCATTTATGGTAGACCAGTACACGGAAGAGCACATATTTACTATCCTTATTCAGAAGACTTGGGTTACCGGTCACTTGGAATAAAAAATGGTTGGCATTCCTTTGATAAAAAAGTTGGGGGTTGGGCTTATGCAGATTGTGGCACACATGGCATTGATCAGTTACGGTGGTTTCTCGGTGATGCAGAAAAAGTAATGGCATCACATAATTCAAATCCTAGCTGGGGTTATAGAACACCCGATCATATTGTAACTATGATAGCATTTAAAAACGGTTCTGTTGGTAGTGTCTCCGCATCAACTGGACTGCATCCTTGGAAGCCACGTCTCGAATTTTATGGCGATAAAGGCTACATAGTTATTGATGGTGGCATAATTGGAGAACCAGGATTTATTACAACCAAAATTGCTTCAGGAAATGAGCGTAAGTTTGTTTTGCCTCCGACCAAAACCTATAAACTTCAGGTAGAGGCTTTTAGTCGCGCCATTACTTATGGAGAAGAATATCCTCTTAAACCAGAAGATGGTCTCGAGAACGTTAGATTAATTAGTCAGGCGCGTGGCTGGTGATTTATCATTTATCTGTATTCAGAAATTGTAATCTCTAAAAACTATTATTATAAGTGAAGAAAGCAATACTATACTTTTTCTAGTAATCTTGCAGAAGAATCAATAATATTCTTGATTTCTTGTTCCTGCGTATCCCATCTAGTAACAAGTCTAATAGTATTTGATGCATCCCAGGGTTCTGGCCACCCGTAAAATTGCGCCCCACAATCCCGCAAACCTTCAATTACTAACTTTGGAAGGGTAACAAAAACTTCGTTAGAGGCACAAACAGTCTCTACTTGGGCGCCCTTCAATGAATTGAACTCCGAAGCCAGCTGTTGTGCATAATGATTGGCGCGACTTGCTAAATCTAACCATAAATCATCCTTAATATATGCCAACAATTGCGCTGAAATAAATCTTGATTTTGATATTAGCTGACCAGCTCTTTTATGTCGGAATGCTAATTCTTCAGCTAAATCTTCTCTAAACAAGACTATAGCTTCCGCACCAAGTGCCCCATTTTTTGTTGCACCAAAGGTTAAAATATCAACACCAGCCCGCCACGTAACATCAGCAGGTGCCATACCCAAGCTTACTATTGCATTAGCTAATCTTGCACCATCCATGTGTAAATTAAGCTTATGTTGAGTAGTCAATTCATTAATTTCTAGAAGTTCATCACAAGAATAAACAGCCCCCATTTCAGTAGCTTGAGTCAAACTTACTGCTGAAGGTTGAGAACAATGGACAAAACCCATACCCGCTTTTTCCAATGCTGACTTTATACCATGTGCAGAGATTTTTGCGTCCACTCCATCAATGGTCAATAATTTTGCACCACCAGTCATGAACTCTGGAGCGCCACACTCATCTGTTGCTATATGAGAATGCTCGTGACAAATGATTGACCCATAAGGAGGAGTTATAGTCGATAATCCAATTGCATTAGCAGCAGTGCCAGTGACAGCACATAGAACGGTTACTTTTTTTTCAAATAATTCACTAAAGCGCTCATTTAATAGTGTTGAATACTCGTCTCCCCCATAAGGAGTTGCTGTTCCGTGATTACACTCTAATAAAGATTCAATTATCTCTGGAGCAGCGGAACCTGTATTATCACTTCTAAAGTCCATTTATTAACCGTCCTTACTAAGACAAAATACATAGCTGAATAGGCCTGAAGGCTATCTTCTCAGCATTTAAACGCCAGATGCGCACTTCTTCAACTTTACACGCTTTCATCCCAATTATCATCCAAAGAAGATCAGGCTCGTATGCACTCTCTAGATCCTTTTTAGATGGGTAAGCCGCACCTCTAGGATGGCTATGATAGTGACCAACAATCTTAGATTCTTGGTCACGAAGCCTTCGCTCAACACGAATCCTAATAGTTGGGTCAATCTCAAACTGCTTTTCTCGTAGATTCGAGACAATATTTCTAGAGGATACTATATCTGTTATAGAGATGGAGCCAGGGGTTGAGTTATGTCCAACCAAAAGACCACAAATTTCTTGTGCGCAATCTATAGAAGCAGCTTTCTTAATTGCCTCTAAAAGATCAGCACCAATAGTTACCATTGAGCAACTAACCTCCATGAATTGGCAAATTCTTGATAACATTAGAGCTTTCTATGTCTATAAATAAAAGCCTCTGCTCTCCTTTATCATTACTAATCAACAATATAACCTTACCTTCTTCTGAAGCTATAGATTCGACTTTTGATCCGCTTGGTAGTTCAATAGATCTAATTGTCTCGGAAGGCTGCTGAGTTTCAATATTTATTGGAATTTCTGGCTGAATAACTTGAACACTATCCTCACTATTGTTTAATTTACCATACATCATTATTGCCAAGAGGACGACGCCAGCAACAATGAGAATACCCATAACAACAACTGCAATTTTCAGAAAAGTTATCATTGTGATCCAATTCTAAATCATGATTAAAATAAATAAAATTAGTAATAGTCAATACACAGTAAACATCTCTAGTAACGGTGAGCGTCTGGATAAATATCTCGCAGAAACCAGTGATTCTATATCTCGTACTCGCATAAAAATGCTTATAGAAAATAGCTACGTAAAAGTCGAGGATAAGACGATAACCGACCCATCATACAGGGTCAAATCTGGACAAAGAATCCTTTTTGAGGAACTACCTTCTCCTAAAAAGTATAAACTTAAACCACAAGCTATTCCATTGGATGTAGTTTTTGAAGATAATGATCTCATAGTAGTTAATAAGCCATCAGGGTTAGTAGTTCATCCTGCCCCAGGAAATCCTGATCATACTCTAGTTAATGCCCTTATGGCTCATTGCGGAGATAGCTTGTCTGGTATAGGTGGAGAACAAAGACCTGGGATTGTCCACAGACTTGATAAAGATACAAGCGGCCTTTTAGTAGCAGCAAAAAATGATTTTACACATGTAGCTTTATCTAGGCTCTTTGAGACACGCCAGTTAAAACGCTCATATCACGCACTTGTTTGGGGATCTCCACCTAAAGTGTTTGGAAAAGTTTTAGGTAAGATTGGAAGAAATCCAAAAGATAGGAAAACCATGGCAGTTGTTACAAAAGGCGGAAAGATTGCAGAGACACATTATAAAAAACTCGAACGATTCGGAGAAGATGTTTTAAGCTTACTAGAATGCACACTTAAAACAGGCCGCACACACCAAATTCGCGTTCATATGGCTCATATTGGACACCCTGTCGTGGGGGATGCTAGCTACGGTAGATTGAAGCAAAAAAACCTTAAAATGATACCTTTAGAACATAGAGAAGTAATCCAGAACTTCAACCGTCAAGCTCTTCACTCAAACCTACTTTCATTTACACATCCAACTACAGGCCTGGTTTTAAGATTTGAGAGCCCACTTCCAAGTGATATTACCCACCTCCTAAGGGTTGCAAGAACACTCTAAGAGAGATAAAACCTTGAAATTCATAATAATACTCCCATATAAGACTTGTATAAATAGTCGAATTTTTTGCTTTATGTTAACTATTATAAAAAAATAAGATTTATTTATGCAATTAAATCAAATAATTAGACAATAATTGGAAAAAATATGCCGGTAAATGTTCCAACAATTGCATCTGAACGAGGTGTTTCAAAATATTTACACCAAATTAGGCAATTCCCAATGCTGGAGGCTGAAGAAGAATTTATGCTTGCCAAGCGTTGGAGAGAACATGGTGATACGGATGCTGCTCATCAATTAGTGACGAGCCATCTACGCTTAGTTGCAAAGATTGCTATGGGATATCGCGGTTACGGACTACCGGTTGGTGATTTAATTTCTGAAGGTAATGTTGGGCTAATGCAAGCAGTAAAAAGGTTTGACCCAGACCGAGGGTTTCGTCTGGCTACCTATGCCATGTGGTGGATCCGAGCATCAATTCACGAATATATTCTGCATTCATGGTCGCTGGTCAAAATTGGAACTACCGCAGCTCAGAAAAAGTTATTTTTCAATCTCCGAAAGATTAAGGGGCAGCTTAAAGCAATTGATGACGGGGACCTTACTCCAGAACAAGTCGAGCATATAGCAGAGGCATTAAATGTTTCTGAAACCGACGTAGTGAGTATGAACCGCCGTATGATAGCACCTGATCAATCTCTCAACACCCCCGTCGGAGATGGAGGTGGCGAATGGCAAGATTGGTTAGCCGATACAGAAGATAGCCAAGAAACTAATTTACTTGAAAATGATGAACTTACTTATAGGCGGTCTTTGTTGGAAGCAGCGTTACCAACACTCAATGAAAGAGAAAGAAATATAATTGAAGAACGTCGTCTTAAGGATACACCGGCAACACTAGAGGATCTCAGTAAGATCTATGGTATTTCCCGAGAACGAGTAAGACAAATTGAGGTAAGAGCTTTTGAAAAACTTCAAAATGCGATGCGTAATACTGCTAACTAGACTATTTATTTAAAAATCATTTCTTAAAATTGCTCGATTAAAATTGCTATGCCTTACTGAGAAAAAGGATCTTTAACTAAAATAGTATCCTCTCTCTCAGGGCTCGTTGAAAGCATTGCCACAGGCACACCTATCAACTCTTCTATTCTACGAATATACTTAACAGCCGTCGCAGGTAGGTCGGCCCAAGACCTAGCCCCCTTAGTGCTAATATCCCAACCCTCGAAAATTTCATAAAGTGGCTCAATAGACGCTTGCTTGGATATATCAGCGGGAAATTCATCGATTATATCCTTACCAACTCTATATCCGGTACAAACCCTAAGCTCATCTATGCTATCCAGAACATCTAATTTTGTAAGAGCAATACCATCAATACCGCCAATCCGCGCCATCTGCCTAACTAGAACCGCGTCGAACCAACCACATCTTCTCTTACGCCCAGTAACAGTACCAAATTCCCTACCACGCTCCCCAAGCATTTGTCCTATGTCATTATCAAGCTCTGAAGGAAATGGGCCTGAACCAACTCGAGTTGTGTATGCTTTAGTAATACCTAATACATAATCTATTGCTGATGGACCTATCCCAGATCCGGAGGCTGCCTGACCTGCCATAGTATTTGATGATGTTACAAATGGATATGTCCCATGATCGATATCCAGTAGCCCCCCTTGAGCTCCTTCAAATAGGATCCTGCTACCAGAAACTCTCTCTCTATCTAAGACTTTCCAGACAGGCCCTGAATAAGGTAAGATTTTATCTGCAACAGTTAGCAACTCTTCAATTATGCTATCACGAGATAATTCTTTTATACCTAAGCCTCGCCTTAATGCATTGTGATGCACAATTAGTTCATCAACACGACTCTCTAAGACTATAGTATCTCTAAGGTCACAAAGCCTTACAGCTCTTCGACCAACTTTATCCTCATAAGCAGGACCAATACCACGACCTGTTGTGCCAATTTTTTTACCTCCTCGCATTTCTTCTCGAGCACGATCAAGGTCCCCGTGCAAAGGAAGGATTAAACATACATTATCTGCTATAACTAAATTTTCTGGTGCAACTTCAATACCCTTTTTTTGGACTGTAGTAATCTCTTGAATAAGTGCCCAAGGGTCTACTACCACACCATTTCCTATTACTGATAATTTTCCACCTCTTACTATTCCCGATGGTAATAAGGATAGTTTGTATTCAATTCCATCAACAACAAGGGTATGACCTGCATTATGACCGCCCTGAAAACGAACCACTACATCGGCACGATGAGATAGCCAGTCAACTATCTTACCTTTTCCTTCATCTCCCCACTGTGCGCCTACCACTACAACATTTACCATTAGACTACCTGCTTAATTGATTAGTTTAATAGAACTATCTATCCATACATGCGTACATTTAAGCCGTCTTGCTTCAAATACGACATCACTTACCTTATCTAAACCAATTATTGTAACCCACCCACTAGCGTGTAACTCTTCAGCAATTGATCTTTTGTTTCCAGCCGGAATAAATATAATATTTGGAGGATCATATACAGGAATAGCTCGGACTACAGAGTCTAGATAAAGCGTACATCCTGTAGCAGACTCAGAGTCATCTGAGAAGTGTACGGTATAGCGTCCACCCCTTCCTAACTCACCACGAACACCCTTGCCAAATAAGGTGAAACTTATGCCTGTATGATATTCGAAGGAGCGATGTTCTAGTGGGTCAATTGTTAATTGAAAATCTGATGAAGATTCCAAAATTAATCTTGCTACATCTATGAGTCTGTCAGCTTCATCTTTAGCAGTTGGAGGAAGACTTATATTTGAAAGTCGATCTAGAGCCGCTGGCGCAGATCCAACGGCAGAGAAAAGTTCTATAATAGTTTCAGCTGCATCTCCAGATAAATTCCTTACTCCTGATTCATCTTTACGATCTATAACATTCTGAAGAGCTTCAATATTTTTTTTTGGTAAGTTTAATTCAGCTAAAACTGCGGTAACTAATGTGGGAACATTTAAGTCAATACTTAGGTCTTTTACCCCTATTGAGTTTAAACATTCGGATGCAAGTAGTATAATTTCCACATCACCTGCAATAGATTTTGGACCTATGAGCTCAAAACCAACCTGACAAAATTGCCTTTCAGGCCTGAGCTCGTTGCCTCTAACCCTAAGGATATCTGAACTATAACAAAGTCTAAGAGGTCGTGGTGCGTTCGATAAACGAGTTGTAGCTATCCGAGAAACTTGAGGGGTGACGTCAGAACGTATCGCCATCATACGATCTGAAATAGGATCCATTAATCGAAAAGTTTGCTCAGATAGAGCTGATCCTTGCCCTGAAAGTAACCCATCCTCAAACTCTACTAAGGGAGGCTTGACCCTCTCATAACCATACCTAGATATAGCAGTAAGAAGAGCTTCAGATGTTTTTGCTTCATGGTCAGCTTCAGGAGGAAGTATATCCTTTAAACCTGCTGGCAATAAACCCTGATCAGTCCGATTATTCATCCCATTACCTACCCGCACTAGAGAAAATATATAAATAGATGTAGTTGACCACTAAATTAAAATTTCAGCAACTTTACTTGATTAACCGCCTGTAATTCACTCAATAAGTTAACCACCTTATTTGGCACTTCTCCATCTACTGAAATTAAGGCAATAGCATCCCCACCCTCAAATGACCGACCTAAGGAAAATGTTCCGATATTTACTCCGGCATCACCTAGGGCACCACCCATAGCGCCAATTAAACCTGGTCTATCATCATTGGTGATATAAAGCATACTTGGTGCCAACTGAGCTTCAATAGGAATCCCCTTAATATTTACAATACGCGGCTTGTCATCAGAAAATAATGTGCCTGATATTGTGCGCTCTTGCTCATCTGTAATTACTCTTAATCTTAGCAAGGTTTTGTAATCCCGACATTCTGTAGACTTTAGTTCTCGGATATCTATACCCCTCTCACGGGCTATAGATAATGCACTTATTGCATTGACTGACTCCAACTGAGGCCTCAATAGACCAGAAAGAAACATGGCGCTCATGGGCTCTGTATTAAGACTTGCAACGTCACCTTCGAATTCCATAGTTACACTCTTAATATCTGAAACTGTTAATTGACCAGCAAAACTACCCAACTGATCTGCAAGCTTTAAGTAAGGTCCCAAAGCCCCCATTTCCTCAACACCAATTGAAGGCATATTGATTGCATTTGTAACCCCACCATCTAATAGAAAATCACTCATCTGTTCAGCTACTTGAATTGCAACCTTTTCTTGAGCCTCAAGAGTAGATGCACCCAAATGGGGGGTAGCAATAATCTCCTCCATACCAAATAAAGGATTATCTTTTGCTGGCTCTTCAGAAAAGACGTCAAGAGCCGCACCAGATACTATCCCACTTTGAATTGCGTCCTTTAGTGCAAATTCGTCAATAAGACCGCCACGAGCACAGTTGATGATCTTGCATCCTGACTTTACTTTTTTTAGAGACTGAGAATTAAGGATATTACGTGTATCCCCATTCAAAGGAACATGTAAGCTAATTACATCAGCCTCTGCTAATAAATCTTCTAAATCTAGTTTCTTCACCCCTAAGTCACTAGCAACGTCGTTTGATAAATATGGATCATAAACAGATACCTTCATCCGCAGACCTATGGCCAAACGTGCCACTATAGATCCTATATTTCCACAACCAATAAGACCTAAAGACTTATTACATAGCTCAACGCCCATAAATCTACTTTTTTCCCACTTCCCTGCTTGAGTAGATGTATTTGCTGTAGGTATCTGCCGAGCAAGAGCCATCATCATTGCAATTGTATGCTCAGCAGTAGTGATTGAATTACCAAATGGAGTATTCATCACAACAATACCTTTAGAGGTAGCAGCTGGAATATTTATATTATCGACTCCGATACCAGCACGTCCTATAACTTTCAATTGAGTTGCGTAACTTATTAACTCCTCAGTTACTTGTGTAGAAGATCTAACGGCTAAACCGTCATAATCTTTTATAACTGAACAAAGCTTTTCATCGCTAAGGTCAGCCTGAACATCGACTTTTATACCTCTTGATACAAAAACCTCAGCTGCCTTAGGTGACATTTTATCAGAAATGATTACCTTACTCATCAATCATCTTTCTTCCTGGTATGACGTGAATCAACTTGCTCCCATGCCCAGTCCAACCATGGCAATAAAGCCTCTATATCTGAAGATTCAATTGTTGCACCACCCCATATCCTAATACCGGGAGGTGCCGCACGATGTGTATTGATATCAAAAGCAACTCTTTCAGATTCAAGAATGCTACATATTTCTTCAACAACAGACCATTTTTCTTCTACTTCTAGATCAGAAAACCAAGAAGCATTTATAGATAAACACATAGAAGTTCTCGAACGTGTTTCTTTATTTTGCGCAAGAAAATCGACCCATTCTCTTGATTCAACCCAGTCCTCAACAATACTAAAGTTTTTATTACATCGATCAATCATAGCTTTTTCGCCACCATTATCTTCAATCCACCTCAGAGAATCTAGGGCATCCTCTATTGCGAGTAGAGATACAGTATTAATGGTATTGCCCTTAAAAGCTGATTCATCAAATTTTCCATTTTTTTGTAGACGAAAAATCTTTGGAATTGGCCATGGGGCAGTATATGAATTAAGTTGCTCAATAGCATGAGGCGATAAGACGATCATCCCAAAACCTGCCTCGCCACCCATCACCTTCTGCCATGACCACGTAGTCGCATCGAGCTTGTCCCAAGGCATAGAGTAAGCAAAAACTGCTGAAGTAGCATCACATATGGTCACACCTTTACGATTATTGGATATCCAGTCACCACTAGGGACACGAACCCCCGATGTAGTACCATTCCATACAAAAATAGAGTCTCGTTTATCATCCGCAAGTGAAAGATCAGGTAACTGTCCATAAGGGGCCCGAATAACTCTGCTATCTAGGGGATTGAGCTGTGACTCTCCATCAATGACCCATTGTTCACCAAAATTTTCCCAAGAAAAAAAATCAGCACCGCGTGAGCCAAGCAAACTCCACATAGCCATTTCCATTGCTCCTGTGTCAGATCCAGGAACTATTGCTACACGGTATCCTTCAGGAAGATTAAGTAGCTCGGAAGTTTTGCTAAGGACTGCATTAATTCGTGACTTGGGCTCTTTAGCACGATGAGAACGACCAACAAGAGCTCCAGCTAGAGCATCAGGAGTCCATCCCGGCCTTTTTGAACAAGGGCCAGACGAAAATAGCGGGTTGCGAGGCTTTAAATCTGGCTTCATCAACTTAATTCTTTCCGAAAAAACTTTGTCTGAAAATGTGGGCGGATAGTAGGGCGCATAAACCCCGACGTCAACGATAGGAAGATCATATACCTACAATAATTTAATTACATAAACTCAGATATTAGAATCAAAAAAAATGATTAGAATGTTATATTGCCCTCCATAAACTTTACCGCATTGCCTTTCAATTCAACACGATCGTCTTTAATGTTGCAATAAATCACCCCACCACGCATAGAAACCTGGTGAGCTATTAACTCTGCTTTCCCTAGCTGCTTTGACCAAAATGGAGCTAACATACAATGTGCAGAACCACAAACAGGATCCTCAGGAACGCCCAACTTTGGGCAAAAAAATCGCGATACAAAGTCTGCTTCTCTTGATTTTTTAGCTTTTGCAGTAACAATTACACCCCTACCAGGAATAAGCTTCAATCTTGAGTAATCTGGTTTTAAACTCAAGATCTCCTCTTCAGTATCATATATGACTAAATAATCAGGCCCTTTAAACACCTCTTTTGGTTTCACGCCTAAACCATCTAAGAGTTCTTGAGGAGGGTTACATTGGCCGAATTTATAGATAGGAAAATCCATAGAAATCCCGTTTGAATCTCTCCTTACAATCAATTTTGCATTAAAACGTGTTTGGAAGACAATTTCATGTTTTTTTATATCTAAATATGTGAAAATTACAAAAGCGCTGGCAAGAGTAGCGTGGCCGCAAAGTTCTACCTCACTCTCAGGAGTAAACCATCGAATATCAAATTCATTGTTATTAGGTACAAAAAAAGCTGTCTCAGACAAATTATTTTCGTTAGCAATTGATTGCAGAATGTCTTCATCTAGCCAATAATCTAAGGGCACCACAGCGGCAGGATTACCAGAAAAAACTGAGTCCGTAAACGCATCAATTTGATAAATTCTTAATTCCATATATCAAGATTATTATATAACACAATTACAAATACAAAGGATAAATAAGATTAAGAAAAAACTATTACATCAAGTTAGAGGAATCGCAACTGTCTTGCTAATGGCAGGCCTTTTATTCGTACACTATCATATTGCTTATGAAAATAAATCTTCGGCAAACAGTTTTTCTTCAGAAGACTATTTTTTTTTAGGACTAAATGCTTGGAAATCTGGTGATTATCGAAATGCGTATTCATTCTGGGAAACTGCATCATCGTCCGGTGATCCTGATGCCCAATATAACCTCGCTGTAATTCATGAGTCTGGTTATGGAAAAGAAAAAGATTTAGAAACAGCCATTAAATTATATAGTTTAGCAGCTCAATATAATTTTCCCGAGGCATCAATACGCTTAGCTAAAATCAAAAAGTCCTACCCAGATATCAAAATATCTATAAAAGATATTAGAGTTCTCTTAGAAAAATCAGCACGATCTGGTTTCAAAAATGCACAATTTGAGTTAGCACAATCGTTTAATACACAGATGAAGAATGATAAGAATTATTCACAAGCAGTGTTCTGGTATAGGTCAGCAGCTCTTAATGGTCATACTGCAGCTCAATATAATCTCGCTCTAATGCTCGATAGGGGAATTGGGACACCTATAGATCATGTTGAGGCTCATAAATGGTATTTAAGTGCAGCAAAATCTGGAAGCTCAGCTGCTCAGAATAATCTTGGATACCAGTTTGAACGCGGCTTAGGAGTTGAGCATAATCTAGATAAAGCTCGTGAGTGGTATCAACTATCAGCAAAATCTGGATATAAACTTGGGCAAAGAAACTTAGCAATAATAAATCATCATGGTTACGGAGGTAATAGAAACCTCCCAAATGCTCTAAAATGGTATAGAAAAGCGGCTTATCAGGGCGATCAAACTTCGCAGATTCAACTTGCATTGATGCTGTTTAATGGACTTGGAGAACAAAGAAATATCATAGAGTCTATGAGCTGGATGATTGTTTCCGAAAAAATATCAAAAACGCCTGAAATTATTTCTACAAAACAAATAATTTCTAGCTACCTTACAAAAGAAGAATTGACTTATGCGGAATCTAGATCAAATGAACTAATTCAATTAATAAGAAACAAAAAAACACAAAAAAAGAAAAATAATATAAAGCCACTAAGCCCTGACATTCTCCTTAATTCCGTTATGACAACCCAAAGATATCTTAAGTCTTTAGAACTCTATAAAGGAAAAGTTGATGGAATAATGGGTCCAGAAACTGCTGATTCAATATTAAAGTTTCAAAAATCAAATGGACTTAATCAAACAAAAAGTATTGATACAAATCTCATAAAATCTCTCAAAGTTAAGCTAAAGTATTAGGTTCTATCTAACGCTATTTTTTAGTATCAGTAACCAGAATACCCTCAATAATAAAGGGAGTAAGTTATATATAAAACTTACTCCCTTAATAGATGAGTTTTTGTTGTTAAATGACCAGCTCACATAGAGGCTTAGAAACCACCCATGCCGCCCATGCCACCCATACCACCCATGCCACCCATATCTGGAGCACCTCCAGCTGGGGCATCTTTAGGTTCGGGACGCTCAGCAACCATAGCCTCTGTAGTAATTAATAAACCAGCAACTGATGCAGCATCTTGTAATGCTGTTCTCACTACTTTAGCTGGATCAATAATTCCGGCCTTTACCATATCAGTATATTCCTCATTCTGAGCATCAAAACCCTGTGTAGAAGATTTCTGCTCAAGAAGCTTACCGATTACTAGAGACCCATCAACACCGGCATTTTCTACTATAATTCTTGCAGGAGCTCTTAGTGCTCGCCGCACAATATCAACACCGACATCCTGGTCATGATTTTCACCAGTAACTTTATCGAGAACCTTAGTACCGTATAGAAGTGACATACCACCACCGGGGACTATACCTTCTTCAACAGCAGCCCTAGTAGCATTGAGTGCGTCTTCCACCAGATCCTTGCTTTCCTTAACCTCAACCTCTGTAGCGCCGCCAACTTTCAAAACAGCAACACCACCAGCAAGCTTAGCTAATCGCTCCTGAAGTTTTTCACGATCATAATCTGATGTAGTTTCCTCTATTTGCGCTCTAATCTGATTGCAACGTGCAGCAATATCGGATTTTTTTCCTGCACCGCTAACAATTGTAGAGTCATCCTTGGTAATATTCATACGCTTGGCTTTACCCAGCATATCAATAGTTACAGTCTCCAGTTTAATACCTAGATCTTCACTGATTACCTGACCACCTGTAAGAATTGCAATATCTTCGAGCATAGCTTTCCTACGATCACCAAATCCAGGGGCTTTCACGGCAGCAACTTTCAGGCCGCCACGGAGCTTGTTCACTACTAGTGTAGCCAGCGCTTCACCTTCAACTTCTTCAGATAAAATAACTAGTGGTTTACCGGATTGCACAACAGCCTCAAGAAGAGGAATCATTGCCTGCATATTAGACAATTTCTTTTCATGAAGAAGAATATACGGATCATCTAAGTCACAAGTCATCTTGTCTGCATTTGTTATAAAATATGGCGACTGATATCCACGATCAAATTGCATTCCTTCTACTACATCGAGTTCGGTCTCAAGAGCCTTATTTTCCTCTACGGTTATAACTCCTTCTTTTCCAACCTTTTCCATTGCCTGAGCAATGAACTCTCCAATGTGAGATCTTCCATTAGCTGAAATTGTACCTACTTGTCCAATTTCTTCACTTGTTTTAACAGGCTTTGACCTTTTACCAATATCCGCAACAACAGCCTGGACGGCAAGATCAACTCCTCTTTTAAGGTCCATGGGGTTCATGCCAGCAGCAACAGCTTTAGATCCCTCACGAACAATCGCTTGAGCCAAAACAGTCGCTGTAGTAGTGCCATCACCCGCCTCATCATTAGTTTTAGAGGCAACTTCTCGCACCATCTGTGCTCCCATATTTTCAAACTTATCTTTTAATTCAATTTCTTTTGCTACCGTGACACCATCTTTGGTGATTCTTGGAGCGCCGAATGACTTCTCCAATACTACGTTACGACCCTTAGGGCCTAAAGTAACTTTCACGGCATCAGCTAATACATCAACGCCACGCAAAAGGCGGGTTCTTGCATCAGCAGAAAATTTAACGTCTTTGGCAGCCATATCTTTTTTCCTTCAGATAATCTCTACTTTTTTAAATTGACGAAAGGCATCGCGCTATGCGGCTTTCTTACCCTTCTTACCGGTCTTGGTTTCAATTACAGCCATTACATCACTCTCCTTCATTATTAGGAGATCTTCACCATCTAAGGTGACTTCATTGCCTGACCATTTTCCGAATAACACTCGATCACCGGTCTTTAAATCAAGTGCGTGAACCTTGCCATCATCTCCGCGGATACCAGGACCAACAGCAACCACTTCTCCCTCTTGTGGCTTTTCTTGCGCCGAATCGGGGATAATAATTCCACCAGCAGTCTTAGTTTCCTCATCAACTCGGCGAATAACCACTCGGTCGTGAAGAGGTCGAAACTTCATATACTCCTCCTATTTGATTACCGCTCAAAATTTATGCGGCTAATTATTCAAACCTTAAAAATATCCAACCACAAACCAATTGCAGTTGGCATTAGCACTCAAACATGAAGAGTGCTAACAGCAATTTGGGGGAAAAAATCTATGTTTCAAGGAATTAGTCAAAAAAAATATAAAAAAAATATAAAATTTGACTCAAATTACCTTGTATCAATATAGCTGGTTCTCAGGTCTATAGATTTCTGTAGTGACAAATATATGAATTTATTGCTTAATTTATATTAAACATAATTATTATGTTGAATAATACAAATTATAAATATTTAGGAGGTATTTTAAAAAAATTTTGGAATATAAACATTTTATTGAGACAATCTCAAAATTAAAACGAAATCTTCACATTTATACTAATATTTATTTTGGTCTAATAACATCACACCCGGGTTCAATATTCCATTAGGATCGAGAGTAGCTTTTAAATTCCTCATCAGATTAATTTCTTCTAATGTCTTAGAATACGGTAGGTATTCTCGTTTAAGCATACCTATTCCGTGTTCTGCGCTAACAGAGCCTTGATGCATACCAAGAATTTTATAGACACTCTTTGACAATTCCTGGCCTGCAGCAAGAAATGACTTGTCATCAATCGAGGATGTTTGAACAAAATTTACGTGAATATTTCCGTCGCCTAAATGCCCAAAGAGCAAAGGTCTACAGCCTGGTAAAATTCCTGCCAATTCTTCCATTTCTTCAAGAAATATAGGAATTTTTCCCTGAGGTACTGTAACATCAAACTTGTGTGTATGCCCTGCTAAAACTATTGCTTCTCCTGTTGCCTCACGGAAATGCCATAGACGCTCGGATTGACTAACAGACTCTGCTACCACAGCATCTGCGATGAGCCCACTTTCAAACAAACCTTCAAGACGTTGAATAAACCTACTATGCCCAACATCCCCAGACTCTGTTTCTTCCTCTACGATAATATAAGCAGGATAATGTCTTGGAAGTGGGAAGTCTGGACATTCAACCTTTTCAATTACAAGTTCAATTACGTCTTGTAATATTACTTCTAAAGAAGATAAGCCAGGCAAACTCTCTCTAATTGCAGCAAGTATAGAGGGCAGCATATCTCTATCTTTTATGGCAAATAATGCTGTCCTACGAGCCTCAGGAGCTGGACTTAACTGAAGTACTGCTCGGGTGATAACCCCTAGTATACCCTCAGAACCAACAAAAATCTGTTTCAAATCTATACCAGAGTTATCTTTTCGAAGACGATTGAGATTTGATAAAATTGTTCCATCAGCTAATACAATCTCTAAACCTCTTACCTGCTCACGCATCATTCCATATCTTAAAACTCTATTCCCCCCTGCATTAGTTGCTAACATACCACCGATCTGGCACTGCCCTCTTGCTCCGAGGTCAATAGGAAATTCCATGCCTTTATTCGCAGAAAATTCTTGAACAGATGTAAGTACAGTTCCCGCTTCTACAACGATTGTGGCAGAGGCTGGATCATAATCACCCAAATTATTCAGACGCGATAAGGATAAGATTACCTCACCAGAGCGCGGGGTTGAGCCGCCTACTACCCCAGTATTTCCTCCCTGAGGGACTAGATGTACACCCAAATCGTTACACAAACTAACCATTTTTGAAACTTCAGATACAGTTCTAGGCCGGAGAACCAGAGGCGTATAGCCAGAAAATTTTTTCGTCCAGTCATTAGTATACGCACCTAGATCTTCATTATCAGGCTCTAGGTATAAAGCCGATTCCCCGATAGATTTCTTAAGTTTTGTAACTATATCAGCCAATACTTATGTTACCTTTAGCTTAAATAAAAAACCTAGTATGATTGAAATATTAAGATTCATAGTAATAGTTCCTAACTCGACTTGGCATAACTAACTTTGCTCCGTAGTATATGAAATTACATAAAATCCGAGTAGCAAATTGTAAACATCATAGCAATCTTAATTGAGTATTATTTAATATAACAGGTTAGTCATGAAAAAGCTTCTAATTGCAAATCGAGGTGAAATAGCATGCAGGGTCATCGAAAGCGCCAAGAAATTAGGAATCAATACTGTAGCTATTTATTCGGAAGCAGATAAAGATTCTAAACATGCTAATCTAGCAGATGAGGCAATATTTGTTGGTCCTTCCAACTCTAAGGATAGTTATCTTAAGATAGATAATATTTTGTCTGCAGCAAATAAAACTGGTGCAGATGCTATTCATCCCGGTTATGGTTTTCTTGCCGAAAACCCCGGGTTTGCTAAAGAAGTAATCGAATCTGGCATTACTTGGGTGGGACCAAGTTCCGAAAATATACTGGCTATGGGAGACAAAGAAAGCGCTAGGCGCACGGCTAAGCAAGCAGGAGTTCCAATTCTTGAGGGCAGCCAGAGGTTTAATATTGGACAAAATAATGGACTTGAGGAGACGGCAGAAAAAATTGGTTTTCCCCTGCTAGTCAAAGCTAGCTCTGGTGGAGGTGGCATAGGAATGCGCAGAGTAAACTCTGCCCAAGAACTAATGAATGTAGTTGAATCAACACAAAATATGGCCGAAAAATCATTCGGAGACGGAAGTATTTATTTAGAAAAACTTATTGAGAAACCTAGACATGTTGAGATCCAGGTTTTTGGACTAGAAAATAACGAATGTTTACATTTCTTTGAACGTGAATGTTCAATTCAACGAAGGTTTCAAAAAATTATTGAGGAGTCACCGTCTCCAGCTATTAATAATAAACTCCGTGAATCCATGACTTCTTCAGCAATCGCTTTAGCAAGGCAACAAGGCTATTTAGGCGCAGGAACTGTAGAATTTCTTCTGTCTCCTGAAGGAGAATTTTATTTTCTAGAAATGAATACTCGAATTCAAGTGGAACATCCTGTCACTGAAATGGTTACAAATAGTGACCTAGTTGAATATCAACTAAAACTAGCAAATAAAGAAGCTCCTAAATTTTCATTGCAACAGGACGACATAATACTCTCTGGCCATTCTATTGAGTGTCGAATATATGCTGAGAATCCATTAAAGAATTTTATGCCTTCCCCAGGAACATTAAAAACTTTCTCTCCACCAGACCAGAGCCCCAGCATTAGAGTTGATACAGGCTATAGAGAAAAAGATGAAGTAACATTTTACTACGACCCGATGATCGCAAAACTATCAACACACGGTGAAAACAGAGAAGAATCAATAAAAAAAATGCTTCGAGCACTTAATACTTTTTGTATTGAAGGGATAGACACTAATATAGATTTTCTGATCCGAGTTATTGGCCATAAGGATTTCAAGGCGGGAAATACACATACAGACTTCATTGAAATACATAAAAAAGACATAATCTGATAAGATATGACCCTAGGGAGCCATGAATGATTTACGATGAACCCAAATTTTTGGACGGAGGTGACCGCTATGTTCTTATAGAATTTGGAAATGAGATGAACTTAGATCTTAATTTTATAGCTCAAGGACTTTCAACTAAAATTAAAGAAAATAAAGTTAAAGGCATAATTGAGACTGCACCGTGCTTTGCATCAATGCTAGTGCATTATGAGCCAGACCTAATATCTAAGGGTGATCTCATTTGTGAATTAGCATCAATGATAGAAAGCCTAGGGCCAACAGATTCAATAGAGTTACCTAGCAGACTATTTTACTTCGAAACACTTTACTTAGACCCTTGGACTAAAGAGTGTATTGAAGATTATAACGCTAAGATTACTGAAAAAGAATATGATCCTGATTTTGTATCTCGGATCAACAATTTAGAAGATAGTAGTCAACTTGTGCGTGTTCACTCAGGTACTGAGTACTGGGTGGCCAGCCTTGGATTTTGGCCCGGCCTACCTTTCCTGCAGCCTCTTGACCCACGCTCAATGATTACTGCACCAAAGTATAATCCTCCACGAACCTGGACCCCTAGAGGAGCTATTGGAATGGGTGGCTCAGCTTCAGGTATTTATCCTGTAGCCACTCCAGGAGGCTACCAACTCTTCGGAAGAATACCTATGCCTATCTGGGACCCAGATAAACGATTTGATGTTTTTTCAGGAAATATAGTCCTATTCCGTCCAGGTGATAGAATAAAGTTTGTGCCCTGCACAAAGGAAGAGTTCGACTCAGCAGAATCAAAAGCAGATGAAGGCACTTATAACTATAATATGGTGGATTATCAAAAATTTTCTGTAAAACAATATAAGTCCTGGATTGATTCCATAGACTCGAGTCATCGCTTTTAGGAGGTGAAGAGCTAATGCTTGAAATAATTAAGCCTGGTCTCGAAACATCTATACAAGACTATCCAGGACGAATTGGATATTGGAATCAGGGATTTCCACCATCCGGCCCGATGGATAACTGGTCATTTCGTCTAGCAAATCTTTTGGTAGGGAATAAACCTGGTGCCGCTGGACTAGAGGCTCAGTATATGGGACCAACTATTATATTTCATATCGATACTGTCATCGCACTTACTGGGGCTGATATGATGGCAAAGGTAAACGGTAACTCTGTGCCAATGTGGCAAAGTTTTCTTGTAAAAGCTGATGATGAACTTGTAATGGGCCCAGCTGTTTCAGGCGCCCGTGGATATCTTGCTATAGCTGGTGGAATCGACGCCCCTGAATGGTTAGGCTCCCGCTCAACTTTTCATAAAGCGGCAGTAGGTGGATTAGATGGTCATGCAATTAAAAAAGGACAAATAATTCGAATTATTGAAGGATCTAAAGGAGAAGATGGTAATAGAGTAAAGCTATCCAGTAGACCGGAGTTCTCGAGTAATAAGGAATGGAGTATTGAGGCAGTAGCAGGCCCGAACGACGATTGGATTGATGAATCAGGCCACAGAAGATTCGTAGAAACAAAATGGAAACTCTCTGCTAAATCAGATCGTACGGGTTATAGATTGGAAGGGCCGGACTGGACTTTTACCGAAAAAGCTACAAATAAACTTCCAGAAAATGGGGATTTCCCATCAAACATAATTGATCAAGGTTATCCTCTTGGTGCAATAAATCTTGGGGGTCAAACACCAATTATTTTAGTAAACGATGGCCCTAGTATGGGAGGATTTATTTGTCCCTACACAGTGCCCTCTGTCGCTTTCTGGAAGCTTGGACAAGCAAAACCAAATGAGCACTTTAATTTTGAAGTTATAAGTGTAGAAGAAGCGCAGAAAAGACGTAAAAAACTTGACTCTATATGTTCAATTGAATCAATAGAGAGTTGCTGAATTATAGGAGATAAAAATGACTCAAAAAGTGATTACTCAGGCACCAGGAAATGTCTGGAAAGTTTTAGTAAAAGAAGGAGATTCAGTGAAATCTGGAGATACCCTTTTTATACTTGAGGTTATGAAAACAGAAGTCCCTCACGAAGCTGAAACCAACGGCACAGTCACCAAAGTACTTATTGCTGAGGAAGATGCTGTTGATGTTGGCCAACTAGCTTTGGAAATAGAATAATATCTTCAACAGAAAGACTTAAAGTGAAGGTGCAGTATCTCTAATTGAGTTACGATTCATCTTGCTAAGATACCAATTTGTTAGAGCCGGGTAAGCGCCCCTCCATTCGTCCCCATGCCTAAGTTCAATGTGACCAATACCTGAAATTATACATATCGAGTCAATTCTAAGTGCATCTGAATTAAACTCATTTAGATTACTCTCCAAAGCTGAAAATGAGCGATCTATGCGATTTTTCATTTTTTCCATAAATGGCTGGCTCTGATCACCTTCAGGTAGAACTTTTTGTAACTGCAATTGTACACTAGCATCAGCAAGGCCGTTACCAAGGGTTGCAAAGGTTAGACAAGACCAATCATCTCCCCCAGGGTATATCTGAGGACCGGAGCCTAGAGTGTCTAAATACCTACAAATAATATCACTATCATAAATCTTTTTGCCGTCTTCGAGCAAAAGGACGGGTATCATTCTCAAGGGATTTAATATTGGCAAATCCTTTGATTCAAATGGATTAGTTATTACCTCTTCCAATGTTATTTCTTTTTCTATAGCTACAATGCGGCATTTGCGCGCAAACGGTGACGTAGGCCCTGAAAGTAATTTCATCTTAACGCTCCTTTTTACAAAGGTTTTGATAAATCGTGTAGAACCGTAACCTATTGAAGTGTTAGATTCCACTATTCTATATCTAATATTACAAAAGTAGGGCGAATATGAGAGTAATTGTTTTAGGTGCAGGAGTTACAGGGATAACTACTGCCTACTATCTCACTAAAGATGGTCATGAAGTTACGGTAATTGATAGAAAACCTGGCGCAGGCCTTGAAACTAGCTTTGCAAATGGGGGAATCGTATGCAGGCTGACAGCATCTCCATGGGCAAGTCCAAATGTACCAAAAATGCTTCTAAAATATATATTCCGGGATGATGCTCCATATACTTTCAGATTAAGACCAGATTTTAGACAAATGATGTGGGCAATCCAATTCCTCAAAAACTGCCGGCAATCTAAATTTGAGCAAAGTAAACTTACTGCTCTTGAACTAGCAGAATACAGCTTTCTAGAATTAGAGAAATTAAGGTCATCTGAGGATATTGAATACGACCAAAGAGCTGAGGGTATGATAGAATTATATAAAGATGAGCGGAGTTTAGAACTTGCGAACAAATCTGCTAAGACATTACCTGACAAAAAATATCACCCTCAGATGTTAAGTATTCAAGAAACTATAGACATTGAACCTGCCCTTACTAACAAAGATTCGCAATATAAGGGTGCACTTTTCTATTCTGGAGAAGAAACGGGGGACGCATACAAATTTACATCTCTGCTTGCAGAACGCACCCAACAATTAGGCGCTAAATTTTGTTATGGAGAAAATGTAGACCGTATAATTATAAATAACTTTCACGCATCAGGCATCGCAACTAACAAGGACCAGTACGCGGCTGACGCTATAGTAGTTTCGCTAGGTAGTTTTAGTTCTGGTTTGCTACGTCAATGTGGAATAAAATTACCTATATTCCCTCTTAAGGGCTACTCTATAACTATTCCTATTGAAGGCCAAAATACCGCCCCTACCCATGGTGTGCATGATATTTCAAGACGAGTAGTATTTAGTAGATTAGGTAATCGGCTTCGTTGTGCTGGAACCGCTGAACTTACAGGATTTGATTTGTCTATTAACAAGAAACGAATAGACTTACTTACAGAAGACGCTCAAAGAGTTTTTCCTGATTGTACTAGCTCAGGAAGTCCAGAACCTTGGGCAGGTTTACGTCCTATGACGCCAGATTGTCTGCCTATTATTGGAGAATCTAGAATAAAAAACTTATATCTAAATACTGGTCACGGAAGCACTGGATGGACCTGGTCTTGTGGTTCGGCAAGAGCTATTTCTGATATAATTAATGGAAATTTCCCAGATATAAATATATCTGGATTAGATCCAGAGCGTTTTAACTAATCCTAATTTTGCGCTAGACTTCTGAATGTATATTTTTGATCAGATATGGATTGGGATCGCAGCCTCCGGAACAATCCCGTGGTTAATAATTCTTTTGCAACCCTGGCAATCGTGGAGAAACAGAGAGGACTTGATTGCTGAAGCCTCAGATATAAAAACTCCCATAGATTTATCGGATGTCACTGTGCTTATACCAGCTCGCAATGAAGAAACTTTGATTATCAGGACTTTAAATAGCTTGGAGAATCAAGGAAAAAACCTCCATGTAATAGTTATTGACGATCAATCAACAGATAAGACTGGGCAACTAGTAGAGAATTACAAAACTCAAAATATAAAGATTAAATTAATCAAAGGAAAAGTCTTGCCTGATCATTGGGCCGGAAAACTCTGGGCACTTCAACAAGGATTGAATGAAGTAAATACCAGTCTAATTATCCTAATGGATGCAGATATAAACCTTGCCAATGGCATGATTAAGTCATTAATAAAAAAACGTGAAGAAACCGGAGCAAGACTGGTTTCTGTCATGGTTAAACTTCAAATGGAGAGTATTTCGGAGAAACTTCTTATCCCTGCATTTATTTTCTTCTTCAAACTTTTATATCCATTTAGCATATCAAATAGTAGAAATAAATTTGTTGCCGCATCCGCTGGCGGATGCGTGCTAATCGACCGCGATTTGTTAAATAAAATAGATGGGTTTAATTCTATTAAAGGTTCAATTATTGACGACTGCTCGCTAGCTAGAGCTGTTAAATCCACCGGTGCATTAACATGGATTGGACTTACAAAACATGCTTTCTCAAATCGTTCCTATCCTCAACTGCGTCAGATCTGGAAAATGGTGTCACGAAGTGCCTTTACTCAACTAAATTTTTCTATAGCCCTTTTAATGGTTACTAGCTTTATATTAATTACAAGCTTTTGGTTTCCATTGATTGCAGTCTTATTCGCGCCAAATATTATTGCCAAATCTATAGGCTCCCTAGGATTAGTATCCATGATAATTGCTTATACACCTATCCTCTTATACTACAAAAGATCTCTACTATGGCACTTTACCATGCCGATAATCGGATTACTTTTCATGGCCATGACCTGGGAGTCAGCAATTAATTATTGGCTTGGTAAACAGAGTTGCTGGAAAGAAAGGGTTTATTCAAGATCAAAAAAATAAATTCTCTTATATAGAAAAGTTTTATAGGTATTTTTGTGATATTAGTGACTCTGCAATATTTTCTCCAATAGGCAAACCTAGTATGTGGTAATTGTGCCATAATGCATAAAATAGAATGAACCAAGATGCATTCCTAGCAATAGGCCTCCTATCTTCAAATAGCTTAGGAATGATTTCAGGTTTACAAATCTCACAAACCCCTGGCTGTTTAGCAACAAGCGGGCCAAGGACATTGGCTCTTTTCGAAATCCAATCTCCGACAGGTACTGTAAAACCACGTTTACGCTCAAAAGCTGAACTTGTTGGAACTTGCTCATATAACCAACGCCGCAGTAACCATTTACCTCTACCGCCTCTTACCTTCAAATTATCAGGCAAGGAAAAGGCAAAAGATGCTACAACCGGATCAAGAAAAGGTGTTCGTCCTTCTACACTGTGTGCCATAAGACACCTATCTAGTTTTATAAGTAAGTCATTTGGCAACCAATCTTGACAATCTATAGCTTGCGCTACTTGAAGAGCACTCCGTCCATCTTTTTTACTGTTAAGTTCAGCTCTCTTAATTCCGTCGCGCCAGTAAAGAGGAAGCTCTCTCAATACATCAGTTTGTAATATCGATGGATTAGAACGCATTGCCTTACTACCACCTAACCACCAAGGGCGGATAGCTTTTCTATACCTTCCATAACCAGCAAAAAGTTCATCTCCTCCTTCTCCTGATAAAATTACCTTCATTTCATTACTTGCTACGGAGGCCAACTTGAAAGTTGGTAATACAGCATAATCGATTATTGGATCATCTAATGTGGATATAACCAATGGCAGCATAGACCAAAAGTCTTCCTCACTTACCGAAACTACTTCATGCTTAGCTCCCATTATCTTAGCCATTTCAGTAGCATTAGAGCTTTCATCATAAACATTAGGTGAGTCAAATGACGCAGTGTAGGCATGAACAGATTTATCAGAAACCCTAGACATGGCGACTAGAAGAGCTGTGGAATCTATGCCACCAGAAAGAAACATACCATAAGGAACATCAGACCTTTGATGAAGAGCTACACTCTCAAACAAAATATCCTCAAGTTTTTTTAAAGCATCTTTTTTATCAATCTTTATCTGAGGCGCACTTGGTAATGCCTGATGAATTGTCCTCTTAATTATCTTTCCATGCCGGACAATCAAAATCTCTCCAGGAACTATTCTATAGATACCTCTATAAATTGTTTCTCTTCCAGTAGTAAATTGGATCGTTAATAACTCATCTCGGGCCTTCTGATTCAACTCAGCTTCTACTAGGCCGGATTGAATTAATGCCCGTGGCTCCGAAGCGAATAAAAAACCAATATCTGTTTCAGCATAGTATAGGGGCTTGATTCCAAAGGGATCCCTTGAAACCACAAGTTCTTTACTTTCAGGATCAAAGATAGCTAGACCCCACATTCCTCTTAATTTTTCGGAAAATCTTTCACCGTAAATACTATACGCAGCCAGGGCTGATTCACAGTCCGAACCTGTCTTGTAACTGAATTGCATTTCTTTACGGAGCTCCAGGTCATTATATATCTCTCCATTGGCTACCAATATTACCCCATCTCTATTAGTAATCGGTTGGTCACCTTTCTCGAGATCTATTATCGCCAAACGAGTATGTAATAGAGCAATATCGTCAGTTATTTCCTGACCATTTCCATCCGGCCCCCTATGCTTAAGTGAGTCAATAAATTTTTTAAGACTTTCACTAGGTATTTTGCAACCCTGACGCAAAGAAATTCCCGCAACTCCACACATAACTAGGCTGCAAATGTTCGTTTGAAAAGTGATAAATAGGAAGCAACAATAAGCTCTTCAGTATAGTGCTTAGTAAAAGTATTATAACCTGAACCTACCAAACGATTTACTAACTCCGGATTCTTGATGAGAGTCTGAATGGAGCTAGCAAGTGCCATTGGATCTTCTAAAGGTACTATTAGCCCATTTTCTCCAGGTGTTATGAGTTGCACGGGGCCATCTGCTGCAGCGGCAACGATAGGTATTTTACTAGCCCATGCTTCAATAACTACATTTCCAAGTGGTTCTAAACGGGAAGGACAAACAAATATATCTGCTGCAGCTAATAATGGTTTGACATCTTCTCGCCAGCCAAGAAACCGCACTCTATTTGATAAAGATAAGGAGTCCGCCTGCCTTTCAAGGGATTCCCTCAACGGCCCATCACCAGCAACCCATAACCAAACATCGGGCATAAGTGAGAGAGCCCTTAGGAGTATATCAAATCCTTTATTCTCATGGCATCTACCAAGTGCTAAAATTAAAGGATTTCCATCAGGGGTACTAAAGTTGTTCCTAGGAGTTGGCTTAGCCAAGTTTCGATCAGCAAAATTACTGAGATAATGAACCTTTTGATCAGGCCATCCGTTGTCGCTTAAATACGATACTATTTTTTCAGTGTTACCTATTAGATGATCGCACGCACCATAATATTTTAACTTATAATATCCACCCAATCGAGCTATGTGAGTATAGTCCTCTATGGTATTAATGTTGGAACAGATTTTGGTTGCACGGTTCATCCAAGTTAATAGATGGGTAGGATGAAAATTTTCTATTTCTTTTTTGGCCCTTGAACGTGAAAAAAGATCTAGACTTCCGCCAAAACGTAGAGGAACTACTTCAATACCTACTTCTGAAATACGTTTTATCCAAGGACACCCTGCCCTAACTAAGATTTTTTGTTCAATCCCTACTCTTTCAAAAGCACAAGCGAGGCGTACAAAAAATTCCTCTGCACCACCGTGTTTACCCCCTGCAATTGCCTGTAAAAGTCTTACTGTTTTTTCTGGCACTTAACTAGCCCTTAAATGAATCAGTATGATTATTAAGCCTGAACTTTAGATATGATAAAAGAGGATATAGGGCAGCCATGAGAGCAATTGTAAATCCCCAGTAACCTTCCCTCCATCCCTTTCGCATTATCCAGCATTTTATAAAACGCGAGACTGATCTCCTTAAAATGTTGAGGAATGCGGGATTCGCAGCATCTGAATCTAACATATCTGCAGCTTTAGCATCTGTATATCTCTGCAAACGCCTGATCATATCAGCTAAATCGTCGTCAACAAAATGACTTATGGGCGACACTAATCGCCGCTTTGGCCCGGAAAGCTGAAGTGCAGGATGAATTCTTTGATTTCCCCATATTTTAGCACCTGGAGTGAATAGGCGAGGGGCGGACATAACACCCCAAGACCCGCCCCAACCATGACGAACTAGTTTTTTCCCAATGTAATTGTTTATAGGTATTAAAAAATATCCAGGAGAAGAAAATTTTATTACTTCTCTAATTTCACTTTCCAAATCTTTACTCACCCGTTCATCTGCATCGATCTCTAATATCCAGTCTCCAGAACAAGCCTGAATTCCAGCATGCCTCCTAGGGCCCTCAATAGACCAAGAGCCCTCAATAATTTTATCCGTATAAAGCAAAGCAATTTCCTTCGAACGATCAGTACATCTATCCAAAACTAAAATAATCTCATCAGCAAAAACTAGCTTATCTAAACATGCAGCTAATTGCGCCTCCTCATTTCTTGCTACAACAATCACTGATAGTTTTGGATCTGACATTATAATTTTATCCTATCCCATAGATCACATGCTGCTTGTTCGGCCATGTCAACAGTCAAACTATCCATTAATGAGTCCGTTTGACGATGATCATACATAGGTTGGTAAATAAGCTCTTCATAACTTGCTTTTGTTCGCTGAAAAGCACAGTGGGGACCCCAAGGCGCATAATTTTCCTCGCGACTTGGACCAAATAGTCCAAGAGTTGGAACTCCACTAGCAGCCGCAATATGCATAAGAGCAGAGTCATTACCAACAAAAAATTTAGACCTTGATATAACTGCTGCTGAAACCATGAGTTCTGTCCTTCCTACTAAATCAATAACTGGAATATCAGCAACACTTCTGAGCATTTCATTTGCGGCTGATTTTTCAGAAGACGCCCCCAAAACAACAATGGTAAATCTAGGGCAAATACCTTTTATATCAGTTATTCTCCGGGCTAGTTGCGCAAATCTATCACCACGCCATTGCTTTCCTTTCCAATTAGCAGTTGGAGCAATTACAATAAATTCATCTTTAGGAACAAATTCCCTTGAAACCGCATAGTCTTTAGGAGAAATCCATAATCGCGGCTCTGGGGGTACTTTTAATCCAGTTAGGGCACCAATTTCAACAACCCTATGAGTCATATTCTTATGGCGTTTTAATATTAATCTTTTCTTTGTGGGTAGCAGCCATGAAATTGCTGAGGCCCTCAGATCAACCACAATATCCCATGGAGTTAATGCACATTTTGACCAAAGTAACAGCCAATGAGAACCAGCCATACTTTTACGTAAAGGAATAACTTTTTCACATCCAGGTAAATTTTTAAAAAGAGGAGCAGCATCAACACCACAGGCGACCGTAATTCGGACTCCTTGGGATTTATCTATAAAATGCCCCAAAAGACCTGAAGAGAGGACAGCGTCCCCAATTCTAGTTGAAGTAATAAATAGCAGCCTCATCAAAAGAGGGTCTCAAACTCCCTTGCAACTGTGTCCCAACCTCTAGCAGTGCCATATCTTCTTGCCATTTCACCAACTTTACTACACTGCTCAAGATCGGAAAGCATCATTAAAGCATTTTCAACAAAATCATCATCATTATCGCTTAGAAACCCGGTCTGCTTATCAACTATTCTCTCCTTAACCGCGCCTAGTGGTCTAGCAACAGCTGGCACTCCGACCGCCTGGCTTTCAGCAAGAGTAGAACAATACATTTCTTTCTCAGAGCCCGGATAAAGATGAACTCTTGCATATGAATACACCCGCGCCATATCATTGTCACCAGCAGGTGATTTAATTAAAATACCCTTATCCCTACCTTCAAGTATCTTACCCCAAAGGGCCCTATATTCTTCTGCAACCACCTCTCCCTCCTGAAATCTTTTCAGTGTGGAAGAATATATATGTAGTTCTGATCCATTTACTTGGGGATGAATTCGATCACACCATAGGTCGACGAGCCAATCCATTCCTTGCTTTGGGTGAGTAGTACAGATTGCAATTGGTGTATTTATTTGCCTTAGTAATTCAGACTCGCGGTATTCTTCCCTAACCCCAGGAGTAATAGCCCGATAGTTTAGATCAATATCAATATTGAAACTTTCAATGTGAGTAGAACCCTGCAGGACTATTTTTGACTGCGTCCTCTCAAGAACCTCCTTCACCTCAGCCTTGTTAAGATAATCTGTTGGGCCAGGCACCCATAAGATACGTGATTTTGTTGCTCGTGTAGTTTCGAGAAGTGAGGGCTTTCTAAAAGCTATCAGAACCTCAGTAATAGGCGGTATGCGACCATCAAAATTGAGCCAACTAACATTCTCTGAGCTAACTGCATGAGGGGCCCTAGTTATAGCCCTAACAACATGGCCGCAACGAGCTAAAGCAGAAGGCAAGCTAGCAAAGGCCTTCTCTCCTCCGCCTAATGGCTGGAAAGCTGGAGTCATCCCATTATATGGGATTGAATCATCTATTAAAGTTATAAGCATTCTGGGTTGCTTATAACCGGCACAAGTAAAACTTGCAAAATATCTTCATAATGCCCTCATTAAAATTGAGCAAATGTTATATACAATTCCATATTATTACAGAATTATGCGCTATAATATAGGTCCAAAGTAAACAATGATATAGGAGACATAATTGTATGCTTAAGTGCCGAGGCGTTCTATCTGTAAAAGGACCTGATGCCCACAGTTTCTTACAGAATTTGTTAACGAATGATATGAATTCAATTTCTCCTGAAAGGGCAATATATGCTGCACTATTGACTCCCCAAGGAAAATTTTTACATGAATTTGTAATTTTTCAGTCCGGCGAGCAAGAGTTTCTTCTTGATTGTGAGTCAGAAAGGCTTCTAGACCTGGGAAAGAGACTAGTTTCATACCGCCTTAGATCATCTGTAGAAATCTCCGATATGCGCGATGAAATGGCCGTTTACGTTAACCCAGAAATAAAACAAATAAGCGAACTAGATGAAGTGCCATTCAAACCATATAGTGCAGATGAAAAAATTCTTTTGCATGATTCGCCAGAAAACGAGAGGAAAAATGACCAAATAGGTCTAGCAAAAAAGGTCAAGAATGGTTTTGCTTGTATCGATCCAAGACATAAAAATCTTGGACTTAGAGCTATAGTCTCATTATCGGAATTAGAGGATATAAAAGATTTAAACAATAGTGAGGTAAATGCAACAAACATAAATTATGAACTAATAAGAATAAAAGCATGTATACCAGATGGAAGTAGAGATATAGACGTCGAAAAGTCTACAGCAGCAGAAATAGGTTTAGAATATTTAAAAGGAGTTGATTTCTCTAAAGGCTGTTATATAGGCCAGGAGGTTACAAACAGAATGAAAAATCGGGGAACTTCACGTAGAAAACTTCTTCCAGTTGAAGTACTAGGAAAACTACCATCCCCAGGTACTCCAATAAGCTGCGGCAATAGAGAAGTAGGTGTAATAAAAACAGGCTTAGATAACCATGCGATTGCATTAGTCAGACCCGATAGGATACTTACAGCACCTGAAGATACTATTTTAGCCCAAAACATCCCCCTCAAAATTGATCTAAATTATAGAGACAGATTAGAAGAAAAATAAAAGCTTAGATATATTAATCGCTGGGGATTTTATTCAGAGCAGCCTGGGCAGCAGACAAACGAGCAATCGGAACTCTATAGGGTGAACAGGAAATATAATCCAATCCTTTATCATGAAAAAACTTTATAGACTTAGGGTCTCCACCATGCTCACCACAAATTCCTAGTTTGAGATCTTGTCTCCCAGAAATTCCCCGCTCTATAGCTGTGGAAACTAATTCTCCTACGGCTTTTTGCTCTAAACTGGCAAATGGATCATTCAGGAAAATCTCAGATTGCCGATACGAATCTAAAAAATTCGATGAATCATCACGACTTAGACCTAATGTAGTTTGTGTAAGGTCATTTGTACCAAAACTGAAGAAGGCTGCAGTTTCTGCAATTTCTTTAGCGCGAAGTGCAGCAGCCGGCAACTCAATCATGGTGCCAACTTGGTATAGTATTTTCTTTTCTCTATCGCGATTAATTATTACAGCAACATCATCAACAAGTAATTTCAATATTTGTAGTTCTTTTCCTGACCCGACAAGTGGAATCATGATTTCAGGGTCTACTGAAATATTCCTATCAAATGCATCTGAGGCTGCTAAAAATATAGCATTCGCTTGCATCTCGTAGATTTCAGGGTATGTAATTCCAAGCCTACAACCTCTATGACCAAGCATGGGATTTGCCTCATGCAAATCAGCAGCTCTTGCACGTAAATTTTCGAAAGTTGCCCCGGCATATTCCGCTACCTCGCGAATCTCTGCATCTGATTTAGGTAAAAACTCATGGAGGGGAGGGTCTAAAAGACGAATTGTGATTGGTCGTCCATCCATAATCCTGAATAAATCCAAAAAGTCTGCCCTCTGCATTGGAAGTAACTTTTCCAGTGCAGATTTTCTTCCCGAGACATCGTCTGCAAGAATCATTTCACGTACTGCAATTATACGATCAGATTCAAAGAACATATGCTCTGTTCTACAAAGCCCTATCCCCTCAGCACCAAAAGAAAGTGCAACTCTTGCATCATCAGGAGTTTCAGCATTTGCGCGAACCTTTAAGGACCTAAACTCATCAGCCCAAAGCATTAAAGTTTCAAAATCTCCCGTTAAATTGGGGGGTATGGTAGGTATTTTCCCCTTGAGTATCTCTCCCTCTGTTCCATCAACTGTAAGAATAGAACCTTCAGGAATTTTCTCTCCATTTATAAGTAGAATTTTTTCTTCTTCATTTATCTTGATTTCTGCTGCACCCGTTATACAAGGACGACCCATTCCCCTGGCCACAACAGCTGCATGACTAGTCATCCCACCCCTTGAGGTTATGATCCCCTTAGCTGCATGCATTCCATGAATATCTTCTGGGCTAGTCTCTGCTCTAACAAGAATGACCTCTTCACCTTTAGCAGCCAGATCTTCTGCCCTATCTGCGGAAAAAACTATACTCCCCGATGCTGCACCTGGTGAAGCTGGCAGACCTTTTGCTAATATATTTCGCTCCGCTTCAGGATCTAGTGCAGGATGCATGAGTTGCTCCAGGGCAACAGGATCTATTCGAGATACTGCTTCTCGCTTTTCTATTATCCCCTCCTCAACTAAATCAACTGCTATCCTTAAAGCAGCTTTAGCTGTTCTCTTTCCAGACCTTGTCTGCAAAATCCAAAGTACGCCTTTCTGAACTGTAAACTCTATATCTTGCATATCTCGATAATGCGTCTCTAGGCCTGTCATAACTTCGGTCAATTGATGATAAACATCTGGAAAGAGATCTTCCATTGAGAATTTATCATCATTTATACTTGAGTGATTACTCTTAATGATTGGTTGAGGCGTACGAATTCCAGCAACAACATCTTCACCTTGAGCATTTATTAAAAATTCCCCATATACTGAACGCTCGCCGGTGGAAGGATTACGAGTGAATGCAACACCCGTAGCACAATCATTACCCATATTACCGAATACCATAGACTGAATATTTACAGCTGTACCCCATTTTTCTGGAATATCATGTAATCTTCGATAAGTTATAGCGCGGGTATTCATCCAGGAATCTAAAACTGCTTTTATTGCCCCCCAAAGCTGCTCTTCGGGTTCCTGGGGAAAAGGAGTTCCAAGACTTTTATTAATCATTTTTTTATATAAATCTATCAATGCTGATAAGTCATCATCATTCATCTCGGTATCAAGTAAGTAACCTTTCCCCTCTTTGTATCTCTCCAAAATATCCTCAAAAGCTTGACCTTCAATTCCCAAAACAACATCTCCATACATTTGTATGAAACGTCTATAACTATCTCTAGCAAACCTTGTATCACCTGTCTGGGATGCGAGACCCTCTACCGTCTCATCATTAAGGCCAAGGTTAAGAACAGTATCCATCATTCCGGGCATCGAAGCTCTCGCTCCCGATCTCACTGAAACCAGCAGTACATTTGATGGGTCTCCAAACTTTGCGCCCACTAGTATTTCTACTTTTGCTAACGCGCCCTCAACCTCGTCTCTTAAATTATCCGGAAAGCTCCTATTTTTTTCATAGTATTCTTTGCATACTTCAGTTGTAATTGTGAATCCAGGGGGAACAGGCAAATTCAAATTTGCCATTTCCGCCAAGTTTGCACCCTTTCCCCCAAGGAGCTCACCAAGCTCAGCATTACCTTCCGCACTTCCTCCCCCAAAAGAATAAACCCAATTCTGCATAGCTCGAGTCCTTAACCCTCAATTAATGAAAAGTCTGCAGCACTATCCATTGTCACTTTAATATTAGATAGAATTCTTAGCCGGTTAACACGTAAATCATGGTCCTCAACATTAACAGTAACTTCATCAAAAAACTGATCTACTGGATCACGTAATTGAGACATTACTTGCATTGATCTTATATAGTCTTCATTGGAAATAAAATTTTTGGCATCACGATTAATAGTATTAATTTTTTTAGCGAGTTCTTTTTCAGCATTCTCCTCCAGCAGATTATAATCAACATCTTGCGAAAAAAAATTTTCACCCCTAGACTCTTCTTTCCGAAGTATATTCGCCGCTCTTCTATATGCTACTAACAAATTTGCCCCATTATCACTTTGTATAAAAGAATCTAAAGCATTAACTCTCGATATTAATCTAACTAAATCATCACCCCCATCGACACTAAAGACTGCTGAAACTAAATCATGCCTAATTCCACTTCCACGCAAGTGTACCTTTAGTCGCTCAGCAAAAAAGTCCATTAAGCTTGAAAGAACTTCATTCTTACTGAGACCACAATCGGTTAAGGTTCCATAGGATTCAACTATATCTTGAAGGACTTTTCTTAGTGGCATTCTCAAATTATTTTCGACAATTAATCTAATAACGCCAAGTGCAGCTCGACGAAGCGCAAAAGGATCCTTTGAACCAGTTGGTTTTTCATTAATTGAAAAAAGGCCCGCAAGAGTATCTAGCTTATCCGCTAAAGCTACTGCGATACTAGTGGGGGATTTTGGGCATATATCACTGGGACCCTGAGGTTTATAATGCTCACATATTGCATTAACTACACCAAGGTCTTCCCCTCCAAACTGAGCATAATGTGAACCCATAATACCTTGTAAATCAGGAAACTCAGCCACCATGGATGAAGTTAGGTCTGCCTTACATAGCAAAGCTGACCTTTTTGCAGATTCAACATCAGAACCAGGAATATAATTACACAACTTCTCTGATGATTCTACTAAACGCCTGACCTTATCTCCTAACGAACCTAGACTCTCTTTAAACACGACATCATTTAATAAAGGCAAGCTTGATTCTAAGTCTCTTTTTAGATCAAGGTCCCAAAAAAAACGTGCATCCGCAAGTCTGGCCCGAATTACACGTTCATTTCCTAAAATTACAGCACTACAAGAATCAGTTGTTTCTATATTCGCTACCATAACAAAACTTGAAGCTAGCTCACCCTGGGTGTTACGCAAGGCAAAATACCTTTGGTGACGCCGCATTGCTGAAATTAAAACTTCCTCAGGCAAGGCCAGGAAAGATTTATCAAAATTCCCTAAAAGAGGCTGTGGCCACTCTGTTAATCCTATGTTTTCATTAAGAACAAATTGGTCCTCATCCAGCACCAAACCGGAAGAAGCAGCCAATTTCTTTGCGCGCTCAAGTATTTTAGACTTTCTTTCATTAGAAGAGATCAAAACATTGGCCTTGGAGATCTTTTTCAAATAATCTTCCAAATCATCTACGGTGAACTCTTCGGGTGACATGAATCGGTGACCTGATGTTACACGTCCAGAAACTAAACCTTCAAAACTAAATGAGACTTCATCTTTACCTAAAATGCATAAAATTCTCCGTAATGGTCTAACCCACCTAAATTCCCCAGAACCCCAGCGCATAGACTTTTGCCAAGATAGGCCCCGAAGAAGTTTAGGCATAAAATCTGAAATTACCTTAGAAGTTTTCTGGCCAGCCTTTACTTGCACGGCAAAAAGAACCGGGCCCTTTGGTGTTTCTCTCTTTTCGCAGTCTTCCAAAGAAAAACCTGTAGACTTTAAAAAACCCTGGATTGCTGAATCTGAAGCATCAGCTCTTGGACCCTTTTTTTCTATATGAAAATCTGGCTGTTGGTTAGGAAGATCACGAACAATTAATATCAAACGACGAGGAGTTGCAAATACGTCAATATCTTTATAGCTTAATTGTTCACTATCGAGATACTTAGTAATTTGATCTCTAAGACTATCGCATGCCTGTGACTGCATATGGGCTGGAATTTCTTCTGAGAATAGTTCGAGAAGTAGATCAGACATCTTTTATGTCTCTCTTTTTTTCGCCATTCTCCAACCAACATTCGCAGCAGGATTTTGCAAGAGCTCTTACTCGTGAAATATAATTAGCTCGCTCTGTTACACTTATTACCCCACGAGCATCTAATAAATTAAATATATGACTTGCCTTCATACATTGATCATATGCTGGTAAAGCTAATCTTACGCCTTCTGATAGCAAGGCCTTGCATTCAATTTCCGCATCAATAAACTGACGTGTCAGTTTATCAGTATTTGCATATTCAAAATTGTATGCTGAGAATTCCTGCTCTGCTCTTAAAAAAACATCCCCATACGAGATGGCACCTGAATCTTCTAGACCATTCCAATCAAGTTCAAATACATTGTCTATACCCTGAACATACATAGCCAACCGCTCAAGACCATAAGTGATTTCAACTGTTACAGGATTACAATCAATCCCACCAATTTGTTGGAAATAAGTAAATTGAGTTACTTCCATACCGTCACACCAAACTTCCCAGCCTAACCCCCATGCGCCTAAAGTAGGGCTCTCCCAATCGTCCTCTACAAATCGAACATCATGAGCGGCAGTATCAATACCTAAGTTGTTTAAAGATTCTAAATATAATTGCTGGATGTTTTCCGGAGAAGGTTTAATTACCACTTGAAATTGATAGTAATGCTGAAGTCTATTAGGGTTTTCCCCATAACGTCCATCAGCAGGTCTACGGGACGGCTGAACATAGGCCGCACTCCAAGGGTCAGGACCTAAACTTCTTAACGTTGTAGCGGGATGAAAAGTTCCAGCACCAACTTCCAAATCATAGGGCTGTAACAAAACACATCCCTTCTCGGCCCAAAAAGACTGCAGAGAGAGTATTATAGCCTGAAAGGATTTCTCAAATTTGGACTTATCGCCCATTTTTTCGGAACTTACTGCCGGGGTTTGATTTTTTATGGAAACTACATTTAGCTCGGCTATCGGTCAACCAGCAATCATTCATATTCTGAACTTTTGTAGGAAATAATGTCTCAATGCCAAGCATTTTATATGCCTAAAATTTCTCCCGCAGAAAGCTGCTGGATGTTTAACTCAAAAAAATGAGCAAGAGGTCCACCTTAAGTGGACAACTTAACTGGCCCACATCAAATCCATTTTTGCTCTATACGTCTTGATCACGAGAGCCTGTGCTCTCTTCTCTAGCAAGAGCTTCGGCCTTTTCTGCCCTAATCTTATTACGCTTGCCAATCGCTTTAAAAGCGAACCAGACTACAGCAATTATAGCCACAAGCACTAACAGCTTCATTGGCGAAAACATTCATGCCTCCCTGCCCTTATAAAAAATCTTAGGGCGTTAGATAAAACAGTTCTGCCGAAATTAACGATCTGGTGAAATAAAAGACGACAATCAAGACGCCCCAAACTCCAGTTGAGCCCGGCAGGTGCTCCTTTGAACACCATAGTCTTTCTTACGATGCTCTTGGTCAAGCCCCCTGATACAATTATTAATACAAATTAGCAATAACTTACAAGCCATAACGTGACCAAAAAGCCTTTGATTCTAGAGCTGATATTACTCCTAGAGCCATACTCCCGCCCATATCTGCCATTCTCTCTCCACCTGAACCAGGAAACGATAAACGTCTACGAAACCAGCCTTTTTTAAGACCAATATGCCTTAAACGAACATCCTGACCAAATCTTTCTTTCATAATACCCACTAATTCACCAATACCATCAACTAGGCCAAGCTCTAAGGCACTTTCACCAAGCCAAAAATCTCCGGAGTATAAGTTAGTTGTATTAGGTTTTAATCTCTGACCTCTTCTTGATTGGACTATACTGATAAAATTCTTATGAAGTTTTTCCTGGATTACTGCTAATCTCTCAATGTCTTCATCTTCCTCAGGCAGGAAAGGGTCCAGAAGTGATTTGTTTTCACCTGCAGTATGTAAGCGTCTTTCTACTCCTAATTTCTCAATTGCCTTAGTAAAACCAAACCCTGAATATATAACGCCTATTGAGCCAACTATTGAGTTTGCATTTACAAATATCTCATCGGCAGAAACCGCAAGCCAATATCCCCCTGAGGCAGCTACATCCTCAACAAAAGCTATAACTGGAATATTTTTTTCTTTTGATAACCTTCTAATGCGTTGATGTAAAAGAGATGATTGTGCTGGAGAGCCTCCGGGTGAATTTATTATTATCGCTACTGCTTTTAACTTTTTTATTTTGAATACTTTCTCAATTACTGGGCCTAAACGCTCATCAGTCAATCCTGAACGAAAAGTTCCACCGCCAATAACACCATCGAGACGAATAACGCCTACTATACGTGCTCCTCGACCAAATCTAAGAATGGAAATTATACGCTTAAACATTTTTATCCTCTCTGAGGCAAATCAAGCCCCTTACCTTCTCTAAGAATCTTTTCAGCGTGGACGCTGAATCGTCCGTCCTTTTCATGTAATACTATGCCACCTAAAAGTTTCATTGGCCCCATTATACCAGCTCGCGCCTGAACAATAATCCTTTTCGCAGAGCTTGAACTAGTTGAAAGAGGATTTTTTGACCAAAGAGGGCATAATAATATATCGCCCGCACGCTTTGATAGAATATCTAATATCTCACCTAATCGCTCAGTACTCTGGATTAAAGTAATTGTAGCACCAGGCTTGGCCATTCTTAAAGAAAATGATACCCACGCTGCCAAATTTACAGACCCTTCTGTTTGAGCTTTAATCCGAAGATCTCCTGAAGGCAATGTTCCTTTATCAGGCAAAAAGTATGGTGGATTACCAAAAACATGATCAAAACTGTGTGGCGTAAGACGGGGAGGCGGTTTAACAAGATCAGCTGTTATAGCCTCAAAATATTCACCAAATCCATTGAGTGATAAATTATCTTGCGCTAAATGAGTAAGCCTAGGGTCAATCTCAATACCAACTACTCGGATCTCCCTGACTCTCGACATCAAACAAAGCGATGCAGCTCCACTTCCACAACCTACCTCTAAGACCCTATCTCCAGATGCTGCGTTAACTGCCGCAGCTAAGAACACGGAGTCTGAGGTCACTCGGAAACCTGTTTCTGGCTGTTTTAGCCGCACTTTTCCATCTAAAAGCGTATTTTCAGTCAATGGCAGCATATCTTCTTTTGTAAAATTCATTAATAGTTACAACCAATTTGTCAGGATAAGTAGCTACAGGTAATACACTTTAGTTGGATCTGGGTTTCTGAACCCATCTAAACTGTGCTTATAATATTGATCCAAGGACTTTATGTGAACCGTAATTAAATAATTATGACAGATATTTACTTTGGCTTAAATAATATAAAGATTCCTAAACACTGTCGCCATATATACTATCATGCTAGATTAAACACTTAATATACCTTGATCTTAACTTGTGACTAATAAATAAAGGTTAATTTTGTGGGCAAAGTTATATCACTGAACGAGAAAATATCCGGCGATAAGAAGGGAATTAATCATGACGATACCCCTTCTCTAGATTTGTTATCTAACCTGGTTGGCGAAGACCTTCAATCTGTAAATAGAGTTATTCTTGAACGAATGGACAGTCCAGTTGGCCTCATTACGCAACTTGCGGGCCATATTATTGCCTCTGGAGGCAAAAGACTCAGGCCAATGCTAACTCTCGCTTCTGCAAAAATGTGCGGCTATCAAGGTAAACGCCATATAGAACTTGCTGCATGTGTAGAATTCATTCATACGGCTACACTACTACACGATGATGTGGTGGATGATAGTGAGCTTCGTAGAGGCGCGGCAACAGCAAACTCGTTATGGGGGAATAAACCTAGTGTATTAGTAGGTGACTTCCTTTTTTCAAAAGCATTTCAGCTCTCGGTATCCGATGGCTCGCTGAGAGTCCTTGACATTCTTGCGAGCACTTCAGCGGTTTTGGCTGAGGGTGAAGTAATGCAACTTGTAACTTCTAACGATACAGAAACTAGTGAAGATTCATATTTAGAAGTTATAACCTCAAAAACAGCATCTTTATTTTCCGCAGCCTGCAAACTAGGTAGTGTTGTCGCAGAACGTCCCACACCAGAGGAAGAGGCTCTTGCTAGTTTTGGCCTTAACCTAGGTATTGCATATCAATTAGTTGATGATGCACTGGATTACTCTTCAAATAGTAAGAACCTCGGTAAAGCTGTTGGAGATGACTTCAGAGATGGAAAAATAACTCTTCCAGTTCTTCTGGCCTTCAGAAGGGGAACAGAAAATGAGCGCAAGTTCTGGAAACGCACTATGGAAGATGGGAACCAAACTGAAGATGATTTCGCACAAGCTCTTAATTATATGAACTATCATGACACCATTAATGATTCATTCAAGAGAGCCAAACATTTTGGTGAAGTCTCCAAAGATGCCCTAGAACTCTTTAGATACAGCTCAGAAAAAAAAGCACTCCAGGAGGTTGTTGATTTTTGCATAGGCAGAACGAATTAGTAGAAAATTTTACTATGATTCAAAAAATTTTTTAGGTTAATCTTTGGGTCCAACTTAATAATAGATTTCTTTATTAGTATTTTAGGGAGTTTTTTACTAATGCCAATAATTGTTACTGGGGCTTCAGGGTTAATTGGCTTTGCCGTCGCAAGCGAACTTGTCAGACAAGGCATAAAAGTCATTGGTACTGATATAATTCAACCTCCCATAAACTGCCCCTTTCCTTTTTTCAAAACAGATATCAGAGACGCTCATGCTCTTTACTCATTGATCAAAAACGGAGTAGAAGGAATTATACATTGTGGAGGCATTTCCGGACCAATGCTTCTTGAGGACCAACCACATACTCTCATAGATATAAATATATGCGGGACCGCGAACGTACTTGAGGCAGCTCGGGTATTCAACCTTAGGCGAGTTATATACTGCTCCTCCACATCAGCTTACGGTAATACGCCCACCAATACATTTTTAGTTGATGAGACAGCGCCACTTAATGCAGTTGATGTTTATGGCGCAAGTAAAGCAGCCGGAGATATACTCTCCCTGTCATACTCGCAGCAACATCAGCTAGACACGGTTTCACTCAGATTCTCCTGGGTATATGGCCCTCGTCGAAGAACTGAATGCATACTTCGAAAGATGATTCTTGATGCTAGAATTGGAAAAACTAGTAAATTTAATTTTGGCAGAAAGTTTAAAAGACAGTATATTTATATAGATGATGTTGTTAATTCAATAATATCATCCTGGAATGCCAAAGACCTAAACCAACATGCGTATAATATCACTGGAGGAACACAATTAAATTTCGAAGAGATTTCCCAAATCATGCAGTCAGTTATTCCGGATGTAGAGATTTCTAATTCTGAATCAGATTTACCTGGTGACCTTTTGCATGGTCAATTCGATATATCTGCTGCCCAGAAAGATCTAGGTTATAAACCCTTAACAACTCTAGATATTGGTATTAAAAAATATGCCACATGGCTCAAAGAAAATGAATATTAATGATAAAATGATATTTTTATAATACTCAATTTCATAATATTATTTTTATAAATTAAAAATATATCTATAGAATTATCTATAGTTTTATGATCGGAAAAATATTGACTATGTCTTCTATGCTTTCTTTTCCACCGGTACGTTTAACGGAAGATTCACTTAATCTTAGAGCTGAATTAAGGGAATTTATTTCAGAATCAAGGAAGATTCTAGACTGGAAACCAAGATCAAATTTCATGTCCACTTTTTCATCTGAGTTTAGCAAAATGCTCGGTTCCAATGGATACCTCGGAATTACTTGGCCATCTCAATATGGGGGGCAAGACAGATCAGCACTCGATCGTTTTGTTATTACAGAAGAGTTGCTCGCAGCAGGAGCGCCTGTTGCAGCACACTGGGTTGCAGAAAGGCAAAGCGGTCCTCTGTTAATTCGCTATGGTAATGAAAAACAGAAACAAGTTATTTTACCAAAAATAGCTTCTGGAGAATGTTATTTCTCAATTGGCATGAGTGAACCTAACTCAGGGTCAGACCTTGCGTCCATAAGAACACGAGCTGAGAATACTGGTCAATCTTGGAAAATAACAGGCACTAAGGTTTGGACTAGTAATGCCCATAAAAATCACTGGATGATTCTACTTGCTCGCACTAGCCCACCTAGCGAAAAAAGACATGAAGGAATGAGCCAATTTCTTATTGATCTCAAAAATGACAAAATGCAAATTAACCCCATACCAAACATGCTAGGTCAGCATGAATTTAATGAAGTAGTGATGGAGGAGATGGAAATTCCTCTCGATAGACTAATAGGACAAGAAGGTAATGGATGGCAACAAGTAACTGCTGAACTTGCCTTTGAAAGAAGTGGCCCAGAACGTTTCCTATCAAGCTATAATGTATTATTAGAGCTAATAAAAGTCTCTGGCAACCAACAAAACACTGAGATGAGAAAAGCTGTCGGTAAAATTGTTAGCCGTCTAATGGCCCTACGCACCATGTCTATCTCAATAGCTGGAATGCTTGAACGAGGAGAGAATCCAGATATAGCAGCAGCGGTAGTTAAAGACTCAGGTAATGATTTTGAACAACAGGTAATTGAAATTACTCGAGAAGTACTTGCAATTGAACCAATCTGTAAATCTAAAAATTCTCAGGAATATGAAAGCCTAATGGCGGACCTAATTTTACAACTTCCATCTTTCTCTTTTAGGGGAGGTACTCCTGAAATTATGCGGAGCATAATAGCACGAGGGTTGGGCGTAAGATGACTGAAGAATTAGACTTAATACGTAATAGCGTAAGCAGATTATTCAAAGAAAATGCTGAAAAGAAAATCTTAGATCAGGCAGAGCAAGGGAAGTTTCCGAAGAATCTTTGGAAGACAATAAAAAATGCAGGCTACCATGAAGCTTGGTATGGAACTGGGACTGATAATTTAAAAATAGCGCTCGTCATAGCACAAGAATCCGGAAGATACAGCATACCACTTCCGATAGTGGAAACAATGATAGCTAGAAAATTAACTCATGAATGCGAGATAGACCTTGCTGAGGATATTGTTACTATTAGTAACCCACAATCATACGACAACCTAGATCTGAGAAATAATATTTTAAGCGGAAATGTTAAAGGAGTACCATTTGGTAGATTTGCATCAAAAGTCGTTTTAAGCATAAATGAAAAACTTATTATAGCTCCAGTTACTAATACACATATGGCTACGAATATGGCAGGTGAAGCTCGCGATGAACTCTCTTGGAATGATTGCGAAATTTTTGTAGGAGATACACTGCACCCAAATGAAATACTCCTTTATGGAGCACTGATGCGTACAGCGCAAATTTGTGGATCACTGCAGCATGCACTAGAAATGTCAATAAATTATTCAACAGAACGGGAGCAATTTGGTAGACCGCTCCATAAATTCCAATCTATTCAAAACTATCTAGCAAAAATAGCTAGCTCTAAAGCCATCGCAGATTCGGCACTTTTAAGAGCAACCGAAAACCCTTCGGAAAGTAATATTGCAGCCGCAAAAGCATGCGCTAGCGAGGCCGCTGGCGAAGTAGCTGCACTTTCTCATAGAATTCATGGTGCTATTGGGTTTACATACGAATATTCACTTCATCATATAACTAGACGTCTATTATCATGGCGAGAAGAGTTTGGCGCAGAGACATGGTGGCATAAGAATCTTGGAGAAATTGTTGTTGATAGAGGGCCAGATAAGCTCTGGGATCTTATTGTTTCGTAGGACTAGGGGTTTATGAATAAACTGGATTCATTATTGACGCCTAAAAGTATTGCCATAATAGGGGCATCTCCTGATCCAAATAATTTGGCTAGAGGCAGGCTAATACCGGCACTTGTGCAAGGCGGGTTCACAGGTAAAATATATCCGGTAAATCCAAACCATGAAGAGATATATGGTTACAAAACATATAAAAAATTAATTGATATACCAGAGCCATTTGATCTGGCCTTGATAGTTATATCTGCAAAATTTGTTCCAGATACTTTTAGTGATCTAGCTAAATGTGGTTGTAAATTTGCAGTCATATATAGTTCGGGATTCTCAGAAGTAGGTGGAGAATTTTCAAATTTTGAGGAACAATTAAAATCAGAATCTATAAAACATAATATAAAGATACTAGGGCCAAATGGAGTTGGTTTTTTAAATGTTACAGGAAAAGTATCTGCCACTTTCAGTCCAGGTGCAAGCCTGGGAGAGATTCCACGTAATCTCGACGGGGTTGGTAAAAGGTTAGTAATAGTCTCACAGAGTGGGGGCCTTGGGTTTGCATTATATCAACGCGCGGTAACACGTGGACTTGCCGTTAGTCATGTTGTTAGCACTGGAAATGAGGCAGGCATTACAACACTAGATATTGTTGAAAATGCTCTAGAAGATGAAATGGTAGGGTGCATAGCTCTATATATAGAGCAGCTACGTGACACACAAAAATTGCGTCCAATCGCCGAAAAAGCACTGGCACAAAGGGTGCCAATTATAATAATGAAAGCGGGACGTTCAAGTGCTAGCCAGCGAGCCGCCTTATCCCATACAGCAAGTATTGTAGGTTCAGATACTGCTTATGAAGCTATGTTCTCATCTCTCGGTATAATAAGAGCTTTTGACCAGCAAGAAATAATTGATTTGGCAGCAATTTTTACTACGAATAAAAATCCTCTTGGAAAAAAAATTGGCGTAATTTCCATTAGCGGTGGTGGTGCCATCTGGCTTACGGATTCATGTTCCGACTTGGGCTTAGAAATTCCAGAATTTAGCTCAAAACTCCAAAACCAGCTACGCAATTTTCTACCAGAGTATGCCGGGGTTAGAAATCCTATAGACATAACAGCGCAATCTCTTAATTCAGACATTAATGTTCGTACCCTCGAATTACTAGCTTCCTCAAATGAAATAGATATCTTAGCTGTAGTTGCTACACTTTCGGAGCCAAAATTACTTACGAAAGATAAATCTAGAATCTTAGAGATAATGAACAGAACTCTTAAACCAGTAGTTTTTTGTTCTTACACTATACCCAAGTTGTCCAATATCTCAGACCTTCATGACTGCGGTATTCCAAATTATACATCATTTACAGGGTGCGCTAAAGCACTACACGCTCTCTGGAAATATGAGGAATTTATAAATCAACGCACTGAATGGAAAATACCCTCTATAAAAACCCCTAAGATTAAATCTTCATTAAATAGAAACTGGACTGAATCAGACCTTAAAGAAATTTATCATGAGCTTACTATTAGAACGCCTATATCAATAATTGCAAAAAATGTTGATGCCGCCTTAACAGCTGCCACATCTATTGGCTATCCTGTTGTATTAAAACTTCAAGACCCTGAAATAGTCCACAAGTCAAAAGTGGGAGCATTAGCATTAGGTTTGGAGACTAAGGCTGAATTAATCGAGGCATTTAACAAAGTAAGATGCGCCTCAAAAGTTAAGTCAGATAGCCCAATATTAATTCAAGAAATGATATCAGCAGGATTAGATGTAATAATAGGTACAGTTAGAGATAAAGACTTTGGCACTATGATTATGGTCGGTAAAGGTGGAACTAAAGTTGAAGAAATTAATGATACTAGACTATACCCCGCACCGATAAGTAAAGAAGAAGCAAAAATATTAATCCAAAAAGTTAGATTATTTGATACACTACTATCTGATGGCTCCAGCCGTTCTTTTGACTTAGATGCTTTAACAGATGTAATAGTGAAAGTTTCTGCATTTGCCGTTAATAATGAACACATAATTGATGAATTTGAAATAAACCCTCTACGGGTCTTTTCTCCAGGGCACGGTGTAATTGCACTTGACGGATATATGAAAACATTAGCCTATGAGGAGCTGCATAAAAATGTCTGATGATATAATTCTTAATGTAGAAAATGGTATTGCTTTAATTACCCTAAACAGACCTGATAAGTTAAATGCTTTTCATTTAAACATGATTGATAATTGGATAGAATCCTTTAAGAAATGTGTTGTTGATGACTCTATAAAAGTGATTGTAATTACAGGCCGCGGTAAAGCATTTTGCGCAGGAGGAGATATAAAAGAACTCATGGGAGCTAGAAGTGATTTAGGTCCAGAAGCCAGGAGAGAAGAGCTAACACAACATGTTCATAAGCTTGTTCAAAGTTTTCTCTCAACTGATAAGCCTATAATCTCAGCTATTAATGGAGTAGCCACAGGTGCAGGCTTAGACCTTGCGCTTTATTCTGATCTTCGTTTTGCAGCTGAATCCGCTAAATTTGCAGAAACCTATGTGAATGTAGGTTTAATCCCAGGAGCAGGTGGAGCATGGATGTTACCTAGAATCGTTGGCAGGTCGAAGGCTCTTGAACTTTTCTGGACAGCACGTTTCTTTGATGCGAATGAAGCAAAAGAACTTCGAGTAATTAATGATATTTTTTCAGATGAGGCACTGCTCTCTAAAACTATGAAAATTGCTCAAGATTTAACCGAAAAACCCCAATCTTCGATTAGGGCTATCAAGCGTGCTATAATATACGGCGAGCAATCTGATCTACCTACAGCACTTGACCATATTGCATCTACTTACGGGGTCATTGCCAGTGGTTCAGATCATCTCGAGGCTATAAATGCATTTATTGAAAAAAGAAAACCTAATTTTAAAGAAAATTAGGATATAATAAATGAAATCAAACTATTAATTCTTAGTAAACTAGGTCAGTTCAGTAATGGTGTAGGGTATATGCTCTTCAACGTATTCCTCTGTCTTTTTAATGAACTCAGGATTGGCCATCATGGCCGCTAAAGCATTCATATCAACCTCAAATAGTGTAACAAGTGCAGTATTATTGTTTGCCTTCGCTACCAAGGTCTTACTTTCGTTACAAATCTTAGAACGATTTTGTCCATCACCTAAAAAGAGTTGATGCCAATCCTCATAGCTGGATTTTAATTTCACTATTATATGCATATCCATATCTAGTTCCCTTTAGAATTAATAACGAGAATTAACTCTCATTAAAAGCACACTAAATCATTAATAGTCATTAGATATTAGTCTTAATCAACTCCCATACATTAACATGCTCTACACATGCATCAAAAATCGGTTTAGCTAATGGATTTTTCCCGGAAACAAATTCCTTCATACCATCCTCATCATGAACTGTAATCTTAAACATTACATGGCCCTTATCCGGACCAATACCCGGAATAGTCTTTTCTGGATAAGCAATACTTTTACGAACACTCATGCCTTCGTCAGACTGCATCCATGACATAAATTTTTCAAAAGTTCCCTCTCCAGGTTTTAATTTTACTACAGCAAGCATTTCTTTTTCCATCATATAACTCCCTAATAAGCTAATTATTGAATTTAGAATTTTATATTTTTTTCATACCATTATTATTGTTTTGGAACAATGACAGACAATCCATCTAAATCATTAGTGATCTCTATCTGACAACCTAATCTCGATGTTTTAGTGCGGTTGTAAGTCAAATCCAGCATATCATTCTCATCATCTGAAAAATTGCCAACCAATTCTAACCATTCAGGTGCAACTATTACATGACATGTTGCACAACTTAAACAACCACCACAAACACCTTCAACTCCCATCATGCCATCCCTAGCAACCTCCATAACAGATACCCCAGGTTCAACTTCAAAGGTTTCAGAATTACCTTCAGGGGATGTTATTGTGATCTTTGGCATGGCAGTCTCACTTAAAAATATATATATTTTAAGTCCTGGTCTAGAACTCGGAATCATTTTATTATACTAAGCTAATAATCAACCTCAAAGTAGAGTTAACATTATTTGGTTTATTTTATTAGGGCTCAGAATCACAGCTTCAGTAAGAATGCTAAAAATATATAGGTGATAGAATGAAATATACTAATATTCAGTTACATAGCACCCTGAGATACTTCATTAGTATAGTAATTCTAACGCTCTTTATGAGCTTCGCATTTGAAAGCTCAGCATCAACTCTCAAACCATGCCCAGAAGATAGTAACACAAAATGGGACTCCTGCTTCGGCGCATACTCTTTTACAGATGGCTCTGAATACCTAGGTGAATGGCGTGAAGATGCCCCTAACGGTAATGGTACCTATAAAAAACCTAGTGGTTTTACATATGTAGGACAGTTCAAGAATGGGGACTTTGATGGGATCGGAACAGCAACATGGCCAGACGGCAGTCAATACATGGGCCATTGGAAAAATGATAAATTTGATGGAAAAGGTTCATTCATAGATGCAAATGGTAATTTGCAAAATGGCACTTGGACAAAGGGAAGTCTCGAGTCTTCAGATACAAATAATGCTACTCTCAACAATAAAGACATAACAAATCCAAGAGATTCCTTACCTGATCTACCTCATTTCCAACAAGATACTGAGGTTAATTCAAATGTTCCAAAGGCTGCACTATTAAAAGCAATTAAGGCCTTTCAAGAAATTGACTTAACCTTCAAAGCCAATAACCCGATTATTTTAGATGGTAACAAAGCATCAGGAATTTATGCCAAAAGCCAAGACATTCAAATGAATATAGGTGATATACAGATCTTTTTTGAAAATCTAGAAATTGAGTTTAATGAGCAATCAAGAGTCTGGGATTATAAAGTTAATTTTCCAGAAAATATAAAAATTGGCTTAGAATCGGGCACATCTTCATCAAAGACTAGTCTTGATAGCGTTCAACTTAATGGATCTTTTGATGAAAAACTTCTTAAGCCAACTGAACTACAATTCTCAGCAAAAAAATTATCTGTTTCTGAAGAACAAAATCACCTAAATATCGGTGAAATTGAGGTCGAACAAATATTTGATAATCAGGGTAATCGTAAATCATTCACACAAAAAGCATATATTGAGGACATAAGTCTTTTTGCAGAGTCAAGTGGTATGAAGGCTGATGAATTAGAATATAATTCTGAAGTAACTTTGGGCGAAACTGTCTATGATGAAAATTATTGGCCTCCCTTTTTGCCAAATTTTGACCTTGAATCATATATACAATTCTACTTAATCAATACACAAAATAGTGAGGAAGAGTTTGAACTGAGAAATTTCAGAATAGATTCATTAGTCGAATCAGAAACTATTAGTATCAAAAAAATGAACCTGTCAGGTGCCTCTGAACTACTAAGCGATGAACTTATACGCCAAGAAATATCATGGAGAATTAATGATATAGATGTTAGTGAAATATCAGATCTTCCACCAATATTTTTCACCTATATACCTAATAATATTGAATTAGAGATTAAACTTGAGCGCCCAAAACAAAATCTCTCTAGCTATCTCGATTTAACTCAATTTAATCCACTTGAGGTAGGTTTATTCCATGATCTTGAGATTGATAAACTTTCAATTGATAGCAGAAAATACACTATTGATGTTAATGGAAAAATAAAATCTGACCCTAATAGCTTGCTTGGTGTAACTGGGCATCTAGAGGTAGAAATTACAGGTTTAAATTCTATTATTACAGACATCCAGGAAAACCCAAGTCCAGATAATTTTGCTATAGCAGCATTTCTATTAATGGTACGCGGAATGTCAGACTCAAACGACAATAGTAGTCAAGCAACAAACTATTATAAGGTTAAATTTACCAAAACCGGGCTTATAGTAAATGATACAAACCTCTCAGATCTACCATTTTAAATTCATTTACTACCAAGGGTAAGGAGTGCCATCGTAATTGATGAACTCAGCAGTTCTAGGCGAGTGGAAAGAATCAATAACTTTTAGCATGCCTGATATGCTATCAACAATTTCAACAGGTGCTGAGTCTGACCCCATGTCAGTTTTCACCCACCCGGGATGAAGAGCAAGTGTCCGGATATTTTGCCCCTTAAGATCAAGAGATAACCCTTTAACAATTAGATTTAGGGCCGCTTTCGAAGATCTATATTGGTAAAACCCTCCCTCAGAGAGATTAGTGATTGAAGCCATATGAGTTGAAATAAATATCATCAATTTTTTATCAGATAACAGAACATTTCCAACAAAAGCTTCACTTACTCTAACTGGGCCAAAAACATTTATGCTCATAACTTCATGCCATGATTCATAATCAATGCTACCAAACTGAGAATTTTCAGATTCACTAATATTAGTACCAAGTATACCCGCATTATTAATTAGCCCATCAATCGGTATTCCTTTTAATTCACTTGCTACAGAATTGATCTCGTCAGGATTTTGGACATCCATTTTGTGTATAATTGTTTTACCCCCTGATGAACTGGCCAGCGCTTGCAATTCATCAGCAGAACTACTATCACGACAACAAGCATGTATTTCTATATTTTGACTCTGATACTGACGTACAAATTCAAGACCAAGACCACGATTTGCTCCAGTTATAAGAATTCTTTTCATTCCATGTCCTTCCTATAAGTTCAAAAACATACAACCGGATAGCACAAAGTGATAGAAAGTGGTAGTAAACAAAATTTTAAATTGATGATTTTCTGGGTTGATTTAATTAAGTTAGAACATCAACATACCGTTCTAAATAAACTAACAGGGGATACCAATGGAAATCGGACTATATGCCAACACTCACGGTAACAGCTATAGAGATGACACAAATATGTATCTACGCCATTCACCCGTTGAGCAAATGAATCCCATTCAAGTCGCAAAAACAGCTGAAAGGTATGGCTTCCATTCTATTTGGTATCCTGATCATGTTTCGATGCCCATAACATCAGAAAGTTTTCATACTGCAAATCAATCGGGAAAAAGAGCTTACCAGCCTTACCACAATATGCTTGACGCAGCAGTCGTCATGGGAGCAGTCGCTCAAGCAACTGAAAAAGTTAAATTAGGAACGAGCGTGCTAATATCACCATACCGACACCCACTATCAGATGCCCGTCAGTTTATGACAGTAGATCAGTTATCAAAAGGTAGATTGATGCTTGGGGTTGGAGCAGGTTGGATGAAGGAAGAATTCAATTCTGTTGGCATAGATCATGATGAACGTAATGGGAGATTAGTGGAGTGCATAGAAATATATAAAAAGGCCTGGACCGATAAAGAGGTGGAATTTAATGGAGAATTTTACAACTTTGATAAAGTATCAATGGACCCAAAGCCAGCCCAGGAGCCCCGGCCACCTATCCTACTAGGAGCGAATACACCAGCGGGAGCTAGAAGGTCAGCTAAGCATTGTGATGGTTTATACTCATTATTTCTCGATAGCCAAGTTGAATTTGACCGTTTTACCGCTCTTCAGAATATCATTAAAGAAGAAAGGTCAAAAATAAATAAAGGTATAACAGATTTTTTAATGATAGGTGCAGCAACTGCTAAGGTAGATAAGGTTAATTCTGCTGAGTCTAGAAATAAACCAAGGCGTAACTGCGGGGGAACACCAGAGCAGATTCTTGAAGACCTTGAAGCATATGCAAAAGCAGGATACTCACTAATTATCTGCATGCTTCAATGTGATGAAGGAACTGCCTCTGAACAGCAAGAACAAATAGCGCAATTTGGTGAAGAAATCATTCCAATAGCTAAAAGTTTCAATGCCTCTGGAGAATGGAGAAAAGTTACATAAATTCAATATAGTAGAATATCTAATCTAGCTTCATTATAGTTTCTATTAGATATTTATCGAGCGCTTCACGACCATTGAGTTTGTGGAGCTCAATAAAAAATGCAAGGCCAGCAATCTCACATCCAGCTTTTTCCAAAAGTCTCGTGCATGCTGCTGCCGTGCCTCCTGTAGCCAGAAGATCATCAATAATGACAACTCTTTCACCACTGAGAAATGCGTTCGATTTAATCTCTATTATATCTGTACCGTATTCTAAATCATATTCTTCACTTATTATTTTACCAGGAAGTTTTCCCTTCTTGCGTATCATCGAAAAAGGAATATTCATCTGTAAGGCAAGCGGAATAGCAAATAAGAATCCTCTAGACTCTACGCCAACAAGAGCATCAGGCCTCCATAATTCTATTTTTATTTTAAGCTCTTCTATAACAGCCTTGAAAACAGAGGGTTCATTAAATAATGGGGAAATATCATAAAATAAAATTCCCTTCTCTGGAAAATCTGGTATCTCATTAATATAGTCCATAAAATTCATAATTATCCCCTACACTGCTCTATACCTTTAGATATTAATAAATATTTATTAAATAACCCACACTTGCTAATACTTATATCAAGTTACACTCTTGCAATTACTGTTAGTAGTAAATTATGAGATTTTCTAATTTATATCGAAAACGAACAACTTTAGTAATAGTTGCCGTTGTTGCAGGTGCTATTTTTGCTAGCCTCACAGATGAAAATATGATTCCTGCCCCCTTCCCTCCCTTAATCTTAATTCCGGCAGGTGATTTCCTATCAGGGACTGAAATGAAAACTGAATATAATATCAGCACTTCAGGCTTATCAGAAAAATCTCCCTTCCTTTACACGCATAAAGATTCTCCATTAAAAAAAGTTTTTTTGAATGATTATCTCATAATGTCTACTCCAGTCACCTTAGATCAATATGCAGCTTTTATAAGAGATACGGGATACAGAGCACCAAAAATTGATAAAATAGAGTGGGAAAACTATCATTCTAAATATTCATTTAGTATATCTGATAGGTATATTTGGATAGACCAAGAACCCCCAAAAGATAGAGGTAATCACCCTGTCGTTTTAGTATCCCAATCTGATGCCAAAGAATATTCAAAATGGCTCTCAAAAAGAACTGGTAGGAATTTTCGCCTGCCTACAGCTCATGAGTGGGAAAAAGCTGCCCGAGGAATAGATGGGAGAAATTATCCTTGGGGTATGAAATTTAATCCTAATCTACTAAATAGCGCAGATATAGGGCCCTTTGATACTACTCCGGTGGGAAAATTTCCAACTGGAGCAAGCCCCTTTGGTATACTTGATGCAGCAGGACAAGTTTATGAATGGACAATTACAATGTCAGAAATAAGTAATTATTTTGTTAAAGGTGGTTCATGGAGTAGCATAGGATGTAGCAGTTGCAAACCGGGTGCAAATAACTCTGTACAGCAAGAAATGAGGCACATTGAGATTGGATTCAGACTAGTAGATGTTGGATATAGGTAATTCTTTTAAAAAGATTAGTATTTAAGGAAAAAAATGACTGAAAAAAAACTAAAATTTTGGGGATGGGGATATGATGACCAAACACTTACGGAAGTGGAGGCCAAGGGTATCGCGGCACATATTTCTAAATCTACTGGCATAGACTCTAACGATTATATTGCCCCTCCCCAAATTCATGAGATATGTCTGCCAAAAGCAAAGATTTCTATTCCAAACGAACTTAAGAATTTAGTGAGCCAAAATGATTATGATAGGGCGGCACATACCTATGGAAAATCATATCCCGATTACATTCGCGCGTTTAATCGAAACTTTGAATCTTGCCCTGACGCTGTTGCATTCCCCACCAGTGCCGAGGATATAATTAAAATATTAGAATGGAGTGATAAAGAAAATACAGCAGTAATCCCCTACGGATGCGGTTCCTCAGTTGTTGGAGGAGTTGAACCACGAATTGGAAATAATTTTTCAGGCGTTATAACCATAGATATGCGAAGAATGAATCGCGTAATAGAAGTTGATAAGATAAGTAAGGCCGCAAGAATACAAGCGGGCGCCCTTGGACCCCAACTTGAAGATGGTCTTCGCCCATCAGGGCTTACACTTAGGCATTTTCCTCAAAGTTTTGAGTTTTCGACATTGGGTGGCTGGATTGCCACTCGATCTGGGGGGCATTTTGCAACCCTGTATACGCATATAGATGAATTAGTTGAGTCACTTAGTACAGTCACGCCTGCTGGAACAATTGTAAGTCGTCGACTTCCTGGGTCTGGAGCTGGTCCAAGCCCTGATCGCTTGATGATTGGTTCTGAAGGAGCACTAGGTTTAATCACCGAAGCATGGGTGAGAGTTCATGAACGACCAAAATATAGACAATCATCAGTGATCAGATTTAAAGAGATGCAAGCAGCAGGAGATGCGCTGCGTACACTTCTACAAACTGGAATCTGGCCAACTAATGCAAGATTCGTTGATTCAGAAGAAAGCCGTTTATCTGGTGTTAATGATGGATCTTACCATATGGTATTACTTGGATTTGAAAGCGCGAGCCAACCAACAGATTCGCTCATGAAACTTGCACAAGAATGTATGGCAGATCATGGCGGGCAGTTTAATGCAGCAGCAGAACGTGACAAAACAGCTGACTCATGGAGAGAAGCATTTATTAAAGCTCCATTCAGAAGAGAAGGCCTAATAGCAAATGGAATTATGCACGATACTTTTGAAACAAGTATAACCTGGGACCGCCTAGCTATATTTCACAAAGAAATTAAATTAGCTACAGAGAATGCTATTCTGAAAGCTACGGGAAAACCTGGGCATGTAACTTGTAGATTTACTCACGCTTACCCAGATGGAACATCTCCATATTTTACATTCCATGCTCAAACTAAACCTGGCCATGAACTAGATCAATGGAGGGCCATTAAAACTGCCGCCAGTGATGCTTTGATCAAAGCTGGCGGGACTATTACTCATCACCATGCAGTTGGGAGAGACCATATGACTTGGTACGAAAAGCAACGTCCTAGACTCTTTGGAGAGGCTCTTGCAGCGGCAAAAACAAAATTAGACCCTGCAGGGAGATTGAATCCAGGAGTCTTAGTTCCTTTAGAGAATGGTAGAGAAATTTCACTCCCATGATAGATAATGACCTAATAGCGCTTACTATGGGAGAACCAGCAGGTATTAGCGGAGAACTAACTCTCAAAGCATGGCTATCCGACTCAGATAAGCCAACTTTTTTTGCTATAGATGATCCCGATAGAATGCTAGCATTATCTCAGTCTCTTAATATAAATGTACCAATTGAGGAAATCTCTGACCCCAAAGATGCCTCACAAGTTTTTCTTAAAGCGCTCCCTGTATTAAGAGAAAAAGTTCCACATAAGGTTTCATCAGGGCAACCAAATTATTCCAATACACCAGCTATATTATCTAGTATTGAAAGAGCAGTAGATTTCGCAAAAAATAATAGGGTAACGGGTATGGTTACTAACCCAGTTAATAAAACGGCCTTATATGCTGCTGGATTCAAATATCCAGGTCAAACCGAATTTCTCTCAGCACTCTCAGGACAACCACCCTCAGAAACAGTGATGATGTTAGCCTCTAAAACACTACGTATTTCTTTAGTGACTGTGCATATAGCAATATCTGAAATTGCTAATAATCTAACTATAGATGCTATAACAGCAGTTGGAAGAATAACATATGCAGCTTTACAAAAAGATTTTAATATACTTATGCCAAAAATAACAGTTGCAGCACTGAACCCCCATGCTGGAGAAAACAAATCAATTGGGAAAGAGGAAGCAAATATAATTCAACCTGCAGTAGAGATTCTACAAAGGGAGGGTATAAATATAGACGGGCCGCATCCAGCAGATACGTTATTTCATAATAGCGCACGACAAAAATATGATGCAGTAATATGTATGTACCATGATCAAGGACTTATACCTTTAAAAACTATAGATTTCGCAAATGGAGTAAATATCACTCTAGGACTTCCTTTTGTACGGACATCGCCTGACCATGGAACCGCATTTGATATAGCAGGAAAAGGCTATGCTGATGAATCTAGTCTACTTTCTGCTATGCGATTAGCATCTGAAATGGGAAATAACAGGAAAAAGAATTTTTCTAAAACTGTTACTAGTAATCAATGAACAGTGTAATGGAGTTTTCACCCTATTTAATTGAAGCCCGTCGACTTGCTTTCTTAGCGGGCTTAGAGATCATGAGATTCTATTCTAGAGAAAGAATTGCTTTCAAAGAAAAAATTGATAAATCTCCCATCACTCAAGCAGATGAAGCAGCAGATCAAATTATAGTTTCAGGATTAAAGTCATCCTTTCCCAATATTGATGTAGTGTCCGAAGAGGACTCAGATAGACATACTGCTAAATCCATAGATTATAATGAGAATATATTTTGGCTTGTAGATCCACTTGACGGTACAAAAGAGTTTATAGAAAAGAATGGTGATTTTACTGTAAACATTGGCCTCATTAAAAATAATTCTCCAATTGCAGGGGTCATATACCTCCCTGCAAGGGGTGAATGCTATGTTGGTGAGTCAAACATTGGAGCTGCTTCTTGGCCAAGGAATGGAAAAATTGAGAAAATACATGCCAGGAAATTCCCTAAAACAGGCCCAACTATTGCTGTGAGCAGATCACATCTTGATGCAAATACAAAACAATGGATCAAAAAATACAAAAATAAAAATATAGTTCGGGCAGGAAGTGCTCTAAAATTTACACTCCTAGCTTCTGGTAAAGCTGATATTTACCCTCGTTTTTCGAGAACTATGGAATGGGATACAGCAGCAGGACATGCAATTGTCGAGTCATCTGGCGGTTCTGTAAGACAACCGAATGGTCACCCCCTATTATACGGTAAACCTTCATTTATAAATAATGATTTTATAGCCTTTGGTATTAGATAAAATGAGTGAATCGTGTATGAGCTTAATAGTTCCTGAAACTTCAAAAAATATTAATCATGCTGCAAGAATAATTCAAGCTGGAGGAATTATTGGCTATTTGACAGATACCCTTTACGGGATTGGCTGCGATGCAACCAATGATCAAGCTGTATCAAAAGTATACGATATAAAATATAGATCAGAAAAAAAACCTATACTTGTTCTAACTGATAAATTAGAAAAGGCCCTAGATATTGGTATTTTCAATGAATTAGCAATAACCATTGCAGAGGCCTTTTGGCCAGGCCCTCTAACCCTCGTTCTTCCAAGGGCTGAAAGGTGCCCATTAGTAGAGGGTATTAATATGATAGATGACACAGTCTCTATACGTATTCCTAGTAGGATAAATACGCTTAAACTGATTCATGCAGCTGGATCTCCACTAACTGCACCTAGCGCAAATTTAACTGGTGATACTCCTGCTAATAGTTCAGAAGATGTTGTTAAAACCTTTGGAAAAAATTTAGAACTAGTACTCGATGGAGGGCAAGAAACAAACTCTATTCCTTCGACTATTGTTGATGTGACAACACCAACACTAAAAATTATTCGGAAGGGAGCAATTAATCATCAAGATATAGAAAAGTTAAAGAACTAAAATTCAAAAACACTAAAAGACTGGTCCTACTTTGTCCATTTGAGACCATCTCGCTTACCAGTTATTGCATAACGAGCTGCTCTCCACTGATATTTTAACGCCAACCTCATTGCATCACCATCGCACCCCAAAAAACGACCTATAACTCCCAAATTATTTGGCAGCAATGATATTCCTCCGACTATATGACTGGTCTCATCAAGAGCCTGCAAACAATAATCCTTAATTTTTTCAATATCCCTGCTAGGAGCAACCGCGTAAATAGATCCCTGGACTTTATATTTTGACCATGTAGAAACTCCAACAACGGACTCCTTTCCACTCCACTGGCATTCCCTGACTGAAGGGGCTAGATCATCTGTTTTACGTATACTGATAGTCTGCTTGAAGGAATTAAATCTTGGCTCAGAAAATCCTTGGTAAGTTAAATTCTTATCTGGCTCATGCCACAGAGCAGAATCAGTAATTATAGCACTAGAATCCTTATCAACTAAAATATCTAAATCAGTATCAAGTCTACTCTCCGGAAATAAAATCATAGCATCATTGATAAGCTCTGCATGGGCACCTGAGTCTACAAGAACAGATATATTAAACTTTGCATTGCCATACTCTTCCATAGAGTGAACTTTTGTGGAGGACTGTGTGGTCACATGCGCACAAGAATTCTTATTAAACTTTAATGATAACGATAACCGATCATCCCGGTAAAGCCCCCCAGATGTAGATTGCATAATTAGAGTAGCAAGCTCAGGCCACTCTGAATCTAAATGAACTGGTCTTGTTATATGAAATGGATATTGGAAAAATTGTTTTGTTAGTCTGGTGTTACCTTGACGAGAATTCTGGAAAGTAAAATGAGCCCTTTGCCAACCATCGGGCCCACGAAGAAATGCAGCTGGTGAAGATACGCTCACATATCCTCCAGCAAAACGCAGCGCCTTATATGCGCAAGAACGTCCTCAATACCCTCACCATTGCGACAATTAGTAAAAATTACAGGATTACCACCGCGAACTTCTTCAGCCTCTTTCTTTAAACCACAAATATCCACACCAACATGCGGCGAAATATCTATTTTATTAACTATGAGGAGGTCACATTGCAATAATCCCGGGCCACGCTTACGGGGAATATCAGCACCAGCGCCTACATCTATGACAAACATCCACCAATCTACTAAATCAAGAGAGAAAGTTGAAGCAAGGTTGTCTCCTCCCGATTCTAAAAGCACCAAATCTAAAGAAGAAAAAGTTCGTTCAAGATACTCTATTGCCTCAATATTTAGTGTTGGGTCTTCGCGTATTACTGTATGGGGACACGCCCCACACTCCACCCCTAAAACTCTATCAGGTGAAATCAAGCCTCCAGCCTTAAGGCGCTCGGCATCCTCCCTAGTGACTAGGTCATTAGTAACAATACCTAACTCAACTCCACTAGATAAAAGCCGGGGAACAATAGCCTCTATGAGAGCAGTTTTTCCAGAACCAACAGGTCCGCCTATTCCAATCCGAGCAGGACCTGGCCTATGATAATGAGATAAATTCATGTCCACAGCAAATGCTGTATATAATTACAACTATTAAACATAATCTATCTCAACATATATTTTTGTGAAAGTGGTAAGTCCGAAGCAGGCTCACAGGTTGCTAATTCGCCATCAACAAATACTTCAAACGTCTCTGGATTTACCTTAACTTCTGGGCATGCATCGTTATGAAGCATATCACTTTTTCTCAGTCCGCGTGTCCCCTTAACCGCCTCAACCATTTTTTGAAGGCCAAGTTTACCTTTTATATCGGCATCTACTGCAGCTTGTGACACAAAGGACATTGATAAGCCCTGCTTTGCTTTACCGTATGCTCCCCACTGGGGACGCATAGCAATAGGCTCACAAGTCATTAGAGAGGCTGCAGAATCTCCCATAGCAGACCATACTATAAAACCACCTTTTACAACTAATTCGGGTTTGATACCAAAAAACTCTGGTCTCCAGAGGACTATATCAGCAAGCTTACCCTTTTCTAAACTACCAATCCATTTATCTATACCAAATGTTCTTGCTGCATTTATAGTATATTTAGCTATATATCTCTTAATCCTCTCATTATCCCCCCTAATAGAAGACTCCGTGCTAAGACGTCCTCTTTGGCCCCTCATTTTTGAAGCAAGTTGCCACGTACGACAGATAACTTCATTTATTCTTCCCATACCCTGACTGTCCGAACCCAGCATTGAAATTGCGCCTATGTCATGTAACACATCTTCAGCTGCTATTGTCTCGGCTCTAATACGACTTTCTGCAAAAGCTACATCTTCAGGAACAGCAGGATTAAGATGATGACAAACCATAATCATATCTAAATGTTCATCAAATGTATTTCGGGTAAAGGGATTAGTAGGGTTTGTAGAGGAGGGTAAGCAATTTGATTCTCCGGTAATACTTATAATATCAGGAGCATGTCCACCACCTGCCCCCTCGGCATGATACATATGAATAGTACGACCATTGATAGCAGCTAAGGTATCTTCTACGAATCCACTTTCGTTTAGCGTATCAGTGTGTAACTGGACTTGGAAATCCATATCGTCAGCAACACTTAAACAAGTATCAATCGCCGCGGGCATGGCCCCCCAGTCTTCATGTATCTTTAAACCACAAACACCACCCGCAACTTGATCAATGAGGGACTCTGGCTTAGACGAATTTCCCCTTCCTAAAAACCCAAAATTTATTGGCCACTCTTCAGAGGCCTCAAGCATGCGCTGAACATTCCAAGCACCACCACAATCAATGCCAACTGTTATTGGCCCTAGAGAACCCCCTATCATAGTTGTAAGACCAGAAGAGAGTGCGTGCTCGCAGAGCTGTGCACTATCAAAATGGACATGAGTATCTATGCCACCAGGTGTAGCAATAAGGCCTTCAGCATCTCTGACTGTGGTTGCTGCACCACAGAGCAGGTCTTCATCAACTCCATCCATAATTGCCGGATTCCCAGCCTTACCAATACCGCTTATAGTGCCCTCTTTAATACCTATGTCCCCCTTAACCACACCTACTACCGGGTCAACAATTACAGCATTAGATATCAGCATATCAAGAGATCCACCGGCGCTATCTAAACCGGCGACCAATCCAATTCCATCACGCAAAGTTTTTCCACCGCCATGCAAACTTTCGTCACCGTAAGTTGCATAATCAGTCTCCACCTCAGCTAGTAAAGAGGTGTCCCCAAGACGAATACAGTCTCCTGTTGTAGGACCATAAAGTGCTGCGTAATGAGCTCGAGTCATTTTAGCCATAATTTTATGCTCCTTTATATCCACGTTCACGGGCAGCTTTTAGAGCTTTCTTCTTAACCTCAGCCGCATTCATAGAACCGTTGGTTAAATTATTAAGGCCCCACATCTCACCTGAACCTCCAAAGGCTACCAACTCAACCTCCTTACTTTCTCCAGGTTCGAAACGGACAGCTGTTCCTGCAGGAATATCTAAATGCATGCCAAAGGATACACCTCTGTCAAAACTTAAAGCTTTATTCACTTCAAAGAAATGGTAATGACTACCAATTTGAACCGGCCGGTCCCCAGTATTTGTTACTTTCACTGATGCCTTATTCCTTCCAGCATTAAGCTCTATATCACCGTCTGCGGGTAAAATTTCTCCGGGTTTAATAGAATCTCTGGAATCCGAAAGAGAATCGGAACTCCGGTCATTTTTACCGTCACCTTCGGAATCTCTTATTGGCTCATGAACAGTTACTAACTTTGTTCCATCAGGGAATGTACCTTCTACCTGTATCATGTGCATCATATCAGCTACTCCCTGCATTACATCTTTAGTAGATAATATTGTAGAGCCAAAAGAAATTAGTTCAGCCACTGACTTACCATCCCTAGCACCTTCAAGTATTTCATCACTTATCAATGCTACAGATTCAGGATAATTTAAGGCTAAACCCCTAGCTCTTCTTTTCCTAGCAAGCTCAGCAGCCGTATAAATAACAAGTCGCTCCATCTCAGTAGGTGTGAGTAACATATCCCTTTCTCCAATTATTTTTTAGTTAGAAAACAAACGTCCTTCACTTACTTCATGCTTCATTACCGCAATATCAGAAACTGGAGAAAAACACCATGCCTCCTCTATCTCTGGGGCAGGAAGACTGATAATTTTCTCTATTTCAGTGCCCATTAAGCTTATTAAGGACTGAGATTCAATATGGCCAATGATGCCAAGCCTGATAGCAGCACTAGCCAGTCCAACTACAAGAGTATGCGCACTAATTACCTCAGTTTCAACAACACTTAGGCCAGATCCAGAAAAACAAGCCCCTTGAGAAACAGCTAAATGGCCAAGAGCGTTTCCTGAGAGAATATACTCACGGTACTCAGTGACTCCCGGAGTTTTTAACTTTGTATGCACACCTAAAATAGCAGCCCCAGCACGCAAAGATCCTTCTCGAAGTAAACTTGGTAAAGTTGCAGCATCCATAATATGATCAATTTCGATTAGTCGCTTAATATCGACCTGATCTAAGCATGCAGTGTGAGCACTAACCAGACATGCTCTATCTAAGCCTGCCCAGCGCCCATAAAGCTGTGAGTGAATAAACTCTTCTATATGCTCAAAAGAATTTACTGAACCATCACTACTCAAAGACTCTAATCCATAAGAAAATGCTACAGCACCAGAAGGAAAAAAACTATCTCCATGCCGAAGAACGTTTAATAGAGACAGAATATTACTCTGTGATTCTCTGGACACGACCATCTCCCAGAAAACTGCTTAACCTATCTAAGTAGTTATCTTCATCACCATCAAGAGCAACTTTTAATTCACTACCTTTAAACTCGACTTTCCAATGTAAGTTTCCACAATGGTAACCAAGTTCAAGTGCTGCATTTTGATCAAGAGGTCTTAACCTCAACCATTGACGCTTCTTAAGACTGACTATTACAGCTCTCTCCTCAGTCAAAATTATTATACTTCCATCCCCTAAGTGAGCATTTCTAGGAAGCGCAACAGCACAATCACTTCCTTTGGACGTTTGTACCCGAAAATGTCGTCGTGCAGTTTCTTCTGGACTGAGGTAAATGTACTCAACCCGATCTATTTTCTTTAGATCCTCAACACGCTTAGCTAGCTTTAGGTCATTACAGTGACCTATGACCTCTCTAGCCTTTAATTTTTTAATATCCATAATAATTTACGGTAACGCGATAATGGGGCACTTCTCAACAATAATCTTCTATATTCTTAATTAATCTGAACCTATATCTAAAAAACCATAAATTGCCAGCACCGGAAGTTTAGTTTAATTTTATATTATGGTTAATTTTAAGAATAACTCTATTATGTCATGGTTTCGCGGCCCTAGAGGTCAAAGGTCCTTACTTGTACTTTTTGGTATTGGAGTGATTGTATACATGATTCCACAGGAAGACCTAATAAAGGGCAGCGCTATAGCAACAGGGGGAACTGGTTTCAGAATTGAACAACATCAAATCGCTTTATATGGAGTTAAATCATTACCCGCTAAACTTGAGTGTAAACGTAATGCAAGTAAAGTTAATTGCATGAAAGGAACAACTTCGGAACTTTCTTCACAGTTACATTCGAGAGAAGTAATATGTGATAATATCAAATCTACCAATCAATCTCTTGTTTATGCAAGATGCTCGTCCGAGGGACTAGACCTTGCCTACCACTTAGTAAAAAGCGGCTGGGCTACTGCGGATATCAGCTTGACTGATGAATATCTTGCACAAGAAATTGAAGCAAGAAAGCGCCAAAAAGGTTTTTGGGCTACCTACAGCACTAAGAATTTAGAATAAATTTTATCATATACTGACCAAGGGCAGCTTTTGATGTTAAGTAAATCTTTAATAGCTTTTGAGAAGGGGAATAGTAAATGCCTTTTTTAAGAGTAAACGACATAGTTATTCATTACATTGACGAAGGTAATAAAGATAGTCCAGTTATTCTTTTCTCCAACTCCCTAGGAACAGATTTTCGTATATGGGATGGAGTTGTTAAAAATTTAAAAGATAACTTCAGAGTAATTAGATACGACAAGCGGGGGCATGGTTTATCATCATGTCCAGAGGCTCCGTATTCGATTAATGACCATGTAAAAGACCTTACCGCAATAATTGACTATTTAGACGTTAGAGATATCACAGTAGTAGGACTATCAGTTGGAGGGCTTATAGCACAAGGACTATATTCATTTCACCCAAAGCTAATCAAAGCAATAATATTAGCTGATACAGCTCACAAGATTCTTACTAAGGATATCTGGAATTCTAGAATCGAAATAGTAAATAAATTAGGCCTTGAAGCCCTTGCTGACGGGACAATGGAACGTTGGTTTTCAGAAAGTTACCATAAAAAACATCCTGAGAATCTTGAAGGCGCACGTAATATGTTCGTGAGAACACCAGTAACAGGTTATATCGGGACCTGTACCGCAATCCGCGACGCAGACCTAACTTCAGTTGCAAAAAATATTAACGTCCCTGTTTTGTGCTTGGTTGGATCTGAAGATGGCTCAACACCCCCAGAGGTTGTAAGAGAAACGTCAGAATTAATACCTAATTCAGAATTTTATATAATTAACGATTCTGGACACCTGCCATGCCTCGAGAGGCCTTCCGAGTTTACCAAACTTATCATGAATTTCTTAAATAGAAATAATATTTGCTAATTTTTTCTCTAGTCAATTAATTAACTAAAGAAAAAAGTTTAACAACTAAACGTGTTGCCCTCCATTAATATGTAATTCGCCCCCAGTTATATAGCTTGAACCCTCAGCACATAAAAAATGTATTGCTGCAGCCACTTCATCAGGCTCACCAAAACGTCCCATCGGAATACTTGATTTCATTTCATCTGAATCCCCTGATAAAATAGGTGTAGAGATCTCCCCCGGTGCTATAGAATTAACCCTTATCCCCAATGGAGCAAAATCTGATGCCATCTCACGGGTTAGAGCACCAAGAGCAGCCTTTGAAGTGGCATATGCACTTCCAGCGAAAGGATGCACTCGGCCCCCAGCTATAGAAGTTACGTTTACTATTGCACCGCTGCCCCTTTTCAAATCTTCCACCAAACCACTAGCTAATATCAGTGGAGCATAAAAATTTACCTGGAACACTTCATGCCAAAGTTTCGTATCAGTATGCAAACTATCTAATCTAATTCCATTATTGCCCTTTGGTGATATAGCTGCATTATTTACGAGAGCATTCAACACTCCACCCGCCAGTCTGGTCTTGATCTCTGAAATTGCCCGCTTTGTATCCCCAGGGTCAGAAAGATCAACTTGTATGTGATCATCTTCGCCAGCTTCCCAAGGGCATGATTTCGAGAAGGGCTGGCGTGAACAAGTAATAACCCTCCATCCGGATGCACTGAACCGCTTTACTGTAGCGTGCCCAATTCCCCTACTAGCTCCAGTTAAAACCATTGTCTTATGTTCTGTATTAGACTTATCCACTTTCAAGCATTCCTGTAATATTTTTCTACAAGGTGCACCGGAAAAAATAGATTATCAAGGAATTTCATTATAAATTATAATGTTAATTCATCTAACAACAATTTTTCTGCTAAAATCAAAGAATGACCGATAAAGTATCTATATTAATGGCAGCCTATGATTCTCAAGACACCATTGTCAGAGCAGTGAAAAGTGTGATCAATCAGTCTTTTTCAGACTGGGAGCTTATAATAATAGCAGACGATAGTTTTGATTATAGGACGTTCTTACGTAGAGCTAATATGGAGGATAAACGTATAATATATACATCTACTCAGTATCCACAGTCAGGTCCAAGTATTGCCCGCAACTATGGAGCGCGCTCTGCGTCAGGGAATTTTATATGTACTCTGGACTCTGATGATTACTGGTTACCAAATAAATTATTCACCTTAGTCCCCATTGCAAAAGATAAAGGAATCTCTGCTGATAATATTATTGTAATAAATCAATTCGAAGAAATAATTTGTAGTATATTTCCTATAAATGGACCAATGATAAATTGCAATATATTAGATATAGTACAGCTGAATACACCAATATTTCCAATTTTTCATCGTGATATTTTTGGGTCTGGATATAATGAAGATTTCCAAGTCGCTGAAGATATAGTGCTGAATATTGAATGCCTTTCTAGAACAAAAAACACACTACACATTACTAATGAATGTCTTACTTGCTATGTTCAGCATTCAAATAACATCTGCAATAAAGCAGAAAGTTTTGAAAGTTTTGACAAAGCATATGATCTTCTTATATCTCTTGTAAAATCGAAAAAATTTGGACTAAATGAAGACGAAATAGATCCTCTTTTAAATGCGTTAATAAGAAAGAAAGAAATAAACTCTCTTTGGTCAGAATCTATTATCAATGACAGTAGTAGAAGCTTTCAAGAGTTTATAAAAAATATTGATCTGTAGAGATAGTAATTAATATAAAGAATCAATTTATAAAAATTTTTTAAAGATTAATTTTGATTCTACAGAACATAAGTGTCTTTAATTATATCAGACGCCTTTTCAGCTATCATAATAGTTGGGGCAGCTGTGTTACCAGTTGTTATTGAGGGCATAATCGATGCATCAACAACCCTCAATTTATTCACTCCATATACTAATAAGTTTTTATCAACCACAGAAAGCTTATCCGTACCCATACGACAAGTACTAGTAGGATGCCAAACCGTTGTAGCATTTGATCTAATCCAATTCTCAAGAGAATCTTCATTAATTATCATATCTCCAGGAGAAATTTCCCTACCTCTAACATTATCAAAAGAATCTTGGCTTAAAATTCTACGAGCAATTTTAAGTCCGGATTTCATCAAATCCATGTCTTCAGGATGCTCTAATGAATTAGGCCTTATTGCAGGATGATTTCGTGGATCAACATTGACTATCTTGATAGTTCCCCGACTTTTAGGTCTTGCTAAGTAATAATGGACCAAATATCCATGCTGACCCTGTCCCTTTAAAGTTGTTTCTAAAGAAAGGCCGGGGCAAAAAGTTATTTGGAAATCAGGCAATTCATTTTCCTGACTTGATTTGATAAAACCTCCAGCCTCGAGAGGCACTGAAGTCCCAGGACCAGATCTAAATAAGAATGCCTTGACTAAAGTCAGAAATAAGCGATCTTTTCTGAATAATCTATAAAGTGAAATATCTTTCGTACACTCCACCTGAACATAAGCACCCAAATGATCCTGCAGATTCTCACCAATGCCTGGTAAATTTTCAATTATAGGTATTCCTAATTTATTTAAATGATCAACATTTCCCAGACCTGATAATTGAAGTATTTGCGGAGAATTGACAGTTCCCGCAGAAAGAATGATTTCAGTTGAAGAAAAATATTTTTTTAATAACCCAGGCTTTTTCTTGTGGAAACATTCAATTCCGATTGCGTTACTACCATCAAAAATGATTCTTGCAACATGGGTATTTTTAACAACTCTTAAGTTACTTCTTTTGCTTATTGGGTGAAGATATGCTGTAGCTGAACTGACTCTCCGTCCCCTATAAACATTAAAATCTTGTCGCCCAACACCATCCTGAAAAGATCCATTTAAATCTTCATTAAATTGATATCCCAATGCGTCACATGCATCTAAAAAATTTGTATATAACGGGTTAGCCGATCTAGCCCTTGCAACCTTGAAAGGGCCATTAGCATTATGGTGGGGGCCACGCCTATCAATACTTCCTTCAGACTTCAAAAAGTAAGGTAATACATTTTTATACGACCAACCTGATGCTCCCTCAGATTCCCACCTATCAAAATCACCAGGATTGCCCCTTATATGCATCATTCCATTTATAGATGAGGTGCCACCAAGAACCTTTCCACGAGGCCACATTATTCTTCTACCGCCAAGGTATGGTTCTTCTTCACTAACATAATTCCAGTTAGTAGACTTCAGGGTATAAGCTGCACCAGCTAGAAGTGGAATCCGTAAAATCGGATGATAGTCAGAACCCCCTGCTTCTACTAATAAAACTGATACCCCTGGATTCTCACTTAAACGATTCGCGAGAACGCACCCCGCGGTACCACCGCCTACTATAATAAAGTCAAAGGTCTGCACTTGCACCTCCCAGCGACTAACTCTAACATTAATTAACTGAGATTTACATATTACTCAGTTAGGGGGAAGAATCATGGTTGACAATACGAAACACAAAGCACTGTTTTCACCTATAAAAATCGGAAAAACAACATTAAAAAACCGATTTGTCCATACCGCTACAGTTACTGGTTACGGCGCAAATACTGCGCCCACTAAAAAATTAATTAATTACCATGCCAAATTAGCGAAAAACTCGGTTGCTATGATTGTCACTGAACTTATGCCAATACACCCAACCTCGATCGCCAATCCATTTCTTGTAAGTGCCTTCGATAGAAAAAATAAAAAACTATTTAAGCAATGGGCAGAATCAGTTTCGACTCATGGTTCTCACTTGATTGGGCAAATCGGACATGTCGGCAGACAACAGTTATGGAATCCTTTATCTACCCCGATTAGTGCGTCCACAGAACCTGATCCTCTTAGCTGGACTGTCCCTCGCGCAATGACAATTAAAGACATAGACGAAATAGTTCAGGGATTTTGTGACTCTGCAAGGCTTCTTTCTGAAACAGGTTTTTCCGGTGTGGAGCTTCATGGTGCGCATGGCTATCTATTAACTCAATTCATGTCACCCTTCTCAAATAAACGAAATGACTCCTATGGAGGAAACACTGAGAATAGACTCAGAATAATTGTTGAAATCACGAAATTAATTAGAGAAAAGTGTGGTAATGACTTTATCGTAGGACTTAAGATGCCATGTGACGAAGGAGTCAAGGGCGGTATAAAACCCAAAGAAGCAGCAAAAATAGGTAAATATATAAAAGACAATATAGCAATTGATTACCTTTGCTTCAGCCAAGGAAATTTTTCTCCAAGTTTAGAAGATCATTTGCCAGATATGCATTTCCCCAATAGGCCTTTCCAAAATATTCACGCTGATCTAAAAAAGAAACTGCCTGACATACCTATAATAACTGTAGGAAAAATTGAATCAGCTGATGCTGCTGAAGAAATTATTTCAAAAGGTAAGGCTGATCTCGTTGGATTCAGTAGAGCATTTGTCAGTGACCCTAAATTAGTAACAAAAATAAGCTGTGGAGAAGATAATCTCATCCGTCATTGTATATACTGTAATTTTTGCTGGGGAGAAATCCATGCTGGAAGAGGAATGAGGTGCATACATGGTAATTATGAGAGTAATATAAATAGACCAAGAAAGAGTAAAGCCTCAAACAAACGAATAATAGTAATTGGTAGTGGAATTGCTGGCTTAGAAGCTGCTGCTGTTGCTTCAGAATTATCTTCAGAAGTTCATCTGTTTTCAAATAACCGGGATGTCGGAGGAAAATTACAATGGGAGGCTGAACTTCCTGGACGGTCAATAATAAAAAAAGAGATCGAGTTCCAAAAATACCGTATAGACAAAAATAAAGTGAATATTATACATGGGTTAGCCAACTTAAAAAAGATTATTGAGTTACAACCAGATCATGTTGTTCTAGCAACCGGCGCTGACTTCTCGTGGCCTTCCTCATTACCAAGAAAATCAAAAGCAAAAGATATTATTAATTCTAGCTATCCGATAATACATAAAAAAGGTGTTTCCGACGGTAAAGCAGTTATATTTGACCAAGACCACTCTGCAGCCTGCTATGCAGTTGCTGAACTTTTTGCTTCTAAATATAGAAAGGTATTTGTGGTAACCTCGAAGGCTACGATTGGGAGCAAAGTTAACTATATATCAATGTTAGGGATCTTTCGCAGACTCTTAAATTTAAAAATAGAAATTATTCCATTCTCTTTACCAATAGACTACAACGGAAAGGCACTTAAATTGATAAATGCCATTAACCAAGAGGAAAATGAAATTGATGATGTTGAACAATTTTGTTTTGCCACACCAAAAATACCAAGGGTTTCACTTTTAGAACCCCTATCTGAATTAGGAATAAATTGTATACTTGCAGGTGACTGTGACTCACCACGCGGACTAGCAGCTGCGATTAACGATGGATATAAAATTAGTAAGGAAATTGAAAATAATTGAAAATTTATAGGGGGAAAGAAGATGGGGGCTGAATCTAAAGAAACTAAACTTGAGCGTATTTGGGAACCACTCACTATAGGAAGCACTAAAGTCAAAAATCGTATAATGATGACTGCCATGGGCGTTTTTTATGGTGAAGATAATATACTAAGTGATAGACACATTAGTTATTACAAAGCACGTGCAGAAGGTGGAGCAGGCCTAATCATAACTGAGCAGCAAGCTGGCCATAGACTGAGTAAGGGCTCTTTTTATGACGGATGTACAGCATGGGAAAATCGAGCAATTCCTCAATATGCCAAATTGGCGGAAGCTGTCCATGAATATGACGGACGTTTATTTGTCCAACTCTTTGCCGCAGGAGTGCATGATAAAGGAAATATGATCTTTGATGAATGGCACCCTCTATGGGGAGTATCTGATATTCCATCAATATATCATAAAGAGGTTCCTCATATAGTTGATAAAAAAGATATTTTAGACTTGCAGGAAGGATTTGCTAAGTCTGCATGCAATGTAAAAGCGGCCGGTCTTGATGGCGCTGAGTTACATGCAGCCCATAGTTACATGCTGGGACAATTCCTCAGTCCTGCATATAACAATAGAACTGATGAATACGGCGGGAGTAATGCTAATAGATGTCGATTTATACTGGAAACAGCAGAAAAAGTACGTGAGAAGGCCGGAACAAAATTCACTCTGGGTGTAAGGCTATCTTTTGAAGAGTTTCTCGGTGAAGCAGGTACGACTGCTGAGCTTGGAGAAGAGCAAGTTGAAATATTTTCAAGGAGTGGCCTTTTTGATTTTATCAATATATCTGCAGGTAGTTATCATACATTTGGAGCAGCAGTGCCGCCAATGGGAACACCGAGTATGATTAATATGCCTTTTGGGGAAATAGCAAAACGTGTTGCAGGTAATAGGACAAGAGTTTTTCTTGCTGGTCGCATCACAGACCTATACCAAGCTGAAGAAATACTTAATGCTAACTCAGCTGATATGGTAGCGCTAACTCGAGCACATTTTGCTGACGCACATCTAGTGAAGAAAACTCAGGAAGGCAGAGAGTCTGAAATCCGTAGATGTATAGGAGCTAATGAATGTATTTCAAGAATATTTGATCAGCGACCCGCCGCATGCATTGTTAATCCTAGTACAGGACGAGAACGCAATGGCTGGGATCATTCAAAACTAAAAAAGTTATCAGAGAGTCAACAAAAAACATTCATTGTAATTGGTGGCGGCATTGGAGGGCTTCACTTTGCAGCAACCGCATCTGAACGTGGTCATAAAGTTTCTATATATGAAAAACAATCTGAAATAGGTGGACATGTTCTTAACTACGCAAAATTACCAGGCAAAGAAAGGTGGCTAGATCTTATCGAAGATGTAGGAAACAGATGTAAAATAAATGGAGTTAATATCATATGCGACAAAGAGCTAAGTCCAGAGGACATTTCCAAAATGGCTTTTGATGAACTTATTATCGCTACAGGAGCTAGTTGGAGAAAAGATGGCCGAACTCCCTATATGCCTGGCATTGAGAGCATAGCAGGGCATAACCAAGATAATGTTTATAATATCGAAGAGGCGCTTAAGTTAATTCTAAAAAATAAAGAAGTCCTAGGTAAAAAAATTCTTATGGTTGATGAGAGTGGTAGTTATATGCCTTTAGCTGTAGCAAAAGAATTATTAAGCAAAAAATCAATAGAAGTTCATATGTGCACCCCAGAACCTCGAGTTGGAATTGAGGCGTATAAAACTCTTGAACTGATGCAAATTATGCCCGACCTGGAAGCAATGGGGATAAATATTTATTCAGAGACTAATCTCCAAAATATATCTGGAGGGGATATCACTCTAAAATCTATTTGGGGAACAAGGACAATAATCCTTGAAGATGTTAGCTCTATAGTATTTTCAACCTTTAGAAAATCTAATAATGAAATATTCTATTCAAATATACTTCAAGGCATGAATATGCACCTCATAGGCGACGCTATGGCACCTCGTAGACCTGCACAGGTTATATATGAAGCTGAAGAGCTCGGACGAAAAGTATAAAGGATAGAAAGCATGAAAATTGGTATATTTACAAGCACCCAGTATGAACCAGAGGAAACCCTCAATGGTTGTATCGACTCTATATTAGAACAAACTGAGACTGCAAAAGAAAACAAATTAGATTCAATATGGGCAGGGCAGCACTTTGCGATTGGGCCTTTCAAAATGTTTCAGCCAGTGCCTATTTTATCCCGAGTATCAGCATTATCAGGACATATGCAGGTTGGAACAGCAATCTCATTACTTAGTATGCAAAATCCTATACGAGTTGCTGAGGAAATGGCTACACTCGACTGGATAACTGAGGGTAGACTAGTTTTTGGCGCAGGAATAGGTTACCGGGATGAAGAATTCGAAGTAATGGGTAAAAGGAAAAGTAACCGGGCAAAAAGGTTTGTAGAATGTATTGAATTAATGAAAAAATGGTGGACGGAAAATACCGTCACTTATCATGGCGAACATTTTTCAATCTCCGAAAAAAAACCCAGTTTACACCCATTTCAACCAGGCGGACCAAAAATTTGGATTGCTGGAGAAGTAGAAGCATCTATTCGTCGAGCGGCGCTCATAGGAGATTGCTGGATACCACTGCCTATTCCTAATAACACTGAACTTTCTGATAAATTAAAATTTTATAGAGAACAAGTCACGTCAGCAGGCCTAGCGCAATCTACGGAACAACCACTTATGCGCGAGGTTTATATTTCAGATAATGACGAAAAAGCATATGAGCTTGCTGCTCCATACTTAATGAATAAATACAAGGCATATGCCTCTTGGGGACAAGAAGAAAGTGCTGGATCAGTTGATTCTATAGAAGAAGATTTTCGTAGTTTTTGTAATAATAGATTTCTAATTGGGTCTCCTGAAACAATACAAAAATCAATAATCAATTATAGAGACAATTACGGTATTTCACATCTTATTTGTAGAATTCAGTGGCCAGGTATGAAGCAAAAAGAAGTCCTTGAAACAATAAGGGCCCTTGGAGTGTGTAAATCAAAACTTGATAATTAGAAAACTCAATTAATCTTGTTCCAGTAAATACAGCGAGACTGATGTCTATCCTCAACCTCAATAAGAGGTGGGGTTTCTGAATCGCAACTACTATCATGATAAGGACAGCGTCCGGATAGCGGGCAGCCGGGCTTAGGGTTTATTGCAGTTGGGATTTCCCCTTCTATTACAAAAGGGTCTAGTTTTTTCGAAGGATCAGGAAAAAGCACCGCTGAGAGAAGCGCTTTACTATAAGGATGCCTTTGATCATTTAGAATAACATCAGTCGGAGCAACTTCGATAATATGACCTAGGTACATAATCGCAACTCTGTCACTAATTCTTGCTACTGATGTCAAGTCATGGGAAATAAAGATGAAAGATGTGCCCAATTCATTCTGTATATCTTTTAATACGTCTATCAGGCCTAAACGTGCGGATGGATCTAGCATGGAGGTTGGCTCATCCAATACTACGAAAGATGGCTGAGTAGCTAACGCTCTTGCAACTCCAACTCTTTGCTGTTCACTAGCGGTCAAATCAGCTGGATAGTAGTTTCCCACATCATTATCTAAACCAACTAAATCTCTCATTTTTTCAACTCGTTTTTTTCGTATATTTTTTTCCTCACCGTGCAAAAAAAGCGGCTCGTCTATAACTTGATCTACAGTTAATCTTGGATTTAATGAACCAAATGGATCCTGAAAGACTAACTGCATTTGAGATCTAAGCGATCTCAATTTTTTATCTGGAAGAGATGTAACATCAATACCGTTAAGAACTACCTTGCCCTCTGATGGCTCAATAAGACGCAAAACACATCTACCTACAGTGGTTTTTCCCGAACCACTTTCTCCAACAAGACCAAGAGTTTCGCCTTTACCCAAAGTGAAAGATACATTGTTCACTGCATAAAGATTAGCATCTTTCCCAACATTAAAAATCTTGGTAAGGTTCTCAACTTCTAAAATTGTCGACATATTCCCATCACCCCCTTATTTATATTTTTCTTTCTACTCCCGACCAAAACTGCTTTCTAACATCTTTTTTAAGGACTTTACCAACAGGACTTCTTGGAAGTTCATCCCAAAATTCCACAGTTTTTGGAACTTTATAGCTTGCAAGATCATTTTTACACTTTTTTATTATGGTCTCCTCAGTTAAATGCTGGCCATCCTTTAATTCTACCACGGCTTTTACAGCTTCCCCCCACTTGTCGTCAGGAACACCAATTACAACGCAATCCTGCACTTCTTCAAATGACCAGATTAATCTTTCAATTTCAATAGGAAATACGTTTAAACCCCCAGATATAATCATATCCTTCTTCCTATCGACTATATAAATATAACCATCTTCATCCTTATAACCAACATCACCCGTGTGATGCCAACCATACTCTTGGATTTCAGCAGTCGCCTTTGGATCACCATAATAGCCCAATGAAACAATTTCCCCCCGAACTACTATCTCACCCCATTCTCTGGGCTCTAAAAGTAATCCATCATCACTCATAATTTCTGTTCGGACAAAAACAGGCGGGCGTCCACAACTTAATAGTCTGTGTTTCTTTTCTTGATCTTTTACTGCCTCAACATGCTCTTCAGGAGTTAGTATTCCTATAGTGACAGGGCATTCTGCTTGGCCGTAAATCTGAGTCATACAAGGTCCAAATACTTCAATAGCTTCACTTACTCTATCTGCTGACATTGGTGCGCCACCGTAAACGAGATAGTCCATGGAACTACAATCATAGTTCTTAGCATCAGGGTCAGAAAGCATCATATAAATCACTGTAGGAGGTAAGAATGTATGAGTAACACTATGATCTTGGATGGCCCCCAATACTGATTTAGGATCAGCTCTTGGTATAGACACTATAGTCCCACCAAAAGCCATTGCAGGCCATGCAAAAACTCCTGCACCATGAGCCATAGAAGAGGCTACGAGATGTACTGGTCTTTTTTTAATTGGTAAATGCGCATAAATGTTCGATGACCAAGCCTGCCATGTCAAACTTGACCAAATTGCCCCCTTAGGTTGCCCCGTAGTACCACCGGATGAGAAATGACTAATTATCGCATCACGATTATAATCAAGTTCTTCAAAATTCTCAGAGTATCCTGTGATAAATTCATCGAGAGTTAAAAACTTTTGAATTTTTTTATCAAGGACAATAATGTGCTGAAGATTTGGACATTGATCTTTTATCTGTTCAATTTGGTCTTCGAAATCACTGTGTATAAAAAGCCAATTTGCTGACCTATGGTTTAAAATATATACATTTTCTGAAACTGAGTTGAGAGCAGCTAGGCCAACCCAAACACCATCAGCTCTTGCGGCACCTATCCAAGCCTCAAACGCTTTAGAACAGTTTTGGCTTAATATAGCAACTATATCACCAGGCCTTAATCCATGGTCTACCATTGCAGATGCTGTCTGGTGGCTACGAGCGTTAACCTCTTTATAACTCATGCTACCTGAGTAATCGACTAGACAAGGACTTTCTGGCCAGTAGCGAAGACCCCTTTCAAAGAAGTCAATAAGTCGCATCTTCCCTCCTTTTAGGTAACTCTTAAAAATTCTTTAAGTATATCTCTATCACATACAATTTATATTTTTCTAGCCTATTGGACAGTTTGCTTCTTTCTCAACAAGGTCATAGGTAAAAAGAAACTTAGCCATTCCAGTAAGGAAACCCCCAACCATACCTAATTCAAAAATCTGCGCATCATCAAAATGTTCTCTTAGTTGCAAATAGAGCTCCTTATCTAGCCCACCTGACATATTACTAAAGACTAACTCACTAGCTAAACGTAAAACCGCTCTTTCCTTAGATGAAAAAATCTCATTATCATCTTGCATAATATTAACAAGCTTTTCTTCAGAGATACCTGCTCTTCGCGCATCTTCAATATTACCTTTATTACAGAATGCACATCCATGAATATTAGATAGCCTAAAACGCAACAGCTCTTTGGTGGGCACATCGACACGACCAGCATAGAATATTTTTTTATAAAATTGCTCGCCATACCATTTTAATAACTCAGGAGCATTAGCACCCACTTCGTAGAATGTTGCATCACCACCTTTTTCCTGCTGTAGGTTCCTAACTCTCCTGTAGTCAGCCGCTATGTCTAAATCCATATCGGCCTCTTCAATTCTTGAAAGTAATGGCTGAGGCATATTAATATCTCCCCTCGAGTAAATTTTTAACATTAGTTGTGAAATTACCCTAATTTATGGTAATTCCATTATCTACCAAATTATCCTTGTAATTGAACAATAACAATGCCACAGCACTTGGAGATCCTATAAAATGCCTCTGGAACTATCAAACACTGTAAAATTTGGCGTTCAGGGAATGTGTAAAGCAAAAAGATCACCCACAAGTAATTGGGAGCCAGATCTTGAAGACTGCTCTTTACTTATTGAAATCCTTGAGAAATATAGATTTGACTCTTTCTGGTCGGGTGATCATGTAGCTTTCGTTAGTCCAATTTTGGACCCATTAACTCTACTCGCGTGGGCTGCTGCAAAAGCACCAAATTTAGAATTTGGCACTGCAATATATCTCCTACCTCTAAGGCAGCCTGTTCCTGCAGCAAAGCAAATAGCCTGCCTAGATCAGATTTGTAGGGGGAAATTTACACTTGGTGTAGGAGTCGGTGGTGAATATGAAAAAGAATTTGAAGCCTGCGGTATAAAAGTCTCAGAAAGAGGAGCGCGCCTTACTGATTCTCTTAAAGTATTAAAAAAAATATGGGAAGGTGGAAAATGCTCACACGAAGGAATAAGTGCGAACTTTTCTGACTTAAGTATTGAACCTGTTCCATTCGATGGCTCACCTCCACCAATCTGGGCAGGAGGTAGGTCAGATGCAGCCCTTAAGCGCGCAGCAGAATTATGTGATGGATACATTTCTTACGTAGTAACACCCGAGATGTATTTATCCTTTTTGAAAAAAATTGAGTCATTTTGTAGCTCAAAAGAGGATTCTCATCGTCCTTTTGATACCGCACACCATATATTTGTTAGATCAGATACAACCCATGAGAAGTCTTATGAGCTCGCTTCTGAGCAATTAAGCAAACGCTATGGCATGGATTTTAGAAATGCTACAAAAAAATATGTAGCACTCGGAAGTCCTGATAATATAGCCGAATTTTTTATACGTTTTATTGATTCAGGAGTCCGTAACTTTGTTATTGACTTTGCTGGCCCAGAAAACGAGAGGAACGAGCAAGCAGAAATTTTTGGTGAACAAGTCTTACCTGCACTTAGAAAGGCACCGATTAATGGACTTATCTGAGGAGGTTAAAGACCTCATTGAAAGAGTTAATGAGGCTAACTTACAACGTATAGAGACGTATCCTCCTGCCGAAGCCCGAGTGGAATTTCGTCGCAGAATGAAAATTTTGGAGATTCCACCATGTACAATATTTAAATCTATTGATATAAATATTCCATCTGAAAGCTCTCCTATTCACGCTCGTCTATATCTTTACTCTGAGGATATTTCTGATCCCTTGGCAGTTTTTGCCCACGGAGGCGGATGGGTTTTGGGAGGAATAGAGGAATATGATAGCTTTTGCCGAAGACTCTCAAACTTTGGAAAATGTGCGGTTTTGTCAGTTGGTTATAGATTAGCACCTGAGAATCCTCACCCAGCCGGGTTGCAAGATGTTATGAGCGCCTTTTCCTATGTGCCTTATCTAATTGCAAGTCAAAATATTTCACCAAAAAGGATATTGGGGGTCGGGGATAGCGCTGGAGGTAACCTAATTGCAAACTCGTCTATTTTGTTAGAGAAAAAAGTAAGACCTACCCAGCAAATTCTAATCTATCCTGTGATAGATGTTACAAAAAAAAGAGGATCATATCAGAAGTTTGGAAAGGGTTTTTTACTTGATTCTGATATGATGGACTGGTTTATCAATTCTTATGTTGGAAATTCTGAATTAGAAGACCCAAGTATATCGGTAATCTTATCAAAAAATTTATCTCTGAGCCCCACCACTTTCATTCTTACAGCAGGGCTTGATCCGCTTCAAGACGAAGCCATCGATTACGTAGATGAACTTAAAAAAAATTCCGTATCTGTTATACATTCACATTATGAATCTATGCTTCATGGTTTTTTGGGAATGCCTAAAGCATTGAGTCTTTCAAAAAATGCATTTTGTGAAATAGGAGACTGGATATATAATTTTAATACCAATAACAAGAAAACTTAACTTTATGAGATGATATTGACAGCTAAATCAAAAAAACACCCTATACAGCCTCCTCAATGGCTTGTTTCATTGATTAATATTTCTCTTATAATTAAATCTGGATAAAAAATTGAAAAATAAAACAGATAAAATACGCTGGGCCCTTGAAAAGGCCGATGTACCAATATTACTGATGGTCCTTTACCACTTCACGGGAAACAAAAAATGGCTCAACGAACCTTATATGCCTAAACTCGACTTCTCTTTCTTTGCGCATGAATCTGGTGGTTTAGATGATAATTTACAGAAAGAAGTACGTGAAGCTGCCCTGCAATCTCTAAGCGAATATTTCAATTCTGGTAAAATTCCTCAAACCAGGATATCCGATAATGATTATTTAAAAATGATGTCCTCCTGTGTTGGCGAAGAGATGCCAAAAGAATATCTCAATATGATGCTCGAGGAGATGCAACTTAAAGAACGCTATGGATCTTGGAATAAAGATCCACAAAACATATCCATAGAAAAATATAATGTAGTAATAATAGGTGCCGGGATTTCAGGAATGTTAATGGGAGTAAAATTACGTGAGGCAAAGATTCCTTTTGTTATCCTTGAAAAAAATGAGGGCCTTGGAGGAACCTGGTTCGAAAATAGATACCCTGGCGTTCGTTGTGATGTTCCTAATCACTATTACTCCTTCTCATTTGATAGAAATGATGACTGGCCAAACTATTATTCAAAGGGTGAAGATATAGAAAAGTATTTACAGGCTTTTGGTAAAAAATTTGGCATATATGAAAATACTAAGTTTAGTACTCGTGTTTCCTCATGTGAATTCAATAGCAAAAATAACTTATGGCATATTCAAGCATCCGATGCTCAGGATAACGATATATATTTCAAGGCCCATTTTGTAGTCTCTGCGACTGGACAGCTAAATATTCCTGCTTACCCCAAGCTTGAAGGTATAAAGGAATTTGAAGGCGAGGCGATCCATACAGCGGAATGGTCCGAGGATATTGAAATAAATAATAAAAAAGTTGGCGTTATGGGAACTGGAGCAAGTGGGATGCAATTAATACCAGCCATAGCAGACCAAGTAGATACCCTTTCTATATTCCAAAGAACTGCTCAATGGGCTATCCCAAGCCCAGACTATCATCGCGAGGTATCAGATGAAAAAATTTGGCTTCTGAGAAATGTCCCTTTCTACGCTGGTTGGTATAGGTTTAATTTAGCCTGGCGTATGGGGGACCACCTACTTCACACTGTCCGAAGAGACCCCAACTGGGACTCATCTGGAAAGTCAGTCAATAAACGTAATGATCGTCACAGAGAACGGCTCACGAAGTACATAGAAGAACAAATTGGTGACCGTACGGACCTAATTGAAAAGGTAATACCTAAATATCCACCGTATTTAAAACGTATTTTGGTCGATAACCATTGGTATAAAACAGTTCAAAAGAAAAACGTTGACCTCATTACGGATGCAGTAGAAAAAATAGAAAAAAATGGGGTCAGACTGAGATCTGGAGAACTAGTTGAACTTGATACTCTGATATTCGCAACCGGATTTCAAACTGATCGCCTGCTTGCTAGTTACGAGCTCAAAGGCAATGAAGGTACAACACTGAACTCAGAATGGGATTGCGACGATTCTCGAGCATTTCTGGGTATGACGATTCCTGGTTTTCCAAATTTCTTTGCTCTTTATGGACCTAATACAAATCTTGGTCATGGTGGTAGTATAATTTTTATTGCTGAATGTCAGGTTCGCTATATATCAAAAGTAATAATGCGAATGATTGAAAATGATTCTCAATCAATAGAATGTAAAAGAGATTCGTATGAATTGTATAATAATAAGCTCGATGAAGAGCATGAAAATTTAATATGGACAACACCTGGAATAGATACGTGGTACAGAAATTCATCAGGTAGAGTAGTGTCTATCATGCCATGGCGACTAGTTGATTATTGGGACATGACAAAAGAGCCAGATTTCGACGACTATATTGTAAACTAAACCATTTTTTCGAAAAGGAGGGTGATGTTTACTCGTCTATTCTGATACCCTGCACGAAATCGGTATGGAGAGGTTTGATGGATGATTCTAGATCTAAATATTAGGGCCCTATTACAGCGATAAGGTATTTTCAATCTATTTTCTTCTTCTTTACTTACTAATTCCCTTAAGCCATTCTGATCATTATTATATTCAGAAAATTCTGCATCTTCTGGAATTGAGACTGGGTATAAAGTTAACCCAGAGTTTTCTGGATCCAAGCAACACTCATCAGGAGTTATCCACAAATTTATATTTATTGAAGCATCATCGGCATGTAATCCAGTACCATGGCCTTCTTGATCATATTTAAAAGCCCACAATTGTGTTAGCGTCAGATCCGAAAAAAATTGTGGCCACTTTTTTGATAATTCATCGCCTATCCCTAGGGTAATAGAAGGAATAAATCCATCATGCATATATGCGCCAAGGTAAGCCGAATCATTCTTACTATCAAACCATACAGTGGATTCTAAACAATAATTTCTTATAGATGCCAAAGCGCGTTCACTTAGAAAGTTATCAATTATTAAAACTTCATCTGTATCATTATTAAAACTACCAAGGATACCTCTGTTGACTTGATGGTCTCCTAATATTGGACTGACTTTATCATCAGAGTATCTCCACATTAGTCTGTTATAAAAATGTGAGATATTATTATACTCGCTTTCTGTAAATACAGCGGATCCATGGCTATCTGTCCTTTTTGAAAAATCAGGCAATATATTTCTAAGTATTTCAGCATAAGATCTAAAATTCTTTTTATCTGGATAAACTCGATTGAGAAAATCAAATTGTTCTATGTCATGTTCAATTTTGGCAATGCGTGATTGATGAAATGTTAAATCAGGATTTTCCCTCATATTAGAATCAACATTTTTAGATGAGCGCCGTATTTTACAGGATTTTTCAAAATGAATAACTGCACTTTTGAGATCTCCAATTTTTTTGTAAGCTGTACCTATATTTGTATGAGCGGCAAATGATAAAGGATCAAGACTTATTGCATGCTCCAGATGCGGCAATGCTGACCCTGGGTTATCCCGTTCTAAGAAGTGTGCAGAAAGCGCAATTCTATAATTAGCAGACTGAGGAGCAATATCTATCGCAGATAGATAATATTTTTCTGCTTCTACATCAAACCCCCTCTGCTTTGATATCAAAGCTAATATAAAATACGCTCCGTGACTTCTTGAGTCTGTATTAAGGATCTCAAAACAGAGAAATTCTGCGCTGTCTAGGTCCCCCTTTTGAAAAGAGGAAATGGCTGCATTAATATTTGTCAAATCACGATATTCCGCTGTTATTTTAAAGCCTGCCGATATTTTATCTCTTAGGAGATAATTTAACCTTTAAATGACCATGAGGATAAGAAAAAATTTGCAATATTACCCCCTTTAAAGGCTATAATAGCATCCTTTAATAGTCACGCTATAGGGGGGGGGTATTATGAGCATATTTCAGAAAAAAGAGCTATTAGGCCAATATGCGAATTTGCCAATGGATATTGTACATTTTGGTAACGGTAGCATAAATCAGCTCCCTCAAGAGCTTGATAAAGCAAATGTCAAAAGAGCAGTAATAATAACTGGCAAGTCGCTCGCAAATAAAACTGACTTGGTTGATAAAGTCAAAAATATAATTGGCGAAAGATGTGCTGGTATTTTTTCGGATACCGTACAGCATGTCCATCGTAATTCTGTAATTGCTGCATCTGACTACGCACGTTCGAATAACGCTGATGGCATTATTAGTTTTGGGGGAGGAACCCCAAATGATACTGCTAAATCAGTTTTAATATGTTTAGCAGAAAATATAACAGAGAAGTCTCAACTTGATGCCTATAGAATCAAGTTTGAATACCCTGATAAAGTAGAAATCCCATCTTTAACTTCTGATCCACTTCCTATGTTTGCAATCCCAACAACTCTTTCCGCTGGAGAGTTTACTTTTTTTGTTGGCATGACAGACGAAGAAAGGAAGGTTAAAGATCTCTATCTTGACTCCCGCCTCACTTCTAAATCTGTATTTCTTGACCCTGAATTAACATTAGAAACACCAGAAAGACTTTGGTTAGGAACAGGGATTAGGGCCGTTGACCATTGTGTAGAAGCATTATGCAGCAAAGATCACCAACCTTTTACAGATGCTCTAGCATTTCGTGCGTTAAATATGCTTGTGACCTATCTTAGAGAAACAAAAAAGAACCCTGGTGACCTAACTGCCAGAGGACAATGTATGGTTGCTGCATGGATGTCTGTATGCGGCCTAGCAAACGTTACACTTGGTTTAAGTCATGGTATTGGCCATCAGTTAGGCGCAAGATGTGACGTACCTCATGGTGAAACATCAGCAGTAATGCTTCCAAGGGTGTTAGAGTTCAACGGCAGTGTTAATGCTGACCAACAGGCTATAGTTGCAGATTCACTTGGACTTGATATTCGAGATAAATCTACACAAGAAGCTGCTGAGTTAGCTAGAAAAGAAATTCAAAATTTAATTCGAGATGATTTAGGACTCCCATGGCGATTGCGTGATGTGGGGGTAAATGAAGACGATTTTCCAGGTATTGCTAAAGATGCAATGGAAGATTTAATTGTTGCGAGTAACCCCAGAACAGTTGAGGGTGAAGAAGAGGTAATTGAACTACTTAGAAGAGCCTGGTAACTAAATATTAAACTAATAGATAGAGGGATGCCTGAAGAATGAAGTATAAAATTTCTGTTGATACAGGAGGCACATTTACAGATGTCGTTATCGCAAAAGAAGAAGGAAGCCTTGTAGTTGGTAAGGCTCTAACTACTCCTGATAATGTTTTTTCTGGTTTCTCTGAAGCCCTTGAAAATGCAGCCTCCTCTTTTAATGCTTCGATGCAGGATGTACTTTTGGAAACTAGTGTACTCATTTATGGGACCACAAGATCAACTAATGCAATAGTTACCTCATCAGCAGCAAAAACTGCTCTTCTGGTAACCGATGGCTTCCCAGACACCTTAACCTATAGACACGGTGGGAAACGTGATCCGCTTAACCTAAAAATGGAGTTTCCACAGCCCTATATTCCTAGGCGTTTAACCGAGGAAATAATTGAGAGAATTAACTCCGAGGGCGGAGTCGAAACCCCCCTTGATAAAGATCAGGCAAGTAAAATAATTAAATCGCTATCCTCGAAGGATATAGAAGCAATTGCTGTAAGTTTCTTATGGTCTATTATGAATCCTAGTCATGAGCTTCAAATGGCAGAGCTTATAGAAAAAATTCTCCCCGGTATCCCTTATACTTTATCACATCAAATCAACCCGATTATTAGAGAGTTTCCCAGGACATCTTCAACGGCAATTGATGCTTCTCTAAAACCCTTAATGCAAAAACACTTTATAGAATTAGAATCTGAACTACGTGCTGCTGGTTATGAAGGGGAAATTTTAGTTAGCACTTCCTCAGGAGGTATTAAGCACGTTTCAGATGTTATAGAAAAACCAATTTTTACTGTGAAATCTGGTCCAGCCATGGCCCCTCTTGCCGGTATTGCCTATGCAGAAGCAGAAAACTTAGGAAATGATGTAATTATCGTTGATACTGGCGGGACAACTTTTGATGTAAGCCTAATCAGGTCAGGTGAAATAAAATACACTCGAGACACATGGCTTAATGGGGAGTGGATTGGTCATAATCTCGGTTTGTCCTCTGTAGATATAAGAAGCGTAGGAGCAGGAGGTGGCTCAATAGCCTGGATAGACTCAGGGGGACTCCTGCGAGTGGGACCAGATAGTGCAGGCGCAGATCCAGGGCCTGCCTGTTATGGAAAAGGTGGAACTAAGCCAACGGTCACTGATGCTTCTGTAGTTCTAGGTTATATTGACCCCGATCACTTTTTAGGTGGACGTATGTCTTTGGATACGCAGGCAGCAAAAAGCGTGATTAATGATGCCGCAACCCAACTGAATATGGGATTAGAGGAGACAGCAGCTGGAATACTTGAAATAGCTGGCGAGCAAATGATCAAGGCTATTCAAGAAATTACTATTCAAGATGGTGTGAATCCTGCGGAAAGTATTTTAGTAGCTGGCGGTGGTGCAGCTGGATTAAATATTTTACCTATAGCCAATTCTCTCGGTTGCTCAAAAATACTTCTGCCTAAAACTGCAGGGGCTTTAAGTGCGTGTGGAGGGCACTATTCAGATATAGTATCTGAGTACAGCGCTAGTCGCTATTCAGCAACAGATAATTTTGATTTCCAAGGTGTGGCAGAAATATTTGATGAACTAAATAGTAAATTAGATGCAGAACAAACATCACTTAAAAAGCGTGGAGTAAGTAAATTTACAAAAGAGTTCTTTGTAGAAGCGCGCTATCTGAACCAACAATGGGAAATGGAATTCAAGCTTCCTCTATCTGAAATAAAAAACTCGCAAGATGTAGAGTCTGTAATAGAAGAGTTCCATAATGTTCATTTTCGTAGATATGCAGTTAAAGAAGAAGGTGGGATTATAGAATGCATTAACTGGAAAGGTCGATTGATTGCTGAAATGGACAAGCCTCCACATGTTCGTGGAGATGAAGATCGTGAATCGGATAGCGCTCCCGATAGAGAGGTCTCAGCTTTCTTTTCAAGTCACGGAAAATGTAAAACACCCGTTTATCTAGGAAGCAAACTACCAATTGGCACAGAAATATCAGGGCCGGCAATTATTGAAGAACCTACTACAACTGTCGTTATCTATCCTGATACATCCGCTCATGTGACAACTAGTGGACACTATCTACTCACCTCCTAATAAGGAGAATTCTTTATGTGATATCAACTTATGAAGTAGGAAAATAGATATAAGATGTTAAGCCCAGTACAAATATCAATAATGTCCAATAGAATGGATTCTGTTTGCCGCGAAATGACAAATACCATGCTGTTAACAGCGCGGTCATCTGTTCTCGGAGTTGCAAGAGATTTCTCTGTCTCGATTGTTACGTCAGACGATGAGGTGCTTG
>CETH01007237.1_pt1 | contig 118599 bp, 110 predicted proteins | sample 361461 | NCBI WGS metagenome assembly CETH01 (sample SAMEA2622695, study PRJEB7988) | marine metagenome | isolation source: saline water (ENVO:00002010), including | reverse complement strand
TTCTGGCATCAAACATTATGGTTAATACCATCGCTGCTATAGTAGTTGGGATAAGATATTCTGAAAGATTTAATTGATTATTAAATAAAAATGCTAATCCAACCTCTGCGCAAAAAATTGATGCAATAAGTAATACCATTTTCCAATCTTCAAAAACAGATTTTCTATAAGTAAGTAAAAAAGTAAAAAAAAATGATACCACAATGCTAATTACTAATATTCGGCCTAAATACTCAAGAATGACTTGAGTAACTTTTCCGTCATTCGATTTTTTGTTTAAGGCAACTGAAAGAGAATAAAGTTTTTGTATTTCATCAGCAGTTATTCTTGTGTTCGCATCTATTATTCGTTCATTCTTTAATATTATCCCTTTATTACGAGGGACTCTGTCCTCTTGTGCTTTTTGTCTTCTTTCTGTTGTTTCACGATCAAAAATCAAATTAGGCTTCATAAACTCTACAACTAAGGAATAACCAAGATCTCTTCGAATATCCACAATCTCTGGGAAACGGTTTGTTACATCAATTCGAGCCTTAGTCCATGCATCTTGAATATCATTATAAGATGATGGCAATGTTAATTGTGCAGCAACTTCATTGGTAGTTTTGACTGCAACTTGTGCGCTTATAATTTCTGATATACCAATATCATAAATACCTTCAGCCCATCTGTTTCTTGTAATTTGGACAATATCATTTTTTAATGATTCTAAATTGATATTATTAGGATCTTGAGGGTCAGATTCAAAAATAGTATTCCATTTTTCATTATCCGTTGCAAATGAAAAATTGTCACTGACTTTCTGGTTTAAAATACTTAAAGCCGTACTATCCGATTGCATAGATACTCTTGCAGAATTGTATTCTTCAGAAAACCTTTTTCTATATAAATCATTCCTTGAGTCTCTCAACTTATTGTTTGCTATTTGCAAATCCTTTATTAATTGAAAATATTCATTAATTAATTTTATCTGATTATCAACTACATCTTGGGATCGTGTAAAAAGATAAGGTTCTGATTTAATTGCTTCATTTAAATCGTTCTGCAACTGACTCTCCAATTTCAATATTGGAAAATTAAATGGTGCAACTACTTCTTCTTGTGCAATATCATTGAGCTGATAAGAATACAAAAGTGTTTTTCCTCTAGGGAAAAATAATGATAGCATAAGAACCATTAAAATGAATAAAGTGATCTGTCTCCAATATTTATTAGAAACAAGAATTATTTGTTTAATTAGTGAGGGTTTGTTTGGATTTTTAATCATTAACTACCAACGGATTGCTGCTGAAGCCCATGTATACCCAGCTCCAAAAGCAGCCAAAATAACATAATCATTTTTTTTTATTAGCCCTTCCTCCAATGCTTCTGTTAGAGCAATTGGGATTGAAGCAGCAGTTGTATTACCATATTTATGAATATTACTATAAACAATACTAATATCAACTCCCATTTTATCAGAAACAGCTTTACTTATTCGATAATTAGCTTGATGTGGTATAATAAGCTTTATATCATTAATAGATAAATTATTAAACTCCAATGCTTCATTAATTACCTCGGGAAATCTTTTTACTGCATTGCGAAAAACTTCACGACCATTCATATAGGGTGTAAAACGTTCTGAATTAAAATTATTTTCTTCAAACCAACTGCCAGGACTAGTACCAGGCGCTTCCATCCAAAGATTCTTAATATTTTTTCCTTCACAATGAATATGCGTAGATAATATTTCACTTTGATTATCACTTCTTTGAAGGATTGCTGCTCCTGCGCCATCTCCAAATAAAACAGCAATATCCCTTCCTCGTGTGGATTTTTCAATTAACTTTGTTTGTGTCTCAGCACCTACAACGAGTACAGTCTTAGCCATTCCAGTTTTAATATATTGATCCGCAATTGATAGACTGTATATAAATGCAGAACATGCTGCTTTGATATCAAACGCACCAACATTATTTAACGCTAAACTCTCCTGAAGTTGAGCACTTACACCAGGGAAAAAATAATCAGAAGAAAGAGTACCAAGAATTATCATATCAATATCATTACTATTAATACCTGACTGCGAAATAGCTCTTAATGAAGCTTTATGTGCTAAATCAAAAGTTGTTGTATCTTTATCTGCCCATCTTCTTTCCCTTATTCCTGACCTTGATCGAATCCAATCATCTGATGTTTCCATTAATTGAACTAAATCATTATTTTTGATGATGTTGGCGGGGACAGAAAGCCCCATCCCGATTATCTTACTTTTATACATTTAACTTTATATCTAATTATAATGATGAATAGAGCCAATCTATAAGCCGAGTTCTGTAATTGATAATCATTCATCTGGTTTATCTATCGCTAGATAAATCATGCGATCAACCCGCTCTTCAAACAATGCGGACAACATCTAAGAGGTTACTTGATCTTGCACTAGATGGGGTTTACAAGCACCTTGATTTTCATCAAAGCCTGGTGGTCTCTAACACCACCATTTCACCCTTACTTCAAAAAATGAAGCGGTATATTTTCTGTTGCACTTTCCATATTAGTAAAACTAATTCCACTGATTATGTGGCATCCTGTCCTGCAGTGCTCGGACTTTCCTCTCTTAGTAGCGCACAAAGCGAGACCAAGAGCAATTATCCGATTGACTCTATTTCAAATTAACAATATAAATTACAAAAAAATTTATATATAACTACTCTGAATCCCAATAAAGAAACCTGCTACAGCTATCACAAGTTTGCGTGTTTTCTCCTAGTCTAACCTCTGATATAATTTGTGGTGGTATAAATGCTCCACAACCACCACAAGCTGAACTATTTACTTGGACAACGGAAATACCTCCACGAGCATTTTGAATGCGTTCATATTGGCCTAAAATTGATTGGTCAATTTTAACGATTTGATTATTTCTATCAGATTCTAATTTTGTTTTCTTATCTGAAGATTCATCCATGAGGTCCTCTAGTTTAGTACGTCTTTCTACTAAATCATTACTAAGCGATCCTAAGTTTTCCTCTTCTGATTTAACTTTTTCCAAAAGTTGCTCTTTATCTTCTAAATATTCCAAAGACTTTATTTCAAGCTGATCTAACTCAGCTTTTAAGTGATCAATCTCAAGCTGTAATGCATCATATTGTTTATTGTTTGTGACAAGAAAAAGCTGGTCTTTATGCTTTTCAATTTTTGAATTTATATCTTTGATCTGATTTTCTAACTTACTTGAATTAAATTCTAACTCTTTTAAGCGAGTTTTCCCACTATCAATAGATTTAGTTAATGAGAGCTCTTCTTCCTTTAACTTTTCTACTTTTATAGGAAGATCTCCCAATAACTCAGCAATTTCTTGTAACTGAGAATCAATTTTTTGTAATTCTATAATTTTTTCAATAGTTTTCATTTTAGTCTAAATCCTTATAAAAATAAAAATGCACTTTATCAAAGTGCATTTTTATTTTATCCATTTAAAATTCGATTTAGGTCCTGAATTTCTAAGACCATTTTAACCATCCCATTTTAATTTTTTTTTTATCCATAACTGGAGCAAATCTAATATAATTAACTAGTCATTTTGAAATAGAATTAAGTGATAAGTTATAATTTATTGATATAAGAATAGATTTAGAAAACTTTAATAGCTGACCATTATCAATTCCATAAGACAGTTCAGCATTAAATTTATTTGTATTATTAATTTGTAATTGAATTAGGCCAGAACGCTGAATTAATCCATTTTTAAATTTATATATTTTTTTTTCATTTTTAAATTTTTCCATATCTGGGAAAATTCCAAAATTTTGACTATAAGTAAATAAAATTTTATAATTTATTTTTTTTGTAAGATTTCCCATTAGTCCTAGATGATGAGCTTTAATCCTATTATTAACAATATATAAGCCATCACTATAACTACCCTTATTAGATCCTAATGTGAACAATGGATTACCAATCACCTTATTATAATAAGTCCAACCTGATTGATAAATATAATGATTATAGTAATTATCCCAACCATATGTTGAATCAGTTGCACCAAATGATCCACTTTGATTCATTGTATTTATATACTCATATAAAAATTGTTTAATAAAACGATCATTATCTGAAATTAATTCTAATCCATACAACCCATCAAAACGATTCAATAACCATCTTGCTCCGCTTTCATCTTCAAAAGGATGTTGGTAGTACAATCTAATTTTTTTTTCATTTTGTTCTGTTTCATAAACTATATCCCAAATTCCTAAATGATTACCCAAAGTATTGACCCGCTCTGGCTCTATATCTTTATCTGAGCCAGGTCTTAAAAAAAATATTTTCAAATAATCTGAAAATTCTTTTGATTGTTTGCCATGGGAACGTGTTTCTCCTCCCCAAATTGCTAAATGAATAATCCCTAAAGTGATTGAATTTCTAGAGTCTATTATTTTTTTTAAATATAAATTTTTCTGATGTATAAAAGGAGATTCCAAATACTGACCTTTATTTAACCAACCATGTGAGAGACTACTTTTTATAATAAGATTAAATTTACTTAAGTAAGCTGGAGAAAAATTTTTAATTCCAAAATAAATACTTGGAATGGGTGTAGCATTAGAACTTATTGCTAAAGAACCTGTAGATAATAATTTAGACTCATTACTTATACTTTCATTTATTCTACCAATCGTTAAAGTGAAATCTTTTTTATTTAATCTAATAAACCCTTCTTCAATTAAATATTTCTCTACCTTTGGAGATAAACTACCCTTTAAACCATAATCAAAAAGGGATTTTTTTTTAATTTTGTCATTTCTTTTTAATGAAAAATGAAAGAATGGATTCCCGTAAGCTCTTCCATTTTGGTTTGAATTGAACCAAAATGGAATATGATTATTTATTTTTGTGCTATAACCAACTTCTAATTTTTGCGAGTATAGTTGAGATAAAAAAACAAAACTAAAAAAAAATATATTTCGAATTATTTTTAGTAAGTAATAAATGAGAGCAAACTATATATACGTGCGTTTTGTCTTTTTATGTCTTAATAAATTGATTTCTAACTCAGTCTGTTGATATTCTGGGACCATATTTTCTAAGGCATCTTTAATCCTGATTGCATCATAAGAGTTAGCAGATTCAACAATTTTTTCTGATTCAGCAAGAATTCGATTCCAACCATGTGAAATTTCATTTGTTAAGACCATAATTTTTTTATGAGGTGAATCTTTGATATTTTCATCCTTAGTAATCAATTCTTCAAACATTTTTTCCCCAGGTCGCAAACCAATATAATCTATTGGGATATCTACTTCTGGAGTATATCCTGAAAGTTTTATAAGCTCTGTAGCAATATCCTTAATTAAGACGGGGTCTCCCATATCTAAAACAAAAATTTCTCCACCCTTCCCAATCGCACCTGCTTGTAAGATCAGTTGAGCAGCTTCAGGGATAGACATAAAATATCGTTTAATATTTGGATCAGTAATTGTTACAGGTCCACCATTTCTTATTTGTTCCTGAAAAGTAGGAATAACACTTCCAGAACTACCAATTACATTCCCAAAGCGAACAGCCATATACTTAACTTTTGTATCAATACTTCTAGCTTGAATTATCTGCTCCGCTATTCTTTTAGTTACACCCATAACATTTGTAGGATTAACTGCTTTATCCGTAGAGACCAATACAAATCTTTCAATATTATTAATTTCACTTACCTCTACCAAGTTAATTGTCCCCTGAATATTTGTATTAACCGCCTCCCAAGGGTTTATCTCCTGCATTGGTACATGTTTATATGCTGCTGCATGTAAAACCACATCAGGCTTGAAAGAATTAAAAACTGAGTTAAGAATTTTTTTATCTCTAATATCACCTAAAATAGGTTGAATAGCAATTTTGGAACTATATTCGGTACACATATTATCCACATGAAATAAATTGTTTTCGCTTTGATCAAATAAAATCAATAAATCCGGATCAAAGCTCAAACACTGCTTTACTAATTCAGAACCAATTGATCCACCTGCGCCAGTTACCAATACCTTTTTCCCAAAAATATATTTGGAGATTTCTGATCGATTTAAAGTAACCTCTTGTCTTCCTAACAAATCGAGTATTGATACATCTCTAACCGCATTAAGCGAAACTTTTTTATCAATTAATTCAGATACAGTGGGAATTGTTCGATATGGTTTTTTTATAACTTTGCAATGGTCGACGATACGACGCATTTCAGAACTTGATGCCGCAGAGGCACAAATTATTATTTCATCAAATGGAACATTAAAAGTGTGAATGCTCTCAATTTTCCCAAATACAGGAACTCCATGAATTGTTGTATGGATTTTCGATATATCATCATCTAAAAAACCAATCACCATATATGGTGAAGAATGATTTCCTAAGATTTCTCTAACAATTTTTTCTCCTGATGAGCCAGCGCCAAGTAATAATAATTTAGTTTTATTTTTTTTTGATGGCTTAACAGAAGATTTAAATACCTGTGCGATCCTATTAGAATAAATACGAACCATTGCGCGAGTTGATACCATCCCAATCGTTGTTAAAAAATAATCTATTATAAAAATACTTCTAGGTACAATGCCTAGCCCCAATATTAAAAAAGAAACTGCTGTAGATAAAATTGTTCCTAAAGTTGACGATTTAACAATGGTTATTAAATCATTTACACTAGTATAACGCCATAATCCACTATAAATATTTGAAAAAACATTAATTGATAATTTTGAAAAAATAAAAACTAAAAGAAGTGTATAAAAATTATTGAAGAGATCTTTAGGAAAATCAAAATCAAATCTTAATAAATAAGATCCAAAAATACTTAAAGATATTACTATAACATCAATTAGGATAAATAACCAAACATTCTTCCGTCGAAGGTCTGCCATTAAACTATTACCTCAGATTTAATATTTATAAATTAATATCTATATATTGTTTAAACAAATAAAGGATTAAATAAAAATCTTTTAGTGGTTAGGATGACCTCGAAGTACTACCATAATCGTTTTGAAAAGAATTTTTATATCAAGGTTTAAACTCATATTCTCTATGTAAAAAAAATCAAATTTTAATTTTTGATGAACATCTTTGACATTTACATCAAATGGTTGATTGATTTGTGACCAACCAGAGACTCCTGGCCTAATCTTGAATCTTCTACTATAAAAAGGATATGTTTCTTTTAATTTTTTAACAAAATAAGGACGCTCAGGCCTAGGGCCGATTATAGACATGTCTCCTTTTAAAATGTTAATTAACTGCGGCGTCTCATCAAAATGAAATCGACGCAATAATTTACCAACACTAGTTATTCTATCATCTTCAGTGGCAGCCCAAACAGGTCCGGTTTTAGCTTCAGCATCTGACACCATCGAGCGAAATTTATTAATAAAAAAAATTTTCCCATCTTTTCCGACTCGTTCTTGTCTGTAAAAAATTGGCCCACGTGAATCTAATTTTATTAAAATTCCAATAAATACCCATAAAGGGAAACAAATAAACAATCCCAAAAATCCACAGAAAATATCAATTAATCGTTTTAATCGCTGTGAATAAAAGGTTTCTAGATTAAAATTGATATCAATTAATGGAAGTCCTACTAATTGATTTGTTCTAGCTAAACCCGTAACGACTTCATACATATCGGGAAGGATTTTTATTGATATAGGTAAACCATTAATTTTAGAAATCGTACTAATAATCCTTTCAGGGTTAGGTTTATCAAGAGCTATAATTATATCATTAATTTTTTCAATCTCAGTAATATTAATTAAGTCAGATTCTAATCCTAATATTTTCATAGGCAATCTTTGATCATCAAAGGAATCAGGGTCATCAGATGCACGAACAAAACCCTTGATATTTAAGCCGTGATAAGAATGATTTAACAGTTCATTAAAGATTGCTTCACCTCTTCGATTTACGCCAAGAATCAAAGCATTATTTAGACCAATATTTCTATTTAGTAAACTTTTTTGGATTGTATGAACTACAAAACGATTAGTAATTAATATCCCAAGAAAAATAAGTCCATATGATAAAGTATCCTTAGGCGATATTGGTAAAGTGAATATTCCATATAGATGCCCTGATATCAAAACTATCAAACTAGTATAAACAAGAGGCACAATTCTGATAATTTCCTCAAACCTAGATAGTGTTGCTCGGGTATCATAAAGATTAGCAAAATAAAAGATTGGGAACCAGAAACATTGGATTATAATAGCATTAAATAAAAAATTTGTTTGAGTATAAATGCCTAAAGTATTTAAATAATTATTGCTAAAAACTATCCAGATTGCAAAATATCCAGATATGATATCTGATAAAAATAAAATGCCAAAAAGACTTTTATTATAAATAGTTTTATTCAAAAACCTACCTTTTGAATTGAATTCAGTAATGTTGCAATTAATTCTTCTTTCTTCAAATACTTGGTTACATAAGTCATACCATTAGTACCATGTTTAAGGCATTTATCTTTATTTTGGTAGTAATCTTTTATTGCCTTTGAAAGTGAAATAGCATCTTCAGCCTTTACAATAGTACCTGATTCTGAATCATTAACTATATCGGCAGCTTCACCCTTAATTCCGGCAATCACAGGTCTAGCGCAGGACATATATTCAAACATTTTAGATGGGAATGCAGAATAAAAAAAGGAATTATTTTTTAACGGGACAAGGCAAACTGATGCTCTTTTTATCCATTTTACTAATTGATCTCGACTCATAGGGTCATGAAAAAAAATATTTTTTTGTTCATTTTTTCGTACCAAATTTTCTAATTCATTTCTCATCACACCATTACCAATTAACCTAAAATCTATAGGATATTTATCTAGTAGTTTTCCAGCTTCAACAATTGTATCAAGCCCTTGGGCTAACCCTATATTCCCGCTATAAAGTACCGTGAATCGTTCATCTTGTTTAATTTTTATATTCTTATTCATTAAGATAAATCTATTACTAACGCCATTCAATAAATTAAATTTAGGCTTATAGCTTATTGATTTAAATTTTTCATTTAAATATTTCTTAAACCCTGGAACTGGGAAAATAAATCCTTTGGCAGCATTATAAATTGAAAATTCCATTTTTTTCCCAAAATAATAGAACAAACCTTTATTCATCTGTCGTAATGCAATTGCTGAATCTGGCCAAAGGTCTCTAATATCTAACCAAAATGGAATTGATTTAAACTTTTGCAAAAACACACCAATCATTCCAGTAAAAAGGGGAGGTGAAGAAACAATAACAAAGTCATAACCCCGTATTTTATTTACATTAATGATGCCACTAATCATAAAAGTTAAATAATGTATGATTTTTTTAAGCTTTGATTTGCGATCGTTTGCACTAGCATATGATCTAATTACAGTTAGCTTTTGATTTATTTTTTCTTTTTTATACCATCTATTTTTATATCCTTGGTAAAGTATACCATTCGGATAATTTGGCGTTTCACAAAGTACTGTAACTTTGTAACCTTTTTTTACTAAAATTTCAGTATAGTCACCCCATCTTGATGCAGCAGCACCAACCTCGGGTGGAAAATATTGTGTTATTAATAACACATGCATAAAAATAGTTATTTTTTAAGGTTTCTGAATTGGAAGAAGAACAAATGAATAATCAGTTCTTGGATGATTTGTTATGTTAGTTTGATCTTCTCCATTTAGTTTCATCATGTATATTTCCCAATTTCCATCTCTTAAAGATTGAAAAATAATTTTCTCTTTATTGGGATAAAATTTTGGATTCCAGTCATCAGATGCATTATTTGAAATATTTTTTAAATTTTCACCTTTATCACTCATAATATAAATTTCTCTATTACCATCTCTTTCTGAAGTAAAAGCTATAAAACGACCATCAGGAGAAAAAACAGGATCATAATCATCTGAAGGATGTTTACTTAATTGTTTTTGATTAGAGCCATTGCTATTCATAATATATATATTTTTGTTTCCATCCCTATCAGAAGAAAAAATAATTTTTTCACCATCTGGAGAAAAAGCATTAGCCTCTCCAAGTACATCATTACCCTTAGAGTTTCTAGTTAAATTTATTTCAATACCTTCTAATAAATTAATAAAAGAGATTTCTTTAACGCTAGATTGCCAGGTTTGAAAAATAATAAATGATCCATCTGGAGAGAATTGTGGCAAAATCTCATATCCCGGACGTGATGTTAAATTTTTCTTATTATCACCATTGGAACTAATAATATAAATATCATAATTATCTTCACTAGGCTCATATAACGAATATACTAATTCTTCATTATTTGGAGAAAACTGTGGATGCCATTCATTCCCAGATGTATTTGTGAGATTTATTAAATTTTTTCCCTCCCACTGCGTATAGCCATCTAACCATAAAAGATCCATAATGTAAATATCTCTATTATTTTCTCTTTCACTAATGAATGCTAGTTTAGATCCATCTGAGGACACTGAAGGATTAAATTCTAACCATTTATTTTTGGTTAAATGCGTGGAGTGAGCACCATAAATATCTGAAATAAAAATATCATAATTCCACCATCTATAAGAGCTATAAATAATATGTGGATCCACTAAAGAGTCTTTAGTCTTGCTGATTTTTTCACAACTTTGAAAAAACAAAAAAGCTATCAGTAAGAAACGTAATAGCTTAAAAGACAAATAATGAGTTTTTACAGAAAAAAGGGGTTTCATATCATTATTTGAAGTTAAAAAGGTTTTAATTAATAAAATTTTCAAATTTGCGAAGCCAAATTTCAAGAGATATTGGAGCAAATATTTGCTTATATGCAACTAATCCTTTATTATCAGATTGATTAATATATTTATCGAAAGTTTTGATCAACCCATTTTTCTCAATGATTTCTTTTTCGAAAATCAAACTATGTTCAGAAAAATAATTATTTTTAATCTCTTTTGAGTGTATTCCCTTTAATAATTCACCTTGTGAGTTCCCAAAATTCTGTTTATCCTTACGCCAAGTAATTTCAGATGGTAAATATTTTTCCATACATTTGCGGAAAATATATTTTGTCCAACCCTCTCTTAATTTATAATCTGTACTTAGTGGTAAAACAGCCTCTACAAAATTAAAATCTAAAAAAGGAACACGCATTTCTGTAGAAACAGCCATAGACATTCTATCCTCAGTATGCAATAGTTGAGGGAGAGAAAAATACTTTAAATCCATTAATTGACGCGATACAATTGAAGAGCCTTTCTTCAAACCTATATTTAGATTACTTACATCTTTGAGAGCATTACCTTTATAACTATTAACTCCAATTTGAGAAAAATACTTTGAATATCTTTTTGCTTCTGAAAAATTAAATTGATTCAAAATTGTATTATTTTTATAAAATTTTGATACTACTTTATAGGCCTTATGAAATTTTGCATTTTTTATCAAGTATTGAATATAAAAAATTAAATACTTCCTATAACCGCATAATAATTCATCTGCTCCTTGACCTGTCATTAATACTTTTATTCCTAAATCTCTAGCAGTTTTAACCAATAAATAATGTGACAAATTAGATAAACTCGCAACAGGTTGATCATTAAACCAAATAAGTTCTTCTAAAATTTTAAAAATATTTTCTTTATCTAAAGAGAGATTCAATTTTATGACATCTGAATTTAAATACTTTGCCATTATGTCAATAAATGGGGACTCATCATATTTTGAATCATTATCAATTGCCGAAAATAATTTTACTTCATTATTAGTTGAATATTTAACTGCAGAAGCAATTGAAGATGAGTCTAAGCCTCCAGATAATAATACCCCTACTGGCACATCACTTCTTAATCGAATTTTTACTGCATCCAAAAATTTTTCCCTTATTATTTGCTCTACATTATTTAATTCTATGTGATCAGCCTCTTCTAAAGGAAAGTTCCAATATTCTTTTGATTTTTGTTTAGAAAGTTTATCAGAAAAAGAAAAATGCATTATTGAATTAGCAGGTACTTGATAAATATCCTCTAAAAAATAACTGTTTGAAGTATTCATTTGAGACTGCAAAAGGAATTCTCCAATCACTTGATAATTAAGTGAAAATTTTTTCCCAATCATTTCCAGAAGTGATTTTGCTTCACTGGCAAAGTACAAGCCTTCATCTGAGTAATAATAATAAAGGGGTTTTTTCCCAAAACGATCCTTTGATAAAAACATATCTCCAGAGTTTAAATCAAAAAAAACAAAGGCCCACATCCCATTAAATTTGCTACATGCTTTTTCTGGCCCCCAGTAATGCAAAGCTTTAAAGAGCACTTCTGTATCTGAGTTTGTTTTAAACGAACATCCATTTGAAATTAATTCTTGTTTTAATTCTATATAGTTATATATCTCACCATTAAAAACAATAATTAATTTATCTTTTTCTGAAATCATAGGTTGATTTGCACTCGCATCAAGATCTATGATTGATAGTCTTTGAAAACCTAAAAATAATTTATGTTTCTCAAAAATTATTTTTTTTTCAGATTGATCATCTGGACCACGATGATATTGAAAAGATTTCGCTCGATCCCATCTTTCATCAAATCCTTTATTCGGAGATCCAATAAATCCTAAGAAGCCACACATAAGAGGATTATATTATATAAATTTATAAATCTCATAAACATTATTTGATATTTTTATAAATATCTAACATTTCTTTTATATTAGTATCCCAATTAAATTTTTCTTTAACAAAAAGACGGCCATTTTCTCCCAGATTTAATCTTAAATCACCATTCATAATTAATTTTTCTATGTAATCAGCCAACTGTTTAGGATTTGTTGTATCTATTAAATAACCAGTTTTACCATGTCTTACAACTTCCTTTAAACCACCTACCTTATTCGCAATTACAGGAATTGATAATGCAGAAGCTTCAATAACAGAGACACCAAAACTCTCTCTTAACGATGGACAAACAAAAATTGAAAGTTTTTGATAATGAGATACAATATTATGATGAGAAATATGACCGTAAAATTTGATTTTATCTTCTATATTATAGTCCTTTACCATACGCTTTAATTTTTTTTCAAGAGATCCTTTTCCAACAATATGCATTTTGATATTTCTAATATTTTTCTTTATTAACAAGTTGAATGCCTTGATCAAATATTCTACACCATTATGTGGTTCCAAGCTCTTTATTATTCCAACGATAACAGATTTTGATTTTTTAGATATATAAGGTCTAAAGAAATTTGTATCAACACCAAAAGGAATAATTTTGGTTGATAAACCATGCTGCTTTCGCATTAAATTGTCAATAGCATAACTAGTCGAAAATAATTTTCGTGCGTTTTTCAAGGAAGATAACAAAAGCCGCTTAAAAATAAAATTTCTAGCTGGTAAAAAAACATCATCCCCCCAAATTGAAATACAATAAGGTCTAAAACCCGAAAGTTTTGCTAAAACACCATAACTAGTTAAGTAATGTGCATGAATGATTTGTGGATTAAATTTTTTTATACATTTTTTCAATTTTCTCAAAGCAAAAAAATAGAAAATTTTTGTGATATTTCTTGCGTATTTATTAATAATAAATTTATTTACATTTGATGTAGTTACATTAATACCTAAAGATTCATATGATCGCAAAAATTGATTTTCATTTTGAAAAAGACTAAATATTCTAACATTGACACCGTTATCTTTAAGCGATTTTGCCCATCGATAGGTATGTATTGAATTTGCATCAGATAATATTAGTATTTTCATGATATTAAAATTATTATAGTTTGATGATCAGCATACAAAAAGATTTAGAAACTAAAAAGACTGATGTGAGTATTTTAATTATTAGTTACAATGTCCAAAAATTTTTAATTCAGTGTATTAAAAGCATTTTTCGTTACACTAATACAAAAATTAAATATGAAATTATTATAATTGATAATAATTCTGAGGATAATACAAAAAGAGAAATAAAAAAAAGATATCCATCAATTAATTTTATACAAAATAAAAAAAATATTGGATTTACAAGGGCCATGAATCAAGCAATTAATTTATCTAAAGGCCAGTATATTTTTCAATTAAATCCTGATACTGAGCTTATAGAAGATAGTATTTCAAAATTACTTGGTTATTTATCTAGAAATGACAAACCAGCAATCCTAGGGCCTAGAATAGTAAATCAATATGGGAAAACCCAAACCTCATATTGGGACAAGCCCACACTTTTATTTACAATTCTTAATTTAGCTGGTTTACAATCAATAATAAATCAATTTAAAAAAACTGGTAATTTTACAAAGCCACTAAAAGTAGATACTATATCAGGTGCGGCAATGTTTTATCATACTTCAATTATAAAAAAAATAGGGCTCTTTAATGAAAGTCTTTTTTGGGATGAAGATATTGATTTTTGTTTAAGAGCAGAAAAAAAAGGGTATGACATAATTTTACTACCTTATACCCATCTAATTCATAGAAAAGGGGAAAGTTCAAAGATCAACCAAAAAGTAGCAATTTCTAATCAAGTATTAAGTAAAATAAAATTTTTTCAGATTCATCGTTCATGGATCAGCCAAATTATTGTCCGAGTTTTTTGCATATTTATAATACCAATTAAAATTTTGCTACTAATATTGACAACACCGTTTAAACATAAATTATTCAAAAAAGCACAAGCATATTTTTTTACTTGGAAATTATTACTCAAAAATGATTTTCGTGTTCAATTATGAGTTAAGAAATTATTTAAATTGATTACTGATATACTCAACCCTAACATAATCCACATAGGGAAAAAATAAATAGTAGAACTGGCTGCAATCGCTGCAGGGATAAAACCTATCATTGATAATAAAAGTGCGGTAGATCGCTCTGACAATTGATTTTTAATATTACGTGCAATTTTATACAAATTTATTATTATCACTATATACCAAGTGGAAAAAAAGATGAAAAAAAGTATACCACCTTCAACAAGAATTTCAATCCAAAAATTGTGCATGGATGTAAATCTACCAGCTACTCCACCAATTTTTTCTTGTATCGCAACTGAACCTCCTCCTCCAACGCCTAATCCTTTTGATTTAAAAAGGGCATCGATTCCATTCCTTGCTAATTCTAATCTCCATTTAATAGAATTATCCACATCTATTTGACCAGTTAAATATAATGTAATTACTCCAATTGAGTTAGCAAGCTCATTAAAACGGGGGTTATCACTCGTTTGCAACTTAATAGTACCAATAAAAACCAACGCTGCAAAGCCTAAAACCATAAAAATTGTTGTGACTTTTTTTTTGATCACAAAAAAATAAAATAAAAAAATAGATATGATACCTATAAAAACTGAACGAGATGAAGTCATAGCAATTATAGAAAAAATTGCACTGATTCCAAATATTTTTGGCATAGTGTTATTATTAATTATAAAAAAAGGGGAAATTAGCAACATTGTTATTGCTAAATCATTTGTATCCCAATGAAAACCTGTTGGTGGAGGCCTTTGAAAAAATAAAGATGATGCACTGTATTCAAAACTTTCTTGAGGAACTTTATAAAAAATAGATGCCCATTTTGAATATCTTGATATTGGCATTTGAAAAGCGGTGAAAGATTCCAATAAAGCAATTATAATTTCTATTGTAAATATAACTGTAAGTACTTTAAATAAAGTATCTAGCCTTTTCATTGTGCTCGCAAAAAAAATTATTGATAATGACAATAAGGAACCACAAGCTATATAAAATAAATATTTGAGTCCATATATTAAGTTTGGAGCCCAAAAAAGACTAAATGAGTACCATAGGAATATCAAAAAGAAGAAAAAATGTAAATTGCCTAAATGGCTTCCCAAATTCAAACTATAATTGGATAATTTTAATTTAATAAAAAGAAGAAAAAATATAAATAACAAGAAGATATGATATAAATATATATCTGCATAACTAATTGCAACTCCAATCACTGATGAGACAATCATACCTAAAATAAAAAAATCAAATTCCAATTTTAGTCTTCGTGCAAATACTGATTTATTCGACATCATTATTTTTTCTTCTTTTAGTGGAAATCAAATCAATTAAATGACCTGGTAAGATTGATCTTAAAATTTGTTTCGGATGCATCTTTTTCAAAAAATTGTAAAAGAACATTATAAGATCCTGATGTTTATTATTTCTTTTTACAAATAAAGTTGAATGATATTTGAATCCACTTCTTATTTCGTTATCCGGCCGACCAGTTGTATAATAATATAAAGCTATTGATCTACGAAAAACTCCTTTTGGACAATTAAGTGGATCAGGGTGACCATGATAAGAAAAGTCTGTTGTTGAAAATATTACTATTCTATTAAAAACAGGCGCAACTTTTTTTGCGCAGGATTGTGCATCTTTAGACCAAATTTCAAAATCACCTCCCCATTCAGGTAGCCATTTTTCATTAAGAAATAATAATACATTCAATCTTCTATCAAGATTAGTAATACTATGTTTATTAAAATCAGCATGTATTTTCAAATATCCACCTCTGTTTATTTGATGAAGGCCTCCACCTTCTAAATAATCATCCGCAATTAAACCATCTATGCCTGTCAGTAATTCTAGAAATTTGATGAAGTTTGAACCATTTAAATATTTTATTAATGCTTTAGTGCTCTTACCAAAGTCATCCCAATCTGATGAAGCTAACTTTCTTTCATTGGGGTTATTAAATCTAATTTGATTTGTATTATTGATTTGAAATTCTTTTGCAACTTTTTTTAATAATGAAGGATTAATCAAGTCATCAATTACACAATGAGGAAATGGAGAAGCATTATTATAATCGTGATTTAATCCTTTGGCTAAATCTTTGAGATCTAATTCAGTTTTTAATATTTGCTTCAAAATTTCTCTTACTTGTTTTTAGTGCATTAATAATTAAAATAAATTTAACGACCTCAGAAAAGGCTATTGATATTGGAACAGAAAAAATCTCAAATTTTGATACTATAATCAGAAAAAGAGTGATTCCTACCAAATTACTAATTAATAAAATCTTAGATAATCTTTCTTCTTTATTAATTACAATCATCCACTGATTCCCCCATATATACGATATAACAGTAACAGGTAATAATAGCCCAAAAGCTCTTAAATAGTTTGCTGAATGAATGAATTCTTTACCTAGAAAGATAGTTATTATTGTTTCTGATAAAAACCAAATCAATATTGCAAAAAAACAGCCAAGCATTAATAAAATAAAATTAAAATATTTTATTTTATTAATGGCAATTCTTTGATCTTTTTTATAAATACTAATTAGATATGGGAAAAAAGATTCAAAGATTGGACTATACAAAGTATTGAATGCACGGTGAATTTTTGTGACGCCATAGTAGTATCCAAGTAGTAAAGGGTTTAATATATAACTTAATAAAAAGATAATTATATTATTAAAAACAGTAGGCAAAACAATTATAACAAATCCTGAAAAAGATGATTTAACAATTTTTCTTATTTGGCTCAATTTTTGAAATTTTATCATTCCAATTTTTTTTGACATTATTAATAATAAAAAAATAGCAATCAAGAAACTTGATATTGCTTGGACCATAAGAAAAAGCCATCCATCTGATGGACTTTTTACTATAAGTAATGCTGTAATAAACGCTAAAAAACGAAAAATAGTTTTTGTTATGGCAAGATGTTTAAAATTTTCTACACCTTGAAAATACCAAGTTGGAATGAAAGATTGAAATATAGCAGCTAAAACAGATAATAATAATAATTCTGGTTCATGATAAAATACTGGATGAATAAGAATAATTATTAATGTAATAAATATTACCAAAGGGATTAGGTATATTTTGAATGAAAAGACTTTACCAGCTAGTTCTAGAATTTTTAAGTTATTTTTTGGATTTAATGCGACCTCTCTTGTCACAATTACATTAAATCCAAATTCCAATAATAATAAAACTAATAATCCAAAAGTTTGAGCTAAACCTATATTACCTAAAGCAATCGGGCCTAATGCTCTTGCAATAAATGGTAAAACAATTATTAAAAGTAAATAATCAGCAAAATGGGAAAGATATAAATAAAAAGAATTTTTAAAAATTCGGTGTTGTAGTTTGGATAAAATCCTCGAATTCATTTAATATGATTAAATATAATTTTTAATTGAAGTATTCTTTTATAGAATCCACAATCCTCTCAGAAGCTTTACCATCCCCAAAAAGTTTATATGAGAAATCACAATTGTTTGAACTCATAGTTTCATAAACATTAAGCAAATTTTTTGGACTAGATAAATAATTTGCATTTATATCAACTAGCTCTGTCCACTCAGTCTCTTCTCTAAGAATTATGCATTTCTTCTTAGCAAAAAAGGCCTCCTTTTGTAACCCTCCACTATCTGTTATCACAAATTTTGATCTATTCAATAATGATATCATATCTAGATAGCCAATTGGAGGTAAAATTTTAATATTAGTTTTAATATTGTACCTTTTCATTTTTTCTTTTGTTCTAGGATGAAGCGGCATAACAATTTTTAATTTATTATTTAATTTATTTAGGTTTTCAAATATTGAGGTTAATCTATCTTTGGAATCTGTGTTTTCTTGCCGATGAATAGTTGCAAGAGCATAGATAGAATTGTTTTCTATTAAATCGGCCTTTGAATCTTTTGTCCTCATGCTAAACTTCAAATATGCATCATACATTACATCTCCAGAATAAACTACTCCAGTAGTTATTCCTTCATTTTTTAAATTTTTGACAGCATTTTTAGTTGGACAAAAAAGTATAGTGGAAAGATAATCAGTTAAAATTCTATTTAATTCTTCTTGCATACATTTATTATAGCTACGGAGTCCTGCCTCGATATGAAAAATAGATAAATTTAATTTAGATGCTGCTAAACTTCCGGCTAAAGTTGAGTTTGTATCTCCATAAACTAAAATTCCATCAGGTTTTTCTAACTTAAGGATTGGTTCTATTTTATTAATCATTTGTTTTACCATAAGTCCATTTTCCATATTATTTATATCTAAATTATATTTTGGTATAGGCAAATCCATTTGATTAAAAAATATTGTAGACATATTTTTATCAAAATGCTGTCCAGTATGAATTATTATTTCATCAAACTTATCTAAAGTATAAATTTTTTCGGAAACTAAAGCAGATTTGATAAATTGTGGCCGGGCGCCAATAATAGTTACAATTTTCAAACATTCTCCAAATATGATACTTTTTCACCATTAAATTTAAATTTTCCACATCGGCTTTTCCCCTTATTGTCAAACTCAATTCTCTTACCTTTTTTATTAACCCAACCGATTATTTTACCAGGATTACCTACAATTAGACCAAAATCTGGGATATCATCTAAAACAACTGCACCTGCACCAATCATTGCATATTTACCAATTGTTATTCCACAAATAATTGTAGAATTCGCACCAATACTCGCTGATTTTTTTACCAAAGTTTTTTGATAAAATTGATTTCCTTTCTGAGGAAATTCCGAGCGTGGTAATAAAATATTAGTGAAAACCATTGAAGGGCCACAAAAAACATAATCTTCAAGTTCTACCCCTTCATAAATTGATACATTATTTTGAATTTTTACGCTATTCCCTATTCTAACGTTACTCCCTACATTAACATTTTGCCCAATTATACAATTTTCACCTATTTGAGCACCTGATTGAATATTGGAAAAGTGCCAAATTTTGGTATTGTCTCCAATGATAACATTTTTACCAATAATTGAATTTTTACTAATAAAAGGTTTTTTTGACATTATTAATTAGATTTGAATTACATTAGAATTATTTTTCAATCGTCCTCGAGTATCAAAAATCAGTTTTGATTCATTTTCTATAATCGAATAATCTATAGAATCATGATCCGTTATTATAATCACACAATCAAAATTATTTAATTTTTTCAAATCAACACTTTCTAGATTAAAATTATATTTTCTTGTTTTAACTAATTTTTTTATGAAAGGATCATGATATGATACTTTGGCGCCTTGATCCAATAAGAGTTCAATAATTTTTAATGCTGGAGATTCTCTAATATCATCTAGATTTTTTTTATAAGCAATTCCAATTACCAAAATTGATGAATTATTAATTCCAATATCTTTTAAGAACAGATTGCTTTTTAACTGATTGACTACCCAAACAGGCATTTTAGCGTTTATCAAACCCGCTGCTTCAATAAAATGAGTTTCTATCCCTATTTTTTTTGCTTTCCAAGTTAAATAAAATGGATCAACGGGTATACAATGGCCACCGATTCCTGGTCCTGGCTGGAAAGGATTATAACCAAAGGGTTTTGTTGATGCTGCACCAATTACTTCATGAATGTTAATTCCCATTTTTTTTGAAATTATTTTCATTTCATTTACTAAACCAATATTAACAGCCCTATATATATTTTCTAATAATTTTGTCATTTCGGCAGTATCTGTTGAACTAACAGATACAGTTGACTTAAATACTTCATCATAAAATGTTTTTACTATGCCTAAACATTCATCTGTTATTCCACTAATAATTTTTGGAATAATTTCTGCTGGGAATTCTTTATTTCCGGGGTCTTCTCTTTCTGGTGAATATGAAAGAAAAAAATTATTACCTATTTTAAATCCTTTTTTCTCTATAAAAGGAAGAACTATTTCACGCGTTGTTCCTGGGAATGATGTGCTTTCTAAAATAAGTAACTGATTATAATTAAAGTAATCTGAAATACAATTTAGAGTATTTTCCAAAAAAGATAAATCTGGTTCATTATTATTTGATAGAGGAGTAGGAACACAAATAATAATTATATCTAAAGAATTAATTTTTGACCAATCACTTGTCGCAAGAAAATCATTTTCTAACAAACTAAGAATTTTTTCTTTGGATATATGTTTAATATATGATTCACCTTTGTTTAATTTTTTATTTTTTTCTTTATCAATATCAAACCCAACTACTTTATAGCCTCTATTTATTAATTGAACTATAATAGGCAAGCCAACATAACCCAGCCCAATAACTCCAATTCTTATCTCCCTATTAAGAATATTTTTTTTAATTTTATTTATATTTGTCATAAAACAATTAAGTGTATTTTGTACCCATTTCCAGAATTTTTAGAACATCAATTGCTTCATCAATATTTCCCTTGCTAATGGATTCCCCTTTAATAATCTTAATAAAGTGTTTCAATTCATTCGTAAGAGGTAATTCATAGCCATACTTGACAATAGAAGGCGGGGTTTTTTTATTCAAAGAATCATTTTTATAAAGCAATAACGGCTTCTTATCCTTCGCATCTTCAAAATGTAATATGCCTTTCGAACCAATGATTATAAATCTATGTTCTTTAAAAGGATGAAACCAGCTAGCAAAAATATGACCTGATACATTATTGTTATATCTTATTTTACATAAACTAATATCATTGATTTTTTTGTTAATAAATGCTGTGCCTTCATTTTGTACCTTTGTTGGAAATGAATTAATAAAAAATTGAAAAAGTGCAATATCGTGAGGAGCTAAACTCCAAAAAACATTTTCATCATCCCTAACTACACCCATATTAAGCCTATTGCTATATAAATATTTGATTTCCCCAATAACTCCTTCTTCAATAATTTTTTTCATTTTAATTATAGCAGGGTGAAAAAGCAATAAATGTCCTACCACTAATCGCCCATTTAATTCATTTACTATTGAACGAATCTTTAATCCTTGTTTAACAGATGTCGCTAGAGGCTTTTCAACTAAAACAGGTTTTTTCTTAAAAAGTATTTTTTTAGCTAATTCATAATGTGTAGATGGAGGCGTCGCAATTATATATCCGTCAAAATCCTTTTTTAAAGCATCATCAATCGAATGAATTAAATTAATGTTAGGAAATAATTCTTTAAAATTTCTTAGTTGTTTTTTATCAATGTCTAAAATTCCTCCGAGAGAATCTAGCTGAGAAAGTGTTTTTACGTGATTTTTACCCCATTTGCCGGCTCCAATAACACAAATTTTTATATTAGCCATATAATTAATATATAAAAACAGTTCTAAAGGTAGAAAAAAGCATACCTAACAAAGCAAAGCCAATCATAAACGCAATACGATTGGGGGAACTCTTTTTTGATGGTGGAACCGCGCGATCAAGGACATGAAGTATTGGAGTTTGCTTCACTTCTTCAATTCGGGCTAATTCCAATTGCTGTTGCAAAGTTAAATAAACCTGTTTCTTTGCCTCAACCTCCCTATATAACTGTGAAAAGGTCATAAATAAATCAGGTGAATCTTCATAGCCACGATTTCTTTCTTTAAAACTTTTTAATTCTAATTCAGATGCTTCTAATTCATTTTTAACAATTGTTAGCCTACTTATAATAAATATTTTTTCTTTAGTAGATTGAGCTGAGTTTTCTTTTTGTATATAATTTTGAACTTGTTCACCAATAAAATTAGCTACTGTAGCAGAAATAAGGGGATCTTCTAAAGTTAGATTTATTCTAATTAAACCTGATAATCGATCCTCTAATACTTCAATGCGATCATGAAATTCATTTATAGCTTTATCTTTAATTAGCGCTGAATCTAAAATATGATTGCTAAAAAAATTGTGCCAAGGAGCTTTCTCCATGCCCCAAAGATCAATTAGAGTTGTCTTTATTCCTAATTGATTAATCCACTGTTGATCTAAAACTTTATTAGCAATTAAGCGCGATTTAACAACATCTGGGATATTAAAATCTTGATTATTTGTGGGAGAACTCATTCCTAAGCCGACGGCCAAAGATTGAAACTGTCCTAACCCTTGCATTAAATCTTTTTTTGCAGGATATAATGATATTTGTGATGAATAATATTTTGTAAAAAAAAATGAGAGCCCAATACCAAAAAACATCATTAAAAATGTTAGAAAAAATATAAATCTTTTGTTTTGGTATAAAACATCAAATAAAACTTTAAAATCTATTATATTATTTTCAATAATCTTAGGCTTTGAAACTTCTTCCTCATTTATTCCAAATTGTGGATAAGCATTTTTAAGACGATCAAGTACATCTATATTTATAGTTGTGTGACCCTTTTCGTAATTTATTAAAGTTGCACGTGATACTCCTAATTGATCCGCCATTTCTTCTTGACGAATATCGTTCATTAAGCGGAAACGCTTTATTTTTTGACCAATTGTAAGATTAACCTCCACTCGATCCTCTAGATTGATTTATCAAAAGTATTATAGTAACCAACGTAGTTGCAATATTACTTGCTTGTGCTGTTATTGCAGTAAATGCTTCTAAATTTGAAGCTTTTTCACTTAATCCTCTAACCGTTCTCTGATTTACTACAATTGTTGAGCCTTCGATTACAGTAGGAGAGGACCAAGTCAATTTTGGAACGGCTGTTCCATTAGGGTATATTATTAGGACATCTTTTTCTTCAGCAAAAGCTGAATATCCTCCAGCTCTCCTAATATATTTCTTAATTGATTCTCCTTTTTTATAACTTAGATATCCAGGAGCATTAACTTCCCCTTTCACAAGGACAAGTCCAGATTTTTTTACGACATTTATACTGTCTCCATCTAGCATAATAAAATTGTCATCTTCCCAGGCGATTTTTAATGTATCTCGAAAAACTTCAACTCCATTAAATAATGCATTATCAGTATAACCACCAGCGAGACTTAATACTCCTGATAAAGTTGTTAGATTATTAACCGCGTATATTCCAGGAGTATTTACTTCACCAGTAATAACAATAGATTCTATATCTTTATAATTATTTTTCTTTGAAACATTTATATGGTCTCCATTTTTCAGAACAATATTATTTTTATATAAGTCAATAAATAGATTTTTTGGTATTGGAGCAGATGGATTTTTTCGATTAATAATAATTTTTGATAAATCAACGGTTTCCATAAAATCTGAATCATCTAAGGACATTGTAGCATCAATCAAGTCTTGTAAAGTCATATCACTTTGGTAAGGATACTCGCCTGGGTTTTTAATTTGTCCACCTATACGTACAATTCTTTTATTTTGAGGCTTCATTGGCACATGGATACTATCTCCATCAGAAATATAAAAATCTAATATTTGACTGGGTTTTAACAAAAATCCTCTATTCTTTAATTCAATATTATTTTTATATACAAAAATTGTTTTTGCCCCTTCTGATTTTTTACCACCAGCTAAATCAATTAACATCTTAACAGATTCATTATCGTTCATTTCATAATAGCCAGGAACCCTCACATGGCCAGTTAATGGTATAGTTGATTTCCTAGGAGGAACATAAATAACATCTTGATCAATCAATCTAAGGTCACCAATATTTTCACCAGAAAAAATATATTTGTAAATATCAACTTTTCCGATAGTTTTTCCATCTCGAATTAGGTGAACTTCTCTAAGCGAACCATTTTCTTTAATACCTCCAGCTTGTGTCAAACCACTAATAACATTAGAAAATGGATGTATCATGTGAACACCAGGTATATTAACAAAACCTACAAAGTGCACATTCACAGATTTGAGCTCGCCTAACGTAATATCGATATATGATTTTGGATTTGAGCCTTCTAATGTAGAATAAACTCTAGAATACTTAGATAAAATAAATTTCTTAGCCTGATCAACAGTTTTACCTCCAAGATTTAATATACCAATATTTTCAACATATATCTGGCCATCACGATTAATTATCTGAGCGTCAGAACGATCAGATTCACCCCAAACTGAAATAATCACTTCATCTCCAGGGCCAAGGTTATAATATTTGGGTATTGGAATATTTAACCAATAGGGGACTGAATCTCGCTGAGTAAATATATCATAACCAATAAATGGCATAACTGGGACTGAGTCCTCCATTACTGCTTTAAGTTTTTCTAATAATGTTTCAGTATTTATTAAAAGTGATTCAATATCTTTTTTAGAATAAACGACTTCAGAAGGCTCTGAGGAGCTCATCAGAGCTTTTTCAACCTCAGATACATCCTCAGGCATTTTCATAGCCTGTCTTTCAAGAGCATTTTTGTATTCTTCTTTGAGCTTCTCTAATTCCTTTAGAGATTGACCAAAGGTATTGCTAGTAAAAACTATGACTGCAATAAAAAATAAATAGTTTAATTTGATTCCCATATAGATGGTGAAATTATAATATTTTGACTAAATGTCAAAGTAATTGTATTAAATGTCAATAATTATATGTTTATAGAATATAAAATATTATACATATTGTAAATTAAGAAAATTTATGTTTTTTAAAGCTTTAATTGACGCTCTAAAGAAAAAATGAGTGAATTGGTTCTTTGGACAGACCCTTCTTCGAATTTCTCATCCCACACATTATTATTCTTATCCACAAACCCATAGTGCCTAAAATATTCATTTTCATAGTTTATATATAAAAACATATCTTTAATTTTATAATTTATTGAAACTCGGTATTCTATCTTTACTTCTGGTGGGAAATTATATGTAATTCCATGTCTCTCATAATTTATTCCAAAAATCAATCCCTTTCTATCACTTACGTGTCCCATAAAAATTAAAAAATCATCAGAATCAGACCCACTATGAGCTGCCCATCTCCTATTATTATAACTTGAGTAATTAAAATTGATATTATCATACCAATTAGGTGTTGGTAATATATTGTAATAAATTCCTTGTACTAGTCTAGCATATTCAAATCCTAACACTAATTTTTCATATCCTCCTAATCCATATTTCCTCATTCCCAAATTACTACCTTGTGCATTATCAAAATAAATCTTACTGTTTTTATTTAAAAAAGATCTATTTGGATAACCAAATTCATAAAATATTTTTAATCTAGATTTTTCGAAGTTTAAAACTAAATAATACGCATTGATGTAATCCCAATATTTAATCTTATTTTTGTTAAATATAACAGACAAAGCATCCTGCTTTGTCCAGTAAATGTCAGGATTACCTCCGCTTAGAATACTACTTGAGATACCTAATTCGACTAGTTTATTTTTTACTTTCATAAACCATGCAGATAAGTAGTAGGATTGACCATCATTGTTTACCATTTTTTCTGACAAAATAAGTGAAGATTGAAAAAATGTATTATTTAATAATCGAATATTTTGATTCGTTTTTATAAAATAATGATAAAACCCTTCAGCATTATTTGATAAAACCAAGCTATTATGAATTCCTGGGCCCCACCACATATTCCAATTACCATAACCAATTGAAAAATATTTACTTTTAAGTTTAATCCCGAAATTTTTTATTGAATTAAATTGTTGATTTTCTTTATATGGAACATCATTCAAGACAGAGAAAGTTTTTTTCTTATCAGGAATAATAATTTTATATTCATTTATATTAAATATTGTTGGTTCCACTGTTAATTGCAAATGATTCGTATTATAATTAATAAGAAAGCCTGAAATAGAACCAAAACCTTTGGGAAAATAATATCCATTTTTATTTTCAAAATTTGGGAGATTTGTATTAAAGTAAAACGATTGGTTATAGTTAATCATAAAATTATTTTTACCAACATGGTCAATGAATAATTTATTTGACTCTTCAATTAGAATTTTAATTGGGAAATGATTTATAGATATTTGCCCAAAAGAGTAAGAACCAAATAACAACACAAAAAAAACTAAATAATGAATTCTAGAATAAAATAATTTTAATTGGGCGGAGTGGATCAGTGATTAACCTGAAATGTTAAAAAATAGAAAATGAGTAACCTAGCCATAATAATTTGCTTAAAGATTTATTATTATTCATAAATCCAAAGTTATTTATTTCTTCGTATTCTAGCGTTATAAATGCAGAATGTTTTTTATTTATTTTATGTAAATAGGTTAAAGAAATTTCATTTTTTAACTCTGGATAAATCTGACTCTTGATGCCATGTCTTTCTTTATTAATGGATAAAAACGCCGTATGTTTTTGATTACCTATGCCTATTAATAAAATAAAATCATCGGATGAAGAGCCTGAATGGGCTCCCATACGTCTCCCCTTATAAGTAAAATAATCATAAATTGACTTTGCATAGTAATTATCTGGCTCTCCACCTCGATAAAATTCAGGTTTAAATGTATTTGATACTCTAGTAGTTAAAAATTCTAAACCAGTAAAGAATGATAAACTATTAATTCTATATAACTTTTTTATACCAAATAAGTATCCTAATGTATGATCCCAGTGAGCTAATAAATCAGTAAGATTCCCTCTATTATCATCACTCGAAATATCAGCATATAGCTCTAAATTATCATTAGGAAATGATAATTTTATATAACCAGTTAATATTTCATCCCATATATCAAATCCTGGCGTACCTGGTTGTGTATAATCTAGGTTAGACTTACTTTGACCAAAAAGTGGCTCTATTACAAGTTTTGTAGCATCAAATATATCCCAAGTGCTGATATTATTAGATTCTGAACTAAGATTATCAAAATTTCCTGAAAGATATGTTCTGTGAAACCCTGTAGTGATAATTAATGAATTCAAATCTAAAGCGATATGAGATCTTAGTGCAGAAAAATAAAGATCTACATCATTATTACTTTTATAGGGCATAACAATAATTTTAGCGCCAAAAGATAGGGGCCCAAGCTTAACATCATTGTAAGTTCCAAATGAATATGACTCTTGGCTGGGAGCATTAGATGATAATGCAATTGCAGAATGAAACCCTGGGCTCCACCAATGGCTCTCGCGTCCATATCCAAACCCAATACCAGCATAATGGATAATTATTCTAGATTGTTTAAATCCATGCTCGCTAGAATTTATAATATTCTTAGCACCATGATTATTATTGTAAACATATGTATTATTTTGCTTAAGTAGCTCTGCATTATAAGTATCAGTTGATGATAATATATATGGTTCAAGCTCAATAGATAACCAGCTATTCCTAAATTCCATCCTAGTACTAATAATATTTGCATGAGGACCTCTCATATAAAATTCAGCATTATTATCTATGTTAGGATGGCCTTTATTAGAAGCAAATTGAAAATTATATGAAAGACTAAAATAATATTTTTTAGCATTGTTTTTTAAAAAAGAGGATGAAGCATTATCAATATTTTTAATATATGAATTAAATTCATTATAAATACGATTTGAGGGAAAATTATTTAAATTTGATTCAATAAAATATTGGCTTATTACAATAGTAGGTAAAAATATTAATAAATAGATTATTTTAATGAGAAACGCCCTTCGGAAAAATAATTTGGGAAATAGTTACAATTATAATTTTCAAATTTAGTAAATAAGATTTATTAGCTAAGTAATAATAATCGAGATCTACTTTTTCAAGAATAGACAAATCATCTCTACCATTTATTTGTGCCCAACCTGTAATCCCTGGAAATAATTTATGAATTCCACGATCTGTCCGCAGTTGAATTAAATCATTCTGATTATATAGAGCTGGCCGCGGACCTATAAATTTCATTTCACCTTTTAAAATATTGATAAGCTGAGGTAACTCGTCAAAACTAAATTTTCTCAAAAATTTTCCTGAAGAAATAAAAATATGTTTTTCATCTGAAATTAAATGAGTTGCAATATCAGAAACATCTTTCTTCATTGTTCTAAATTTATATACAATAAATTTATTATTATTAAGCCCTATTCTTTTTTGACGAAATAAAACTGGAAACCCATTATCAACTAAGATAATCGTTGCAATAAGTACTAAAAGAGGAAATAATAAAAGAATTAAAATAATTGATATTATTCTAGATATCATTCTTAATTCTTAAATCAGTTAATACTGATGATAAATCAACATAAGATCGAATTTTTGTTGATGGATAGATATTATTTGTAATTAATTTAATAATATTTTCTTTCAAAAAATTAAAATTTGTAGAATTAGAAATTTTATAAATTAATTTCAAAATTGATTTTGGTATTCGTAAAACAAATTTTTGATTTTGTACTGATAATAAATCATTGTAAGTATAATAATCCTTATCAGAAATATTATAAATATCTGCTGGAATATTATTTTTAATTATCTCTTTAATGACTAGACTAATATTATCAATATGACATAGTGATAATTGATTTTTTCCGCTACCTACTCTATATCCCAAAAAACCAATTCTAGTCCGTCTTATTATATTTAATAAAAATTCTGCGGAATATACAGGAGCAAAACGCAAAATCCATATTTTATTAGGGAAATTTTGTTTTAAAAATGTTTCTGCTTTTAATTTTGTTACCGCATAAGGGCTAATTGGATTTAACGATGAACTTTCGTCATAAACCTCCTGAGAAATTTTTTCACCGTAGATAGATATAGTGCTCGCAAAAATAATTTTTGATGGAACTTTATTTATATCTTGAGCAGACAATAAAAGATTTTTCAACGTGAGATAATTAATAGCATTAAAGTTAGAATAATCTTTATCAACTCCTTTAAAGTGAGCTAACCCTACTAAAAAAATAATAATATCATAGAATGGATTATTATTAATAAAACTTCTGACATCATTAAGATTTGTAAAATCAATATCCTTGCTAGAAAGTCCATCAAAAATATATTTAGAGTTTTTATTATGAAATTCTTTAGTTAAAAAACTTAATAGAGAACTTCCAATAATACCCGATGCTCCCGTTATTAATACTCTCAATATATTTTTTTCTATTAAGTTATTTCAGTAAAAATGTTTTCTAATTTATCTATTAACATTTTTCGCTCGAATTCTTTATTATAAAAATTAATAGCATTATTGCCCAACTCATTTAGTTCATTCTTTTTCAGCTTGCTAAGCTTTAGAATATTTTTCGCAAACTTATTTGGATTTTGTGACTCACAAGTTAACCCTGCCTTGGAATTCTCAATAACTGATGCAGCTTCACCATCAATCATCGCCAATACTGGCTTACCACAAGCTAAATATGATTGAACTTTAGCAGGGATTGTGATTGAAAAAATATATTCTCTTTTAAGAGAAAATAGCATGCAATCAGCTTGCGCATAAAACTCAGGCATTCTATCTAAAGGATAACTGCCAAGCATATGAAATTTATCAGTTAATTTATTCTTAACTATTTCTTTCTTAACCCATTTCTGTTTTCTTCCACTACCTAATATTATCCAATGAATATTTTCATTTTTTAAAATTTTTGCAGTTTCTATTATTGATGGAAAATCTTGAGCCTCACCAATATTTCCTGCAAACATTATTTTAAAACTATGATTAGGAATTTTTTCTAATAGCTTCTGTTTTGGGATTAATGGTTTAAAAATCTCCTCAGCCCACTGTGGGAAATAAATAATTTTGTTTTTACTTATTCCTCTTTTTTTGATTGAGTCAATAAACCCTTTAGATGAAACAAGAATTTTATCTGACTTATTATAAATATATTTTACCAACGGGTTTAGTAAACTAGGTACAAATTTAGTATTAAGATTGCTAGCTGATACAACACTTTCAGGCCATAAGTCAAGAACCCACAAGCAAATAGGAATTTTTTTAATTTTTTTTATAAAAATTGCTGGAAGGCAAACTGTTATTGGAGATGGTTCAAAAACAAAAATTACATCAAATTTTTTGTTTATTAATTGTAGAGATGAAAAAATTGCACCAAATACAAAAGATAGATAGTTAAGTGTCAATCTTATACCAGATCCAGATCCACGAGGAATAATTGGAGATCTAATTATATTTATATTATTTATATTTTCTTTATTTTTTTTAAAAATACCATAACCATCAAAATATTTTCCGTGTGGATAGTTTGGAACACTGGTAAGAACAGTAATATTATTACCTCTATGATTTAATTCATCAGCTAAATCATTTATTCTAAAATTCTCTGGAGAAAAATATTGACTAACAATTAAAATATTCAATTTGAATTAACAGATAATATGAACTTATAAATTATTTTTGAAGCATTTCCATCTCCATAAGGATTGGCTGATTTAGCCATCGCATTATATTTCGAAGGATCATTTAATAAAGTGCTTATTTCATTAATAATATTTTCTTTTTTTGTACCAACAAGGCGAGCTGTCCCAGATTCAACTCCTTCACTTCTTTCTGTAGTCTCACGCATAACTAATACAGGCTTAGCTAATGAAGGAGCTTCTTCTTGAACTCCTCCAGAATCAGTTAAAATTATATGCGATTTTTTCATAAGAAAAATGAATGGGACATAATCTTGAGGTGGAATTAAATAAACATTGGGTAAACCATCTAATATTCGCTTCACAGGTCTTTGAACATTAGGATTCAAGTGAACCGGATAAATAATTTGGACAGGATTAGTAGTGACTACTTGTTCTAATGCTTCACATATATTTTCAAAACCATCACCAAAGCTTTCTCTTCTATGACCTGTAACAAGAATAGTTTTAAGATTGTCAAATTTTATATCATAATTTTTATAAAAATATTTTTTATATCTTTTTTCCTCAGAATCAATTTTACTAGACACTGATAGCAATGCATCAATAACTGTATTGCCTGAAACAACTATATTGCGCTGATTAACACCCTCACTTAATAAATTGTTTTCCCCATCAGAAGTAGGTGGAAAATGATATTTTGAAATTACCGTTGTCATTCTACGATTAATTTCTTCTGGGAAAGGAGAATAAATATTGTTTGTTCGCAAACCAGCTTCAATGTGTGCAACTGGAATTTTTTGATAAAATGCAGCTAAAGAAGCTGCATAGGTTGTTGTTGTATCACCTTGTACAAATATAAGATCTGGTACTAAATCAATTAATAGATTAGAAATTTCTTTTAATATTTTCCCAGTAATATCTTCCAATCTTTGATTTTTTGTCATCAAATTCAAATCATAATCTGGAACAATATTAAAAACAGATAAAACCTGATCTAGCATTTCTCTATGTTGAGCGGTAACAACCACAAGGGTTTTAAAGTTAACTTTATCTTTTTTAAAATAATTAATTGTAGGTGCCATTTTTATAGCTTCAGGCCTAGTACCAAATATGAATAAAATCTTTTTCATTTGAACTTAATTTCTTTTAACGAAGTCAATGTTGTGATAAGTATTATTTATATTACCTTTATCATTATTTAAATATTGATTGAAGTAATAATTATTTTCTAATAGCGCTGCTCATTCCAATAGAAAAATCTGCAGCATCTTCAATTTGATCCCAATTGTTTTTGAACCATTGCATATTTGATAGCAGACCATCGCTAAATGATGTAAGAGGTTTATAATCAATTAATTTTGAAGCTAGCTCAATTGAAGCTAGCAATCGTTTTTTTGTATCCCATTTCCTAGCTGGGAAAGTAGTTATTGGAGTATTGTTACCAGTAGTATCATTAATCATTTCAATTAATTCTTTAATTTTTGTTTCCCTCCCGGAAGCTAGATTAAATGCTTTCCCTATTGCATCCTTATAATATGCTGCCTTAATTAAACCCTGAACTAAATCAAGCACATATGTAAAATCTCTAGTTTCGTCACCAGTTCCTGTAAGCGGTAGTGACTTTTTCATCATCGACCAATAAATAAAATTAGGAATTACATTTCTATACTGACCAGGAACTTCTCCAGGACCAAATGAATTAAAAAAACGGCAGTTTACTATTTTCAAACCATAATGATGAAAATAAAAATTCGAATACATTTCTCCAGCAGTTTTATTTATTTGATATGGTGTAGTTAAGTGCAATGAAATAAAATCTTCCTTTAGAGGCATTTCACCATAAGAACCATATATTGCACATCCACTTGATGCATAAATAAATTTTTCTACATTTGTAAATTGTGCCATATCCAACAATTTTATTATACCTGAAATATCGACATCAGCTGATTTTTCGGGGTAATCAACAGAATTTTGATTAGCAAAAAAAGCTGCAAGGTGATACACTATAGAAGGCTTTTCGCGAAAAACTCTTTTTAAATCTATATCACTTCTAATATCTCCTTTAACAAACATAATGTTATTTAAAGGAGGAAAATCAATAGGATCTTCCCCTTTTATTGCACTCAGGTTATCTAAAACAATTATTTTCCCATCATTACCAACAAGTCTTGACAAAGTAATAACCAAATTTGACCCAATTGCACCAGCTCCACCTGTAACCAAAATAGTTCTATTGCAAAAATAATTTTTTATTTTTTCTGATAATTGTAATTCTTTAAGATATTCTTCAACAAGATTTAATCGAAATTCAGTTACATTCATTTAAATTCTCTTAATAATTATTAAAACAAAGTTAATGATAGTTTGAATAGAATTTATCTTTTTTTCTGGGCAACTAGTAACCAACTATCTCTCCAATTAGAAAATATTGAAGTAATTAATTTATATAATGGTAAAAAAAACTTAGGCACTTTTTGAAGCATGTGATGCCTACCTTCAAGTATTTTTAATTCAAGATCTAAAAAATTAGATAGCTCTTTTAAATCATCGTAAACATATTCTCTAACATGACCTCGCCAAGGATCTTTTGACCAATAGTAAGAAGAAAAATTGGGAAAATTTGTTTTACCAAATAGTAAGGCTATCCTTTTTCTTATATTTCCTGCATTTGGAACAGTAATAAAAAGAATACCACCAACTTTTAGATTAGCAATTAATGGCATCAATAAGGATCGCGGGCTATTATGTAAATGTTCAATAACGTCATTTAACATTATCATATCAAATTTATCAGGCATTTGCGGAATACTCTTTCCATCTGAATGATAAAATTTAATTTTTAAACTTTTAGCATAATCTAAGATTTTTTGGGAATTATTTTCTTCTTTATGCCAATCATCCTGTAAATCATCACAAGCCGAACAATCAAACCCAAGAAAACTTAGCATACCTATTTTATCGCACGGGCCACTTCCAAAATCCAAAATTGAAGAACCAGGCTCTAAATGCTTTGTGGTTATTTTTGCAACTGTTTTATAAACACCGTCTAGCTCTTTAGATTCTATGTAATTAGGAAAAGGAAAAGATTTTACTAAGTTTTGGAATGCTTCTTTTGAACTCAATTGCAATCTATACTTTTTAAAGGTTGTATTGATTTTTCATCCAATCGGCTGTTCTTTTAATACCCTCTTCAGGATCAACAATTGGATTATGATCTAAATCTTTTATGGCTTTAGAAAAATCAACAGTTTTTATTTTAGTAGTAAATGCTTCTGCTTCCTTGTATTCCACAATTGAGTCATCTTTATTCAGTACTTTCAAAACAATATCTGAATATTCTTTAATATCTTTTTCCCATTCAACCCTTCCACCAACATTATAAACTTCACCAGGTATAAAATTATCTACAATATTTGCAAATGTATTGCATGAATCTTCAACATAATCAATAATTCTTTTATGCCCTTTATATACTGTATAAGGGATGTCATTTAATGCATGATATATAAATTTTGGAATAAATCCTCTATAGGGAGTAAAATGCTCATGTGGACCATAACAATTCAGTGGTCTCACTCTCACAATTTTGCTGCCAAACATTGCTGTTGAGTTGAGACACATAAGTTCACCTGCCCATTTAGTAATAGCATAATCATTCATTTGGTATGTATCACTTATTTTATTGTTTACCATAACGTCTTCTGTCATAAACCCATCATAATCACCATATACTTCACAGGATGAAAAGAAAATTAGCTTAAAACCAAGCTTCTCTTGTAGTCGTAAAATATGTTTTGTCCCAACATTATTTGTTTGCCAAAGATTTTCATAATATGCTTCTCCATTCCATCTTCCATATTCAGCAGCTAAATGATATACAAAGTCAAACTTATCATACTTTTCAAAAATAATTTCTAATTGCCTATAGTTTCTTACATCACACCTTATATAATCATTTCGTTCAGTATTATATAAATCACAGGCAATAACTTTGTGACCTCTAGATCTAAGTTCATTGCATAGATTCGTGCCTATATTCCCAGCGCCTCCAGTTACTAAAATATTTTTATTCATTTTTTATGTCTCTATTGGTTTTCATTTAAACAATTAATTTTGTTTTAATTTAAACATTTATACCACATTATTATATATGTTACTGCACTGACAAAAATTATTTTTGTATAAATTGACTAAAAAAATCAAATGTTTGCTTTGAACAATCATCCCAATTATACTTTCTCACCCTCTTTAAACCATTTAATCCATTTTGCATTCGCAGCTCATGTGAGTCTATAAGAATTTTTAATTTTTTTGCTATTGATTCATAATTCAATGGGTCAAAATAAATTCCATCAACACCTAAAATCTCAGACATAGCTGACATTTTTGAACATGCAGTTGGTAACCCCATTGCCATTCCCTCTATCAATATTTGACCAAAAGTTTCACAGCTTGATGCAAATACTGCAATATCAGCATTTCTATAAAAATTTTTTATCTTTGAATGGGGCACTTCATTATGATAATGAATAAATTCTCCATTAGAATCTATTTTATTCTTTAATTTTAATTGATTGGATTTGTTTGCCTTTCCAATCAAATCTAATGATATAGGAATCCCGTCTCTTCTTAATAAGCATACGGCATCAATGACATTAAATTGATGTTTATATGGCTCGACGGATGAAACATAAATGATTTTTAATGGGGTATTTATATCAAAGCTAGATAAAGGTAAATATTTTTTCTTTTCAATAAAAAAATTTGGATTCAAGCCATGTGGAATAATTTTTTGTTCAGCGTTGATTGGTCCTATTTGATCAATCACTCTTTTTTGTGCATACTTTGTCAAAAAGATTATACCACTAGAGTTTTTGAAGGATTTTGTCTGTGAAAATCTTAGTAATAAAAACTTAATAGATAAAAATGAGAATCCGTATCTTTTAATTTCCCCCAACTCAAATGGTAACAAGTTTTGATTAATTGTTACAACTGGTTTAAAATTTGTTACGAAAGAACCTCCAGGAACAAATAATAAATCACATTTTTCTTTATTTAATTCATTATCTAAAAAAAACTTCTGCCAAAAAATCCGATAAAATAAATTTTTATCTAAGTATTTATGATAACGTTTTTTTAACCACGAAAAATCATCTATAGCTGATAATGTTGATTTTGATGACCAAATCACTACTTTTTTAAATCCATACAGTTTAGGATTTACTATGTTTAGCAATTCCACTAAATGTGTAAGTCCACCTCCTGTACTAATATTCGATGCATCTATTCCTAAAATATTTTTAGCTGACATAAAAAATTTAATTAATTATTTCAATATTGCTGATTGGATATTTAAGTCTATTTATTTTTATGTTTGCATAAGTTGATATTGCATAATGAAAAGCAATTAACTGAACAACACCCATCCTAAAAATAACTATATAGTGAAATAATGAAAGTACAAAAAGGCAAATTATAAAAAGGTTAATTTGCCTTATCCAAATCCAATGATTTAATTCATTATTTTTGATATAAGATTTTATTCTTGTGCTACTAAAAAACATACAAAGCGGAACAATTACCAAAAAAGACACATAAACAATTCCCAGAACAAAGGATAGTCTTGCAAATCCAAGCTCATTAAATAAAGAAATAGTTCTTACTGATACCATCTCTGGTACACCAAATAAAATATTATCAAGAGGAAGCGCAAAAAAAATCTTTAGTGGAGATAAAAATGTTGTTAAATAATACTGTAACATATATCCGCTATCCATAACACTAAAACCAAATCTCTGAATTAAAGGCCATAGTGAAAGAAGAATTGCAGGGGCAATAAAATAATTTATTTTATTATTTAACTTATTTTTTGGAAAAAAATAAATATAAATAAATAATGTCATAATAAAAAGAAGATTACCAGTCATTGTAGGTGAAAAAATGAAAAGTGCAAAACTTAAGATTGTTAATACAATAGGGTTTTTTAAATAGTTATAATGATTTATTGTTCTTTTATATATAGGTGCAAATAAAAATGTAGAGATTAAACATAACTGACCTGCTATTTGCGTTCCCATTATTGGACTATTTAAACCACCAATGCTTAAACCAAAAAATTGGGCTATACGGTTATGGTAACTTTTATAGCCTGATGTTATACTATTAACATTTTGAAATATAGAATCAAGAAATTCTTGATAACCTAAAACAACAATGATTGCCTCAACAAATATGCATAGTATTAATATTTTATAAACTTTAAATAACATATTAATTATTGAATCATATTTTATATTACTTATCATAAAAATTTGGAAAAAAATGAACATATAGACAATAAAATGAGAAAAAGAAAAATATTTTAAACCATATCCTTTTGCAAAATCAAATATAGATACCAAAGCTAATAAGCCTATTAAAAACAAATGAGATTTAAGAATAAATAAATGTCCTAAACGAAAAAAAATAATTACCAATAAAAGAATGATTGTGGCCACCAAAAAAATTCTGTGAAATGAAAAATTTAAAAATGATCCCATTACATTTAAAAAAATTGACGATAGGACTAAATAGTATGGAATTAATTCAAATTTTTTAGCTAAATGTTTTTCCATAAATAAAATAATATTTTATAAGAATTTTTTCAATAAAGCTTAAAAGAAAAAATTTATTAATCTAAACTCCCCTACTAATTGGTATAAATTTGAATTTATACCTTTTTTAAAGTGTGAAATTCCTAATGGCGTTTCTTTATTTAAACCACCAATGTCAAACCAATTGGATCCTTGACTTTTAGCTTTCAAAACAGCCTCCCATAGCAAAACATAATTAGCATTTATTTTTCTGCCAATAGAATTGGATGTACCAATTAAATAAATACTAGTATCACCATGAAAAATACTTACTAACGTTCCAATAGGATCTTTTTTTTGTAAAGAATCTTCAAATGCAAAAAAAAGATTAAACTTCCAATTATCATTATCCTGTTTTGACAAATCCTTAATGAATGATTCTGTCATTCCAGAAAATTGTTTTTTTTGCTTTAACATAGCATAACTTTCAAATAATAAGTTTAAATCTTCATTGCAATTATTTGAGTATTTTAATGATATATTTGATTTTAATCCTTTTCGAAGACAATTTCTCCATTTTCCATTGAGTTGCATAATCAAATCATCATCATTCATATTCAGGGGAAAGGTGCCCGATGCCCAAGGCTCATTTGATAAATGACTTAATCTAAAATTTTTTAATTCATTTATAATTTCAATTGAATTTTCTAATTCAGGTGCAATTTGAAGTATTCTCCATTTTCTGTTTTTTGATTCGACTTTAAGAAGCTTAATTGTTTCAAGAATTAGTTCTTTTTTATATTTATCATCGACTTCTATAGTTATAATTGGGCCACGATTAACTCTTGCAAAATTTCCTATGAATGGATTTTTTTTTAATAAAACTTGCACTAGGCCTATATCTTGTCCAATATTATCAATTAAGGCAAAACGATGAGGTATCCAATTTTCGATATTTTCTTTTGCATTGCCATATTCCCATGATTGAAGCAAATTAGATTTTTTACAGTTTGACCAAACTCTCACCCAATCCTCATAATTTATTTCTTTTAACCTAAGCAAATATCTATCCTATTTATTATCAAGAAATTTCTCAATATATTTATTTGTTGTTTTATTTATAGGTAAAAATATTCTTGATAAAGCTAAATTAATTGATATTTTATATTTTACTTTTTCAATTAAAATTTCGTGTGGCAAATCCGGCCAAGTAGTAACAGGTATTTTAGATTTCAAAAGATTGTAAAAGGTATTTTTTGCTTCTTTAGGACTACTAAAATTAATTACAACCATATATGGATTCTTAAGTTCAATGATATCAGTATTTTTAAAATTTATATAAGCACCTTTCTTTAAATATTTGATCCAATTTACTTTACATTTATTACGATTATCTATCTCACCATCAATTTTTTTTATCATTCGCAAAAGTAATTTTTTCGCCATTTTGCTCATTTTTGGTGTACTAAATAAATGATTATTTTTATTTGAAAGAATAGAATTATTAAAATCCAATTTTGTAAAATTGAATAAATTAAATCCAAGTTTTTGCAAAACTCTTTTTATTAACCATATAAGTTGTATTGAAATAAATCTTTTTTTATAAGTCACATATTTGTGAATAAGGTCTAACTTATATTTTTTAAAATCCCCATTATTTATTTTACTAGGTCCGCTATTATTAATTACAAGTATTGAACCATCAGGTATTGGAAGTAATTTATGAGGACTATAAAAAACAAAATCTCCAATTTCGCCAATCTTATCATATGGCAATAATACATGTGCAGCATCCTCTACTAACCATGCATTATTTTCTTTTGCAAAATTAGCTGATTCTGAACCATCTATTTTTTCTCCAAAATAATGAACCAGTATAAAAAGGTCAGGCTTACTTTTGTTTAACATTTTATTACATGTTTTAATATCAGGCTGCCCACTATTTAAAATAGGATAAAAATTTATTTTGATTTTATGATTCCTTATTGGCGCTGTTGATTCATTGCAAAAATAATCAGGTAACCAAACATTAACATCCTTATTACCAGTAAAAATTATTCGATATTTTGCAATTGCAAGAAGTGCCCATGCGGATTTTGAGAACCAGTAGCTTTCACTATGGTTTTTATCCCAAGGTCTGGCTAAATCCTTACTTGTAATTTTAATAAATGGATTGAAAAGATATAACAAATCTTTCCAGTCAGGTAGTGGAACGTAACTTAATCTATCCAGGATTTATATACCTTTAGTTTTTTATTATAAATAAAATCTGCTAGCCCAAATAAAAAACTTCCTATAAGCTGATTTGAATAATTTGTAAAAATACTATCTCTACATATAGCTAAAGGATTTTTTATTTTTGCATTATTACCACGCATTCCAGTAAAAATAAATTTAAATTTTGTTTCTGCAACTTTTAATGCTTTCTTATTAAAACTTTCTAGATTACCAAAACTAAATGAAAAGTGATCTATTGATATTCCAAACTTATTTTCTAATAATTCTGCCCCACTAACTATCTCATCAATTAAAATTTCATCATCTGTAATACTTGATAATTTTTGATGTGAAGTAGTATGAAATCCAATTTTCTGCCCTGAAGCTATAAGGTAGCTAATTTCTTTATCTGTCATATTTAATAATTTATTTTTATTATGACTTAAATCTGATTCATTCGACTTAGGGAAAATATTATTAAAAACAAAATCTTCACGTTCTTTTTGCTCTTTTATTTTTATAAAATTAGGTATTATAAAAAATAAAGCTTTAATCCCCATTGGATTTAAAACATCTTTTGTAATATAATAATCGGATAAATACCCATCATCAAATGTTAAAAATAAATTATTACCAAGTATTTCTTGATTACCATTTATCATTTTATCAAAAGTATTTGGATCAACAATTTTCCAGTATTTTTGCAACCATATTAAATTCTCTTGAAATCGCTTAGTTTCTTCTTGAGGAATAAAATGAAAAAGCAAAACTCTTAGTTTATTATTTTTTATCCCTAAAAAACTTTTAATCAAATCAATTATTAATGCTGGGTAATAAAGAATAAAAAGGATTATGTTTTTAATATTCAAATATTTTTTTCATTTTCTAAATTTTAAAACACTAAACCTTTCAATTTGTACCAATAAATTGCAATCCACTCTTGGATCATTAAGGTTGTTTTTGATGTAGATTGCGGATAGGGAATAAAATCAAAAAAATTAATATCTTTTTTTGTGTTTAAAGAAGAGCTAAGAGAAAGAGGAATCACATTTTTAAAGTATCTTTTAAATGAATATATAGCTCTTCTCATATGCCATCTTGATGTTACAATGCCAATTACCATATTTGAATCGACAAAATCTAAATTTCTTATTTTTTCAGGATGCTCCCATGTATTTATTGATAATGAATCTAGTTTTATCATATTTGAAGGAACACCAGATATTTCAGCTTCTTTTCTCATTAAATAAACACTTTTTGAAATTGGACGGTTTTTCAAAATTTCTGCACCAGACATAATAATCGTAGATTTTTGAGATTGCATCCAAATTTTAGTACCTTCAATGACTCGACTTCTTGTTATAGATGTAAGCCTATCCATTTCTTCAATTTCATGAATCTTATACCCTCCGCTTAGAATTACTATAAGATCCGGATTTAATAATTTCCCTGAGTATTTGTAATGCAACGATTTTTCAAATAAAGAAGAAGTGATTGGCATTGATAAAATCGTTATTATGATAATTAAAAAAAAATTTACGCAAATTAATTGGAACACATTTTTATCAAGAGAATTCTTTTTTTTAACCATAAGAAAAAGGAGTATCGCAGAAGATATGACAATAAAAAATAGAAATGGCTGAAGTAATAATTTCAACAATTAATATTATCTTAATTTTTTTATAGCTTTCTTCCCACTTAAGATCGACTCATCACTCCAATGGTATGCCCAATCACCATATCTGCCACATGGAATTATATCAATAGTTTCTAAATAATCATGAATTTTTTTTATTGTAGGCTTTCTATTCTTGTCAAAAATGACATAAGCATTTTTTATGTCAAAAGTATTTATAACATCTATCTTATCATTTCCCTTTAGGACATCAACTTTTATTAAATCATCTATAACTCTTTGTACTAACTTATCTTTACTTGCAGGAAGCTTATTATTATTTCCATAAGAAATTTCTGCTGATATTGAACTCTTATTTTTTGGGGCATTTGCATCTGACTGATTATGAGGGAAACTAATTCTAAAAAAACAGAATTCCTTTTCTAAATAATAAATCCAGTTTTTATCAGAAATATTAGGCTTATTAATTCCAAGGTTTACGACATAGATTGAATTTGTTTTTAGTTTTTTTGATTCCTCAATAAGTTTTTTTGGACAATTTTTTATTAATTTTAATAGATTAGGTAAAGGTATTGTACTAATTATTTGATCAGTATAATTAATCTGCTCATTACCATTAAATTCAATGGTTTTATTTTTTGCATCTATACCTGTAACCTCCATATTACATATAATCCTATCATTGCAATTCTTTGCAAGAGAGTAAGCTATATTTGCAAATCCTTTTACTTTAGGATATCGATAACTTGCATTAATACCAAAACCCTTCTTCTGATCAGTAATTGCACCTGTAATCACTTCATCAAGTGTGGGTTTTGGATGCCTTACATTCACCCAATCTGTTGTCAAATTTTCAGGCGAGATGCCCCAGAATTTTTTGCTGTAAGGAATCATAAAATGATCGGCTATTCCTTTACCAAACATATAATAAATCCAATCTTGATAGTTTTTTATTTTATTTCTATCTGTAAATGTATTTTTAATAAATCCCAATAGGCAGTCCTTTATAATATTTGTTGGTAAGCCATATGTATTTGCTTGGAATGGATAGCGTGTCATTGAGCCATGAGAAAAAATCCATGCATCCCTATCTCTAATTTCCATCTTTGCATCTATCTCCTCCATTAGATTCAGTACATATTTATTGCTAGTGTGCAAAACATGGATTCCCTCATCAAAAATAAATCCATCTATTTCATGAGACATTGCATGACCGCCAACCTTTGATTTTTTTTCATATATAATACCATTACTATGATATGCAGCACTTAAACCTGCTAATCCACCTCCTAATATGATAGGGTTTTTCATTTATTTGACGCTCCAGTTAATTTTTTTTTAAATAATCGAAATGATTTAATATGATTATATGCAAAAGATATTTTACTCCTAAAATAAGGATTTAATAATGGTGATAAAATTTTAAATATAAGATGAAAAACAAGTTTTGGTAAAAAGCTAAACCGATGACATAATATTATTCCGTAACCTAATCTTTTGGAAAAAGTATTTATTAACGATTGTTTTTCAACACTTGAAAGATTTTGTTTTTTTGAAACCTGATCGATTAAACGATGAAGTAGTTTACTGTATTGAATTAAATGATTTTTATTTGGGGTTTTTTTGAGATTTTTTTCAATTCTAATATATGAAGCAAAATCTTCCATCAAATCATCATTCAAAAAATAGTTCAAAGATTCTAAATGAATTTTATTCTTAACCTCTTCTTGAATACTATTATATTCTATTGATTGCCTCCGATTATGTTCACGTTGAAATACAAGAAATTCAGGTACAATTGCTGCATTTAATCTTTTTATTGCCATTCTAGCTGTTACTTCAAAATCTTCTGCCCTAGTATATAGTGGATCGAAACCTCCTGCATCAATCATTGATTGTTTCTTAAATGCAATGGAAGGGTGCCAGATTGGACAAATACCAAGTAAGACGGGGCCAAGAAATTCTCCATAATTTGATATTTTTCTTTTCCAATTTCTAATTTTATTGCCATCATGATCAATGCTTTGCTCCCATGTGCATGTAATGTCAATGTGCTCATTCAATTCAAGAAAATTAATTTGAGATTCAACTCTATTTGGAAAATTCACATCATCCTGATCTATTCTAACAACATATTTTGAATTAATTATTGACAATGCCTTATTAAATGTTTTGGCAACCCCAATATTTTTTTTATTTTGAACAAAATTTATTCTTGAATCATTATAGGATTTAATAAGAGATGCAGAATCATCTGTACTACAATCATCAATAATTAAATATTCAAAATCTTCGTAAGTTTGATTTAAAGTGCTTTCAATTGTTTCTTTTAGAAATGATATTCCATTATACACAGGAGTAAATACTGTTACTTTACTATTCAATTATTTCCCCGATCTAAAAAAGTAAAAAAAGTTTTTTGGGGCTGCATTATTAACTCTATTAAAACCCAACCTTTCATAAAATTCTATCGCTCCTGGCGTTTCTTTATTTACTAAAACGAATAATTTTTTGACACTGTTTAAATTTTTATAATAATCTATTATGTACGATATAGAGCTTGGCACAATCCAATTCCCCCGTTCCCTAGGAATTGTAAAAGTTGACCCTAAATAAGCATCTCCCTTTTTTATTAAACTCTTATTAAAAGGAGTATTTATCAAAGGTGATAATGAAGCATCCTCATAAGTTAAAAAATAATGTACTATGCTATTATTTTTAAGGCATATAAAAAAATTCTGACCTTGTTCATCAAAATTAACTAAACTTCTTTTATCTGATAGATTATTTGATAGCAAGGGGAAAATTTGTGATTTAATTTTTGGAATATCACTATGTTTAATTGTTCGAAAAGAAATATCATTTCTCTTTAAATTAAATGATTCAAATTTTGAAATATCAATCTCTAGATAAATAAAATTCCATTTATCTTTAAAATTATATTTTATATATCTGAAAATTCTATTTATGATAATATAAAAACTATCAATTATTCTTTAATTTTTTGTTGCACCAATTCTAAAAGATTAGAAAAGTCATTTATTTGAACAACTTCATCAATTGATATACTAATATCAAATTCTTTTTCGATAACAATAATTAGTTTCATCATATTAAATGAATCCCATGTGCTACAATTGTTTGGGGAAGTGTCTGAGTTAATTTCATCTATATCCAATTTGAATATATCAGAAAAGATTTTTTTTAATTTGTTTTCAGTTTTCATTTATGATTTTTTTCATTTCTGATGATATTGTATCTAAAAATTCTATTGCCATTGAAGCATTTAAAAAGCTATGATCAAAGCTCAGTCCTAAATTAACTATTTTTTTAGCTGTAGGTTTCCCATTATCTAAATGTATTTTATCAATTATCCCAGGGAAACCTAACACTGCTGCTTGCTTAGGATGAATTATTGGATAGAACCTTGACACATTAGTATGGTCAAGCGCCGAAATAGTAAAAGTACCATCTACAAGTTTATCAAATTCAAGTTTATTTTGAATGAGTTTTTTTCTCATATCTAATAAATCTTTGACAATTGAATCAATGCTCATTTCAGGAACATTTTTTAAAACAGGAACTGCTAATTTTCCATCTAGATCAATCACGATTCCAATATTAACTGCAGAATAAAGTTTGATTTCAGAATCATCTCTGTAGGAATTAAAATAATTATTTTTACTTAGACTCTCACTAGAAGCTTTTATTAGCAGAGCTAAAACAGTCATAAAACTAGACTTATCTCTGTATTTTTTAACAAATTTTAAAGCATCATCGATCTCTAACTCTGTTTCAATATAAGAATGAGGAATGTTATTTTTGCTATAAAGCATTAATTCTTTTGCTTCTAAACTATTACCAACTAAATCAACCGTTTTATGAATTATAGAATTTTGATTTAAGTTATTGTTTTTATCTAGTGAATTATAATATTCAATAATATCTGATTCTTTGATTAATCCATCCATATCAATATCTTCAAGAGAAATATTTAATTCTTTAGCTTTGTTTATGGCCTTTTTTGTGGCATTAAACTCTTCTTTCCTTTTCTGATCTTTATTTTCAACAAAATTTGATTTATTTTCATTAAGTATTTTTTCATCATCGGCAACTATAGCAATGGTCTGTAAAATTTCAACTTTTGTACCAAGCTCATATAATATTTCAATATAACCTTCATAGTCAGATTCAACTTCAAAAGTTGATTTAGTTGATTCTATTGTACAAATAAGTTGATCTTTTTTTACATAATCACCACTAACTACATTCCATTCAATGATTGTAACAGACAAATCATTAGCACCTAATTGGGGAATTTTAATTTCTTGAATATTTTTCATGAAATAATATTATTAATCATATTTGCAATATCTTTCTCTTGCGGTAAAATACTTTTTTCTAACTTAGATGAGCTTGGTATAGGACTCTGTTTTGCACCGATACGATGAATTGGCCCTTCCAAATTACCGTGAATTTTATCATAGATTAAACATGATAATTCTGCTCCCCAACCTGAATATTTACTACCTTCTTCAACAATTAATATTTTTTTACTTCCAGAAATATTACTGATAATATCGTCATGAGGAAGAGGTTTAATAATAGAGGGGATAATAACCCTTATTGAAGCTTCATCTTCCATAAACTTTTTTTCTACTGCACTAACAACTTGTTTTGCCATTCCACCATATGTAATTATTGAAAGATCAGGACTTTCAGTGGAGTCAGTTTTTAAAATAATTGTTGGAAATTGATCATCTGAATGATTATCTGAATTGAAAATAAAATTTTTAATAAGACTATTATCAGATGATAGTAATTCCATAGGATATAAAATTTTATTCTCAATAAAAAGTACTGGCATATTTACATGAAGAACGCTATTTGAAAGTAATTTCCCTGGGTTATGAAATATACTAGGAGAAACTATTTTTAAATGAGGAACAGAGAAAAATATATTTTCTATTGTTTGACTATGCGTTGCTCCATACCCTCTATTTCCGCCCATAGGCGTTCTAATAACTAAAGGAACATTAAAATTATCTCCGTACATCCATCTAAATTTCGTAGCACCATTAATTATCTGATCAGCACATAGTGTTATAAAATCTCCAAACATTATTTCAACAATTGGTTTAAAACCTTGAATTGCCATACCAGTGCCTATACCCAATATTGCTGCTTCACTGATTGGACTTGACAAAACTCTACCTGAATATTTTGATGACAACCCTTTTGTAACTTTGAACGCTCCACCATATGGATCAACAATATCTTCACCAATCATATAAACACCTTCATTCTCTTGCATGATTTCATGTAATGAGCTATTTAAGGATTCAATATAAAGCATTTAATTAATCTCAGTAATATCAGGTGTTTTAATTAGTCTATCAATAGTACTAGTAATTCTTTCATTAACCTGATTATTTATTTTTTTAACTTCTTCTTTTTGAAAAACTTTTTCAATTATTTTTAATGGATCTTTTAATTTCCATAAATCTATCTCTTCGCTTGATCTATCATCATCGCCTTTACTATGCGGAGCTAATCTATAAGTATTTACAACTTCAATATGAGGTTTTTGATTTGTCCTTACATAGTTTATTCTTTTACTAAATATCTTATAAATATCTCTAACATCATTAGTCTCTATCTGACCAAAATTAATATCAAATGCTTTAGCTCTATTTTTAAAACTACCAGAAAAGTTATTTTCAATAGGTGTTGATTGAGCATAAAAATTATTTTCAACAATGACTAATAATGGTATATCCCATAAAGAAATCAAGTTCAATGTTTCATAAAGAATGCCTTCACCGAAGGTACCATCACCTATAAAAATTATTGATATACCTCCTGATTTTTTTATTTTTTGTGATAATCCTATTCCAGCTGCAACTGGAAACATATTACCCTGGACACCATTACTATAAAAATTTTCAGCATAAATGTGCTGACTTCCCCCTCTACCTTTACATATTGCACCTTCTTTTCCCATAATTTCAGCAAACAGACCAAAAACATCATCATTTTTTGCAAGATAATGGCCGTGACAACGATGATTACTAAATACAATATCTTCTTTTTTTATCTGGCTAAGCACACCTACGGCTACAGCTTCTTGCCCGATATATGTATGAACTGTCCCAGATAAAAAACCTTTATTATAAAGTGAGAATAGACTTTCTTCAAATAATCTTATAGTTAACATTCTTTCATATAGTTTCTTGAGCTGGGTATTATTCATAATATTCTATTTAATTTTGATCTTAATAGATTTTTAGATAATCACTAAGGGCTACTTTCCAGTCACGCATAGTATTTAAGCTTAAATCATCTAATTTTTTATTTATCAATCGTTCGCAATCTGGCCTTTCTGCAAAATATTCCTTTGAAAAATGACCAGAATCTACTTCAATTATTTCGATTTCATTATGAAGATTAAGAATTTTAACCATTTGTTTTGCGACCTCTAACCTGCTTGTTAAACCACTACATACCATATTAAATAATCCTCTTTGATTTTTTTCTATAAGGAGTTTTGTATTTTTGGCAAAATCAAAAGTATAAGTGGGCGTACCTAATTTATCATTAACAATATGAAGTTCTTTTTTACCACTTTGAATTTGTTTCATTATTTTTTGAATGAATTTTTTATCCTTATTTGGACCTCCGCCCATCATCCAACCAGCCCGACATATTAAATAATCCTGACAATTCTCAATCACATATCTTTCACCTAAATATTTTGATTTAGCATAGTGACCTATAGGATTAGGCTGATCTTCTTCATTATATGTTTGTTTTTGACCATCAAATATTCCAGCTGTACTAATATATAGCAATGGTATTGAAAGTTCATTAGCAATTTTTACCGCGGTTTCTACCGATTTAGTATTAGTAGTATAAGCATCTTCTTTATGAGTTTCGCAGTATTCGAGATCAGTATATGCACCAATATGAAAAAGCCAATTTGGTTTAAATTCAACAACATCTTTATAGTATTTTTCATCATCTCTGAAATCAAGAAATGAAAGCCATTCTTCATTTAAATCAATATCAGTACATTTTAAAAGATAATTAGCATTATTAAATTGTTCATAAAAAGCCTCGCCAAGCATACCTCCAACTCCGGCCATATAAATTTTATTTTTCATTATTAACCCTTTCTTAATTAATACTTAAGCCCAATAGTCTACTAATACTCTCTTTATTTACTGGCTCAAAATAATCCTTCTTTATATTAGCACTTAACTGTTGATAATTGCGAATTTCTTCATTGCTGAGATTTTTAAAATAATTTATAGCTTCCAATAATTCATCAGTTGACTTGCATTTGCGCCATAGAGATTTAGGAACAGAATCAGGAATCGGGCTAAATGATAATCCAACTGTTGATTCTATTAATAGAGCAGGTGTCCCCGTGCTAATAGCTTCCAGGGAAAAACTTGACATACCAGATATAATCAAATTTGGTTTAACGTTTGAGTCCATATCTTTAACATCATTTATATCCTTCGCCCAATTAACGCCAATTTGATTTTTAAAGTTTTCCATATTCATCGTAGGATGCAACTTAACGAAAAACTTGATCTCATTTAAATTAATACGTTTAATAGATGATATTGTTAATTTTACAATATTAATTGATTCATCTAAAAATATTGAACCAGCGACTAGCACTATAAAATTAGATTGTGTTTCTTCTTTTAAAACTTGAGGTTTCCACAAGTGCCCAAAACGAAAAGCTGGTCCAACTTCTATTTTATATTTTGAATTATATAGCCGCATTTCATCAACAAATTTTTTACCAATTACACTTAATTCGGAGGGAACTACTTTATTCTTAATCTCAATTGTTGTTGGAAATAAATGTAAAGCCAACTTACTGGGAACAGCACCAAGATAACCTTTAGTTAATGCTTTAGGATGAAAAGTATTAAAACCTAAATTCCACCCTTTATCTAACGGCTGCCCTTCCCACCAATTAATAATCATAGAAATATCAAAAGAATTTTCTTTTAATTGTTTACTAAAACGATAATTTAAAATTCCATCTAAAGCATTATCGAGCCCTTTATAAGAAAGTAAATTCTCTCTTATTAATTGAGAGAAATTATTTTCAAAGATTTTAACAGGTTTCGGTTTTAGGGAAAGAATACGAAACAAATGCAATATGCCAAAAATTAAATCAGATAGTTTTAAAAAATCCTCTTTTATCAAAAAGTTTCTATCTGATTTTCTTAATTCTTCATATGATTTTTTATAGTTACATCCCTTCATCTGTACAAATGTTGGAACAAAAAATATCCTCTCTTTTTCTTTCTCATCTAATGAATCCCAAAGTCCACTATAGTAACGATCATTAGTTAAAAATCCTGGAAATACAAAAACATCAATTAATATTAAATTATTTTTTTTCTTAAAGTTAGAAAATTCCAAAGTTTGATTAGCGCTCCGAAACTGAAAAATTTTACGTTTAAATAATAAAATGGCTAATAAAATACTTTTCATATAATTTTTACAGAAATATATAAAATAAGAAATTTTCCCTTTAGGGCCTTGAATTTTAAATTTTATATGATATTTTTTTCTGAATGATTTAAGAATTTTATTCAATGCAGGTGAACAGGAAATTATTTTATCAATATGCTGACCTGAGGACAACATTGAATTAATTAAATGTAAACAACAAAAATAATAATATAGCGGTGATTGAAAAGTATTGCGGCTCCCTGGTTGCTGAACCCACCAGTCTATATCATCTTTGAAATCAAAAGATACTTCTTCAATAAGATTATTAAATGAATCTATTTTTTTATAACTAATATCTTTCAGCATTTCAAAAACTTCGGATTGCAATTTTGCACCAGGTCTTAAATCTATAATCACTACGAAAAAGTTCTAATAATTAGAAAATATTAATCAAAAAGAAGCGGTTAAATAAATAATTGCTTATATTTTTTGCGCTAAGCAAAGCATGTGACTTGACAGCTTGTTTTTTGAAAGAAAATTTTGGAAATCATTTAATACAGTTTCTTCTTGCTCTAATAGATAATCAATATATTCATTATTCTCAACAACATTAAAACCCCTCAATTTTTCTTTTAAAACAATTTGAGTATCAAGCTTTCCTGGGGTTTCAAGAGAAATTATTTTGAATCCAGCTCTATTTAAAATTAGCTCAATAGATTGCGGATTAAAATACTGTATATGCTCAGGGGGTGAAATATTTATAGTTTTATCTTTCATAATTTTAAAGTCAAAACCTTGACCATTAGGTGTTGTAATAAATATATATCCATTATCCCTTAAAGCTTTATGACAATTAATAAAAAATAAATATGGATCATATAAATGTTCTACAAGATCATTAACACATATTAAATCACAAAAATCATTTGATAACTGATTAACTGTTTTAGCTTCAGCTTCTAGTCCAATCTTTTTACAAATTTCAACACAATCATCTGATAAATCTAAAGCAATAACATTAGAAAAATATTTAGAATTTTTTAAACATAATGCAAATGTACCCGCTCCAGCCCCTATATCAACTGCAATACCCCCACTTTTAGTATTATTATTTTTCATCAATGTTATTAGCTCATCTACGCGTGGTTGATACTGAAATAAATTTCTTTCTGCATCCGATGAAAGTAATACTTTTGTCCACATTTTAGGTGAATCCCATTCATTATAAAAAAGCTTTAATAAATCTTCATTAGGTCTTGGCGAACAATATAATGTATTACATTTTTTGCAAATTTTGTGGTTAAAGCCATATTTGGAAAATGCAGATTTACCATTTTCATCACAACTAGGGCAAGCAATATTAATAAATTGCTCTTTATATTTATTATAAAAAGCTTTGCCATCAGCCACTCTCTGCTTACTTAGCAATTCATATTCTTCTCCTGGGCGCATTAAATCAATTAATTTTTTCTTCATAAAATTATTTTTCTCATAAAATAGATAACGATATAATAGAATTCATTTTATTGTTGATTAGAAGAACCTAGTTATTAAATGCTAAAAATTGATTTTTATTTAATGATATTATAATATAAAACTTTTTCATAAATACCATTTTTATAGAAGTAATCTCTAATTTTACCTTCACATTTATAACCAGCGGCTTCAGCACATTTAATTGATGCAATATTTTTTTCCATTATCAAAGCATATATTCTATGCAAGTTTAATGCATCAAACCCATATTCAGTAATTAGCTTCCAAGCTTGTTTTCCATATTTTTTTCCATAAAATTCTTTTTCACCTATTACAATCCCCAGCTCAGCAGATCTATGAATCCAATCAATCTTATGTAAACCTACATTTCCAAGATGACTATTTGATTTTGAATCAATTATGGCCATTACTACATCAGAATTACTATCAATTAAATAAGAAAAATATTTTTCTTGCTTTTCCTTCGAATTAGGAAAAATTTTTTTATTTTGGTATTTAGTTACTTCTGAATCATTAAACCATTTATACCAATTACCTTCAAGGTCAGATTCCCTTAATTCACGAAGATAAATCCCATCCCCTGTTACAAAAGGCATATCCATTATACACTCCTAATCAAAAAATTAATTAATATGGTATTTTGTTTTTTGTGAAACCATGAAATTTAAGCCAATACTTAATTTGTGGCATTTGCCATGCCTTATCTATGTCTAGTCCACCCCAATTAATTATTGGATATATTTTTTGTCCCATCCATTTTTGTGGAAGAATCCCATTCTCTAAATTTTCTAAACAATGAGGTCTAACAACAGATACACAAACATCTGCAAAAAAAGTATCACCTTGAGTATTTCTATCACAATCAATTTTTAAATCTTGAGGATAGTTTTCAAAGGGTATAAATGGTTCAAGCATACCATTAGAATTAATTTTTCTTGCGCGAGGAGGTGAATACCAATTGTATTTACAAACTGTTATTGCAGAGTCTAAAGCCTGATCTTTCCTCAATGCCTTTACTCCTTCATTAATATGGTCAGCTAAAAATGTTACTGCATTACAAAACAAGAGAACAACAAACTCAAGATTTTGATTTTGATTTCTTTCCTTAATAACTTCATATCCATGCTTAAAGGCATCTTCTCCAAGAGCTTCATTGGTACATAGATAATCAGGTCTTTCAATAATATCTATTTTTTGCTCATTTCCAATTTCAATTAATTTAGGATCATCAGTTGATAAATATATTTTATCAATGTGTTTTGAATTTTTTGCATGTAAGATTGGATACTCAGCCAATCTTCTTCCTAATATTTTAGTTGTATTTTTATTGGGGAAACCAACGCTACCCTTACGGCCTAACAATAATGCTGGAATCATAATAAAAACATATTAACTAATTTTAAAAAATAGAATTTCATCAAAAAAATTATGTTTTATTTTGCATTGGAAATAGTGTTTTTAAAATCATTTAGAAAAAGCTCCATTTGTTCAGGTGGTCCAACTGTTACCCTAATACAACCTTCCAAAACTGCAGGCAACCCACTTCCTGTAGTTCTTATTAAATACCCTTTATCTTTCATTTGTTTAGCAACTAATTCTAGGTCATAAGTAGCAGGGAATTTAAGGTGGGCAAAGTTTGCAAAACCTTTCATTGTGACAATACCTAGTTTTTTCATTTCAGTCTCTAGTAAATCTTTACTAGAATTAACATCTTTTACATATTTTTCTACAATCCAATAATTATCTAATAAATATTCACCTAACTTTAATGCAAACAGGTTTATGTCAGCATATGGCTTTACTTTAAATAACCAATCAATATTGGTTTTTTGTGTGATAATATAACCTAATCTTGCAGATGCAAGTCCAAATGCTTTTGAAAAAGTTTGCACTACAATTATATGTGAAAAATTATCTACATATTTTTTAGAAGAATCCTGATTTGAAAATTGCTGATATGCCTCATCAAATACGAGTAAGGTATTGGTCTTTTTAGTTTTATTGATTAATTCTTCAATCTGTTCTTTTTCTAATAATGTCCCAGTTGGTTGATTGGGATTGGCAACAAAAACGGCCTTACAGTCATTGTTGATTTCTTCCATAAGTTTTTCAAAATCCAACTCTAATTCAGATGAATATCCTATTTTAACTTTTTTAGCTTCAAACATATCAGCATAAACATCAATCATTGCATAAGTAGGCCAAAGATATATAACCTTATCTCCAGACTTTACATAGGTTTCATAAATCGATTTTATCGCTGAATCAGATCCTGGAGTTAGCAAAAGATTTTCAACATCAATATCTAAAAAGCTAGAAAGTTTTCTATATAATGAACTTTGATCTGGATACATTGGAATAGATTCATTCTTTATCTTTGATAGCATCTCATCGTAAACTTCAATAGGATAAGGGATAGTTCTTTCATTTTTATCTAAACGAATAAAAGAAGAACGATCAGTCCCAAAATCCTTCATTCTACTTAATTTTTCAATATTGCTTTTTGGTTTTATCATATTAGTAATCCTAAAAAATTATAGAGGTTTTTTTGAACGATATATTTTAGATATTTCATCATTTGGCTGACCAAACCTTTTAGATTCTAGCTTATCAGATACCTTTACCCAACCACCAATTTCTGCGCTACGATAAATAGTATGCAATAATTGAATTGTTTTTGAAGCATCATCAAATTCAACTGCTGGGACACCTTTATTTACAATTGTCTCATGAGCGCCTATATATATATTTTTGTGACCAAACCCATAAACATCTGGGAAAACCTCACTATTGATCTTTTCTTGCTTAGGGTCAGGAGAAAAAGTAATTAAATCATTTGTAGCCCAACCTCCAACAATTGCTATACCTTTATCACCAAGGACAGAAATCGATGATTCAAAATCATCAGGCCTAGCTGCGGTTGTAATCTCAATAACGCCAAGTGCTCCAGATTCAAATTCTATATTTGCTATTAGTGTATCTTCAATCTCAACACTTACTCCAAATGTTTTCATTTGTGCATTCACTTTTTTAACATCCCCCGCAAGATATCTGAGTAAATCAAGGTGATGTATTCCCTGATTTGTCAAAGCTCCACCATCATGAGAATATATACCTCTCCATGGATCTCTATCATAATATCTTTGAGGCCTACACCATCTTGTTCTAACAGTTGCAAGAAATATTTTCCCGAGATCATTATTGATACGTGTTTGTCTAATTTTTTGGACTGCCTTATTAAACCTATATTGAAAAACAGGAAAAACTTCTACTCCAGAGGTTTTTGCTTTTTGTTTTAGCTCTTTTCCTTGCTCTAAAGTCATAAACATTGGTTTTTCTATAATCACATGTTTTTTATAATTATCAATGATGTCGGACGCATGTTCAAAATGCATCCCACTTGGTGTTATTATAGATACAACATCTATTTCAGGATGCTTATCGAGCATTTCAAAATAATTATTAAAACTAGAAACTTTATGCTCTTCCCCCAATTCATTCCTCCGTTCATCAACAAGATCGCAAACTGAAACAAGGCGCGCTAAATCTGGAATTTGTTTTATTGATCGAGCATGATGCCCAGCCACTCTACCGCAACCAATTAAAGCAACATTAATTACTTTACTCATTTTTCTCTCCTACTTAGAATATTTTTTATAATTAAACTTTTATTTTAATAGCTCTATGAAGTTATTTATAGAATTTCCATCAAAGTTTTTGCTCAAAAATTTGTTATATCTATTTTTAACCAGCACAAAAGGAACCTTAGTTTTCTCAGCTGCATTTAGATCTTCATTGCTATCACCATAAAAGATTAGGTCACGTGGTTTTATATTAAATTTATATATAATTTTTTCTATATGTTTTTTTTTCTTCTCAGGAGAACCAAAAACTTCATCAAAATAATGTGATATTTTTTTCCCATTTAATATTGTTTTAATTTCACCTGTCGGTGTACCTGTAGAGATAAATAATTTATATTTCTTTTTACTTTTTTTAATGTAATCAACGACTCCTGGAACATAAGCTGATGCAACTATTTTATCTATAACTAGATCAGAAAATTTATTTGCAATTTGATGAATTTCTTTATGGCTTAGATTTTTTTTAAGAAAAGATTTATGGTAGTATTTAATTTTTTCAAAACGAGGCATTCCACCATTCGCCTCATGATGCTCAATCACTTTTCTAACAATATTTTCTCCAAAAGCCTTGTAAAGTTCGCCGAATGCATCAGATTTTAATTTTATTGATTCTGCTATTACACCATCAAAATCAAAGATTATTCCTTTGCTCAATTCTTTACTTTATTTTTTAACATTTATATCTTTATCAAAAGGAACTGCAATATTATTCCCACTTTCTACTATCTCTTTATAAACATCATATATAGTATTAAGAATACCTTGTCCTAAATCAACATAGCTTGGCAATGTCATTTTTTTGGCAATTCTTGGTCTAAAAGAATAAGGGGTAATTTCATAATGCTGTAGAATTTTATCCTTCAGAAAGTTAATTGATACTTTATTATCCATTATTTCAGAAATCATTTTGAGCAAATCTTTTATTTTAATTGTTTGGGGTCCAGTTAACATCACATAGCTATTTTTATATTCATCATCTAAAATCTCAGCACAACTTTTGGCAGCATCAGATACGTTAATGTAATCGCGTAGCTCTTCTCCATTACCCATTCGATCCATTTTCCCTTCTGTTAATGCTTGATATATTATATTATGTATCCAGTTAAATTTATTTGCTCTTGGTCCATACAAAGATCCAAAACGCAATATAGTATAATCAAGATTCTTTATTTGCTGATAATTTTCTATTAATAACTCGCAAGCCTGTTTAGTTGCTCTATAAAAACCACCCATGTCACTATATACATAAACACTACTTGCAAAAATGAATCTAGAAATTTTCTCATTTGCACATGCCTGTAATAATTTAGTAGTACCAAGAATATTAAATTGAACAGTATTTAATGGATTCTCATTTGATTCGAAAATATCTGCAATACCTGCAAAGTGAAAAACCGTATCCATTTTTTTAACAGTTTTATTGATTAGCTTTTGATCCATAATATCACCTACAATCATCTCTTGTGATCCTTTTAACCAAGGGGATTTTTCCCGATCAAAAATAAAAACTTTGTGTCCTAGTTTTGATAATTCATCTGCTACATGGCTTCCCAAAAATCCTGATCCACCAGTAACTAATATTTTTTGATTACGCATAAAGTGATTATTATAACTATAAATTATTCATCTGTTAAATAAGTGTAATTAAATGGACGATTCTTAAGTGTTCTCAAATAAAAATGCATAAAAAGCTTAATTCTTTTTAAAAATGAAATATAATTTTTAACTAGCAACTTGAATTGTTTTTCTTTCAATTTATTAAAAAAGTATTTTAATGAAAAAATTTGCTTTTCATAGCTCATTGGTAAAAAACAGAATACAGGGATGAGAAAATAACTCCAAAAAGTTAGTTTTTTGTGTTCATACTTGTAATGCTTTAAGCGATTATTCATCAAAAAATTAAACGTATATTTATCTCGCCAAGTTAATATCTTATCCCAATTATTTTCTAACATTCTTTTCGAGAAGCCCGTGCCAGTTCGTTTTGCAGTTGACACCCTATCACCATTCCAAACTAATCCGCCCCAACTTGATATTTTCATTGATGAACAATAATCAATATCCAACCATATAGCTAGATTCTTAATTATTTTTTCTGAACCTAAATCTTCAATTCTTATTCCAATATATTTATTATCAAATTTATCTAATAAACAAGAATCAAATAAAATCCTTTTTATATAATTATACTGTTGCAAACCATCCATTGATTCTGGATTGTATTTTTTATGATTGAAATAACCAGAAACAAAATTTGCTCTTGGATCTCGAGTCATACTTATAATTTTAGATTTTGGAAAATCATTAAGGTATATTTTTAGTAAATTATGGTGATGGATATGATGAAAGAATATTTTCTTTTTATTTATATTTTGATTCAAAGCCATTGCATACGCGCCATAAATTGCGAGGAGACAATTTTTAGAATTTATTTCTTCGTTTGACATAATATCCAAAAAATACTCGGTAAATTTTTGAATATTTATATCTAGTGATTGATTGTAAGATTCTCCTAATTGGTCTTTCCTCTCAGAAATATCATATTTTGATTTAAATTTTTCTATATGCTTACCAATAAACTCATAAATAAAATCTGATAAATTAATATTTGGCGACTTAGCGCATGTAGATTCGCCCCAAAATGTGTGAAAATCTAGAATACCATTAAAAGTTAATACCTCAGGATGGGAGTCAAGTAGACTTTGAAGAAAGTCTGAACCAGTTCTACCAGTTGTTAATAGAGTACAAGATTCTAAATTATTTAATTTTTTTAATATATTAATTGAAATAGCTTATGTTTTATTTTTCTTTACATTATAAAATACTTTATTAGAAGAATTCTTAAACATATTTTCTAATATTTCTGTTAATTCTGTGCGCATCAAATAAGAAGGAATCTTTTCACCTTTCTGTAATAATTCACGAATTAAAGTACCACTTATTTCAATTTTAGATTTTTTATATTCAGGTTGATTAAAATTATCTGTAATAATTTTTCTTTTTGAACAATATGATGCTGTATCAAATGGTAATATTTCAATACCTAAATCTATATCTTTGAAAATATTTATTGATGCATCTGATCTATAATATGATCCAACACCTGTATGATCCCTACCTACAATAAAAAAATTGCAACCAAAGTTTTTTCTACATATCGCTGTAAATACTGCCTCCCGCGGCCCTGCATATCTTGAATATGTATTGAATGCACTTAATAATGCACTATTTGGCAAGTATACGTCATCACTGATTAACTTTTTATAGCATTCTACAATAATGTCTGTTTTAAAATCTCCAGGCTTCTTCTTGCCTGTGACTGGAGATAATAAAATTGCATCAGCATTAGATAATTCTAATGCTTTTTGCTGTATATATTCATGACCTCCATGTGGAATATTTCTTGTATGAAAACCAACAACATTGTTCCAACCATTATGATAAAATATCTCCCTTGTTTGTTTTGGTGTAAATTCAAAGTCTTTGATAATCTTTTGTCTGTAATCATTAAATAAATAAGGTTTACCAGAAACTAAAAATTCGCCTCCATTTAAGATATCCTTTACGCCAGGATGTTTTGAGTCATCTGTACCAAACCATTTTATTAGTAACTTTGGATAAGATTTAATCTTTTCAATTTTGTTAATTTCTATCAATCCAATTTGGTGGTTATTCTCCAAGTCTTTTAGCACATGTTTTTCACCAATAATAATTTTATCTAATTCTTTGGCAGATACTTGAAATATTATTGGCATTGTCCAAGGTGATCCACTAAGTAATTTATTTTTACTCAAAACTGAGTCTATCTGTTGAATATCCATAAACTCTCTTAATGGTGTGTAGACTCCTTCGCAAATTTGGATTACATCGGAAATATTCTTTTCATTAATTTGAAGCATTGGATAATCATCAATTTCATTTTGATCTACTTCATAAATAACTTGGTTTACCAATTCATTTTCACCGTGCGGTTTTATTATTCCGTCCATTGATAATGATAATAAATATTCTAGTGGTTGATTTTTAATTGAATTTTCAAAAAATAATTTTGAGTTATTATGCTCATTTATTATTCTTGAGATAATACGTACACAATCAACAGGGTATTTACCTATTGCCGTTTCTGCAGCTAAAACTATACCACTACCTCCTTGATTAAGAGTACTTACTATATCATGAATTTCTGATCTAGTAGGCTTTGACTTTTCAATCATACTTTCAAGAAAGTTTGTCGCAGTATAAACAGGTGTATTATGTTTTATTCCCTTCTCCATTATATATGACTGTGCAAATGCTATTTTTTCAATTGCCACATCTCTAGATAAATCACCCCTATCAATTAATATTCCATCACTTGCAACACATATTTCATCAATATTTTTTAAACCCAACTGATTTTCAACTTTTGAAATAATATTAATTTGATAATCAAATAAATCTCTGAGATAAGAAATACTTTGCCCGTTAGAACAAAAGGAAAGAAAAATTGTATTTATTTTCAGCTTATTTGATAATTCTATAATCTTAAGATCCTTTTTTGAAAAAGGTTCTAATTTTATTGCTCTATCAATACTAATGCCCTTATTACTACCTATCACTCCACCCTTGATAACCTTGCAGATAACTTTTTTGTTTTTAATATCAATTACTTTAATTAATACACCATCAAAATCAATTTTAATTAAATCTCCTAACAAAAATATTTTTTCTGGAAACAAAATATTTAAAGGTATCACCTGTTTCTCAGATTTTTTTCCAACTCCAACTAATTCGATAAAATTATTATCTTTAACAAACAATGAATCATCAATTAGTTTTGCTGTCCGGAGTTGCGCTCCCTCTGTATCAGGACAAATAGGCTTTGAAGTCCATTTTGATAATTGTTCATAAATAGCGACAAAATCTTCAATGGTTGTATGTGATAAATTAATTCTAAAAATGTCCACACCAGAGGCATCCATCTTTTGAACTATTTGTTTATTCATCGATGAGGGGCCAACCGTAGCAATGATTAATTTTTTATCCATTTTTTTTAACCTTTACTAAAATATAATCAAATAATTTTTCAACAGAGCTGGAAATACTTTCTTTATCTGTACTAATAACTAAATCGGGTTTAGTTGGAGGTTCATACGGAATTGAGGGATCAATACCAATAAAATTATCAATTTGTCCTTTCAACGCTTTCTTGTACAATCCTTTTACATCTCGATTAATTGCAGATGACAACGGTATATCGATATAAATTTCATTAAAACCCGCTCCAATCATTTTTTTAACTTTTTTTCTTACTGATATAAAAGGAGAAATAATTGGGACCAAAATTATTTCATATGCAGACATTAGACTAATGCATAATTCCGCAATTTTAAGATTATTTTTTTCTATATCTTTTTTTGAAAAACCTAGATCAAAATGAATTTCTTTTCTAATCTCATCACCATCTAATATTTTTACTCCATAACCTTTATTAACAAGAAAATTATATAAAGTTGTAGCAATAGTTGTTTTACCAGCACCAGAAAGGCCAGTAAACCAAAAAATATTTGATTGCTTATTTCTATTCAAAATTGTTAGATATTTAGATTAAGTGCAATTATTAACTAACGAGCAATAATTTTATCCCTGCCCCAAATTTCTGCGTATCTATTAACTGCATCATCAATAATAGTTTTTTTATCCTTCTTTTCTTGATAACCATCTAAAATCCACTTCTTAAATGTTCCAATTCTATAAGCAGCCTTTCCATCTCTAAAAGGATCAAACTGGTCAACAAAATGCGACCAATTGCCAAAGTCCTTATTTTTCAAAGGATCTTTTAAATATTCAATAGCTGCATCAACTGTATCCGGCCAATTATAAAAAACAACTTTGTCGTCAGATAACTCTCTGAACTTATGGTGAGGTCTTCCTTCGCGGTCAATTATTAATGTTGGTATATTATTTAGACTACATTCAAGCGCAGCATTTCCCATATGCCCATGAATACAAAGATCTGCGCTTAAGCCACCAAGCAATGGAGGTGCATTGGTTGACATTCTACCGGATTCTAGATAGATATGGCATCTACCTGTTTTTTTAGCTTCTTCAAGCAACCCCCAAGCATCTTCTCCTATTCTTTGCCTAAGTGTCTTTGCATATTTTGGCTTAAAAATTAAACCTAGCCAAGGTGTCAAAAGCATTTTTTCAATCATAAAACTATAATTTTCTTTTTGCAAGCTATGTCCAGTATGCCATCTTTCATCATAACCGGAATTTTCATCAATAATGAAAACTATCTTTTGAGCTCCATTACGTTTCAGCTCCGCTCTTATTTTTTCTGCCTCATCTTTTAATAATGGCGCTGCATAATCCTTAGGATACCCAGTGATAATTTGATAATTGACTTTGGAGTCAAGTCCTTTTTCATTATCACAAACCCATTTAGAATATTTAAAAGCTATGTCAGCATATGTACTACATTCAAAAGTTTTATAACCATCAAAAGCAATTTGCTGAACCATCGAAACTCCCCCGACATCCTTTATAGCCTCACTCTTTGCTATATGATCATTATCGTAAATATACCATGTCGAATAAATCTTTATATTATTTGTTTTGAATAAACATCTCCAATATTCCCTTATAGATTTATAAAGAATAAATTGATGCTTGATTGCTTCACTTTCATTATTAAAATCTCTCATATTGTTAATTATCGGAACTAAAAAATTGCTTTTGGAATACTTAACCCTTTCAGTTAGATATTTTACCCCATTCGCATCAAGATTTGTTTCCTCTCCAGGGAAATTTTTATAAATAATATTTTTTATATCAAATTCAGAGTTCAAAGCCCAAAAAAAATCAGAATGGTGACCATTGTTTTTAAAATTTATATCTCCCCTTCCTTCGAGGTACAAAAAACATCTATCTGTTTTAATCTTTTTATTTTTTCTAACCAATCCATGATTCTGTAGATTTCGGAATAAAATCAATAAACGTAGGTTATTTTTAATAATTTGATTTAAGCTTAATTTAAAAAAGTTGAAAATAGATATAGATTTTTTAGGGACATCTAAAGTAACTCCATAGCCTTCGGCAACATCTCTATATTCATTTATCCAAGGTCTATGGTTAATAATGAAGATAGAACTTTTAATTTTAATTTTTTTCATGTGCCAATTAATTACATGAATAATAAATAACATTCTACTTACTGAATTAGAGTCTGATGAAATACTAGCAGCAAGCAACCCTTTTTTCATAAAAGGAATTAAACTATCTTTATTCCAACTAGCATCAAAAAGTTTGTTATAAGCATGACCTTTAAAAATCCTTTCCCCAAAATCAAATAAATCTTTTCTTGCAATTCTAATTCTAATTAGCTCATTTTTTTCATCTTTTATATCAATCAACCGAAATGACATTTTTTTAAAAATCAATCCAAATATTTTTTCTAAAATAACTGAAAGAATTTTGCCTGGTTTCGAACTATCTATATAATAACAAGATATTCTGCTTCTATTTTCATATTTTAATAACCTACTAAATAGATCAGATAATGATGAAAAATTCAGACTTTCAATATAAAAAGTCACAAAAATTCTATTTATTTTATTTTATTATGCTGAATACTCGGCATTTCCGATAATTAAATCACATATCATTAAGAGCCAAATCTGATGTGTATTTTCTACTACATTATATGCTTTGCTATCCAACCAAAAATTTAATTCACCTTCCTCTTTTAAAGGATTATTTGGTGTGAATCCTGTAAATGTGACAACATATATTCCTAATGATTTTGCTATTTTTGCAGCATTTATCATATTTCTAGAGGTTCCACTTGAACTAATTAAAATTAACAAATCATCCTTATCTCCATAGAATTCAACTGCTTTTTGAACCCAATATTCATAGCCATAATCATTTGCAAAACATGTAATTAAATCAGTCTCATTAAAATTGACTGTTCGTATGCCTCCTTGCTTTGTAAAATCAACAGCAACGTGGCTTGCCATCGCTGCGCTTCCACCGTTACCTGCGACAATAACCTTTTTCCCATTATCTTTTACATTTAATAATAATTCTTTCATCTTGATAGCCTCTTCTTCTACATCTGTTTCGAATAGAGAAATCTTATAACGATTTAAATAGTCGTTAATAAATTTTTGATCTTCCATTTTATTTATCCTTTTTTCTGAATTTATAAATTTTATCAATTATTTCCATTAATTTGAGAGCATCTGAGCTATTACCACATTTATTTTTATTATCTGAATTAATTGCACTAAAAAATTCTTCTGCCTCCGATAACCACGATTTATCTGCATTATATGTAATATTTTCTTCCTCTTCCCAACTCGCTTCTGGGGGGATAGATCTATTTTTTGCTATAGTTAATATTTCTTCGCCATAACTATTAGAAGATGTTTTCAGTCCATTTAAAACAAAATATCCTTTTTCCAAAAAAACTTCTATTGAAAAAAGGTGTCGCCATTGAGTCATTGTAGAATGGAGAGAGGCAGTAAGACCTGTTTTTGTGTTTTCTAATGTAGCAAAAACATTATCTTCAACATTCAATTTCCAAAATAAATTTGATACAGACGCATGTATCTTGTCAAAGTCTCCCCCGAAAAATAGAAATAAATCAAGCATATGTATTCCTTGATCAATTAATATTCCTCCTCCAGCATATTCTCTTTTTGCTCTCCAGTTATTAAAAAACTCTTTATTAACTGATTTACCATACCTGCCTCTCATCCATAATATTTTCCCAAAACTTTTTTTATCAATAAGATTCTTCATATGCTTGATACTCTCGTGATGCCTATGATTAAATCCATACATAAGAACTTTCCCAGATTTTTTTTCAATTTTTTTTATTTCTTTTACATCTTTTGAGTTAAAGGCAGGTGGTTTTTCGCAAAAAACATTCTTTCCAGCATTTAAACTTTTTACAGTTAAATCTTTATTAAGATAATTTGGAGTACAAATATAGATAGCATCAATATTTTGGTTGTTAATGATCTGATCTGCATTATTTACCCTTTCAACATCAATATCAATTTTTGAAGGGTCATATATAGAAATAACATCGGCATAAGGTAGTGTAGCAATAACATTATGCCTAATTCTACCCATTTTCCCATATCCAATAATTCCAACATTAATCATTCTTCAAATCCTGAATTAAATTTTCTAAACTTTCCCTACAACCTTTTAAAAAGCCATTGCAAGTACTTGCTACATGAGGAGTCATAAAAAAATGGTTAGGATGAAACTCTGTTAATTTCCCATTATATGGCTCTTCCCAAAAAACATCAAAAGCAGCTTTTAATCTTTTTGATTTTATTTCATTATAAAGTGCATCTTCATCAACTAAAGAACCGCGAGCCGTATTTATTAAAATTGCACCTTCTTTCATTAAAGACAATTTTTCTTTACACATAAATGATTCGTTATTATTTGTTTTAGGAATATGTAGAGTAATACAGTCTGCATCTTTAATTAAATCTGGTAATTCTGAAATCTTGTTATCAAGAATATCAAATTTCATTACAAACATAAATTGTTTCATATAATTATACACTCTGCTACCTATGTTACCTGTACCAATGATAAGTAATTTTTTTTCTTTAAATGCTTTGCGAGGATTTTTCTCCCATGGATCAATAGTTCCTAATAAATCATAAAACATTCTAAAAATTAGACTGCAAGTAAAAATAGCAGTCTCATCAAAAATGATATTTATTGTACCTTGGGATGGATATCTTACTTCAATACCGCTTTTAATAGCTTCATTTTCAGGAACATTGTCTCTTCCTACACCTGCTCGGAATATACCTTTGAGATTTGGAAAATCAATGAGGTCTATAGGCTTACTTCCAAGTAAAGCAATTTCGGCCTGTTCTTTATCCGTAGTAAAATTAAGTCCTTCATCATAATCATCTAAAGTGGATGTATTTTTCCATATTTTCATATTTATTTTACCAGATTGATTTTTTTAGAATTAAAATCGGAGTATTACTGTAATAACTCTTTATTAAAATATTCAACTAACCAATCATGAAATTGGCTATTATTTTTAACGGGTGTTTTGAAGGCTTTTCCGTAATCTTTAAATAATATTAATCGCAACTCATCTCCAATATTTTTTTTATCCTTAGACAGAGCATTACAAAACTTATCTATATCTAAGTTTTCAATATTATATCCGCACCAAATTTGTTTTAGGAACTCCCGAATATCCTTTCTAATGCTTTCTTTAAGAAAACCCATTTTAACAGATATAAAATTAGCCATATCCATACCAAAGCTTACAGCAATGCCATGCGGAATTTTATAATTTGTTAATGATTCAATTGCATGCCCGAAAGAATGACCATAATTAAATATTTGTCTTTCATTTTGATCAAATTCATCAATTTCAATGTATTTTTTCTTTATAAGTAAACTTCTCGAAATAATTTTTGGAAGTAAAGATTGATCTGATAGTGCTTTATTATAATTAAGTTTATAATCATCAAAATCTTTTTTACTTGAAACTAAAAAATAATGACACATCTCACCAAACCCGGACTGTATTTCTGCTCTAGTAAGTGTATTTAGAAAATTAATATCAATATATATATTATTAGGCGGATAAAAACCGCCAAGTTGATTTTTATATTTTCCGAAATTAATTGATGTTTTACTGCCAATACAGCTATCTCCTTGCGCTAAAAGTGTGGTTGGGAAAAATATCCAACTTACCCCCCTGTACATAATCGACGAAATAAAAGAAGTGATATCCTGAGTAATACCACCTCCAATACCTATTAAGCGATGGTTTTTTCTAAAACCTATTTTTATTAGTTTATTAATTACTGGCGTAAGCTTTTGGTAGCTTTTATTGTCTTCATTAGCATCAATTGTAATAACTATATTATCAGAATCTATTGATTTTAGTATTTGCGGATAAAATTCCACAATATTCCTATCAATAATAAAAACGTCACTATTTCTAATATCCTGAGAAATTATTTTCGGACTATTATTAATAAATTTCACATTGTAGTCATGAATAATTGATTTGACTTTGAAATCAAGCACTAGTAAATCCTCCATCAATAATTAGATTTTGACCAGTGATATAAGTGTTATAATCACTCACGAGGAAAAGAATAGTGTTGGCAATTTCTTCTACATTAGCTAAACGTTTTTGAGGGATAGAATTTTTGATTTCTTTAATCCCTTCATTTCCCAATATTTTTCTAGTGAGCTCAGTGTCAACGAATCCTGGCGAAACAGCGTTCACTAATATATTGTCAGGAGCTAAATCAAGCGCGATAGCTTTAGTAAAACCAATTATACCCCATTTAGTTGCAGAATATGTTGCGCGCTTTTGCTTTGAGACCGTACTAAATATTGATGCAATATTAAGAATTTTACCAGAATGGTTCTTCTTCATAATTTTAGAAACTTCTCTTGTCAGCAAAAAAGGACCTTTAAGATTAACATTATTTATTAAATCCCAGTCATTTTCATTAATCTTATCAATTCTGTCAATTTTATTTACACCAGCATTATTAATTAGGATATCAATTTTTTTTAATTCGCTGATTTTATTTAAAAAATTATTAATGGAGTCAGCATCTGTAAAATCAAGATAAAAATATTTTATTTTTTTTCCTTTAGAATTTTGATTTAGTTTTTTTATTTCATTGACATTGGTACCTGTTGTAATAATGCTTGCATTTTTCTTCTGTAATAGTTTTAGAATACCAAAGCCAATCCCTCGAGTACCGCCAGTAATTAAAATAGTTTTATTACTGAAATCAATTTTCATAAGCTAAAACTGTACAAGGTGATCCATCAGCATTATCAATTAATAACGGAGCAACAATAACTTTTTTCAATTTAGTGATATGGTCTAGTTTCATATCTTCTATTAAAAGAATCGGTTCGCCTTGTTTTGGATTCAAAAAAGCATGATGGGCTTTTCTTCCTTCTTCTCGATTAGTATAACTTGAGATAGAAATTAAATCCATACCTAAACAACGAAGGTTGGGAAATTTTTTTCTAAATAATGGCGCCAATTGAGATGATAACCCAGGAGGTGTTAACGTATAATGATCAGTACCCCTAAGCATTCCATAGCCTGTTATTATTAATAGCAATTCAAGATTAGGATCGCTATCTAAATTAAAACTTTCAGTAGATATAATTTGGGAATCAACTATACTCCCTGAAAAATCAACTATTTTTACATGGTTAAACTCCCAAAACTCTGGACCATAATCATTTAATGATTTACCTTTAGGGTTGAAATGAATTGGGAAATCAATATGTGTACCGCTATGGTTAGGGAAAGACAAATTCATTGTATTGCAACTATCATTTTTTTTTATTTCCTTATCAGAAATGAAACTTATTCCTGCTCCATTTCCATAGAGAGGTGTGTTGGGAGCTAAAAAATGTGATAAAAAAATCATCTATCTAATTTATTATTGGTTCGCATACTTAAATTAAAAAAATCAATCACTACCATTTGACCCTCTTGGCAAAGATCTAAATAAAGTTTCTATTTTGGGATTATCATATCGCAACCATCTATCTCCAGGTAAAAAATAAATAATTAAATGCTTAATCATTGATTCAAAATTAATAATTATCGATTGAAGAAATAATGGTAAGTTTTTAAAAAAGAAAAGTATTTTATGTTTTTCTAATAAAAATAATTTTTTCTTTAATCTATCAACTTCTCCTTTAGTCGCAGGATAATAACTGAATCTCATAGTTCCTCTATGTGGTAAAATATAATAATACAGTCCTTTTAATCTTATAAAAAAAGAGTTTTTTGTTATTCGCTCGTATCCAAATTCTATCATAAAATCATTAAATAAAAATTCAATCATTATAATATCCCTCTTGTCTTTTAAAACATCTAACCATCTTTGCTTTACTTTTATAGGGTCAAAAAAATTATCTATTGTACCAGGAAATTTTTCAATATTGTTATACTGATCTTTAGTTATATAACAACTATCTGGAACCCATTTAGCACCACTAGGATAAGTACTTTTTAATAAACCATTATTATAATCAACCTTTAGCCACTTTGATATTTTTTTCATTTCCTCTTTTGTGTTTTGGCTTAAATCTTCATTTTTTACAAGTTTAAATTTTTTATTCAATTGATATTTATACTTCTTAAATAACTCATAACTATTCATCCACTCTTCTAAAGACATATTAATAAAATACTCATTTAAATCTGGCCAGTTTGAATATTTTTTATCAATGCCTTTATAAAAACCTGCAATACTAGCTCTTGGGTCTCTATAAATCATCAGTATGTTAGGCTCATTAAAATCCTCAAAAATAGATTTGTAGGGGAAACTAACATGCTCATGTTCTACTACTGACCTAATTTGATTAATATCAATATTTTTTGAAAAAGCATATGCCTCAATAATTGCATTAAAAGTATTTCTTCTACTTATCCCATAACATTCCAAATTTTCAAAAAATTTTTTTGAAAAAAGATTTTGTTCTTCTTGGTTGTAAAATTTTTTATTCTCCTTTCCTTGATTGTTTGGACTACTAAAATAACTCATCCAAATTTGATGCATAGATTTAGGTGTCTTAGCTGAGCTAGCTTCTAACACCTTCCATGATCTATAAAAACTAAACTCTGGCATAATGAGAATTTGCGGGTGCGAGTCTAAAAGGCTGTGCAGCCAATCTATCCCCGTATGTCCAAAAGATAATAAAAAAGTTACTTTTGAGGAATTTATAATATTCAAATGAGAAAAATTATTGGGTTAAGTAATTTCTAAAAAAAAATAGGGCTAAGCATGAAATACTTCATGCTCAATTTTTTATTTCATCAATCGCAAAATCAATCAAAGTCATAGCATCTCTATTAATACCAACTCTTTTTTCTATAGTCGAACTTGACGGTTTCGCTAATAGTTTTATTCCTATAAAATCTAGTTTTTCAAAATCAGATTTTACCAGTGTATTTTTGATATTATCGTATGACATCAAGCTTTCAGATTCAAAAAATTTAAAATCTAAATAATTAGATGGTGGCATATGCAAATCTGACCATGCCCCGTAAAGATTATCATCATTATCGGCTGTTCCTGAAAACATCAGCCCAGATAAAATATTATTATGGATTGCCTGTTCAATATGAATTAATGGGCCTTTTATATCTTTATACTCAATAGCAGATCTACCCCAATTAATGACAATTCCGATATTGGAACTAAATTTTAAATTAAGATTCAAAATACTATCAATTTCGTCTTCAATTGAAAGAAAACCTTTTTGCGGTTTTTGATTTTGCTTGCCAAATGCATCACAATGTTCAATTAATAATTTTGTTTTTCCCCATTCCCACGATAAAATTTCCCCTAATGACAAAATAAAATTTTCTTTGTCAGCATATAACTGTTCATTATTAATGAAAGGCGCCGAAGTTATTAATATTGCTATAACACTACCTTCACCAAAAGTGTTTTTTAACTGACTAACAGATTTATATGCATCCAAATAAAAATTGATTGCATTTTTACGACTAGATTGTTTTTTTGAAGCAAGTCCAAAATAAGGGTCACTTCCTAAATTTTTCATTGTACCAGGAACACATGTCAAAACATTTTGCCAATTCGGATGCAAGTTTAATAGCAGCCATTCATCATCAAACTGATGCAAGCTTTCCCCCCAAAATGGCAATTCTAATCCTCTAATAGAATTCAAACCTTTTAGGCTATCAAAAAACGCACCCTCAGAATCTTTATCCCAAGAAAAAAGGTTGGGGGATGTTGCGTACGCTCCAACTATATAGCGACCTCTAAGATCAGATCTATCCATTTAAAATTTGGCCACCTGAAATATCAATTCCTGTTCCTGTAATATATTTGTTTTCCTTGCAAATTAAAAATTCAATCGCTCTAGCAGTATCAAATGGTTCTGCTAATTTTTTCAATGGGAGTGAATCTTTTATATCGTTTATTTGATCTTTATTAAGTTTTTTATTAAGCATTGGTGTTGATGTCATACTTGGAAAAACTGAATTGATAAAAATTTTATGTTCAAACCAATCACTAGCAAGATGTTTTACGACCCCTCGTAAAGCTGCTTTGCTGGCTGTATATTCAATTCCGGAAAATTGGCTATAGCTTCTTCCTGCAATTGAATTAACTGCCACAACTTTACCCTCGGTTTTTTTTAAACTTGGGAAAAAATATTTTATTGTTCGAAGAAACCCCGTTACATTTGTATTGATTGTATTATTCCAGGTTTTTTCATCAAAGTTTTCGATTTGCTCTTTTTTTGATGAAATACCTGCGCAATAAACTAGCGCTTCAATATCACCAAAATTTTTTGAAATATCACGATGTAGTTTTTTCACAGATATATCTGAATTAATATCTACGATTTGGCAATGTATTTTATCTAATTTAATTTTTTTTCTACCACTAACGATTACTCGATAATCTTTTTTTAATAAATAATTTGCTGTTTCAAGACCAATGCCTGATGTGCCACCTATAATTAATACTAAATTATTCATTTTGAGGAATCTGGATAGATATGCTCAACATCTTCTCGACTAACAGCTAACCTAATTGCCATTTCATCTCCAACTGCAGTAATTTTATGCTTACATCCTTTTCTAATAAATATAACCTCTCCTTTTTTAATTATTCTTTTTTCACCTTCAATATCCCACTCCCACATACCCTTAACAATGTACCACCATTCATTCCAATTAGGGTGATAATGCATACGATTACCTTCACCTGGCATTTGAGCAAGCAGTGTCGCACTATTGTTTTCAGTATTAACTAGCCTATGACACCAAGATTTAGAAGTTCCATATTTATTAATCAATTTATTTATATCAGATACCGGTTTATTTTCTTCATCAAAATTACTTATTATTATTCCATCTCTAATTAATATATCAGGAACATCGACCTCCACCTTATTAAGGCTATCCTCATAATATTCCGGATTAGAAAATTCAGATTGAGCTCGCATCTTAATTGCAACTTCAGCAAGTCTAAAGTCCTCTTCGTTATCAATGTCAATAGTTGACAATCCCTTAAGAGGAAAATAACCAATTTTACCTTTCCCTCCATGATATGCAAAACCTAACTCACTAATATTCTTCTTAAAATTTTTGTATTTCCACCCCATTAATACTGTAGCATATGTTTCAACAGGTAACATATCTTGGGAAGAAATATGAGGCTCCATAATTTCGAAATTTACAGGTTGGTTATTATAAATAGTCGCAATTTGGTGGGGAACTGTAGATACTAATGTGTCAAAATCATTTTTTAACATATGATTGACAAAGTTTTTTATTTCCAAACTTGAGATTAAAGGAGATGTTGGTAAAATCTGAATTAAAATATCTCCAGTGATATTATTTAAAAAATCAATACAAAACTGATCATTATTCGTTGAATCTTTAGATAAAAAGTTAGGTCTATTATAAAATTTTGCGCCATACTCTTCCGCTATATTTGAAAAAATATTTGATTCAGAATTAACATAAACTTCATCAAAAATCTTAGATTTAACAGCGGTTTCTATAGAATATGAAATCAAAGGGCGTCCATTTAACAGTCGTAAGTTTTTTTTAGGAACGCGTTTACTTCCTAAACGCGCAGGAATCATAGCAATAATTTTCATAATTTATACTTTGTTAAATTTAAAAAAAAAATTTTCATAATCTTCAATAAGTATATCGAGAGTATCCATGGCCTGGTTGCTGGCTCCACTATCAATGGCAAAATCTCGACGTTTACGTAGCTCTCCATTCTCTGATAATATTTTTTCTGGAGGCTCCCAACCGCATCTTTTATAAATGTCAAGAGGTATTCCATCAGATATTTTTTTACGTGGAACATTCTGTTTTTTCATTATTTTTTTTGTTTTTGGTGTTATTTCCGATTCAATAAGATTAGCAATCTTCTCAACAAAAGGGAAGGGATTTAGAACAAATTGCTCAAACGGTATGGTTAATATTTGTTTATTATACTTTTTCATTAAACGTAATCTATTATTTTTTGTTAATTCATAGGATTTTTGCAAAGTATAAATTGATTTTTCTATAGCATTTGAAGAAACAAATAAATTTTCCCAATTATGTGCATAATATGGAATCTGGCTATCTTTATGTTTTATATAAATTTGAATATCTCTGGGACTAGATGTTAAGTTTTCCATATTCAAAGTTTGTTGAATTAAAGAATACAGAGGATGTCTAACTACTTCAACAAAAGTTAATCTATCGCCCAAAGCATTGAAAATTGGCGTACTCATTGACAATAAATCATGCGTTGTTAGATTTAAAATTGGTCGTTCTTTTTTTATCCTATCAGGTACGATTACATCTCCTTCCTGAAAAATTCTTTTAAAATATCTCCACGGATTTGAATCATTAAATACACTAGATATATCACTATATCTAAAATTTGTTTCTCTACCCATCATCGTTTGATAAAGTTTGTGATCAATAAACATTTTAATTAATGAAATTGTTGCATCTTTATCAATTTTATTAAAATGGAAAAGTCTACATAAAAATTCAATTTCAAAAGCATAGTTAAGTAATTCGACGCGCTCCATTGATGCTATAATAGGAGAAAATAATGTTTTTCCACAGCCTGGATAGCCATCAACAATAATTATTTTTTCTGCTAAATGACCTTTTCGAATAATTGTAGGTTCATTAGATACTTTTTGTATTTGCTCTATATCAGTCATTAAATCATTATTCAAAAATAGGATATTTTAATTTCCATTCATTATTTTTTTTCATCCATAAATGAGATGCTCTCCAGCTATCTACAACATCCCAAAAATGATCTTCACTTATATCAAGATATGTTAAGAATTCATCGAAATATTTGGCAGGAAATTCTCCCTCATAACGCTTCATTAGGGCAATCCCTTCTTCTCTCGTTATATGTCCATCTCTTATTTCATGCGCAGCATCCTCCATACAACGACCTAGTCCAAATTTTATATATCTTAAAAAATAATGAAATCCATCCATTTTATCATCAAGACTAGCATATTTTGAATAAGTGCCTTCTGTTCTTTCAGGGTTTGGTTTAAAACCCGTGTTTTCTACGCAGTAATAATAATTTTCTTGAGGAGTCCACTTATGATAATAAGAAAAAAAATATTTTCCATCAATTCCCGCTTTATTCATTAATTCAATTGATGGAGGCTCGTAGAATATTAAATCTGAATCACAATAATCATTTTCGTCCAAATAATCTTTATTTTTTAACCCATATTCAAGTAATTCTTTGAATGTTACTCCTTTAAAATGTTGCCTTAACCACTCACTTGCTGGCTTAAATGGTTTATCAGCAAAGTCAGGATCTCCAGCATACTCAGCTTCCCCATTCTCGCCATAAAAAACTAAGTTAACACCTAATTTAGTTGCAATATGAAAAGGATAACTTATTTGTCCTAGTACAAAAACATGGAATGCGTCCCCAAGCTCTTCAAAACATAACCTTGCTAATTTCCTCTGCAATTTTCCATTAGGCGTGCATAGAATATTGGACAAACCTGAATCAATATGATTTTGAAAATTTGACCAACCAATTTCAGTGTATGAAAGTGGCGACCAAGTTACTGTTAAAGGATTCATACCGTATTTATATTTAAGTTGATGCGCTACAAACGCAGAGTCTTTGCCCCCACTACTAGGTACAATAACATCCCAGTAACCATCAGTTCTGCGATGTTTATCAAGCAACTTCACAAGTTCATTTTCCCGCATTTCCCAATCAACGTCATATTTTTTATAATCAGCATTTATACAACCTGAGCATACACCTTCATCATTAAAAATAATCCTCGGACGTTGATTTGAGATAACACATCTTTTACACCAAAGAACTTTTTTGGGAATTTCAGTTACCTGTCGTTCAAGATTTCCTCTTTTGAATTTCATCTTATCTCCTAAATAAAAAAATTTTTCAAAACATTTAATCCATTTTTACCGCTTTTTTCTGGATGAAACTGGCAGGCAAAAATGTTATCATTAATAATTGAAGAACAGAAATTAAAATTTTCATAATTGGTTTCAGTTAAAATTAAATTTTTATTTTTTGGCTTAACAAAATATGAATGAACAAAGTAAAAATAATTTTCATTATCAATAATTGATTTTGATGATTGATTGGATTCTTTAATTTGAATTTTATTCCATCCAACATGAGGAATTGGTTTCTCCTTAATATAAGACTTAAAGCTCTGGACACTGCCATTAATAATGCCTAGACCTTCATTCTTTCCAAATTCATCACTCCTTGTAAATAGCAATTGTAAACCAAGACATATCCCCATGAAAGGTTTACCCGTATCTATAAATCGTTTTATAGTATCAATCAATTGTAATTTTTGCAACTGTTGCATTGATTCTGGGAATGAACCAACACCCGGAAGTATCGCACCATTGGAAGATAAAATTGTTTCGGAATCTGAAGTTATTATATTTTTAATCCCTAAACTATCAAGAGCATTTTTAATGCTAAATAAATTACTCATTTTATAATCAATTATTGCAATATATGATTTTTTTATCATGATTTATCTAATTTGAATACGATTTTCTTTTAGTAATTTTTTTATATCGCTAATCCTTGAGGTATTTATTAATGAGATGCTTCGCTTGTTTTTTAAAAATTCTATATTACCCTCATCATCAAAATTAGCATTTTTATCAGAAAATTTAATAGCCTGATAATGTAATATTGAAGAAATTGCAACACCACTAACAGGCAAATCAGTAGCAACTTTTTCTACATCTTCAGGTTTTCCGATTCCACCATGTGCTATAACTGGAATATTTACAGATTTACAAACTTGACTAATTAAATTGTAATCTATTCCTTCTCCAGTTCCTTCTTTATCAACTGATGTCAACAAAATTTCACCCGCTCCAAGATCTTCAACTTTTTTAGCCCAAGCAATAACCTCTGAACCTGTTTGATTTCTACCATTATCAGTAAATGCCATATATGAACCATCAGATTGCTTTATTGCTTCAATTGATATAACAATGGTTGATTTCCCATACATTCTAGAAGAATCTGAAATTATTTTTGGATTTTCATGAGCACTTGTATTTAAACAAACTTTATCAGCACCTGCTCTTAAAACATCAGATATATCCTTTAAATTTCTTATCCCACCACCAACAGTTAGAGGAATAAAAATTTCTTTAGCAGTTCTAGAAATAATATCATGTAAACTATTTCGACCATAGAGACTTGCAACGACATCTTGATAAATTAATTCATCTGCTCCTTCGCTATAATAAAAATTTGCAAAAAACTCAGGTTTACCCAGAACTCGCAATCCTTCTAAATGCATACCTTTTACAAGATTTGGACCTTTTATATCTAGTTTTGGAATTATTCTAAACGCTAAAGACATGTAGATATTATGTGATCGGACAAACTAAAATTTTCTTATTTAGTATTGATGATAAATGAAAATTAAATGCTTCTATCATAGGTTTATGTAATACAGATGATTCTTCTAATGAGGGTAGAAAAGAATTCCCTGTATCAAGTATTTGCTCTACCTGTTTAGCGGTGAGCTCACTTTGAAAAGGGGTATTAAACGGATGATTAATAGAACTAAAATGATTATCTTTAAATTTTAGATTATATATTGCTTTAGTTTGATTAATAATAATTAACTTTTCATCGTTCTCTAGAGAAATAGTTAAATCAGTTTTATTATTTCTTTTATCTATAATTTTTAGACTATCTCCTCTAGATGAATGCGCATATAGTTCTCCTTTGAATTCAACAAAATTTGAGCGCTTGGAAGAATAAATTTTTTTCTCAAGTTTTGAGATGTCAATAGTTATCTCAGTTTGCTTAGAAAGAAAAGCAAGTAAATCCAGCATATGAATAGAATTAGATGCTATGCCGATATCCCCCTTAACAACTATTTTTATAGGTTTAATTCCAAAATTTTCTTGTTCAAGTTTACGGTAAAATGGAATCATCCTTCGTGAACAATTAACCCAAGCTTTAACTTTATTACTATTAAAAATTTTTTTTGCTAATCCAAATTCTATAATTGATTGGAAAAGAATTTTTTCAAGGATGAAGTTTTTTACGTTGATCCTATTTAAAAGATTTTCAATCACTTTATATCTTATATCAGCTGTTGTGGAGACAATGGCTAAATCAATTTTACTATTTACTTCTTCAATTTTTTGAAAATAATTGATAGAGACTATGTGAGGGTTTGATTTCATTTCCTTAAAACGCTTACTACATAATTTTAAAGCTCTAGCACTCGGATCGATTACTGAAATTTTTATATCTCTATTTATTTTACATAAACCTTGAAGATGCCTAGACCCTAGATGGCCAGCACCTATAATTAGTATCCGCGAAGAAGAATCGCCCAAAACTAAATTCTTTTATTAGTTAATGTATGAAAAATAAAAATCTATCTTGAAAATAATTGAATGTGACAAGGATAATTTGTGACAATATTTTCTGACGCTCTTAACCCAAAAGGATAATCGTAATATATATCAATTCTATCTAAAGCATTAAAATGTAAAAAACTAGGTAAAAATTTAAATTCGGCTTCATCATTGTTTATAACTGGTAACAACACTGGACCAGTCTCCACCTGAAATATTTTTGACTTCGTTTCTAAATTAATATGATTGATAGGAAATTCTAAACTATAAGCTAAATGATTTTCAGTGAAAATTACCTTAGCAGTAAAGCTATTTTTTGAAAATACGGATTTAATTTCATCAAACTTGTTTATTTCGTATGCATATTCATTTAAAATCTTTATTTTAAAATCTTTAATTAGTGGTTTACCATATGTATCGCCAGTATTATCATTTTTTACCCATTCTGGGATACTATTTTTTTTACTATTAGGCAAAAGTGTACGAAAAATTTTTTGTTCGCTTATGCTCCCTGAAATTTGAAATAAATATGGTGGTTTTTTTAAGAGTCCTTTTTTAACATACATGTTCCCAGCTAAAACACTTTGCCCTAAGCCGTAAGTTTCAACTTTGTTATTCTTTTTACAGTTTTTAATTCTCAAAACAGAAACAATCTTATGAAGACCAATACTAGTTCCTGGGGATATGATATTTGAATGATTAAAATCTACTCGCTTTAATTGCATAGCAATAATATAGGTATATAATGATGACGATTAATTAAATTGCTGTCCAGCCCCCATCAACCATTACGGTGGCTCCATTAATATATGATGAAGCATCGGAAGCTAAAAAAAGTGCCGTTGAAGCGATTTCTTCAGCCTTACCAAGTCTTTTTAAAGGCGTTTTAGCACTATACTGTTTTACAAATGTTGGGTTTTGGTTACTACTTTTCCCTGCAACATGCCCTTCAAGCCCACCTGGACACAATGTGTTTACTCTGATATTATACTGCCCATAGTAAGAACACATTGATCTTGTTAAATTATTTATACCACCTTTAATCACAGAATAGGGCATATTTTCATGCATGTCAGTACCTTCATAAATGGAAAGATCTTGCCCAACAACTCCATAAGTTGAACCTAAATGAATAATACTACCTGAAGTTTTTTGATTAACCATTTCTTCTGCCACTAGCCTTGACAACCAAATTTGACTATTCAATTGTAAATTTAAATTATCATTTAATGACTCTATCGTTATATCTTTAAATGAACTCATACCCCATTCTTTAGTTCTTGGGTAAGAACAATTGATAAAAATATCAGGGCATCCGTATTCCTCAATAATTTTCAAAAAATATTCTGTGATATGCTTGTCATTTGAACAATCAAAATGAATAAATGAAATGTCAAAGCCACTTTCTTTCATTTCATTTTTAAATAATTGACCTTGAGTCTCATCTACATCAAGCACTATTAGTTGAGACCCAGCCATTGAATAAGCAATGGAAACTTGTTTACCAATAAGACCTAAACCACCTACAACAAGAGCTTTCTTGTTATCAAGTCGAAATTTTTGCATATAATCAATCATCGTTATCCTTATAATTTTGCATTAGAAATTCAACAAACTTCCAATCCAATTCAGAATCTATATCAACAGAGCGATGTTCTGGCATGATATGGAGTGAGGTTTTTTTTGTAAAAAGAGTATTCTGTTTTAAAATTGATTTACGTTTCCAAATGTAAATTGCTGCATTTAAATCAAAGACATCTGGAGCATCCTGCCTTCTCACCGGACTTGTAATCTGCAACTTTGGTATTTTTTTACTAAGTTTATTTCTATTCATAAAAAACTTGTCCCAAACAATATAATCAATAACTTTTTTATTATTAACAATTGGTATCATATCTAATTTTTTTTCCAAAAAAAGCTTTTCAATATTTGAATTATCATAATTTCCTTCAACTAGATAAAGTGGGTTTTTATTATATATATTTTTGATTGTATCATCTACTAAGGATCCTCTTAAAATGCTTTTCCTAATATCGCCATCGCTGAGCGTTCCTAATAGCTCTTCCTTAGGATTAACAACTATTAAACATTTTTCGCCACTTTTACTTATTGAATTCATTGCTTCTTTTATTATTGCATTTTCATTAATAAGAATTTTATTTAAAGCACTACTCTTAACTAAATCCCAGGAACCACGAGAGTCTTCTACCATGTTAAAATAAGGATTTTTCCGGGCTTTACTCCCCGTTATAAGAATGTCCGCATCTTCAATAATAAATTGTTGATATGCTCGATTTATATCATCTGTTTTTCTTAAAGGTGAAGTGACATCTAAATCAATCAAAACATCAAATCTTTCTCTATAATATTTTTCAGATTCCAAAAATACATGCCTAATAACAGGTAACTTAGGCGCTTCATCGGTAGAAAGCTCGGCAGGTCTTAAAAACCATGTCTCTGCACCAAGTTCTTTTGCTCTTTTTGCTATTTTTTCTGAATCAGTTGAAATAACAACATGCTCAAAAAGTCCACTTTTAAGAGCTTGGTTAATAGTATAATCCATAAGAGGTTTACCGTTAATTTCACGTAAATTTTTATTAGGGACACCTTTGGAACCACCTCGCATGCATATTGTACAAAGGATTTTCAATTATTTTTAAAATTTTTAATTGTATTTATAAATTCTAAAGTTCCTCTTCCATCAGTATAAGTACATAAATTACTTAAATCATCACTTAAAATAGCATTATGTTGGTCTTTATAGCTATCGTTCCGTGACATATTAGGATATGAAAAATTTGATGTCTTAGTATTCTTTATTATAGACAAAGTATTTTCGATTAGATTTGCTTGTATACTTATATTTTCACCATCTAATAAAATTTGCCTAGCTGGTTTTCTAGTAAAATAATTTAAACTTATATGTATATGAGTTTTATCGCCAATCAATCCTGAAAACAATAAAATATCATCACTATCTATTTCAAGATTTGATATTTTTTCATTAACAACATACTTTGTATGAATAGAAGAATCTTGAAAAAACCATCGCGTATAATCAAGCTCATGACTTAAATCAAGTAATACACCACCACCAAGTTTTTTTTTTGCACTAGACGTTAGGCGATAATTCTTTTTAGAGCGCCAATCTGGAAGATAAGATCCACAAAAGATTTGTACATTCCAAATCTTTTTGCCGAAAACTGCACTTTTTATTTTTTGCAAAATAGGATGAAAACGCAAATTATACCCAACAAAAACTTTATTATTTTTGACATCTAAATCATAATTCGAATTGAATAGTGGTTTTTCAACCAATATTTTTTTATTCGATAAATTCTCTACTAAAAATTTGAGGTGGCTAAAGTGCTTGCTTGTAGATGATGCAATAACAATATAGTCTGGATTTAAATCAATTATTTTTTCCAATGAATCAATAGTTTTATATGGAATGTCATTTTGATTAGTTAATATATAAATATTTGACACTTTTTTTATATTTTGAAGAATTTTTGCATGTCTTCTACCAATTGATCCATAACCGATTACTAACGTAGAATAACTCAATTATAAACGTCCTATTGTCTTCTTATACTCAGCCCATTGCCCAACATCCATCCAATCATCATCATGAATTGGAAAAACACCAATTTTTTTACCTTTCTGTTTTGCCTCTTCAATAAGGTGTGTAATATGATAAAATTTATTTTTTGGAATAAGTTCTAATATTTCTGCATTTAGAATATATAAACCTGTATTTATTAGAAAATCATATTGTGGTTTTTCATTAATTCGTAATAATTGTCCATTGCTATCTAATTCACATGTACCATAAGGGATTATATACTCCTTTGCAGATGCAACTAAAGTTATATCATAATTACCTTTTAGATGAAAATTATACAAACTACCGTAATTAGATTTTATCAAAATATCACAATTGGTAACAAAAAAAGGAGATTTTATTATTTCTTTTAGATAGCCTAAGCTTCCAGCCGTGCCAAGAGGAGCAACTTCATCTACAAAATTTATATTATAGCTAGGTTTCAGTTCTTCAAAATAAGCTTTCATTATTTTACTTTTATAGTTTACTGTAATATAAAAATTGTTACATCCTAATTCTGTAAAACTATCAATTATATGTTCAATAATTGGCTTATCATGTACTGGAACAAGAGGCTTAGGTAATACATTTGTGAATGGTTCCATCCTCTTTCCTTGCCCACCTGCCATTATAGCAACTGGTATATCATAATTCTTTTTTTTAATAATACTATCATCTTTTATGATATTTTCCCAAAAAAGGACATCTACTAATTCTTTATTACTATTTACAACTGGAATCAAATCATACTTATGTTTGATAAATATTTTTTTTAACTCTTCAAGATTATATTTATCTTTAAATACGATAGTAGGCTTAGTTTGATAAATATTTTCTATCATATCTCCACTACCTAGACCATTAAGTATAGCTTTTCTAAGATCTCCATCACTAAGAGTTCCTAAAACTAAATTATTTTCATTAACTATAATTAAACATTTTTCACCACTATCACTCATCTTTTTCATTGCTTCCTGAATAGTAATATTTGGAGTTATAGTGATTTTTTTCATAAATCGTAGAATACCTTTTTTAAATTTTTTGGGATTTTAATATTGGTTAATACTTTTAAAATTTTATCTGCTGAGTTTCCATTGCCATATGGATTCTCTATTAAAGATAATTTTTTTTGAAATTTTTTACTATATAATAAGTTAATAGCTTCAATTATTGAGCTTTCCGATGGCGCACAATCAATTACACTTTTTGCTTTAATACGACCTGTTTGGCGGTCTCCTATATTTATTGTCCCAATTTTAAAGGTTGGTGCTTCAATTAAACCACTTGAAGAATTTCCAACTACTCCATCAACAAATTGGAGAGCAGATAAATAATTCAGTCGTCCCATACTATTAAATACAATCACTCTTTCTTTATAATTAAAAGCAAATTCATGTATTAATTTTTTAACAAACGATCCTCCGGGGTCAGCATTAGGCATCGTAAAAATAATACCAATATCATCAAAATTTTCTAGGGCTCTTAAAAGGGCCATAAGACTTTTTTGGGAATTATTTTTTTCTAGTGTGACAGGATGAAAAGTGACTAGTAAATTTTTTTCTTTAAAATGAATATTTGTTACCTTAGTTAACTCATTCATTGATAAAAGACTAGTTTTTTTTATTGAATCAACACCTAAACCTCCTACATTAAAAACACGTTTTGGATTTTCACCAAGCTGAATAACTCTTTTCTTATATTCATTAGTTGCAACAAAATGCAACCAAGACATTTTAGTTATTGAATGTCTAATTGACTCATCAAATGCTCCTTCCGTTGTTTCTCCTCCATGAATGTGGCCAAGTAGAATATTAGAAAAAGTTGCAGATATAGCCGCAGGAAGGATTTCAAAACGATCACCTAGGATAAGAACAATGTCAGGATTTAATTCATTATATGCATCTGCAAAAGAAATTAATCCAATACCAGTAGATTTTGAAACTGCAGATGATGTATCAGATGATAAAACCGTTTCAATTTTTTTATTGATAATAAATCCGTCTTTTTCAATTTCTTTATATGTTAAACCAAAGTCAACTGATAGATGCATACCTGTTACTATAATTTGTAATTCTAAATTGGGATTGCTATCTATTGATTTCATCAGCCAATATAAAAGCCCATATTCAGCTCTAGATCCAGTAACAATACAAATTTTCTTTATTTTCATTTAATTAAATCATCTTTTTGATATGTTTTATCAGAAGTTAAACCTGATATTTCATCCCATTTCATAGGTGATATACCAGTACCTGGACGTTTCACAGTTAAGTTATTATTTGAAAACTTTTCTCCTTTTTTAATTTTACACTTAGCAACAATTGATTTTCGTACAACAAAAATATTTTTTATTTCACTTTTACTAGGTTTCTTAATGCCACCTTTAAGAGCTTTTTCAATATTACGAATACATTTAATCATCTTTTTAAGCTCGCCTGGCTCAAGACTTGCAGAATGGTCTGGGCCTTTCATGCTTTTATCTAATGTGAAATGTTTTTCAATAACTCTCGCACCCATAGCAACGGCAGCTATTGGTATTTCAATTCCTGGAGTGTGATCAGAATAACCTATATCTACACCTAATTTTTTTTTCATAGAAATCATTGCTCTCAGACTAACATCTTCAAATGGAGTTGGATATTCCGTATTGCAGTGCAGAACTGTTAGATTACGTTTACTCAAGCCAGACTCTAGAAGTATATTCATTGATTCTATTACCTCATCCATTGTACACATCCCAGTTGACATAATAACTGGCTTGCCCTTACTTCCTATAGCCCTAAGATATGGTAAGTTAGTTATCTCACCAGATGGTATCTTAAATAGAGGAATATCTAACTCGTCTAATAAATCAATACTTTCCAGATCAAAAGGAGTTGATAAAAAACTAATATTCTTACTATTGCAATAATTAATTAACTCTATATGAGCAACCCTATCTAGCTCCAAATTTTTTAACATTTCGATCTGAGATTGGAAATTTTTTTCAGAAATTTTTTGATATTCTGCCTTTTTAGCAAACTGTGTTACAACTTTTTCAGCTTTAAACGTCTGAAATTTTACTATATCAGCTTTAGCTTCTACAGCAATATCAATTAATTCTTTTGCTATGTCTATTGATCCATTATGATTTACACCTGCTTCTGCAATAATTGTAGTTTTTGAATTTTTCAACTCTTAACAACCTTATTTGACTTAACATTATTTTTTAAAACCACGCCGGCTCCAACTAGGGAGTGACTTCCTATTGAGATGCCTTGTTTGGTAACTACCCCACTACCAATAAAAGTTTTATCCCCAACTTTTACCCCTCCATTAATAATTGCACCTGTAGCTATGTGGCAACTATTTCCAATAGTAGCATCATGCTCAATTAAAACTTTATTATTTATAATACAATTTTTTCCAATTTTGGAACTGGCATTTAAAATTACATCATGCATAATAATAGTACCTTCACCAATTTCAGCATATTGTGATATATGCGATCTGGGTGAAATAATAACTGGCAACTTATAATCTAAATCACAAAGTTTTTCAAAAAGTCGTAGACGAATTTCTGCAGAATTAATTTGACCAACTGTAATTAAAGCATAATCAAACTTTTGTCTTAATCTTTTGAGATCTTTGTCTGTTCCAATTATAGGAAATCCAAGATTATTTATTTTTTTCTTAATATTTTTTTCCACCAACCCAGCGACTTTATATAAGCCTGTATGATTTATTACATCTATACAAGATTTTGCGTGTCCCCCAGAACCAACTAAGATTATATCATTCATTTAAAGCACTAATAATTCTACTTGTATCATCTTCAGTCAAACTTATTGAAGACGGTAAACAAAGACTATTTTTTACCAGTTCAAATGATTTTTCAATTTTATAATTTTGGCAATCAATATATGGTTTTTGCATATGATTTAATGACCAAACTGGTCGCGTTTGGATACCCACTGATTCTAGTTGACTCATAAGATTATCTCTGTTCATACTATAAGCTTTAGAATCAATAATTATTAAATTTAGCCAGTGATTATTATCAGCATATTTTGGAATAGATGCTATATTTAAACCCTGTATTTCATTAACTCCATCACAGTATTCTTGATAAATCTGTTTTTTCTTCTTCAAAAAACCATCAAGCTGTTCAATTTGAGCCACACCAATAGCAGCCTGTATGTTAGTTAATCTAAAATTATACCCAATTTCATTATGAGTATATCTGACAGGATCATCTTTCGCTTGAGTAGTTAAATATTTTGCCTTTTGGGCTAATTTCTTATCATTAGTTAAAATCATACCACCACCGCCAGTAGTAATAATCTTATTTCCATTGAAGGATACACACCCCAAAGTGCCAATTGTACCGGTATGCATTCCTGAATAAACTCCGCTTGAATAAATGGTACCTAGACTTTCGCTTGCATCCTCAATAACTGCAATATTTTTATCTTTACAAACTGAAATTAAATCATCCAGGTCTACTGCATTTCCCCAAATATGCACAGGCAAAATTGCTGAAATCCTATTCTTAGTTAACTTATTATATGTAAAACCATTAATTATTTCAGTTTTACAATTGAGAAACTCTATAGTTTTAGAAATGTCAATATTATAGTATTCATCGCTATCCATAAAAACAGGTGTTGCATTATTATAAGCTATCGCATTCACAGGTGCAATAAATGTTAAAGAAGGGACAATAACTTCATCTTCACTTTTTACGCCTGCTAATTTTAAACTTATCTGAAGGGCAGATGTGCCATTGACACAAGCAATAGCAAATTGCGCACCAGTATAATCAGCAATTTTCTTTTCAAATAAAGTTACATATTCTCCTGCCGAAGAAATCCATTCAGTATCTATACATTCTTTAACATATTTTGCCTCATTCCCATTCAAAGATGGCACAGATAATGGTATAAAAACTTTACTCAACAAAAAATCCTTTAGCTAACTCCATTGTTTTTAAAGAATCTTGAAGATCTACTCCAGGCCAATTAAGAACACCAGTTTCAATCATCTCAATAAAGGTTAACATTTGGTTATAAAATCCAGGTTTATAATTAATATCTATTTTATCTGGTAAAATTTTATGAATTTTAAATTTACTATCAATCCAAATCCCTTCCTCAAGTGGACAATATTCCACAGTAGTATTAACTCCATACAATTTAACCGACCAACCTCCAGGGGAATACCAATGCGAGGAATAAGAACCTATTGTACCTGTATCAAACTCCACTGAACCAACAAACTGATCACCATTTTTTTCATTCAAAGATTTAGATAAAGAATTAATTAATTTTATATTTCCAGCAAAGAATCTCAATAAATCTAATGTATGAGTACTATTTGCATAAATCCAATTTTCTCTAACAACTTTTGGTACTTTATCAAATATTTTCCAAAACCGCTCATGACCCTCAACAGCTATCCCAAGTAATCTACCATTTTCATTAATCAATTTTATTCCTTTATGAAAAATTGAATAAAACCTACGATTATACCCAACCATATTATTTACATTATATTTATTAGCTAGATCAACTAAATCATTTGTTTGATTTGGAAATAAACCAGGGGGTTTTTCAATAAAAAGTGGTATTTGATATGGAATTAATCTTTTCAAAAGACTAAATGTTTGGTCTGGTGAAACTGTTACTATTAACGCATCTGGCGATGAACTATTAATTAATTCTCTGTAGTCTAAATATACATTATCAATTTTGAATTGATTTGCTAATTCACCAGCCTTAGAAAGTGTTCTTGATGTAATTCCAGTAACTGATATTTTATCAATATCATTAATCACTGACAAATGTTCTTTAGCAATATTCCCAGCGCCAATTAATCCTACTTTAAAATTTTGAGACATTAGAAAAAAAATTTAGAAATTTAACAGCCTTATAATTCGTAATTACCGTAAAAATTTTTATTTATATTTACCAATTCGAAAATTTGATTATCCAGAGCCTCAATCAATTCTTTAATTCCAAAATTAATATTATATTTTGGCTCAAAGCCTAATATTGAATTAACTTTTGAAAAATCAACCCTGTAGTTTCTGGGGTCACTTCCATTCTTTTGATATTTTACTTTGCCATTGGGTAAAAATTTTAGTATTTCATCTACAATCATTTGTTTGGTAAAATTATTTGAAGATCCACCAGCATTAAAAATCTCATAGTAAATATTTTTTGATGGAGCTTGGATAACTTTATGAATGAGTCTGGAAAAGTCAAGCGTATGACAATATGGTCTCCATGTATTTTCATCAAAAACAATCAATTCATTTCCTAAATACAACTCCCTTGTAAATTGACTAATTGTTAGGTCGAATCTCATTCTTGGAGATAAACCAAATGCTGTGGCAAACCTCAATATAACTGCGTCATAATCAACTTTATCTTTTTGGGAAAGAATATATTTTTCTGCCCTTACTTTAGATTCAGCATAGAGTGACAATGGCTTTAATTCATGGTTTTCATCAGCTAAATCATTATCCTTAATCAATCCATAATTTGAACATGTTGAAACAAATATAAGTTTTTTAATTTTTTTATTTTTACATGCATCGATAACTGTTTTTACTCCATAATCATTTATTTCTTTTGCTTTTTGGGGGTATTTTTTTGTTATCGGGTCACCAACTAATCCAGCAAGTAAAACTACATAGTCAATATCTTTTAATGCTCCCTCAATAACAGTTTTATTTTTCATATCCCCGAAAATAAACTCGTATTGATCATTTCCATAATTATTCAAAACACAAGAATGATTATTATAAATTAAACTATCTAATGATTTAACTTGGAAGCCTTGACTTATAAGATATGACGAAAGAACGGAGCCGATATATCCCTCACCCCCAACAATTAATACTGAATTATTCATTAATCACTTAATTTTACTAGCCAAAGTACGAAAATCAATATTTTCTTCCTTTAATGTTTTAAAACTACCATGATTAATTATTTTACCATTATCCATATAATATATTTTGTCACATTTTTTAATGGTAGTAATACGATGCGCAACAATAATTAAGGTTCGTTTCCCAGAAAGATTCATAATTTCATTAGTAATTTTCTCTTCACTATCAATATCTAAAGATGATGTTGCCTCATCAAATATAAGGACTTGAGGATCTTTGTATAGAGCCCGGGCCAACCCAAGTCGTTGACGCTGACCTCCAGATAATCGCATTCCATTCTCTCCTATAATTGTATCTAATCCATTTGATAAATTTTTTACAAAATCAGCCAAGTTAGCATCTTCAAGAGCCTTCCAAACTTTATTAGTATCCACAAAATCATTTTCTAAACCAAAAGCTATATTATTTTTTATGCTTGCATCAATTAATGAAATTGATTGAGGAACATAGCCAATAATTGACCTCCAAGTTGATAAAATATCAAAGATAGTTTTATCATTAATTAATACATTGCCTTTTTTTGGCTTTAATAATCCTAAAACAATATTTATTAAAGTGGTTTTTCCACAACCCGAAGGGCCCGTAATTCCAATTGCATCACCTTTATTTATTTCTAAATTAATTTTTGAAAGGACTTTTGAATTATCATCAAAACTGTACTCTAAATCTGAAATAATTAATTTATCAAAAGATAATGGATTCTTATTATCCTGATTAGCTTGATTAGCTTGTTCATCTGACTGATTCATCTTATTTAATTTTTTAAAATCAGAATAAACAATATTAACTGCTGGAATATTAAAATTGACTTGTTGCATACTCCTCATTATCATGGTTATTGATGGGATTAAACGAATTAAAGCAACGCTAAATAATGCTAGCATTGGGAGAACATCATTTAATGTGTTTCCACGAAATGTCAGTAATATTATTAATATACTTATTGCACTGACTGTTAAAACTTCGAAGAAAGCTTGGGGGGCCAAATTTAGAGTTGCCTGCCTCCAGTTCGCTCGTGCATTCTTCATTTGTGCTTTAAATAGTTTTGCTGGAAAAAAGTTTTCAATCCCATGTAGTTTTATTTCAACAACTGATCTGAGGCCTTCATTTAAGGCATATCCACTTTTGAGCATCGAATCTTGAACCTCAGTCCCCAGCTTTTTACTGTATTTTTTTGTTACTGATAAAAATACTGACGAAAGAATCAAAATTATGACTCCTAATATGATAACCATTTCCCAATTTGCGATAAGTAATACGCTAAAAATAAATAGTGATAAGATTAAATTATAAAATAATACTAATGTATCTTGTAAAAATGAAAAAACCCCACCACTATTAAATTTCATATTTCTATCCAATTCAGCCGAATTATGTTTCAAATGAAAAGTATAAGGAGCATTAAGATATAAGCTTAGCAATCTACTATGTTGCAAAGATCTCTTAGAATAAACAAGCCTTGATTGAAAATAATTTATAGTTATACTCAATAGATTTTTAAATATATAAAAAAATATGAGCAAAGAACTCAAAAAAATAATTAAATCAATACTTGATTCAATATTTAAATAAATATTCATTCGTTTAAATATTGAATTTTCAAAAACCATACTAGGATCAGTTATTACAGCAATATATGGTGCAATTATTCCAATCCCAAATGCATCAAGCAATGATCGTAAAAATAATAAAATAAAAAGTAAAATAAATTGCTTCCTTGATCGGGCATCCAAAAGATAGTTCATTTTCTTTATTACGCTAAACATTTATTCTGACGCTTTTTTGAGAACTTGACTAAGCGATGCCTCTCTAGATTTATTTAATTCATCAGCGCTCAATTTACTAGATATAACGGCATTTTTAATTTTTAAAAAATCATTAAGATGATTGGGATAAATCGATGGGTCACAGCCTTTATAAAACAGCACATTTTTTCTATGGCGAAAATTTATTTTATGTCTAATTTTAGTTACTAAAGAATTAGAGGAGTTGTCCCTCAGCAATTCAATTTTATTTTCATAATTTTTTAAATAAATACTAAAATTCTTATTAAGAAAATTTCTTGATTCTTGATTGTTGAAATTATCCACTCTACTTAGATGCCCAGATAAGCCAACAATACATTTTTCAATATTTTCTTTTGAAAACCATTTTTTATACAATGAATCATCAAACCAAGCCGACGCATTTAATTCTCTTGAAGAATAAAAAATAGGTAAACTTTTTGATTTTCCAAGTATATAGCTTAGAGCACAAGGGAAAATTTCTGCCACACCCCAATCAGAAACATACTTTATCGTCTCTGACCATATTAACTTAAAAGTCTCCAATCTATAAACAGAATATAATCGCGGAGAACTAACCTGCCCCGAAAAATAAGCATTAATTCGCTCCAAAGCGGTATCCTCTTCTGCTGAGTTTTTCCCCTGATACAATCTAGATATAGCAAAATTGTATTTAGAATATGTTTCAAGATTAGAATGGGCAAAATATAATCCATTAGCTGAGCTATATTTTGAATTTTCTTCAAGAAAAGAGGCACATTGACTGATAGCTTTAGGAACAACAAAATCATCATCAGCACAAATAACTGCATAATCAGTATCAATGAGATTAGAACCATCAGCTACACGATCCCAATAAGTTATTTCCTCATCATACTTTTCCCACCTTACTTGTGATTTAGTAATTAATTTTATTAATTCATCATTGATTTGTTCATCGGGTGTTGCGTCTAGAATAAGTATTTTGATTTTAGTTTTATAAGTAAAAATAAATTTTAATAATCTTAATAAATGAGGATACCGTTTATATGTTGGGATTACTAATGTTACATTTTTTAGATTAATCACTAACTAAAATATTTCCTTAACTTGTGTTCCTTTTGAATCTAAACCAAAGGAATAGTATAATAATCCAAGCTTCCTTAATACATTTATTAATTCATTATGTTTGGATGGGTCTGATATTAAATTTAAAAAACCTCCTCCTCCAGCTCCGGATATCTTTCCACCATATGCTCCATTTTCCATTGCTAAATTATAATAACTATCTATATCTGAGTTTGAAATGTTAGAAGCAAGCTCCTTTTTTAATCTCCATCCTTCATTTACCAATTTCCCTATCTTTTTAATAGAAAAGTTTTCACTAAGAAACAAATTTGATAAATCTTCTGCTTGATCACGAATTTTGATTAAAATATCTGAGTTAATAATATTATTTTCATCCTGTTCTTTTAAAACAGATTCTGATGGCCTGGTCACGCCTGTCCAAAACATTAAAACTGAACTAGAAAATATTTCTGAAAGATTTTTAGATATATTTATTGGTTTAATATTAACTGAATCATCATTATTAAATCGCAAATAGTTTAAGCCACCTATTGCTGCAGCATAATGATCCTGCTTGCCCATAGGGCGATTTAATAAATTTATTTCTATGTTTGCAGCTTCTTCGGCAAGCCTTTCAGCATTAATAGATTCCCCTTTATATTTATAGAGAGCATTAAGTAGACCAACAGAAAAAGTGCTTGATGAGCCCAATCCTGTTGATGCAGGTATATCAGAGACTGTACTTATATATAATGGGTCATCGATCTCTAAAAATTTTAAGCATTCACGAATTATTGGATTCTTTATCTCATTAATATTATCTACAAGTTCCGTTTCGGAATAATTCAATCTATATTTTTCAAGAAAAAGTGGAGATTGTTTTTTAATACATACGTACAAGTAACTGTTTATACTCGTACTTAAAACCGCACCATATGTATTATTTTTATAAAAAGAAGGTAAATCTGTACCCCCGCCTGCAAAGCTAACTCTTAATGGTGTTTTGCTAATAATCATAATTTTAAAATTTAGATGTTGAACAAAGTATTATATATAATCAATGTGATGAAATTTCCATTTATTTATTATAAAAATATTTGACAAAAATTCCATTGCAGATTTATTATTTTTTACAATTTTTATTTTCCCACTATCCACAGCAGAAAGAAAATCTAACCTACCCAATACCAATTTATTTAACTCAAAATTTGGAATAAACAATTTGATTTCATCTTTACCATCCCCCAAAGTTTTTTTAGTATTATTTCCTGAAATAATTGTGATTTTAAATGAATTATTAAAAAGCTTATTTTTTTTAACTCTATTGAAAAAAAATGAAGTTGGATCAAAAATTTGGCCAAGAATATCAAAACTCCATCTTTTGAAAAAACCTAACCCCTTAATCCATTTATTAAAGCTATCCTCTGATGAACTTTGTATTCTAATCTCATCTAATTTTTTACTGCGAGCTAGAGACATCAATGATTTATATAATTTTTCTATCGAAATTTTACTAGGATTAAGGCTTTGCTCTAAAATATCAAATCTTTTTACACTATCTCTAATTTCAGTCTCACCTAATAAAATGTATCCATCAATATCATTTGAATTTTGACTATCAATAGTTAATATAGAATATTTATAATGATTTCTATGGTAAGAATAGTTTAAATGTTTATTCCAGAATCCTTTATGGCGATATGTGGTTCCTCCAAAAGAACTATCGTATTTATTAAAACAATTATATAATTTATTTTTTATTCGGTTAATATCAGCGTAAGAATCAAAATAATTAAAATTTACAGGACTTTTTTCAATAGAAACATTCTTCTTGTATGAAAAAATTTTAGCGAAAGAATAGCTTCCAAGAGAAATATACCAATCATATGTTTCATCTTGTGGACTATTATAGTTAAAGATACCTTTGTATTCAGAATGAAAGGTTTCCTTGATTTTTTTCCACATAAAATGTCCAAAACCATACTGTTTATATTTATCACTAATATAAAATGATGTTGCCCATAATACGTCAATACATTCACTATTCCCTAAATTTAATGACCTTGGTTGCAGTGGGAATGCTCCAACTATTTTATTTTTATCAAGAGCAAGAATTGCAGTAAGTTTATTTTTTAACCAAGTTTCCTCAGTCCAATTTGTGAATGGTGAATCCTGAAGAAAACTAAGCACATTTTGCAAATCAGATTTTTGAAATGCTCTAATATTCATTAAAATTAATTTTTTAACTAGTCAATATGTAGGGAAGCTTTAGCATTAGATTTTAGTTGACCAATGTTTTTTGTACCTGGTATGACAGCTTTAACTGCATTATTTTTTAAGCACCAAGCAATTGACCACTGAGCCATATTTATTCCGTCAGGCACTTCATTATTTTTTATTTTTTCCACTTCCATTAACATTTTATTATTTGATTCCTGAGAATAACCTGCCCTTACATCATTTGGGTCAAAAATATTATTTACAGCATATTTTCCACTTAGGAACCCTTTTGCGAGCGGCACTCTAGCAATAATGTTAATATTATTTTTTATACAATACGGAATGAGTGAATCTTCAGGTTGCATATTTAACCTATTATATACCACTTGAACTATATTCGCATTCTTTTCTTTCATTTTTTCAATTTGAAATAGATTATTTTCTTTAACATAACTGTCAACAATCGATAAGCCTAAATAACGTATTTTACCTTTTTCAACTTCTTTATTTAACATTTCCCAAATGTCATCATTTACAAAATCATCATTTGACCCAGAATGGAATTGATATATATCAATATAATCTGTTTTTAATGATTTTAATGATTTCTCAAGTTGTAGTAAAATATTTTTTGCGGTGAAATCATGTATATTATTACCATTCCCATCTAATTTTTGTCCAAATTTTGTTGCAATAATCCATTGGTCTCTATTGCTTCTTAATCCATATCCGATTAATTTTTCCGAGAAGTGATCCCCATAGTTAGGAGCAGTATCTAAAAAATTTATACCAAGATTTCTGGCTTCATCCAGTAAGTTTTTAACATCGGATTTTAAAAAACTTTTTCCCCAGCCCCCTGCAAACTGATGTGTCCCAATTCCAATCACAGATAATTCAATATCTGTATTTATTAATTTTCTATATTTCATTAATCCAATTTAATTGAGCATCAATTAATCTATTATTAAACAATTTCTCCATTGTTTTCAACCTATAGAATTTTGGGTTATTAAAATCATTTGATTTTAGATTTAATTCATCAAACTTTTCTAACATCTGAGTTACACCTTTGTTAATATTCCAATCTGTAAAAAAATTTGGATAAACTTTTTTTATTTTTTCAAATGAAACTCTATATGTTCTTACATCAACTCCATCATTTATATTCTGATCAGTTATTCTATTTTGATCCTCATCTAAATCTTTTTTGTAGTTAATAAATTCAACTTTTGTGCCAGGATTAGAACTACTTACTTTTTTAGCAAGATCTGCAATTTTATAGTTATCATCAGTACAACCAACATTTAAGATAAGCGCATTATCGTTTGAACTTACTGGCTCATCTTTAATGCAAGTTACTATTGCCTTAATTACATCATTTATATGAACAACAGGTCTCCAGGATTGACCATTAGAATTCAATACTATTTTTTTATTAAGATATGACATTCCAGCAAACATATTTAAAACTAAATCAAATCTTATTCTATTTGAGAAGCCATATAAAGTGGCAAGCCGTAAAATGATTGGTTGAAAAGAATGATCTGATATTTTAATTAGTTCCTTTTCAAACTCAACTTTATTTTTTGAGTATGCTGTTTGTGGATCTAAAGTTGATTCTTCATCAATTATATCTTTTGATATACCATACACAGAACAGCTTGAAGGCCAAATAAATTTTATTCCCTTTTCTTTACATAGCTTAGCCAAAAATATTGAATATTTTGTGATTGGGTTATAAATCTCTTTCGGATCCAAGTTGCCAAATGGATCATTTGCAATTGATGCCAAATGAACAACAACATCAATATTATCTAATAATTTTTCATCAAAATTTCTCATATCAGCAATTAACACATCGGTATCATTCTTTTCAAATAATTTGCAATTATTAAAAAATCCCGTATCAAGCCCTAAAACTCTAAACCCTAAATCAAGTAAATGTGGTGTTAGCGCTGTGCCTATATAGCCTAAGGAACCAGTTACTAATATTTTTTTACTATTCAAAAAAATCCTTATTTTTATTTTTTTATATAATCAGACAGTGATTTAAGAACATAATCAACCTCTTCATTTTTTAATGCTACATGAAAAGGTAGCGTCATGAATCGCGGATATTCCTTCTCAATAATTGGACAATTTGATTTAAAATTTTTGAATAATGGCTGCATATGTAATGGCGTATAGTGACATCCCGTTGCAACACCTTTTGACTTTAAATATATCATCAAATCATCTCTAAAATCACAACGTACACCAAACATCCAATAAACATACCTGTTAGGATCAAAAGGCATTAACAATTCAATATCTATTATTTCTTTCATTCCATCAATATACCTTTTCATGAGCATTTTTCTTTTATTGTTCATCTTAGCTAATTTATCGAGCTGTACAATCCCTAGCGCAGCGGCTAAATCATTCATATTATATTTATAGCCAAGTTCTGAAACTTCATAAAACCAATGCATCGCATCAAAATTTGCATCGGTATATTCTTCTGCTTTCTTCCAATTATCTTTATCCATCCCAACCCATCTTCTCGCCCTTATATTTTTTAAATTTGAAGCGTCATTAGAGCAAATCATCCCACCATCACCTGTAGTCATAACTTTTTTTTCTTCAAAACTAAAACAACCTATATCACCCCATGTCCCCAAATTTTTTCCTTTAAAGCTACTACCTGAGGTATGTGCGCAATCTTCAATAATAAATAGGTTTTTGTCTTTTGCCCATACAACTAATTGATCCATGGGAACAGGGTGTCCGCCTAAATGAACCGGAATAACTGCTACACAATCTTTATCATATTTTTTATCTAAATCATCCAAGCTCATTCCCAACGTTGTTGGGTCAGAGTCAACAAATACAGGCTCTAAATCACAGTACAAAACAGCAGCCGCAGTAGATGCAAAAGTTAAACTCGGGAGTAAAACTTTTTTTCCTTTTGGAAAGTTTTGACAGTATAAAGCTAAATGTAAAGCTGCAGTTCCCGAATTAAGTGCAACAGAAATTTCACACCCTAGGTGTTTTGACCATTTTTTTTCAAACTCTGTAATCAATGGGCCACCACCTATCCAAGCTCTATCAAATGCTTCTTTAATCTTAGCTAATTCTTCATCACCGATATATGGCTGAAACAATCTTATTTCCATAAATTAATCCTTATTAAATACTATCATAGTTGGGCCAGGTTGCATCTTTTTCAGAAATGTGCAAAGGTTGATCTATAGGCCATTTAAATTTAAAGAAAGGATCGTTATAACGGATTCCTCTTTCTGCATCAGCATTAAAATTCTGAGAACAGTAATAATGGACTAATGTTTCATCTTCCATTGTTAAAAAAGAATTCGCGCATCCCGGAGGTACATGAAAACTCGTACGCATATCAGGTGACAAATCCAATGAAATCCATTTCAAGTATGTTGATGATTCCTTTCTCAAGTCAATAATTATATCGTAAATACGACCTTTTAAAATTGTCATTGTTTTACCTTCACCATACGGCGACAATTGATAATGAAATCCCCTTAAAGTATATTTAAAATTATTTTCCGAAATATTTGCTTGAGCAATATCAGAAATTATTCCATTTTTTTCAAATTCTTTTTTGCAAAAATTTCTTCTAAAAATACCTCTTTCATCTTCAAATGGCTCAGCATGAATCAGAAAAGCCCCCTCAATCTCTAGTTCTTCAAATCTCATTTAATTATACCTTAATTGATTATCAATTATTTTTTTATCTTGTAAAGCATTGAGGCTAAGCAACCTAATACATTTTTCACCTCTAAAATGTTCTTCAGTAAAATTTACAGCTTTAAAAAAATCAACAAGCTCTGCACCTCCCTTATCTAAATCAAATTCCGGTTTAAAATAATCTCCTAATTCGGTCAAAATACGATTAAAGCTTACTTTATATGATCTTGGATCTGTATGCTCATTTACAAAAACTAGCTCACATCCAGGAACCGACCTTTGTGCAGCTTCTGCTAATTCTCTTACAGTAAAGTTTCCATTAGGAAGACCTACATTAAATGCTTTGCCACCAATAATTTCTACAGGCGCTTCCAAGCCAGCAATAAAAGCTTGGCATACATCTTTAACATGAACAACTGGTCGCCAAGGGGTGCCATCACTTAATATTTCAATTTTTCCTGTTGTATAGGCACACGCTACCAAATTATTATATACAATATCGCAGCGGAGCCTAGGGCTCGCACCAAAGACCGTAGATGGCCTAAAACAAGCAACTGTAAAGTCTTGATTATTCATTTTCTTTAATACTTTTTCAGCTTCCCATTTTGTTCTAGCGTATGCTGTAACAGGATTTTTCTCACTTTTATCTTCATCTAATTCATCATCTACTTTAGAGATACCATACATACTCTGTGATGATGCATAAACAAAACGCTTAACACCAACCTTAGAAGCAAGCTTTGCCAGATTAATTGTACTTTCAAGATTAATCTGATCTGTAAGTCCAGGATTAAATTCCCCTAAGGGGTCATTTGACAGTCCTGCTAAATGAATAATTGCATCAAACCCTTGGACATCTTTTAAATTAATTTCCCTTATATCTTTTATTTTTTGGGTTAAATCCTGTTTAATATGCTGGAGAAAACATTCTTTAAAATAGCCAATGTCTAAACCAGTAATAGTATAACCCCTAGCACTTAAAATTTTAGTTAATACAGTGCCAACATAGCCAAGATTTCCTGTAACTAAAACTTTCATTTTAAATCACCTAACTTTTCGTTCACTATTTCCGTAACATTGACAAACTGATTTTTCCCAGGCCACGTATAATAACTTGAATCAGGTAATAGAGAAAAGTTTTCATTAAAGTATGAATTAAATATTAATCTAAAATTATTCACTGGGCTTATAGATTTATACAAATAGTTTTTATTATTTCCAGGTAGATAAAGCGCATTAAAAATTCCCATTATCTCTTTAATATTTTGATTTGTTGGTACTATTCCCAAAGGATCTTGTTTATCTGAGAATGTTGCCGCAGAACCATGGTCTCCTTGAATGATGATTATTGGAGGTACTTTTGATTTTGCAATTATACTATCAGTTAAATTTAATAATTTTTTCTCAATAAACTTTACTTGATTTAAATACCCCTGAGGAGGATCCCAAGTAATAAGACTAAGGGAAGTGTTCGAAGCCTGTTCTCCATTTTCTCCAAATACAAAGGGAGGGTGCGGAGATTGGATATGGGAAAAAATAAATTTAGGACCTTTTATTTTATGAATTTCAGATAACTTTAAAAATGTGCAAAGCACTCTATCTCGTATTTCAGATCTTAAAAAATTAAACTTCTCATCAATTATTCTCAATATTGTAGTCGGAACAAGAATTAGTATAAACTCATCCACTTTACCACAATTAATCTCAATATCTGCAAAAATATTCCTTTCAGTGTGCGACCACCCTGAGTTGAAATGAATGTATTTATAACCATATAACTTCAGCAACTCAATAACTTTATTATTTGCTATATTTAAATTATTTTTTTTGTAATCATCTGGTAAATATTGCATGTTAAGCGCTGAACTCAAGGATAGGGGCGTTCTCATATAATTGCTTTTACTATTGCTTGCGATATAAAACCCTTTACTTGTTAATTCATTAGCAAAGTCTTCATTATTATAATCAAAAAATTCAATTAGATTTTCTGAGCTTGTAAGAGCATCTGGAACAATATAATAAATATCAGGTAACAAGTTTCTATCTAATCCATTTTTTGTTGTGATTTCTGATGAGCTAACATCATTATCAATAAAATTTTCTGTAGTAAAAAAAATAGCTATATTTATTATAGATGTAAATATCAATACACTCCCCGCGGTATTAAAAGCATTGGTTAAACGAGCTAAATCTTTTTTTGTTTTTAATATAAAATATGATGCACTAGAAAAGATTGTAAAGAAAACTAAAAGTATATATCTATGTATATGAAAAGAAGAATTTGAAAAGTTACTTAACTGCCAAATCTTTATTAGCTCATATATGTGACCATATGAAAAGAAAAGTATTAATGAAATTGAAACAAGTAAGCCGACTTTTCTTACATCCTTAATTATCAATTTTAATAAAATCAAAGTTAAAAAAGTAAAAAATAAAATAACACCAATAGGCATCAAAATCTGATTAAAATAAACATGACCCATATTATGTGCATAAAGAAAAAATGAAGGGAAAATAGCAAATAAAAAAGGATGTACTATTAGAGTTTTATTTTTTTCAATCATATAGAAAAAATATCTTTTCTAAGATTTCTTTAACATTAGATTCATTTAAATTAACAATATTGTTTTCCATACGCCCTTTAGTAAATGATTTTTCTACTATAAAATCAATATCATTTTTTCTCATTCCCCAATCATGTAAACTATATTTAAGAATACTTTGAGGTATTGTTTTTACTAAAGATTTCAAGTCATCAATACTTTTTAATCCTGAGTCTTCAATAATCTTATTGAATTCAAATTCAACACTTGGTCCGTTGATTTCCATTAATGGGATTAATGATAATGAAGAAGCAATCCCATGAGGAATATCATAATATGAAGTGAGAGGATAACTAATTGAATGTGCTGCAGCTGTTTTCGTATTTGAAAAAGCAAGGCCGGCCTTATTAGCAGCAATTAATAGTTTATTCCTTAACTCCAAATTGTTCGTATTTGACTTAAATGAATCAATATTTTTTAATATAATTACAATTGAATCGATTGCAAAATTAACTGTGGTTGAATTTTTATTTTTATTCCAAATTGATTCAAAACCATGGCTTAATGCATCTAGCACAGTAATAATTGAATTTTCTAACGATAATGAAAGGGTTACCGAACCGTCTAAGATAGCAATCGTTGGATATAAGCTTGGATTTGAAATTGAATACTTCTTTTTTTCATCCATATCCCATATTGTTCCCCACATAGTTACTTCACTGGCAGTGCCATGAGTTGTCGGTAAAAAAATAGAAGGGATAGTTTTTGGATATTCACTATCGAATGATATTAAATTGTTAATATCATTTAATTCTAAGCAAACATTCGCTATAACAACTTTAGCTAAATCCATCACTGAGCCACCACCAATAGCAACGATTCCATCGATAGTTTTATCTTGGCAGAATTGTATTGCTCTTTCACAATCATCAAAAGTAGGATTAACATTGCAGTTGTCAAAAATTGACGAAGAAGAAAAAATCGAATCTAGATTTAAACGCTTCCTATTCCCCGCTGAAGTAATAACCAATGGTGAATTTATTGCCAATTTTTCCTGCTGGTCATTCAATTCTATTAACCAAGAATTTGTTTGAACAACTTTTACTGGGTTAAAATACTGTGTTAAAGAATTATTCAACTATTGACGATTGATAAATGACATGAAACTTACTTTATTATCACTAGGTTTGATATCTGGCCTGCCTAAATCTGACCTAGATCCAACTTTAGTTCTAACTTCCAAAAAAGATGGGCCATTTGAATTTATGAATTCTGATGTTCTTTCATTTAACTCATCCAGAGTATCTGCAAAAAAAATTTTACTTGTGCCTATCGCATCAACAATTTTTGATAAGTCTATATTTTTTGCAGCTGTCTCTTGCCCTCCAACAGATTCGTGTGCTTCATTATTTAATAAAATGTGATAAAAATTATTAGGTTTTATTTTTCCTATTGTTGCTAAACTGCCCAAATGCATTAGCATAGCTCCATCCCCATCTATACAAAAAATTTTTCTATTAGGCTTTGCAAGTGCAATACCTAATGCTATAGATGAACAATGACCCATAGAACCAACAGTTAAAAAATCCTGATTATGTGATTTTCCATTAGTTTTTCTAATCTCAAAAATTTCCCTAGATGTTTTGCCAGTAGTTGATATGATTATTGCATCATCACCCAATTTTTCTAAAATAATTTTTAAGGCTTCTTCTCTTTTAATTTTATTATTAGTGACTTCAATTTTCTCCTGATCAAATTTTGAAAAAGTTCCCTTTTTTACCAATAAGACAACAGGTTTATTCAAATCTTTAGCTATATTTGCTACTTTTTTTAATTTTTTCACATAATCATTACTATTTTTTGATATGATTTCATATGGCAAGCCTAATACATCAAGTAATTCTAACTGAATTGTTCCTTGTTTAATATGTTGTGGCTCATCTATTACATCCGGCTCCCCCCTCCAGCCAATCATAATTAACATTGGGATTGAGTAGACATCCGAATCGCACAATGACAATAGTGGATTAATTGCATTTCCTAAACCTGAATTTTGCATATATACTAAAGGCAATTTATTTGTTGCCAAATAGTGGCCTGTAGCTATCGCAACTGCATTCCCTTCATTTGCAGCAATGATATGCTTTTCTTTGGGCACCTGCGAATCCATACATAAGCAAAATTCTTTCAATAAAGAATCAGGAACTCCTGTAAAAAATTTTATATTAATATCAAATAATTGATTATAAAAATCTGACGGATCAATCAAATTAGTATTCCTCAGGAATTAATCTTAATATATCTTTAATAGGCATACAATATTTATCTGAAGCCTCTTGAGACCTTCCGCATTCCAATATGCTTTGAGCTGTAGCTTGCATTGCTGGATAGCTTGAACGGAGTAAATGATTTGCGTAAATAACTATATTTACTCCTAAATCAATTAATTGTTTTTCGGTTATTTGATTATATGTTGAGGGAACCACAACCAGTGGTACTTTATTTTTAAATCTATTGAATAAGCTGCAGAATTCGACTATTTCGCTCTCTGATTTTTCTTTACTGTGTATCATTATACCATCAGCGCCTGAATCTATATAAGACTTAGCTCTTTCAATTGCATCTTTAATGCCTTTGTTTAATATCAAACTTTCAATTCGGGCAATTATCATAAAATCTGAAGTTATTTGAGCTTTCTTTCCTTCAGTAATCTTAGTGCAAAAATTTTCTTTTTCATCTTGAGTTTGATTAACATCAGTTCCAAATAACGAATTTCTTTTTGAACCAATTTTATCTTCAATTATGACAGCCGAAACACCAGCGCGCTCAAGTGTTTTTACTCTAAATTTAAAATGTTCTATGCGACCCCCAGTATCTCCATCCACAATAATTGGTTTAGTTGTAACTTCTAAAATTTCCTCAATGGTAGAGAGTCTAGATGAAAAGTCCACGAGCTCTGTATCTGGCTTACCCTTGATAGTTGAATCTGTCAAACTACTCTCCCAAATACCATCAAATTCTATCCTCTTATTATTTTTTTCAATATGTGTGTTTTCTACTATTAAACCAGTTAAGCCATTATGAGCCTCCAAAATTCGTATCATTGGTTTAGCTGATAATAATCGCCTTAATAATGATCTTCTATTGTCTGGTGTAATGCCATTTTTTGTTAAATCATTAATCAATGATTTACTAGAAATATCTTTACTATACTTAGGCTCTACCAATTCTCCACCCCACTCTTTCATAACATTTATAACTTTCCCCCTCATTTTACTTTGAATACCAACCTTCCAATCATCACCATGAACTAAAAAATCAGGCTTAAGCTTTCTTAGTATTGGCTCATAATCATAAGTATCTTGAGTAACAATAGATTTAACACCTTTTATATTTTCAACAATCAATTTTCTTTTTTCAAAGTCCATTAATGGTAACCGTTTATAATTCATTATTGCATCATCAGTTAGAAGACCAATAACAACCTCACCGAGATCGCGAGCAACAGAAATTATATTTAAATGCCCAGGATGTAAAATATCAACCGCCATCGGAACATATACAATTTTTTTCTTTTTTTTGTCTTTCATTTATTGGTTTAAACCTCAAACCAAGGATTGATTTCTTTAATCACTCTACTTGGGTCAGTTAATGTTGACAACTCTCTTTGTGCCTGCAAACCTATTGATCCAGATATGCCAATTACCAACATGCGCGCTTCTTGTTTTGATGAAGTTGAAAATGAACATTTAATAAATGGCTTCAAATAAAGAGAATCATTTGGATTAATTTTTCTATTAAATATCTGATTATTATACTCCCAATAGAAATCTATTGGTACATCACCAAAGTTAATCATATAAGAATGCAAAGATCTTTGTATTGGATTTGAAAAATCACATTCACTAGATAATACATCAATTATTGATCCTCTTAATAGTGGCATTTTAGACGTGCGCGCTAAAGTATGGATTTGGTATAATTTATTTTCTTCATTTGGAAAAAAATGCGGTTTATGCTCAGAAATATATTTTAGCAAACATTCTTCATCAGGTTTATAGTTTGGGAATAGGATATCGCCAATTTCTAAATCTAAAACCTTTGCAATAATCTCATAAGTTTCTAAACTCATTTGCGTAGATATTTTTTCAATATTTAAATCAGATCCATTTTCTTTAAGCAAATCATTCATATTCGCTGAAGACAGCATATTGTTTTTCATGTGCTGGTTTATTAATTGAACAGTAGCTTTATTACTTCGGTAGTCTAAAACATAATCATTCAAACCTTCTTCACCTAGAACGTATAGTTCTTTTTGTGCTCTTGAAGTTTCGCACCCGCTAGTACAAGCAATTATATATGCAAAATCCGTATTGCTTCTATTGGTAAAACTATGTTTTATAAATGGAGTTATATAATTGCTATCGCCAGTATTCATTTCAGAGCAATGGACTTTTCCATTAAGATCTTCCCAATAAAAGTTTACTGGACCTACAAATAATCCATATTGGTGCATATTGTGGCCTTTATTTAAAACCATATCGGGATTCTGGGGATCATCATTATCTACAACTCTAATTTGTGAAATCCATTCAGGTTTAAATAGGGATAATCTGGACATTGCTGTATCTCTATACTCATAATAGGGAGTTAATTGTCCATTTCTATCTAATCTTTTATAAACTCGACTAGTTTTTTTTGACTCCTCTTCCGTCATAAATCTCGCACCATTAACCGTATCATCCATTAGCAGGTACATTTGAGAATGATCAATTGGATAAACTTCTCCCATCTTATTAATTAAACTAAAAGCGTTTTCTTCAGAAGATTTACCATTTATAATTTTTTTTAATTCTTCATAAGAAATCTTTAATTCTTTAGCTGCTGATTTTGGTGTTCGTTTTAAATCATTTAATTCACACATTATCCTACTGCCAACAGATTCTAAATAAGTTGGTTTATGATTATTAAATCGGTTAGGATATGTTGACTTGTTTTTTGCATTCTTTTTTATCATAGCTAAACCTAATTAATTATTTTTCTGATTTATTTTTCTAATAATTTTGCTCGTAGAAACTCCTTTAGTATAAGGTATGCGAATAAATTCTCCACCAATTGATTTTATATATTCTACCTCATCTTTAATTTCATCATCATCACCCCTTATTAATAAAGAAATATTTCCCAGTTTTTTCATATTTTCTGTTCCGCTTCGAGTCTCTTGTTTAATTGCAAAATCAACATATTTTATAGAAGATACCACCTCCAATCTTTGCTCAAAAGAAATAATTGGATTGCGTTTATAACTTTCAACTCCTAAATCAGAGATAACACCAACAATCAAAATATCTCCTAAAGACTTTGCTTGTTTAAATAAATTTATGTGACCCACATGCAGTAGGTCACAAACTACAGAAGTATAAATCACTTTCTCTAGAGATTTTTTTTTGATTTCATTTAATATTGATTGGTCTATATTCAACTTAAATATTTCTATCAATATTGTTTAAAATTTCTTGGGCTGCTATTTCTGAAGAATCCCCAATAGAAAAAACATATTCATTTCTCAAATCTTCTATTTGTTTTTTATAATTTTTTTTATTTTTTAATAATATGGAAATAGTTTCTGGAATTTTAGTTAATTGATCTGGCTTCATAATAATTCCTATTTTTTCTCTAATAGAAACCTCTAAAGGCTCCATTCCCAAATCTTTATAATTTTGGTTCTGTATTTTTAAAGGCACATCAATGAATATTACAGGCCTGTTAGTACCAAATGCATATTCAATTGCAATACCAGAGCAGTCACATATTAATATATCAGCTTCAATTATTGATGAATCTGAAAAAACAGATCTTTCCAAGGTAAAATAAGGATTTTTAGCAAAATTATTCTCCAATGCTTTAATTAAGCCTTGATTACGTTTTACAGTCTCTGGATGCGGCCGAACTATAACATTATAATTTGATGCCAATAAAACATTAACCAATTCCACTCCACAGGTTTCTAGAATGTTCTTATTACCCCATGATGGCGCAATAAGAATAGTAGTTTTTTTATTCTTTAATCCATTTAATTGAGATAAATAATTTGAGTATGAATCGATAATTCTCTCTAAGCGATAATAACCTGTTTCAACCAATTTTTTATTATTTAACATTTTCTGTTTTTCATGCAATTTGATTTCTTTTTTCTGGTGTTTACCAGCACACAAAATTATATCATAGTGATCAAATGCTCCCAACCTATACATCATTGTAGTGCTTACTAATGAGTGGAATATATATATATAACAAACAGGATTAAATGATCGTTTAAGATGAAATTGATTTAAGTCTGTCAAAGTCATAACCAAGACATCACACTTAACTATTTGCATAAATAGAATTAACAGTTTATTAATATAGAAAGGTTTTATTTTAGCATTTGATGTAAAAAAAATTGGATCTTTAAAATCAGAAGTTATATAACATATCGTTTTATTTTGATTTACTGTAAGATTTTTAATAACTCCTTCAAAATTAGGGAAATATCCCTCATGCTCAGAATAAAATACTATCGATTTTTCTTTCAATGGTGTTTTCCAAAAAAAAACAAAAAAATCTCTTAATTCTTTTAAAAACAAAATGTTTGAAAATTATTTCTTTTTACCAAATAATTTTGAAAGGAAAAATTTTATTTTCTCAATAATTGCTCTTATATAAAACATTATTCCTGCAAATAAAGCCACAATTAATGATAAAATGTAAGACCATGTCCCAGGATCCATATATGCATAAAGAGGAGATGGCATGAAAAAATACAGTAAAATAATTATAAATGTAATTCGATTAAACATTCCTATATCTTTCTTTTTAATTAAAATATTTTAACAAATAATGTTTGTTACTTCAACAAAGTCATTTTTCGCGTGAGGACCATATCCTTCACTTTCAATTCATAAAAATACATTCCCGCTGGGACTTGAATTCCATTATCATCTTTACCATCCCAAAGAATTGAATGTTTACCCTTTGATTTTTTTCTAAGCCCAAAAGTTTTTACTTTTTTACCGATTACGCTATAAATAGTAAGTCTTACATTTAGCATCCCTGGCAAATCAAACTGTAAGGTCGTTATTGGATTAAATGGATTTGGATAATTTGGATGCAAAGTAATTTTAGTTGGCAGCAAATTCTCTGATATATTTAACTCACTTGTATTTTCCCACCAAGATATTGATTGCGTTGGTTGTTCAGCAGAAACTAAAATATCAATGTCGCCGTCACCATCTATATCGGAAGCATATATTGCACGAGCACCATCAAATGTGTTATCAATTTCATGTTGATTCCAATTATCACTATTGGGATTTCCGTCATTTTCCCACCAAGAGACTCCCCCGCTACCTCCAGATAGACCATTTTTGTTCACTAAATCAGTTGATGCTCCAATTACATCCAAATCACCATCATTATCTAAATCAGCGGCATAAACTGAAGCAGCATCCCAAAAATCGTTATCTATATTATATTCTGTCCAATTATTTTTATTAGGAAAACCATCATTTTCCCACCAAGATATTTCATTGCCATTTCTACACGCACCTAAAACATCTATATTCCCATCATTATTTATATCGGCAGCATAAACTGAAGCGGCATAATTAAAACTATTATCAATATTAAATTCGGTCCAGTTGTTTTTATTTGGATTTCCGTCATTTTCCCACCAAGATATATTACCACCACCACCAAAAGCACCAGCGCCAACAATATCTATATCGTTATCATTATCCATATCTACTGCAAAAACTGAGTAAGCTCCTTTAAAATCTCTATCAATCGTATATTCTTTCCAATAATCATTTGCGGGGTTACCATTATTTTCCCACCAAGATATATCATTAAATTCTTTAGCTGCACCCAAAACATCTAGATCGCCATCACTATCCATATCAGCTACATGAATTGAACGTGCATCATGAAAATTATTATCAATAATATGTTTTGTCCAATTATCTTTATTTGGATTTCCATCATTTTCCCACCAACAAACTGTTCCTCCAGGATATAGCCTGTTTGAACCTATAACGTCAATGTCGCCGTCACCATCTATATCAACAGGATATGCCTTAAAAGCATCTCTGAAAAAATCTTCAATAGTATATTTAACCCAATTATCTTTGTTTGGGCTTCCATCATTTTCGAACCAAGATATATCATTAAGGGTTGATGCTGCACCCAAGACATCTAAATCGCCATCGCCATCCATATCAGCTGTTATTGATGACCAGGTTCCATCATAATCTTCAATAATTGTATAAGGTTTAAAAGTTACCTTTTGTGCAATGATTGAATTATTTAACTGATAGAAGAATAAAAAGAATAGAAGCTTAAAACCCACAATTTTCTAATAAAAGTAACCGGTATTAACTTTATTTATTACTAATATATTCTTTTGATAAAAAATCATATGATTCCTGTTTTACTTTTTTTTTGAAAAAACTAAGAGATTTTTCATCAGTAATAAAGAAATACTGCTCATCAGTAATATATCCGGCTAAGTTTCGACTATTTATAAAGGGGGGTAGCATATCTTCTTCAAAAGATAGATTTTTATTTATTTTAGGATTAAGAATGCTCTTTGAGATAATAAAATAACCAATATCTACCCCATTAGCTATTGCACTTTTTCTTTGCTTATCATATTTAACTACAAAACCGTCTCTATTAACAACAATGTTATTTTCATAACCATACTCTCCAGTACCATTTTTATTTGAAAAAACAGTAGTTGATATTTTACATTTCATTTTGACAAAAAAATTTATCATCCTATTTAATTCTAGAGGCCAATAGTTATCTCCATATAACAACAAAAAGTTATCGTCGAGTAATTCAAAGGAATTCAATAATCTTCTACCTGTTCGATCTTTTACTTTACCTCGCGAATACTTGAATACAACATCACCATAATCATTATACCTTTCTTCAATAATATTCGCCTTATAACCAGTTAAAAAAATTATTTCCTTAATTCCTTTATAAATAAGTGTATAGATCAAATAATCTAAAAAAGGTTTCCCATTAATAGGAGCCATTGGTTTTGGCACATTATTTGTTATTGGTCTTAGCCTCTTACCTTGGCCGCCGGCAAAAATAACAGCTTGTTTTATTTTAAGAATTTATTCACCAAATGATTTTTTTTGTCTGCTTTCGTCATTATAATTATTTTCTACACTATTTGATGTTTCATTACTAGAATTGATACTACTTTTGTCAGAGTCATTGGAGTTCTTTTGAATTAAAGGTGAAGGCTGATCTTTTTTAATTTGTTTTTCATTCATTCTTTTTGATTTAGGATTTTTCTTTGTAAATGCTATGACCAATAAAATAAATAATATAACTATACTAATATTATAAACGACTACAAATATGAAAGCTTTCGTTGAATAAAGCCCGAAAAATACAGGAATGACTGATTTTCTGCTTAGCAGGAACGGTAATCCAATTAAAAGCAGTAGATTTAGCACAAATAAAGAAAACTTATCCTGCAACAATGACAAAATATTTCGTGTAAATAATCTATATATTGTTTTCAATTTTCTTCTTTTCCCAGAATCAGTATTTTTCAAATAATGAAGGAAAAATGCTATAAAAGTTCCTAGAGAAATACCCAGCAAGGCGTTTAATAAAAGAGTTAATTTTAAATTTTTATTTATAGGTACAATATCTAAAATAGGAGGATCAACAATTGCTAGGGCTGCACCCTTTTGAATTAATTCAATTTTTGCCATTTCCAGTTGGTTTTTAAGTGTTATATAAATATTTTTTTGAATATCGACTTCAGTAATTAGCTTCTCTTGCTCTAATAATAAATTAGGTGAAGATATTTGGAGATTTTGATTTTGGAATGTTTTTAATTTTTCTTCAGATTTTTCTAAATCTTCCTGTACTGTCGCAATCCTCATTTCAATAAATCTTGTTTTCTCAATAACATTTTGAGTTTTATAAAATTTGTTAATTTCACTCAACTCTTCTATTACTACATGAGCAAGTTCTTTTGAAAGATAGGGTGAAAAAGAACTAATTCTAATAGTACTAAAAAAATTCTCTATTCTTTTTTCATAGCTAATAATATTAGATAATTTGTTCTTCGCTAACTTATAAAGTTCTTCATTGCTTAATTGAGGCTCTCCTAATCCATGTGTTAAAATCGCAAGAAGAGGTAATTTTTTACCGTATTTTTCTGTATAAAATTCCTTATTTAAAATTCTTGAATTAAAAATATCACTCGTAAGTAACTCAGGTAACAAATTTGGATCTGACAAATCAACTTGATCGGCTGTTTCAGTCAACGTGACTCCAAATCTTGAAGCCAATTGGCCTAATCCACTACCAGTAGTTCCGGTTTTTGCAATTAATACTGTTGCTTTTGAAGTATATAGAGGAACTTTAATGAATTGAACATATAGAAAACCCAAAAAAATAAAAATAATTGAAACCATAACGATTATTTTTATGTGATTAACAATCGCCAGCAATATTGATGATAAAGATATATTTTCATCGCTCTTATAAAAAGGAGATTTTGCAGCTAGATTAACTATATTCTTGCCTTGCTTGTTCTGCTCATCAAAGACTTTAATTTTTGCAACAATATGATATGGAATTTTATTTCTTGCCTTCCAATTACTAACGGCCTGGGGAGTTGTTTCAAGTGTTCGGGCAATTTCGGCCAAAGAAGTCACGCCCATTGAATGCATTATTTGTTCAAGTTCAAAGAAAGTCATAACTAATTTATTTTTATATTTAAAATTTTTATTGGTTAATTTGCTGCGAAAGCACAACTATAGTTACTAATGAAGATACCAGCGATAAAGTTGTATTTGCAAATTCCGTTGGATTAAATGGCTCTTCTGGTTCTTTAAAATTTACAGTTATAGTACTGCCATCTTTAATTTTTGGAGAAGAAAACATTTTTTTTGGCCTTACTACTCCATTAGGATACATAACAAAGACATCATTCTTATTTCCATTGATGGAAATCCCTCCTGCAGAATCAATATAATATTGAAGTGATTTTCCTTTTTGAAATTCAATGTATCCTTCATTATAAACTTCACCCTGGACCAAAACGACTCCTGTTTTAGGTTTTATTACTATGCTATCCCCTGAAGAAATAGAAATATTTGTGTTCTCCCAACCAACTCTTAGTGAATCTCTAAAAATTTCTATTGCGTCGGGAAATGCATATGAAGTAAAACCTCCAGCTCTATTTATTAATGAATGTAACGGTTCATTATCACTTAACAGGGGATAGCTACCAGGCACTTTAACTTCACCTAAAACTAAAACATTGTCTTTTTCAAAATAATTTGGATTCGCATGAACAACAATTCTATCTAAATTTTGTAAAAATAAATTGTCTATTTTACCAGAGAATAATTGATCTATATTAATAGGTATTACAGTTTCGAATGGACTATCAGGATTTCTTCTTATAATTTCTGCGCTCGGGGTATAAATAGATTTTAAAAATGTGGTATCTTCATAGCCACCAGCGAGATTAAATAAGTCTTTGATACTCATACCTGTCCAATAATTATATATACCTGGTGATTTTACCTGACCTATAATTTCTACAGATTGAATTGATTTAAACATTTCCATTACTTCTATTTTATCACCATTCTCAACTTTAACATTTTCACTTTCCTTAATGGTTAAGTAAAAATTTTTTACTTTTGAATTTGCAATCCGCTGAATTCCTAATTTTGATGACGCATTTTCTTTAGGTCCGCCAGCATAATCTAATATAGATTTAATTGTCTCATCTGATCGTGCCTCATAAATACCTGGACGCATAACTGCAGAATCAATAGTAATAGTAGACAAACGAATAGGCACAAAAATTAAATCCTGGTCTTTTAACTGAATATTATCTGGCAATTGCCCCTCTAATAAATATTCATATAAATCAAAGTTTGCATATGTTTTACCATCTCTTTTTATTTGAATTTCTCTTAGGCTCCCTGTTGTTTTGATCCCCCCGATTTGACTTAAGGCCGAAATTAATGTTGAAAAAGGATGAACAGGAGCAATCCCAGGTCTAAAAACCTCCCCAGCAAAATTAATATTTATTGAACGCATCCTCCCCAGCGATATATCCATATAAGTAGTTGGACTACTACCTTTTAGTGTAGAGTAAACACGACCGAACTGATCATTTAAAAACCTTGAAACATTATTGATATTTTTACCTGTAAGGTTTAATAAGCCTACTTTATCATCATATATTTTTCCATCTCTATTAATTATATATGATTTTCTCATCTGCGTTTCTCCCCAAAGTGAAATAACTATCTCATCGCCAGGGCCAAGCAAATAATTTGATGGGGCTGGTAAATTATCCCAAAAAGCTACCGAATCAATACGCGCAAATAAATCATATCCAAAAAAATTCAACCCTAAATTATTTTCATCAGCATCAACATTTAATGTAGTTGGTGGTAAAATAGCCTGTTGGGGTACGCCATCTATTGGATCTACCACTACTTGGTCAGACCTATTTAATGAACTTTGTCTCTGGCTTCTTTCAAATTCCCTCTTAAGCTGTTCTAGATTTTGAACACTTTGAGAAAAAGATATCGAAATAAAAAATAAGAAGAAAAGAATGTGTTTGATTTTATACATTATAATAATCCTTAAACCAATTAACCGTTTTATGGATTCCCATTTTTAAAGAAACTTGAGGATTAAATCCTATTTTGGCTTTTGAATGAGAAATGTCAGCGCAAGTCTCAAGAAGTTCACTATTATGAGCAGGCTCATAAGCAATTATAGCTTTTTCCCCGATTTTTTCTTCTAACAAGGATATTAAGTCCATTATTTCCTCACTTTTATTAGTACCAAGATTAAAAATTTCGTTGATATAATTTTTCTCGATCGCCGATCTTGTACCAATAATTATATCATCTATATACGTAAAATCCCGTTTCATTTTTCCTTGATTAAATACTGTTATAGTTTTTTGTGAAATGATTTTTTTAATAAAAATAGAAATGGCCATATCTGGACGATTCCATGGACCATAAACTGTAAAATAACGTAATCCTGTAGTATGCAGATTATATAGATTGGAATATCTATATGCAATTAATTCATTGCCAAGCTTAGTTATGCCATATAATGAAGATGGTTTTTTTGTTTTTTCTTTAATTCTAAACGGAATAGTGCTTTTATTACTATATACAGTTGAGCTTGAAGCATAAATAAAACCATCCACATTATTTTGATGCGATAACTCAATCATATTAAGAAAGCCTACTAAATTAGTATCTACATATGAACGCGGATAATTAAAACTATATCTTACTCCAGGCTGAGCTGCCAAATTAACAACCTTTTGAGGTTGGAATGTCTTAAATATTTTAGAAAGGCTTTCATAGTTAACGATATCTAATGTATAAAAATGAAATTTATCATAAGCCTCTAATAACTTGAGGCGATCCTTTTTTAAATTTATATCATAATAATCACTAAAATTATCTATACCAGCTACTCTGAACCCGTTTTTAAGAAGCGATATTGAAAGATGATAGCCAATAAATCCTGCAGCACCTGTTATTAAAATTCTCATAATTAAATATTTTGATTATTCACAAACTACCGATAGTAAAAAAACTAATATTCATAAAATATTTATTGTTTGTGTATATATTTTTATATTTTTTTTGAAAAATAATTTTCTAGATTATTAAATTTTTATTATTTATTTTTATCTTTAAGAATTGCTCCGCCCCCTCAGTCACATTATTATCTAAGAGTACAAAAAACTCTATGTAATTACTAATTTTATTTGAATGAGGAGAAAAATGCTATATTTAATATAATAATACACAAATATACATAAAAACATTTAATTTTTAAATTATTTATGAATACAAAATATATTTTATTTGTAACATAGTTGGCAAAATTATATGTTCTACATTTAATTTTACCTAATTTTTAGCATAATTATTTACTGGATTAAATATGAAAATACTTGTTACTGGTGGTTGTGGATTTATTGGTTCTAACTTTATTCTTAATCAATTAAAGACTACAAATAATAAATTTTTAAATATTGACAAGTTATCTTATGCAGGAAACCTTGATAATTTAAAATCTATAAGTAATAATCCTCGATACCAATTCGTAAGACAGGATATTTGCAATGGAGAGGAATTATCTAGACAAATTGGTAATTTTTGCCCTGATATAATTGTTCATTTTGCAGCTGAATCTCACGTTGACAGATCTATTGATAGTCCAATGAGTTTCATAAATTCTAATATTGTCGGCACTGCGACTTTATTATCCTCAAGTCTTGAATATTGGAAATCCAATAATAATGCCAATTTTAGATTATTACATGTAAGCACTGATGAAGTTTTTGGCTCACTAGGGAAAACTGGATATTTTTCTGAATCTACATCCTATAAACCAAGCTCACCTTATTCAGCATCTAAAGCTAGTTCAGACCATCTTGTTCGCGCATGGTATAAAACATATGGGCTTCCCACTTTGATTACAAATTGTTCTAATAATTATGGTCCTTACCAATTCCCAGAAAAATTAATTCCATTAATGATTGCAAATTGTTTAGATAAAAAACCATTACCTATTTATGGAAATGGTGAAAATATTCGTGATTGGCTCTATGTAGGAGATCATTGTAATGCTATTTATGAAGTAATAAAAAAAGGAGAAATTGGAGAAACATATAATATTGGCGGAAATAATGAAATTAACAATATTGATATCGTAACTAAAATATGTGATATTTTAGATGAGCTAAAACCAAGATCACAAAAACAATCCTATAAAGAATTAATATCTTATGTTAGTGACCGGCCAGGTCATGATTTCAGGTATGCAATTGATGCATCAAAAATCAAGAAAAAGCTCGGTTGGACACCTAAAGAAACATTCTCATCAGGGATAAGAAAAACTATTCAGTGGTATTTAGAAAATGAAGAATGGTGGAGAAAAATACAAAACAAAATTTATAATCAGGAAAGACTTGGAATCAAAAAATAATAGATTGGTTTTACTCCGGCATGGTGAAAGCCGATGGAATTTAGAGAATCGCTTTACAGGATGGACAGATGTTGAAATGACTGAAAACGGCATAAAAGAGGCTATAAATGCAGGCAAAATGTTAGAACAAAAATCTTTTAAATTTGATTTAGTCTACACATCAGTTCTAAAACGAGCTATTCATACAATGGAGCTTTGCCTTGATTCGATGAATATTAATAAAATACCTATTAAATATGATTGGCGCCTCAATGAAAGACATTATGGCGCATTACAAGGCCTCAATAAGTCTGAAACAGCAAAAAAATATGGTGATAAACAAGTTCTTCTTTGGCGTCGAAGTTATGATATTCGGCCTCCTTTATTAGATTTAAAAGATGAACGTCACCCAAGGTTTGATTCAAAATATCAAAATTTGGAAAAATATAAATTACCTAAAGGAGAATGTTTAAAAGACACTGTAATTCGAGTTATGCCATTTTGGGATAAAATTATTCTTCCAAAACTTAATTCAGGGAAAAAAATATTAATTGTAGCACATGGGAATTCACTCAGGGCTATTGTAAAAATATTAAATCAAATATCTGATAAGGATATAATTGAATTGAATATACCAACAGGCGTACCTCTTATTTTCGAATTTGACAATAAATTAAATCCTGTTAAGGATTATTATCTTTCTGACCCAAATGAACTTCATAAAAAACTAACTAATATAGTTGCCCAAGGGAAATCTAATTAGTATTTATTAACATTAATATGGAACATATTTTTATTAATTTGTAACGTAAATCTGAGGAAATTATGAAAGGAATTATATTAGCTGGTGGAAGTGGTACGCGACTATACCCAATTACAAAGATATCTAGCAAACAATTATTACCTATTTATGATAAACCTATGATTTATTATCCTCTATCAACACTAATGCTATCCGGTATTAAAGAGATACTGATAATCTCCACCCCTGAAGATACTCCAAAATATAAATCATTGTTGGGCGATGGTAAAAAACTTGGGATGAAATTTTATTATAAAGTACAACCTTCACCTGATGGGCTTGCACAAGCTTTTATTATTGGAGAGCGTTTTATAGGTAAAGAAAATGTATGTCTAATTCTAGGTGATAATGTGTTTTTTGGAGGAAATCTTAGAAGAAAATTGCAAGAGAAAGTCACTGAAGTCGAAACTAGTAATAATGCAGTTGTCTTTGGTTACTATGTAAATGATCCTGAAAGATATGGAGTCGTTGAATTTGATAATTTGGGCAATGCTATTTCAATTGAAGAAAAACCTTCAAAACCAAGGAGTAATTACGCAGTCTCAGGATTATATTTTTATCCAAATGATGTTATCAACGTTGCAAAAAATCAAACCCCATCTCCAAGAGGAGAATTAGAGATTACTGACACAAATAAATTTTATCTTAAGCAAGGAAGATTAAAAGTAGAACAAATGGGGCGCGGATACGCTTGGCTTGACACAGGAACTTATGATTCCCTACTTGAAGCATCTCAGTTTGTACAAACTCTAGAAAAACGGCAAGGCATGAAAATTTCTTGTCTTGAAGAGATTGCTTTTAGAATGAACTACATTGATAAAAGCCAATTTGAATATTTAGCTAAAAAAATGGGGAATAATCAATATGGTCAATATTTGTTGAATATTGCAAATTCTAACTGATTTTAGTATTTCTTAAGAAATCTAATAATTTTTTCTTTTATTTCTTCTCTAGTTTCCCTAAATGATTGTATTTCATTATCATCAAAATCCCATCCTTTAAAAGGATCATTGATACTCCAGTGGATTCTTTCAACATTACCAGGGAAAATAGGACAGGTTTTATTTGCATTATCACAAACTGTAATTACTACTTCAATGCCAGTTGTTAAATAGTCATCAAAATGATCTGATGTGTGACTTGAAATATCAATTCCAATTTCTTGCATAACTTTTATACTCATTGGATGTACTTTACTCGGATATGAACCAGCACTATATACATCAAATTTTTTACTTGCCATATTTTTCAATAGTCCATGAGCAATTTGAGATCGACAAGAATTACCAGTACAAATAAAAATAATTTTAATTTTTTTTGACATAGCGAAAATTAAAAAAAAATGTCTTTTAATGTAATTCCTGTTATGTAGTGTTCTCTTATCCTAAATTTTAGCTATGTCAATAGAAAAGAAAGAACCATTATTTAAAAATCCGATGGAATCTATCAATGGACTATCTATTGATGATCTAAATAAATATCTACCCGCAGTTCAAAAAGTTGAAGACCTTTTTATGACGGTAAATGAAATGAAAGATGGTTTGTTTTTAGGTTTAGCTAATAATGGAGTAACCAAAATACCAAATGATTCAATTGATCTAATTATTGCAGAACCTCCAGAATCGCCATTAGAAGAAATTAATAACAGTAAAAAACCTTTAACCATACAAGAGTATTATAAATGGAATGAGAATTGGCTAAAAGAAAGTACTCGTGCACTAAAACAAACAGGTGCAATATATTTAATTTGTGGATGGAAAAATTCTGGTATGTATCAATCATTATTAAATAGTTACCTAAAAATCCAAACTCGCATAACATGGCGTAATACATCGCCAAAAAATCAAACTTCACCATTAACTTGGATTAACCGAACTTCTGATATATGGTTTGCAACAAAATCTGATGAGTTTATGTTTAACCAAGAAGCTGTAACTAATGAAACAAATAATTTAAAATCCAATAGCCCTCTAGAGCTAGGTGTAACAAATCTATGGAGTGATATAGTGGATCTACAAATTGGGGCAACAAATAAAGTTTATGGCGATAAACCAGAACAATTAATCCAAAGAATTTTGACAGCATCTAGCTTTAAATTAAATTGGATTTTAGATCCATTTGCACGAACTGGGGGTATTGGAGTTATAGCAAAAAAAATGGGTAGAAGATTCATAGGTTTTGAATCTGATCAAGATAGATTATTAATGGCTATGAAACGAATAGATAATGAGTAAAAAATGAGTTTATTTCAAAAAATACAGACTGATATGTATGAAGCAATGAAATTAGGTGATAAGACTACATCTACCACTCTTCGAACTGCATTAGCAAAATTAAAAAATAAAAAAATTGATAAACAAGATGACCTTTCTATAAATGACGAAATAAAAGTTCTACAAATGCTAGTTAAACAAAGAAAGGAATCAATAGAATTATATCAAAAAGGTGACCGTCCTGAACTAGTAGAGGTTGAAACAAAAGAAATGGAAATCTTAAATAATTATTTACCCAAAATGATGGATGAAAATGAAATAAAAAACATTGTTAAAACTGTGATAGATGATATTGGCGCTACTTCCATGGCAGATATGGGGAAAATTATGCCTGAAGTGATGAAGAGAGGAAATGGATTGATCGATGGAAAATCAGCTCAAAAATTTGTTAATGAAATCATTGGTTAATTAAAAAAGTTCTTAAAATTATATGATCCAATTTCTTGATGCAGTCGCATTTTTTTTTCTGATCACTATGGGTATAATTGGTTTTCGAAGAGGATTAATTGAAGAATTAGGTCGTTTTCTTGGAATTCTTTTCGCTACAATTTTTTCTCTAAAATTTTATACTATACTTGGCACCACATTTATAAACTTGATTTCAATCGATATTTGGTTATCATTTGTTTTGAGTTTTATTTTAATATTCTCGATTACACTTATTTTAACTAGATTTTTTACAAAACTTATTCAATTACTATTTTTATCAAAAAGCTCAAAATTGGTAAATAAAATAATGGGGGCAGTATTGGGTGGGGCAAAAGGGTTGCTTACAATTATGGTATTTTTTTGGACTTTTGAATTAATTCCCAATAGTAAAGTATCAATCATTATTTCTGAAGAATCAAATTTTTCACAAAAACTAATTAAAATTAGAAAATCTATAGTAAAAACATTCAATTGGGATGATCCTATAGAGTTCGGTGAAAAATCAATTCGCGATTATCTAATCAAAATGGAATCTAGTAATGGCTAGGATACCTCAAGAAACAATTGATCGCATAAACGACAATGCAGATATTGTTGATGTAGTTTCTAAGCATGTTGATTTAACAAAGCGTGGTAGAAATTTTTTTGGGCTCTGTCCCTTCCATAATGAAAAAACCCCTTCTTTTAGTGTAGCACCAGATAAGGGCATTTATCACTGCTTTGGATGTGGGCAAGGTGGAAATGCAGTTAATTTCATAATGGAATACGAAAAAATCACTTTTGTTGAAGCATTACAACAACTTGGAAAAGAATTAAGTATTGAAGTAGAATTTTCTGGTGATGAAAAGTCAAAGGATTTTTTCAGCGAGCTGTACTCTCTTCATGATTTTGCAACAGAACTATATCATAAAACATTATTTTTAAATCAAGCAAAAAAAGCAAAAGAATATCTACTAAGCAGAGGATTTGAAGAAGAATCATTAAAGCTTTTTAAGGTAGGGTATGCGCCTAAAGATTCATCATTTTTATTAAATAAAATAAAATCGAAGAACTTATCTAAAGATGTAATTGAAAAATCAGGTTTGTTTGGTAACTCTAATTCTAGATTTTATGATCGATTTCGATCTCGAATAATGTTCCCAATTTCAAATTCATCTGGTAAAGTGATTGCATTCGGTGGTCGTGCCTTTGGAACGGACGGCCCGGCGAAATATATGAATTCCCCTGAAACGCCACTTTACCGCAAAAGTGAAGTTTTTTATGGTTTAAATATTACTCGAGATTATATCCGTAAAGAAAATAATGCGATTCTTGTTGAAGGCTACACGGATTTAATTCAATTATTTCAATCAAATATAAAAAATGTTATAGCCGTTTCAGGAACTGCATTCACGGATCGTCACGTAAATCATATAAGACGACTAACATCAAAAGTCTTCTTATGTTATGATGGAGATTCTGCAGGAATAAATGCTTCGTTAAAAGCAGGATATTCATTGCTAAAGGGTGGAGTTGAACCTAAAATAATTGTAATACCAGATCAGCATGATCCTGATGAATGGATTAAAAAGATTGGAGCTGAAAAATTCAAAACTAATAGTGTTGATAAAGCAATAGGACTAATAAACTTTCATTTGAAAACATCAAATTTTTTTGATGTATCTCCGACAAAAAAATCTAATATCATCAAAGATATTTTATCAATGATAATCGAGATTGCAGATCCCATTATTAAACAAAATATAATTAAAGATCTTTCTCAAGCTGCAGGCGTAGAAGAAAATCAAATTATTCATATGTTTTCTCAACAAAAGAGAAAAAGGGTT
>CETH01045262.1_pt1 | contig 119691 bp, 91 predicted proteins | sample 361461 | NCBI WGS metagenome assembly CETH01 (sample SAMEA2622695, study PRJEB7988) | marine metagenome | isolation source: saline water (ENVO:00002010), including | reverse complement strand
GTTAGCACATTGATCCAGTGGATCAGTAACTCCATCACCGTCTGAATCAGCATTTAGATTTATTGAATTACTGGATTGGGTTGAAGAGGCAGTAAGCCCTTGAGCATCAAAAATAGCATTAGAGGCAGGAGAGACTGTTAAAACTTCACTACCATTAGGAGTACCAGAGAGAGAAAGACCAAGGCTTACAGTTGTTCCATTGATAGAAATACTGGATGGTGTAGCAGAGGAAAGAGTGGCATTTCCACCACTAATTGACAAGTTAAAATCTGCAACTTCTAAAGCTCCGGACCCTAAATTAGTATCAAAAACAGATTCACTAAAGGTTACTGAAACAATTGAATTATTTGAGGCTATAGAGCTTGATGTGATTTCTGGAGGTTTGTTAGTTAATGCTTCATAATTTTGAAGAACCTGATTATCTGTTAAAGAGCTATTATAAATTAAAACATATCCTATTTCACCAGAACCATAAACATTATTATTTTGAGTATAGTTTTTTCCGATTAATAAATCAGTTGCATTAGCAGCTCCCAATGAACCTGATCGAGTATTTTTTAAAGCACCATCAATATATGTTTTGATATTACCTGAAGTGCTATTAATAGTAATTGTAATTACCGATAATTTTCCATTTGCCATTTCAGAGGATGCAGTATATAAAGGTTTTACCGTTGACCCAGTAGTTCCGTTATCTATATCAATTCCTTTGTCACTACCGACCCATGTAATGTAATTATATCGAGAAGTTCCGTCATTATAACCTTTGGATATAAATGGGCTATAAGTACCCCAGTTTGGTTTTAAAGAATAAGAAATTGTAATATCGTTAGTAATGTCAAGAGTGTTATTATCTTGAATTCTAACATCATCATTGGATCCATCAAAACTCATACTTCCACTTGAATAAGTTACACCGTTAATAAAACCGTCGTTATTATTAATTGATAAATCATGCCAAACATTACCAGCTCCAGAATAAGATGCTGGATTATTAGCATCTAAAAAGAGAACTAAATTACCTGTCACTATATTAGGGATTAACTTTGCTGTGTTAGAAGTTTGACTTGTAGAAGCCGGGTTACCATCTAAATCGAAAATAGCATTTGATATTGGAGAAATAGTTAAAACTTCACTTCCATTAGGAGTACCTGATAAAGGTATTCCAAGTCCTATAGATGTTCCGTTTATTGAAATGCTAGAAGGGGTAGTAGAAGAAAGTGTTGCATTCCCCCCAGATATAGACAAGGAGAAGTCAGAAACTTCCAAATTACCACTGCCTGAATTAGTATTAAAAACAGACTCGTCAAATGTTACTGAAACTATTGAGTTATCTGTTGCAATTTTAGTTCTGTTGATTTGAGGTGGCGAAATAATTAATGTATTATAATTTTGTGAAACCTCACTCTGGGTTAAAATTTTATTATACATTCTAAATACTGGAAAGAATCCGCCGAAGGCATCATTTGTATTAAATCCACCACAAGTTGAATCATAGTCTTGTCCTAAAGCTAAACATCCATTTGTTGGAATTGAATTGTTATTTGAAGTGAAAGTTTGAATTAAAACCCCATCAACATATATTTTTTCAATTCCATTGGTTTTGTCAACAGTCTGAACAAAATGACGCCACTCATTATTACTGATATTTGCATTTGTGTATTTAACTGTTCCTTTAGTGTGAGTTCTGATATTTCCACCGTTGCTATTATCTATCCAAACTAAATTTGCATTGTCATTATTGGACTTGTTATAACTTATAATTCCTCCATCAGTAGTTTGAGATGTTTTTATAAAGATTTCATTTGTAAAGGTATTTGCTGGATGAGGAAAATTCGTTTGTTGAAAGTATTTTGATGTTTGTCCGGAAACAAATGTAAAACCATCTGTCGTATTGTAATTCATGGAACCATTAATTGTAAAATCATGGTTGTTTCCACTAATATCATATAAAGTTGTCCCATATCCTGGATAAGAACTTTGATTTCTAGAATCAACATATAAAACAAGACCATTTCTTTCAATGTTAGGAATCAATTTAGTTGTATTTGAAGTTTGAGTGGTTGACACAGTGTTTCCAGTACTTGCAAAAATTGCATTTGAAGCAGGAGAAATAGTTAATATTTCATTTCCATTAGGAGTTCCTGTTAAAGAGATTCCAAGACCTATAGTAGTACCACTTATAGTTATACTAGAGGGTGTTGAAGAAGACAAGCTAGCTACACCACCAGATATAGCTAATGAAAAATCAGAAACTGCTAAAGTGGATGTAGAATTAGATGTTCCACCATATACTAGAGATGTAAACGTAACAGAAACAGTAGAGTTATTTAAAGCAATTTGGGCTCTTTTTATTTCAGGAACACTTGTTACACTTACTGTAAAAGCTTTGGCAAAGTTTGATGTTCCATCACTTACATTTACATATATATTATAGCTGTTTTTTGTCTCAAAGTCTAAAGTTGTACTTGTTAAAAGACTTGTTCCGCTTATTGTAAAACTACCATTATCATCATCTTGTGAATCACCACTACTTGTAAATGTGTATGTTAAACTGCTAATTGATGTATCAGAGTCAACAGCAGAGAGAGTCCCAATATTACTTCCAATAGGGGAGTTCTCAGCAATTGTATTAGAAGTTAAACCTATATCAGTAGGGGCAATATTTAAATCATTAACATTAACAACAAGAGCCTTATTAAATGTATAAGAACCATCAGATAATTGAACATAGATTTTTAAAGATTGTTTATCATTATAAGATATATTGCTGTTATTTAAAAGTAGCTGTGTCCCTGAAATTGTAAAAGAAGAATTATCCTGATCATTGGTTCCGTTACCATTAACTAAACTAAAATTAAATATATCAACAGGATAATCAACGTCAGCAGCAGTAAGATCTCCAACTTTTGTCCCTGATAATGCAAATTCATTAATTGTTACAGAATTAGTTCCATAGGTTAAATCATATCTTGGAGCAAAATGATTATGAATTTTTTGTATTTCTAAGTCAGAGAGAACTCTATTATATATTAAAACTACAGGAATTCTTCCATCAAATAAATTAGTTCCATCATTATAAGCTGCAATTCTAACTAATCCATTTCCGTCTGATACAGCCGTACTATTATCTGAATCAACTAAGGTTCCATTATGATAAAGTTTCCATCCCGAAGAGTTATTAAAAGATACGGCTCCAAAGTGCCATTTATTAAGCATACCTCCTGAGGGGGTATGCTCAACTATATTCCATGTACCATTATGCCCAGCTTTAAATTTAATATCTGAATTCATCCAAAATGCATGTCGGGCTTCATTTCCACCACTAACAATATTATTCGTGTTTGATTTAGGGTAAAAAACAGCAATTTTAGTATATGCATTTCGATTTAAAATGGATGTGGAATTAGATTTTGCATAATCGTTAGATTCATCAAAGACAAATGTTCCCCCTTCCATTTCAGGATGAAAAAAAGGAGAACCGTAAACTGTAAAATTATTTCCATTTCCACTTAAATCTGACCATGTATTTCCAGTACCTGGGTATGAATTTGAATTTGCACCATCCAAATAAAGTACTAAACCATTAGTATCAAGCTTACTTAATGTGATATCATAAGGCGTTACTCCAAACCTTCCTCTTTCAGCATCATAATTTTGAGAAACCTCTTCAGCAGAAAGCCCTCTAGAGTAAAACCTAGTTATTGCAACTTTACCTTTAAAATAATTAGTTACAGGGTCAAAACTCCTTGCTCCAATTCTAACATTAGTAGTTGTATTTATCGAATATGAAGATGCTACAGTATGTTTAAGATCCCCATTTACATACAATTTTATATTAGAACCATCTTTTGTAGCCACTACATGTCTCCATATGTTTGAATGTGTATTTGTATAAACATTTTTAATATCATCATTTCCCACATAATATTCAATAACAGAATTTCTATAATGTAATATGTATCCATCATTATTACTGTCTCTAGCATCCCATACCCAATTTGAACCACCACTTTCATTATAAATCCAAAATTCGATTGTATGCTGATTATACGAGAATGGAGAGTCTAATTGAATATAGTCATTAGAGCCATCAAAATATATTTCACCTCCTTTAGTATTTGTAAAAGCAGTACCATTTATTAAAGTTCCATTATTATAATTTTCACTTAAATCGTATATAATATTTCCTTGCCCAGGATAAGATGAAGAATTCGAGGCATCATAATGTAAGATTAACGAATTAGTGACAATTGAAGATTCTGGTGGGAAAATGCTATTTAAATCAATTGTTTGACTAGGAGTCCACCCAATAAGGCCAGGTGTCCAAGTTGCACCAGATTCTAAAGCTCCTATATCAATTGCACTTCCAGAAATTGTTTGAGGTACAATTGTATTTAAAGTAGCAGTCGTTGTTAGCGAAGTTGAAATAATATTTGTTGGTGAAGCTCCTTTATCTAAAAGTTTATTACTTGTAGGAACATAATCGGCCATTGATTTCCCATTTCCAGCATTATAGCTAATTAAAGATTCTATATTATTGTCGTAGGTTATACCTGGACGAGAAACATTTATGCCATCATAATTTGATGTTGAGCTGCCAGTTCCTGAACCAGAAAAAAATGAATCTCCTGAGTCACAAGCTTCCCAATTACCACCATTTTTAATATATCCAGCAGTTCCAATGGGTAGTGGAGAGGTTCCAGGAGTTGAAAATGTTACATCACTTCTATGAGCCCCTATTCGTTCAGCCAAATTATTATAAAACCAGGTACTATTGTTTGAACAATCCTCAGAAAGTATAATAATATCATTTCTATTACTGATCGTATTTAAAACTGTATTATGAGCAATTACTTGGTTATTACCTTTAATCATTAAACCAAGAGTATTATCGGCTATATTATGATGCATTCTACCAAAACTGCCTGCCTGTGAAGCATCACCTCCAGGAGCATCATAACGAAAAGCATATTTTTCTGTATCGTAAACAAAATTATGATGAACTTCAGAGCCAGCAACACACGCACTGGTTCCTTGAAATACAGCTCCATCAGATTGAGCATGGCCTGTACTTGATACTATATTATATGAAAACTCAGAAGCTGTTCCTGGCCAAACAGTTGCTGAAGCACCAGTATTATAGATTTCATTATTATTAAACTTATTGTTATTTCCATTTATATAAACACTAACCATAAGTCCATTTAATTCTGTTGCTGACCAGTCAATATTTCTGAAGTATGAATTTTTTATCGTATTATCATCTCCATAAACAACTAGTGCTTCTCCTTCAGTATCAATAAATAAACATCCACTTACAGTACTACTATCAACTCTAGCTGAATTTCCTGAACCGGTCCCTAGAGTAGTTACATTAGCTCCAGAGAGGTCATTTAACATTCTTCTTGAATTTGAAGGATAATAGAAGTTACAAGATTCAATTTCTATATAACTGCTCCCTTCTGCTTTTAATGTTGTTGCAAAGAAAGTAAGTCCCTGTACTTTTAGGTATTCACTTCCTGTAATATTTATTGAATAATCTCTAACTTTACCTCTTATAGGTACTTTAGAAAGATCAACTCCTGTTGGAGGATTTAAATAAAGGATGTCATTAGCGTTATCTAAAAACCATTCATTTTGAGTATCTATAAATTCTTTTTTTCCTTCAAAAAAAAAATAATAGTGTTTAGTTTTAAACCCACTTCCTATCTGATTTGAGTATGTGAAAACATCATTTCCAGCTTGTTGGGTATGTGAATTTATAGTTCTATTATAGGTCTTAAAAGATCCAAGGTTTAAAACTCCAATTGAATTTGTTAGATTCAATGAGCCAGGATTTTCAACGGATTCATCAATTATAATAGAACCGTCACTACTTCCTGTTTCTAAACCTTCAGCCCAATTATCATGATCATAAATCGAAAGATCTGAGAATTGAGCGTTAGGCCATCTGGCCATCACCATTTGGTTGTTACCTACAAAAAGTTGAGTAATGGAAGAGGTTATACTTTCTATTTTTTTAACTGGAGTTGAACCTATAGTTTCATTTGACCAATTTCCAGTTATAGGGATTGTTCCGTCAATAATTACTCTTTCATTATTGTAATTAGATATTAATGTTTTATTTCCAGAAGTAGCGTCTAAATTATTTAAGGTTAGATCCTCATGATAAACTCCTTGTCTAATATAAATATTGTCTCCGGCAGAAATCACAGAAATAGCTTTCCCAATTGTTAGAAAAGGGCTTGAAATACTGGTTCCATTATTAGAATCATTTCCATTTTTTGCTACATAATAAGTGGTTTGAGAGTAGGAAAAGATTCCAAAAAGAAAAACTACTAAATAATATTTTATATTAATAAACTATATTTTAAAAACATATATTAATTCAAATTTAATTGATCAAAATTAATTTTTAGAAAAATTTATTAGAAAATAATCTTATGGTAATTCTTGAATTGTATATCCACCAAAGTCAAATTTCTCAATATCTTGATCAGATAAAGTAACTTCTTTACTTAAATCTCGATTTTTTTGAAATAAATAAGCTTTTTCTAAAGCAGGAAAAGAGTTGATGACCTTAATTTGATTTGAATTAAAGTTGGTGTTTATAAGATGTAATTTTTTTAAATTTTTCAAAGAGGATAATTTATCTATTCCTTTACCAGAAACAGAAGTGTAATTCAATTTCAATCTGGTTAAATTTGTGAAAGTGCTAAGTATATCAAAAACTTCATCATTAAAAGAACTATTACTTAGGTCCATGTCGACAAGATTATCCTTTAATTTTTTCAATTCAGTGATATCTTCTTCAATAAATTCATGGTAGTTATAGGAGCTTAGATATAGCAAGTTTGAAGATTTAGTTATAGGAGCAATATGTATTCCTTTTTTTCTGAGAAAAGAAATAGAGTTTTTATTTGGTGTATCAATATCTATTTTAGGAAAAAAACTTTCTTCTTTTTGAATAAAATTTGAAAGAAGTTCATTACTCATTTCCATATCTTTAATTAAGGTGTTTTCAGGGGCTCCCATATTTATCCAATGACTTAAAACGTTTATTTCAGCTTTAGTTAATTGTTTTTTTGCTTTGGGAGGCATATGTTTTTTTTCATCTTTAGGTAAATGGATACGAACTAAAATTTCACTTAACTCAGGACTTTCATAATTAATTACAAGTCCATTTTTTCCACCTTTTTTTAACACCTCAAAATTATTTAACATTAATTTACCTTTACTTTTTTTTGAATTATGACAACTAACGCATTTAGAATCCAAAATAGGTTGAATTAAATTATTAAAAACAGGCTTATTTATATCAATTTCATCTTTGTAAGTAAATTCTTCTTTTATAGAATCTTTATTAAGAAATAATTTAACGGAATCGGGGAGAGGTTCAATTAAATGGTCTTCGCCATGGGTTATATTTCCTCCTAAGTGTCCTGTAATTAATAGATTAACAAATATACCTATAGTATATACTTTTCTTGGAATAGCAATAAAAGGTTTAGATTTATTTAAATAAAAATAAAAAGCAACACTAAGTAAAAGAGTAATTATTCCTGATATAAAATGACCTTGAATGGATTCCCATAAAAGACCTTCACTTTGATATTGTAAAAAACCTGTTAAAACAGAAATTAAACAAGTAATACTAGACCATAGAAAAATGAATTTTAAAATTTTATTTGGACTTTTAAATTTTTTTGAATTTATTTCAATTAATAATCCAATTAAAATAAACCCGATAGGTAAATGAATTATAAGTGGGTGGAATTTTCCAATAAGATTTAATAAAATATCCAAATTATGCTAAAATTTCTCGAATAATTTCACCTTCAACATCAGTAAGTCTAAACGGTCTGCCTTGGAAATCATAAGTAAATTTTTCATGATCAAATCCAAGTAAATGAAGTATGGTAGCTTGGATATCATGAACAGAAACTTTTCCGCTGACTGGTTTGTATCCGAATTCATCAGTTTCTCCGTGTACTATTCCTTTTTTTATTCCACCACCAGCGAGCCACATTGTAAAAGCATCCCCATGATGGTCTCTTCCTGTATAAGCATTTTGAACTCCACTTCTGTTTTCTTGCATTGGAGTCCTACCAAACTCGCCTCCCCAAACAACTAATGTTTGATCTAACAAACCACGCTGTTTTAAATCTAATATTAATGCAGCAATTGGACGGTCAATTTCTTCACATTTTGTTTTAAAACCAAGATTTAAAGCAGTTTCTTCAAGATCACCATGGCTATCCCACCCCCAATCATAAAGCTGAACAAAACGAACACCTTTTGAAACTAGTTTTCTAGCTAACAGACAATTATTAGCAAATGATTCTTCCCCTGGTTTAACTCCATACATTTCTTTTACACTCTCAGGTTCATCATTTATATTCATTACTTCTGGGACTGCAATTTGCATTCTATAAGCCATTTCGTATTGACTAATCCTTGTAAGTATTTCAGGATCCTTGTAGTTTTTATACTCATCAGAATTTATTTCATTAATTGAAGTAATTAAATCCCTTTTTAGATCCCTTGAAATTCCTTTAGGATCACTAAGATATAGAACAGGATCCCCTTTAGACCGACATTGAACTCCTTGATAAACAGAGGGCAGAAAACCACTTCCCCATAAACTTTTACCTCCATCAGGAGTTCCTCCACCAGAAGTTAATACCATAAAACCTGGAAGATCTTGATTTTCAGATCCTAAACCATATGTAGCCCATGAACCAATACTTGGTCTACCTAGGCGAGGACTTCCCGTATGCATAAATAGTTGGGCTGGACCATGATTAAATTCATTAGTATGAACAGCTTTTAAAAAACTTACCTCGTCAATTATTGTCTTGAAATATGGTAAGTTGTTAGAAACCCAATTTCCAGATTCTCCAGCTTTTTTAAATTTAGCTTGAGGACCTAACATTTTCGGCACACCTTCTATGAATGCAAATTTTTTCCCCTTTAAAAGTGACTCAGGACAAGGCTTGTTGTGAAGCTTATGTAATTCTGGTTTATAGTCAAATAATTCTAATTGGGATGGAGCGCCAACCATATGAAGATATATTACACTTTTTACCTTACCTAAATTAGGCGGAGAAATTGGAGCAAGTGGATTTAATGATCTACCATTATCAAATAAGTTTTTTTTATCAGTACTACAATTAGTTAATAAGTTACTAAATGCCATCCCGCCCATTCCTAATGTACAGTTTTTTAAAAAATGTCTTCTGCTATTTATTGAAGCATTTTTTAACATAAGCTCATTAAATAGTTTTATTTTTTTATTCATAATTATGCATGTGTTAAGAATTCATCTAAATTCATTATTGCATTAGCAACTATAGTAAGACCAGCATGATGCTTATCAGTATCTTCAATATTTAAAAACTCATTTAAGCTTTTAGGATCATTCTCATATTGCTTAATTGCACTATTATAAAGTTCCACTAAGCTTTCAAGTTTAAAGTTATTAATATTTTTATATGTTGCCTTTTTATAAATTGACTTTATTGCATCTTCAATATTCTCATTCTCTAATTGACTTTTCGCTAAATGATAAGATGCTTCAACATATACAGGATCATTCATTGTTATTAGTGCTTGTAATGGAGTGTTTGTAGAGATTCTATTTGTTAGACAAACTTCTCTAGTTCCTGCATCAAAAACTAAAAAAGAAGGGTATGGTATTGTTCTTTTTTGATATGTATAAACGGCTCTTCTATATTTATCTTCTCCTTCACTGTCAATCCATGTATCAGCGCCATATCTGTGTTTTCCATAATTTTTAGGTGAAGGGGGCTTAACAGCAGGACCACCCATTTTTGAACTTAAAAGTCCAGAAACTGCCAATGCTTGATCTCTTACTTCTTCTGCTTTTAATCTAAGTTTTGGACCTCTTGCATAGTATAAGTTTAATGGATCTTTTTGATAATTTTTTTCATCAATAATTGAATTTTGTTGATATGTTCCTGATAGAACAATTGATTTAATTAAACTTTTTAAGCTCCAATTTTGTTCATTGATAAAGTGAACTGACATCCAATCAAGAAGAGCAGGATGACTTGGAGGTTCAGATTGAGTTCCCATATCTTCTATAGTTGATACAATTCCTCTTCCAAAAATTTGATTCCAAATTCGATTAACAACAGTTCTTGACGTAAGTGAATTATCTTTATCTACTATCCACTGAGCTAACCCTAGTCTATTCATTTCCCATTCTTGTTTCCAACTATTAAGAATTTCAGGAACATTGGGTTTAACTTCTTTTGTAGGTTGAAGCCAATTACCTCTGTCAAAAACATATGTAGATCGTTTATGAAAATCCTCATTTTCTATCATAATAGGTGTTTTAACTATATCATTTGCATTTAATATCTCATTGACATATTTGTTGATTTTAGAGTATCCTTTTTTTCCTTTTCCTGGAATATTAGGCACAAAAGAAAACCAATTTAAAAACACTAGAGGTTTTGCATTATCTAGTCCTATTACACCTGAGGAGTTTGGTTTAAATTCTCTAGAATCTTTAATTGGATCATATGCCTCAATGTATAAATCTATTTTGTCAGCTACTTTTTTAAATGGTAAATTAAGTAATTCAGGTCTCCATGATTTTCCATTTTTTTTCCAGTTCATTTCAGGAACTCTAAATTTAGTTAAAACCCTTCCTTTTGAAGAACCCTCTCTAATTGTTACTATCGAACCAGGACTATCACTATGGTAGTGTATTATAATTCTACTATTTTCTTTTGGATAAACGTTTTTTAATATTGCAGAACCATTATTTCTGAGAAATAGGGAGTTATTTTTATTTATTAATGTTGCATTTATAAAATTTCCAGCATGGTTTGCTTGATATTGTGGCTGGTAACTATAAAAAAGGTTTTTATATCTCTTATGAGTTTCAACATCACCATACGCTTTAATCCAGTCAAGAACTTTATTAATTTTTGACTCTTCAGTTTGATTATATGTCATATAAACAGGACTTTCATCAACAGGTTGATCAGAGTCTTGAGTATTATTAAAGAAAGCAAAAATCTTATAATAATCATCATGTTTTATAGGATCGTATGGGTGAGCATGACATTGAACACAACTCATTGTTGTACTTTGAAATACATCAAAAGTTGTATTTACTCTATCAATAATTGCAGCTGTTCTAAACTCTTCATTATTGGTTCCACCTTCATCGTTATTCATTGAATTTCTGTGAAAAGCAGTAGCTATATAATTATCAGGAGTTGGATTTTCAAACAAATCTCCCGCCAATTGTTCAATTGTAAATTTATCAAAAGGCATATCTTTATTTAAGGCATTAATTACCCAATCTCTGTATTTCCAAACAATTCTATCGCCATCCCCTTCATATCCTCTTGAATCTGCATATCTTGCAAGATCTAACCACCAACTAGCCCATTTTTCACCATAACTTTTTGATATCAAAAGAGAATCAATATAATTTTCATATGTTATATCCCCATTTATAAAATTTTCGAAAAGATTAATCTTTGGAGGTAAGCCAGTTATATCGAGCGCAACTCTTCTTGCCAAAACATTTTTATCTGCTTTATTATTTGGTTTTAATTTTTGATTTTCCATTTTTGCGGCAATAAAATTGTCTATAGGATTTTGTATGAATTCTTTTTTATTGAAAGATTGATTAACTCGTGGAATTTTTGATTTTTTTGGAGGAATATAAGCCCAATGAGTACCCCAGTTTGCACCTTGATCAATCCATTTTACAAATAAATCAATTTCTTCTTCACTTAAAGCAGGTTTTTCATAGGGCATTCTTAATTCAGGATCTTTTTCAAGAAGACGTTGAATTAATCTACTTTTTTTTGCATTTCCAGGAATAATAGCAGGAGAACCTTCATCAGTATTTCCCAGTGCTTGCTGTTCAAATAAAAAACTTAATCCAGCATTTTGTTCAACTCCTCCATGACATGCTATACACTTATCGTTTATAATTGGTTTTATCTGAGAATTATAATCTATTTTTCTCTTTTCTTGACAACCAATAAAAAAAAGAGGAGCAAAGAGTAGTATTAATAAGTATTGAGAAAAAAACCTAAATAAATAATTCAAAATATTTTTTTTATAAAATTAATTATAAGAATTTAACTATTTTATTATTATACATTTTATTAACTAAAAACCCTTATTTTATTAATAAATCAATATTGATATACAATTTTATTTCTATTCTAATTTGAGTAAATTATCTAAAACCTTTTGACCTACCTTAAATATACTTCCATGTAAAGCATTTTCTGGAAAATTAATTTGATCTGATATATCAATCCAGTTTTTTAAATCTCTAGATTTGACAACACCCATTCTATTTCCAGTTTTCATATATTTATCAAAGTAAACATGCCAATAATCACCAATTTTAATTGAAGAAGGACCTTCAGCCCAGTAATTTCCTGTTATAGGATCTGATACAGGCTCAAAATTATCAAAAAGAGATTTACTAGTTGTTATTCTTATATTTTTTTGGGGTGGATATCTTGTTTCATCTTTAAGGAAAAGCAAGTAATTATCCTCTGATTTGTTTAAAGATCCGTCTATAACGTTAAATCCTTGATCAAAAAACAATTTAGTTTCACTAAAAACTTTGAAATTTTTAGTTGTTACATAGTAAAGACGATGATTATATGTTAGTATTAAATCCGTCTTTCCTTCTAAACGTGAAGGAGTATGAATATGAATAGAATCACCACTACTATCTGTCTCTTTAAAGCGTTCAGGAATGGTAGTTGACCAAAGGATTACATAATTTTTTGAATTTGAATCGTAAAAAATTTCAGGAGCCCAACAATTAAGAGCATTTTCTTCATGTTTCATTACAGGGATTTCTAATTGTTTGGACCAATTTATTAGATCCGGTGAAGATGCATATCCAATGCTTCTTTCTCTCCAACTAACTGTATAAACCATATGAAATTTTTTGTCTGGACCATAAATAATACATGGGTCTCTCATAAGTTTATCATTCCCAATTGTTGGAGTAAGGAACGATTTATTATTTTTCAATGATTTCCAATTATATCCATCTAAACTATAAGCTAAATGAAGTCCATCCGCTCCATTATTAATAAAATAACTATATAGATATGCGTCTTTGTTTTGAGCTAATGACTTTAAACAATAAATAGTAACAAAGAGTAAAAAAAATAATCTATTCAAAACAAAATGTTTTTATTTAATAATTTTAAAGTCTGTACGTCTGTTTAATTGATGATTTTCTTCTGAAAGTTTACAACAATTACAATTTAAAATCCATGCAACTATTTTATAGTCTTTCAAAGACTTAACAAGTTCTTTGGCATTTTTGAATTTGTCAAAATCTTTAACAATTATTTTGAATAACCCATTTGCTTTCTCTATTGAAGAACTGAAGCCTAGTTTATCCAAATTTTCCTTTTTAGTTTTCGCATTTTTTTCAGATTTGTAAAGTCCGGAAACTACAATGTAATCTCGAGTTTGATTTTTAATTTTTGATTTACCTCCCGTTGATTGAGATATAGAGGAGCCAATTCCTGTGTTGAAAACGTCTTCACTTAAAATATTGATTTCACCATATCCTTTTCCATAAACTCTTTCAGGATTTTTTATCTCTTTTCTTATATATTCAATTATTGTTTTTGACCTTTTATTTGATAGATTTAGGTTGTATTCTTTAGAACCCCTACAATCAGTATATGAATTAACCTCAACTTTCATTTCAGGAGAATAATTCAATGCAGAAATAACTTTGTCAATATTTTCTTTATACTTTGTTAAAATATCAGATTTGTCAAAATCATAATATATAGAAGCAAATGATTCTATAGGTAAGTCTTTTCTTATTAGATTAACATATAAAGGATCTGAAATACCATAATCTGTATTAATTACATATGAAAAGGAATCATTTTCTTTGGAGGAATCAATATTTTTATATAAAAAAGAACCATTATCATTTAAAATTAATTCCCCATGTTTTACAGTTTGTATTAACTCAGCTTTTTTAGAAAATAAGATTGTTAAAGGATCTTTGTTTTTCATTATTTCTAAATCATTTTTTAAAACTCCATTGAAAGAAACAGCTAATGTGTCTGTTGGGCTATAGATATAATTGTCATCTTCACCAATTATTTTAGGAGTAAATTTAAAAGCATAAAGATCATCATCTCCTTTACCTCCCTCACGTTTTGAAGTAAAAAGACCAAATTTTAAATTTTTATCTAGTGAAAAAGAAAAATCATCTTGGTTACTATTAAATGGAGATTCAAGATTAAATGTTTCCCATCTTTTTTCAATTAAATGTTTTCCCATTTTTATATTTAATCTTTCGGTTCCTTCATTATTGTTGGAAGAATAGAATAAAATATTTTCAGAAAAACTAAATGGAAAAACCTCGTCAAATGATGAGTTTATATCTGGTCCTAAATTTACAGGTTTCCCTAACTTATTATCTTCAAGTATTTCAACATAATAAAGGTCCATACCACCAAATCCTCCTGGCCGATCACTTGAAAAATATAATCTATTACCATCAGGGCTAACTGATGGGTGCATAGTTGAATAATTTTGACCATTAATTAAGAGCGGAATAGCAATTTGACCTTTAGAGTTTTCAAAAGGGATAGAAAAAAGATCAAGCTGTATTAGGTTGTTTTTTCCAAAAGTTTTAGAACTTCTAGTGATGTAAAAAATATTTCTTTTAACATCTAATGATGCAGGACCATCTTGAAAAATAGAATTTATTGATTCCTGAAAAGGGTTAATATTAGATATACTTAAAGAGGTCGTATCGAATTTTGCTTTAAAGATATTGTAAACTGGCGAGTTAGATTTTAGTTTTTTTCTCATCACTTTATTAAAGTCAATTTTTTGTGGACTAGAAAAAATTATAATTTCTGGATTTGATGGATTTAAAAACATAGCTCCAAAGTCAGACTTTTCTGAGTTAATATTCAGATTAAATATTTTATAATTTTTATTTTCATTTTTTTTATTTTCATAAGGTTTTTTGTTCTTAAAATAACTATTACTTAAAGGAATTTTATAGGCTTTTTCTCGATATTCATTAGCTAAAGAAGGATTTGATTTTAATAAATCAGCATAAACATAATAATCTACTACTTCAGCATTATTAGAATCAACTACTAATTTAAAAGATTCTTCGGCCTTTTTCATATTTCCAATTTTAATATAAGCTTTTGCAAGATTTAATTGATTTTTAAAAGGAAGAGTACTTTCATACTTAGTATATAATTCAATTGCTTTATAGTAATTTTTATTCATTAAATAATAATCACCCCAATCAAGTTTTTTTTCATTTGAAACATCTGATTGACCTCTAGATAGGAAGCAGATAATAATAGTTATAATGTATATTGTTTTTTTCATGTCTAAAAAATTCTTGGTGATCTAAGAAGTCCAATTACTTTTGGAGTAAGTTCATACCTTAACATTACTTCATGTGTTCCATAATTAAAACCTAAGCTTGTAATGCCCATAGAAGAACCGTATGAATATCCTATAGAAATATTTTTATTTATGTTAAGACCTGCAATTACACCGAAACCTCCACCAAACTGTGCATCTGGTATTGGAGAATCTATGGTTGTCCTTAGTTGCGGACCTAACCAAAAAGTTTCTTTATAAACTATAAGGCTGCTAATATCATAACCCAATGGAGAACCTGGGCTATATTTTATAAATAGACTTGGCTTTAATTCCCAGTCTGGAGCAATATTAAATAGGGCTCCTGATAACATATATCCATGCGTAGACATATTATAGATATCGTTTTTAATCATTTTAGGTATTGAAACACCAAAATACCATTTCATAGAATATAAGTAGAGACCGAATCCAATATTAGGAAGAATATTCATTTTTTTATCCATTATAAAAGTTTGGTCAGAAGGTTCTAATGTGTTTATTAGATCTGTATTTAAGTTATAATTATGTAAACCAAATTTTAACCCTACAGAAAGTCTAGTATTAGCCTCATTAAGTCTTAAATGATAAGATAGATCAAAATTAGCAGAGGTATTTAGTATTGGACCAATCTTATCATTTACTGCACTAATACCAAACCCTAAATTTTTTGAATTAAAAGGACCATTGAATGTAAAGCTTTGAGTTAAAGGAGATCCTTCAAAACCAACCCATTGAGAACGATGTAAAGCTGTAAAATTCCCAACTTTCTTTGAACCAGCATAGGCTGGATTTATAGTCTGATGACTGAACATGTATTGGGAAAAAGAAAATTCTTGTTGTGCTATAGTTTTTAAAGAAAAAATAAAACAACCAATGAAAATTATTGTAAAAAAGAATTTATTCATAATACTACCTTTTTTTACGTTTAATGTAAATAAACCCTTTAATAGGCTCTTTCATTTCTCCTAACTCAATAATGTAAAAATATATTCCTTCAGGTAAATTTTTGTCATTACCTAGAGTTGTTCCATGTGTTTGAATACCATCCCAATCATTTTGATAGTTAATTGATTCAAATACTTTAGCTTCCCATCGATTATAAATTCTTATATAATGTTTAGTATAGTACTCTAACCCTTCAATTACCCATTTATCATTAACACCATCACCGTCAGGAGAAAAGGCATTAGGAATATTTAAGTCTATTTTACTTAGAAGAGATTCCTCAGATATAACATCTTCTCCACAGACATAACATGGATTAGAAATAATGACTCTGTATTTCCAACCAATCATATTTATTGATGGATTATTTATTGTTAAAATATTAGTTTCAGTTCCACTATAAAGATTGGAATCATTAATTGAAACCCAACTTTGTTTTTTCGAACTAATGGATTGCGTATTATTATTTACTTGCCATTTATAGCTTCTTGTACCTTCTGATTCAGCATCAACTGATAATGATATTGGTCTTCCAGGGTTAACAGGATTAATCGTTTTAGGTTGTTTTGTGATTTTTATTTCTGATCCAAATTCAAGATAGTCATCAATTCCATTAGAGTCTAAATCATTTGGCGTAGTATAGCCAGAACTAGAAATAATTTTTCCAAAAGAATCAAAAGAAAGAGGGCTGCTTCCAAGAACTCCATCATTATCTCCATCTTCAAAACCAGCTTCTATTACATCAGGACAATTGTCCCCATCACTATCTAAATCTAAATAATTTGGTATTCCATCATTGTCTATATCATCATTTCCTTCTTTAGAATCTAATATTCCATCATTGTCACTATCTAGATCATTTTCATCTATAGCTCCATCTCCATCGCAATCAATCTTTATTGTTACTTCAAGGGTAATATTAGAGCTATTAAATGAACAAGCATTTTTAGGATCTGTTTTATCGAGTTCCTCTATAACATTAAGAACACCATCTCCATCAATATCAATATCACATAAATCACCTGTACCATCTTGATCTAAATCTTTTTGCTCAGGATTAGATATATCAATACAATTATCATCATCACCTTCAACTAAATCATTATCAAAATCTTCTTCATTATCTATATTAATAACAAACACATTAACTCTGGCGACTGATTGATATGAAGAGTCAGAATTTAAAGCATCCACATTTAGGTATATTACCGAACTAATATCTCCATCTAATATAAAATCATCTTGACCCGTAATTGTAATTTGTTGATCAATATTCCAGTTTAAAGAATTAAATGTGAGTTTTGTTTTATTAATGGCTAGTTCAGTTATATCAGATAATGATAAGTCTATGTTAACATTTGATAGAATATTTGTTCCTAGTCTAACATTAAGAAGGGAGTTTGTTCCATCTTCAGAAACTGAATTGGGAGTACTAACAATTATTGTTGGAACATCATTATCTTGATTAGTAAGTAATGGATTAGCAACACTGTCAGCATTAAGATCATTATGAAAAGAATCTCCCGAAGTTGGGTCACCTGTGATAAGGTATACTTGTTTATCTCCATCAACAAGAAGATCATCAAGTCCAGTAATTGTTATTTGGTTAGCTGAAGGATTATCCCAATTATTATTTAAAATAGTTATTGAAGTTTCATTTAAATTCATTTCCCCTGAAGGTCCAGATAAACTTAAAGGTATAGTCACATCAGCTCCTCCATTTGGCTTTGAAAGTAAACTAAACTGAGCTATGACAATGTCTCCTGATTCACTAGTTGTAAAATCGTCATTTAAAATCGTAACTAATATTCCAGGTGCATCATTATCTTGATTAGTCATATTAGCATCTGGAATTGAAGATCCATCTAGTAAATCAAAATCAGGATCAGAAGAGTTTACATTTCCAGTTATAATTTTAAAATCAATAGAACCGTCACTTGTAGGAGGGGAGTCATCTAATCCTTCAACAGTAATAATTTGTGGTATATTCCAATTAGAAGGAGTAAAAGTGACTGAAGTATCAATCAATTTACCTTCAAGTATATTTGAGGAACTTAAGTTTATGGTGACATCATCAGTTGGTTGAGCTGTCAAAATAATTTCAAAATAGCCTGTATCGCCATCTTCACTTGTAAGATTATCCATTACAGTAACTATTGCACCGGCAATTTCATTATCATAAGTTACTACAGAAACTGTTTGACTTGGTAAAGAAATATAATCTGGATCTGAGCTATTGTTTACAGAAGCTGTTATAGATGTTGTTTGAGTTCCATCAATTATATAATCATCCTCACTGAAAAGAGTTATTATTTGAGGTATATTCCAATTTATAGATGTGAAAGTTAAAAAGACTTTGTCTAAAACAACTTCACTAGAGTCAGTGTTATTTAAATCAATAATAACGTCAGAAGTTGGAGTGGAGTTAAGAACAACTGAAAATTGAGCTGTTATTGTATTACTTTCTGTTAATGATCCAACTACTGGGTTAACTGTAAAACCAGGAGCATCATTATCTTCAGTAATTACACTAACAGTTTTGCTACTTGCTCCTGTAAAAGAAGAGTCAGAGCTAGGATTTACAGAACCTGTTATTATTGTTGTTTGGTCTCCATCAAAAATTAACTCATCAACGCTATCAACTACAACAAGAATTGGAATATTCCAATTTGCAGGAGTAAATGTTACACTTGTTGTTGCCATAGATGCCTCTGTTAGATCTCCACTTGAAAAGTTAATTTCTACGTTTGACGCTGGTATTGCATTTAGAACTACTGAAAAATTAACTGAATTGAGGGGTTGTTCAGTTAAATTTCCACTTATAGGCCCTAGTATAAAATCCCCAATTTCATTGTCTTTTGTTACCACGGTAACTGTTTGACTAGCTAAACCAGTAAAATTTGAATCAGATGAAGGGTCTATTTCTGCAGTAATTGATGTTGTTTGATCACCATCTACCAAAAGTTCATCAACACTATTTAAAAAAATTGTTTGAGTTACATTCCAGGTTACACTTGTAAAAGTTAGAGTAGTAGTGCCTATAGTTTTTTCACTTGCATCACTGTTAGTAAGGTTTATTATAACATCATTTATAGGTTGTCTAGTTAAAATTATAGTAAATGAAGCAGTTGTTGTATCACTTTCAGTCAGTGTTCCAATTACAGGGTTTACAATATAACCAGCAGTATCATTATCAATAATAGTTACATCAAAGTTTAATGGACCAATATTATCAAAGCAATCATCACTTGAGGGGTCAGCAGCCAATATTAAAGTACCAGTTACGGTTCCATCAACTATTAAATCATCAACTGCACTAAGAGTTGCAGATTGGGATGTACTCCAATTTGAACTATCAAAATTAAAAGAAGAAGGGGTCAATGTGAATTGACCAGCTGGAGTTGTTGTTAAGTTTATTGTGACTGTACTACTTGGTTGATCAGTAAGAGCAAAACCAAAAATATCATTAGCTCCTCCTTCAGTAACTGATAGCGACCCCCCCCCATAAGTTATAACACCTGGTTGAACAAAATCTAAAGTTGCTGTAGCTGAAATAGAAAAACAAACAAATTCATCTTTTGATATTACAACTCTATATAGACTATCATCTAATGTATCTGAATCTGGAGCTGTTAATGTTAGTGTTGGAGAAGTTACACCTGAGTATAAAGCTCCATTGGCTAGGTTATCCCACACACTAGTTGCTGTATTATATCTTTGCCACAAAAAAACTGTATCTGATAAACTGCTTGAAGCTGTAAAAGAGGTGTCATCTCCTGGACATACCTTGACATCTTGTGGTTCTAGAGTAAATGTTGGAGAAACAGTATATTCAAGATAGTCTTTTACGCCATTTGTGTTTAAATCATTAGGGGTAGTATAACCCTCACCTTGGTTGTTTACTTTTCCAGGTTCTGCAGCTAACATCCCATCAACAGTAATAGGGTTTGTTCCAAGTCTTCCATTAGAATCCCCATCAGAAAACCCTGCTTCTACAGTATCATAACAGCCATCACCATCACTATCTCTATCATAATGATTATAAATGGAGTCAGAATCTGTATCTATTGGAAGATATTTCATTGAAAGCACTCCATTAAAAACTGAATTTCCACCAGTATTTTCAGTAATATGTTTAAAAGTAAATTGTGTTATAGCATCGGCTTGAAAAGAAAATTTATCAGCAGCAGATGCAGTGCCATCAAAAGTGAATAGAATTTCATTAGAAGTTATGGTTACTATACCAGAATCATAAACTCCATTTTGATTGGTGTCAATTTTAAGTTCATCTCCAGGATCTAAAAGTGTTATTGTAAGAGAGACAGGTAAAATGCTTACTGAATATTTTTCTCCGGCTTGAAGATTGTGAGTAAAGTTGATATCTTCATCTAAAACAATATTAACAGGTTGCGTAAAAGAAACAGTATAAGTTCCATTCTTAGTTCCTCCTCCTGAAGTAATTGTTGACACGAAAGCTCCGGAAGATTGTCCAGTTAGTGAAACCCCAGCTCCATTACTTGTAAAAACAGCTGAGGGGATAGAGGTGTCAGTTGTAGTATCAGAAAAAACAATCATTGGATTATCGAGGGTAGAAATATCAAGAAGGTCAATAGCTCTAGATTCTACAGTATTATAAATACCATCTTGATCAATGTCTACATCGATATTGTTAATTATTCCGTCTCCATCAGTATCTTCGGGACAATTACTTACTTTTTTAGGATTAGATTCTAATCGAAAATTTTTGGTACCGCAGTTAATTATTCCAATAGCTTTATAGAATCCGACATTTGTAGGGGTAACAGTTGCCGTTGACCATCCAGGTACAGTAGTGTAGGTTACAGCACCAGTACCATTCCAATATTCCCATTCTATGGAATCAAACTCTGAATCATTAGAAATGCTTAAACTTACATTTGGGATACAATCTCCTAATGATGAATTTGAAGCGGTGTTAAAATTATTATCAGGAGGTGAGGGAAAGCCGGAATAATAAGCTCCAGCAGTGGCAGTAGAATTTGTGTTATAGTAAGCTGCATATAATTCGGCTTGACTTCCATCAGGATAAGTTGAAAAAATAGATACATTACCAAGAAAACCTGTTATTTTATATGTGGTATAGGTTGTGTTTCCGGTTACAGCCCTACCAAAACTTTTTTCAGCACCAGTTGCAGCATTTGCTATATTATTTATTGTTATTCCAGTAGTAGTTACGGCACCAGTCCATGTAGGGTTAGGATTATTTTGGTCAGTAAAGGTTATTGAAGCTGTAGCTGGAGCAACAACTATCACTCCTGTATTATTCCAGTTAGCACCAGCAGCATCTCTAATTTGAGGAATTGTTTCTACATTTTCTATACTTGTACATGAAAGAGGAGGCACAAAATACAAATCTGTATTAGCAGTATCTCCATTGGTAATAGCCTGATAAGCATAAGTGTTTTTTGAGGTCCTTACATAAATATTTCCGCCACCTGCACCAGCTGAGTATTGATTTCCTTCTATAGAATAGTATTGGCCAGCAGTAAGTGTTACTGTGGCCGAATCACTTCCATTTAAGAAAACTGCAGTATCATCTTCATGAGCAACAATAATAGCATTATCATAATCATCACCATCAGTTGGGTTACCTTCAACAAAAATAAATTCATTTCCTATTTTATCAAGACCTACAATTTGATCTATACCATGATCTCTTCCAGGTCCTGATTCAGTCATACTTCCATTAGCACCTCCTGAAATAACGGCAATATTTTTGTCAGATTCAATTAACATTCCAATGAGCGCATCTCTGTTAGTTATTGGATAAGGAAATCCTTGTGCTGCAGATGGTGTACCTTCTTGATTTCCGTTTTCAGGAACTCTCATTGCAATAACAAAGGTTTCATATTGTTTGAGTGAAATAACAATATCATCAATATTTCCAGCTCCATCATAAACTTCTGCAATATTTTCAATATCAGCAAATCCTGTTCCTGCATTATTATTTATGTCACTAAAAGTTACTGATGTTGTTCCTTCTTCTACTGCCATAACAGAAGCAAAAGTTAAGTAATGCTCATCGTCAGGTCTACCATTAGTAAAACCTCCAGTTCGAAAAGATTTACCTAAAGCGGCTTGACCTTTACTTACAAGACCACTAGCTTGATTATTAGCTTTATATCGAATATTTACAAAAACAGGAGCATCTGCTTCTATATAAAATCCTTTATCTGTAGTCACAGTCCCCGTGGCGGATCGTGGAATAAAAAGTTGTCCAAAAGCTGCATTATCTGCTACATAATAATCTGTATTAATACCTATTGCTTCACCAGGGGTTAATTTATCAATTGTACCCGTAATACTTGTAGCATTACTAATAGGAAGAGGCCATATAGTCCAATTAACAGGATCAGTGCTAGGTGTTGTAATATAGATCCACTGAGCAGACATATCATCAGCATTACCTTCAGCAGAGGTTAAAGGAGGTATATAATGATATTTACTTGCTTGAGAAAAAACAATTAAAGGAAAAACAAACAAGAATAAAAAATATACTTTTTTCACTTTATCCAAATTTATCAAAGTTACTTAAAATCAAATATTTAGCTAAATAGAGGATTATATAAAATGATAAAACCAATATATTAAATTTATTATATTTGATTTAATAAAATCTTATGTTAAAATGAAAAAATACATTTATTTATTTTTCATTTCAACTTTTATAATAGGTTGTTCTGAAAAAAAAGAAGTACTTGAAATCCCCTTAACTTCAAATTCTCAAGAAGCAGTTGAATTGTTTCAAAATGAAGTTTTTAGACCAAAAACTGCATACAGGACATACAGTCCTGCTATTAATAATGCAATTGTTAAATGTTTGGAATTAGATCCAGAGTTTTACTTAGCTCAGGCAATTTATGGTAATCTTTCGTTTCAATTAAAACCAGAGGAAAGAAGAGAGAAAATAAATCTTGCTTACAATAATATTGAAAACGTTTCTGAGATTGAGGGTGCTTTAATCAGTTCAATCTATGAAAATAGAATAAATGGTAATTTATTGAAGGCAGAAGAAATTTTAGAGAGTATAGTTAAAAAATATCCTAATTACTATTATTTAAGAATTTACTTGGGTGAGTTTCAAAATATTATTGCTTTAAATCCAAAAAAATCTGAAAAGTCATGGGAGGAAGCTTTAAGAATTGATCCAGATAATTCCTTAGCTAAATTACTTTTATCTCAGCTTCATTATGTCACCACAGTTGATTTTCAGTTATTACCAAGGGATCAAGTAGATACTGAAAAGGCTATTAAATTAATTAAAGAAGTTGAAAAAGCTGAGCCTAATAATTACATATGCCCTAGACTTTTAGGAAATTTGTATCGACTTACAGGTGATTTTGATCAATCAATAAATGAATATGAAAAAGCTATGAGATTAATTGGTGACGAAAGCTCTTTAGAATATGCTCGAGTTGTACTTGTTAATGCTCATAATTTTGTATTTAAAGAAGAATATGAAAAAGCTAGAGAACTTTATCAAAAGTCAATAAATACATTTAGAAATAATGGGTCAGAAAACGTTGGAACAGCATTATGGTCAACAAATACATATATGTATGAAAAAAAATATGATGAAGCAATTAAAGCTATAGAAAAAGTTGAAGAATGGGTTAATTCAAAGAAAGATATGAGTGAATTACAAAGGAATTATCAATTATATCAATGTGATTTTGAGAAATTCTTAACTTACGGTCATAGTCAAATGAAGGAAGATGCATACAAAAGTGTTCAAAATATGAATGATCATGCAGACGTATCAAAAAAAATTAGAAAACAATTTGCTTCCTCAGAATCTGAGATTGAAAGGATTGATTTAGAAGTTGAAATTAACAAAGGCTTCATGAATGTTTGGTATTTAATTTTATTTGGGGAATTTGAAGAGGCTTCAGAAAAACTTAAATCATATTCTCAATTATCAAGCTCTTACTTAGTCTACGATTCAAAGGCAATGATAAATTTTTATAAACTTTCTGGATATTTAAATTTAATGTCTGGAAATGTAGATGCTTCAATTTCATTTTATGATCAAATACCAAGAGAACTATTAGATGCTGATAACTATCACCTTTATTTTTATGCTCTGGCAGTTAAGGCAAAAGGAAATAAGGAAAAAAGTAATGAACTTTTTGAGTATTTAGCAAATTATAATTTTGCTGGATGGGCTAATTCAATAATTAGGTCATTAGCTCAGAGTCAATTAAAGGCTTAGAACACTATAGACTAAAATATTTAGGATGTTGAAAAAAACTCTAACATTAATGGGATTAATGTCTTTTTCATTAATGTTTGGACAATTTTCTAAATCTAATATAGAACTTAGTTCTGATTTTGTAGAAAGTATTTTAATAGACAAAAAAGGAGGAGAATGGATTGGAACAGATGAAGGTTTAAATTTAATTACTCATTCTGATAACAACTCCTTCTATTCAAATATTTCAAATAAAAAAGGACTTTTAAATTCAGAGATTTATCATCTAGAAGAGATTGGTAATGGATTTATTGCTGCCTTTTCAAATGATGGAATTAGTATTTTTAATCCAAAAACTTTTAATTTCAAAAGGGTAGTATTGAATTCAAGTCCTATTTCAATTTACAAGGATAGTTTAAAAAATAATTATTGGGTTACCACCTCCTCTTCGGGGATTTATCAAATTAACAATAATTTTGAAATAGAATTTAATTTAACATATGACCCTTTAAATCCATTATCATTATCGCACTCTAAATTTAATGTTGATAATAAAAACACTTTAATTGATTTACAAGAGGACGAGTCATTTTATATTGCTACTATAAATGGATTTAATGTTTATGATAGGGATCAAAAAACAATTAAAAGATATTTTAAGAAAAGATCATCGACTTTATTATCAAATAATATAAATCAGATTCATAGAATTTCTGATTCAGAATTATTAATTAATACCGATAGAGGTATAAATATTTTCAATACAAATTCTAAAAAATTTTCTAATAAAATAGTTGCTGAAGGAAAAAATATTGAACAACTTTTTGAAATAAATAAAAATAATTTCGCCTTAATATCTGATGGTAAGCTTTTTAGTTTTAATCTTAACGATTCGGAATTAGATATTGAATTAAAACTTGAATTAGATGTTTCTGAAAGTAATATTAAATTTATAAAAGAAAATTCTAATTTATATGGATTTGCAAAAGGAAGTCAAGAATTAGTTAAAGTTAATTTAGAGAATTTTCAAAAAGAAGTTTTAAATTTTCCTGCAATCATTCAAACAGTAAATTTAACTGATAATAATAAAATTTTAGTTGGAACAAGCGAAGGTCTTTTCAAAGAAAGTAAAAAACAAAATCTTGTAAAAAATATTAATTCAAAAGTTGGATTTTATTTTTATGAAATATCAAAAAACAGAAAAGTTTTGGTATACCGTGATCACATTATTGTTGAAGATTTATCTAAAGCAAAAAAAGAAAAAATAAATTTTCCTAATAATTTAAGAGTTGATTCTGAAACAATTTTTCAATTAAATAATAGTCTTTTATTATTCGGTAATAAAAATTTAAATGCATTAGATCTTAAATCCTCTAAGTTTTATAGAAATTTATTTGAAGGAGAAGATTTGCTATTGGGTAACTTCGATAATTTTAAATTGATTAATACAAATCTTTATGTTTCAACTCAAAATGGAATTGTTAAGTATATAATTCCTAAAGTAATTGATCGTAATTTTAAAAAGAGTTTATTAGAAAGTCAAGTTAAGTATGAATTTAATTCTCTTTTAAATCCTGATGTTCCTAAGAAATTTTCTGACATCTATGAGATTGATAATTTAATTTGGGTAGCTGATATGGATGAAGGATTAAAGTTATATGATAAAACTTTAAACAACTTTATTAAAGATTTTATTTATGAAGATGGAAATAACAAGACTTTGGCTACTAAATCAGTTACAAAATTATTTTATAATAAAGAATTTAACTCATTATTAATTGCATCCAGGGGAGATGGTCTTTTTACATTAAATATTAAGGATACTATATTTAAAAATACAACAGTTAAAGATGGACTATTATCAAACAATATATCTGATTTTATAAAAACAGATAATCATGTTTGGATTCAAACTGGAGATGGAATTAATTTTATTGATAATAATAACCAAATAAGAAATATAAATAATATTGATGGATTAAATATTAAAACATTTCATAAAAACTCCTTACATGCTTATAATAATAACATAATTATTTCAGGAGTAGACAATATTCAAAAATTTAATATTGATGAAATTGATCAATTTCAAAAAGAAGAATTTAATTTAAACATATTAAAAATTGTAGGGTATAATAAAGAAAATCAACCTAGAATTTTAAGTTTAAATGAAGATAATTTAATAGAAATTGATAATTCTATAAGTTCAGTTGAAATAAATCTTTATACCAATTCAAAGATTAAAGCAAATCAGATTAAATATTTTATTTCATCGGATATATATGAAGATATCATATCAAATGGATATAATAATAAAATTCAATTAAATTCAATTCCTTTATATAATTCTGAGTTTAAACTTAGTGCAGTAAATGGTAGTGGTAGTAAAAGTCAAAACATTATTTCTCTTAAAATAAAAAATAATCCTCCAATTTGGTTAAGAATAGAATCATTGGTTGGTTATTTTATTTTATTAATTAGTATAATATATATAATAGTTAAGTTTAAGGATAACCAAACCAAAAAGAGACTTGAAAGTGAGAGAAAAAGTAAAGAATTAGAGGAGGCAAAAAATTTGCAAAACAGTATGCTTCCGAAATTATTACCTAGTGTAGAAGGGTTTGAAATTAGCACATATCTTAAATCAGCTACTGAGGTAGGAGGAGACTATTATGATTTCTTTCATAAGAAGGGGGAGTATTTTTATGCTATATGTGGAGATGCAACGGGCCATGGTGTTATTTCAGGAATAATGGTGTCTGTTACAAAAGCTGGGTTAAATGGTTTGCCGATGGGTCCTCCTTCCAAAATATTGGGACAACTTAATCGAATTGTTAAAAGAGTAAATTTTGGCAGATTAAGAATGAGTTTAAGTGTTGCTAAATTTGATAAAAATTCAGTTGAATTATGCTCTGCAGCAATGCCTCCAACTTATTACTTTTCAAATAAGATTAATAAAACAGAAGAAATATTAGTTCCTAATTTACCCCTTGGAGGTATTGAATCAGAAGAGTTTAATGGAGTAAAAAAAGATTTTAAAATAGGAGATGTGATGGTAATGATATCTGATGGACTTCCAGAGTTACCAAATCCTTCTAATGATTTATTGAATTATGAAAAAGTCCATAATTGCATTGAAAAGAATTCTGATAAAAGTGCCGAGGAGATTAAAGATGCCTTAGTAGACTTATCAAATAAATGGGCTAAAGGAGTAATGAATCCAGACGACATTACTATTGTTGTTATAAAAAAAGCAGCTTAAACCTTAATTTTCTAGTTCATCTAACCATAACCATTGCCATTGTAAAGTATTTTGAGGATTGGTTTTAATATTTAAATCAACAGTATAAAAGCCAGGGTAATCAAATTTGATTTGTCCTACCGTAAAAGATTTAAATCTGTCAATAATAAAGTCTTGGATTGGCTCCCCTACAGTCTTACCCGTATATTTTAATGAGTGCTTAAACTTTTTATTATTCACTTTTATAGATAAAGAGCCATCTGTTATTTTTTTTTGAAAATTATATGATATGTCTATATTGTACTTAGACGGTTTGTCAACAAAAATTTTCCAAGAAATTTTCATTGAATCTTTAATCTCAATATTTGGAGGTATTGATCCAAATCTTTTTCTCTTATTTATTAAACTTTTACCTTGGACTGATATTGAATTTGTAAATTTAAGTGAGTATCCACCATATTTAGATTCTGCAACAAGGTCTTGATCTATTTTTGGTTTTTTATTAAATTCTAGCTCTATGACATTAACATATGGATCAGGTAAATTCTTAGGTAATTTAAACGATATAACTGCCTTATTAAATTTAAAGTTTAGATTAGTTTTGGATTTTTTATCAAGTAGATATACATTAGAAGGACTTTCAAGAATTCCAGTGAATTTTAATGTTTCAACTGGCTGATTATCAAAAATATTAAGAAAAACATAATGTTTTCCATTATTACTTTTTTTGTAAGTAGTGAGTCCCCAATCATGTATATCATTTCTTAAATCAAAAGCACCTGAACCATAAATTGATTTTCCATAAAAGGATAACCAATTACCAATTTCACCAAACCTTTTTTTAATTTCATATGGTACAGATCCGTTTGAAGTGGGGCCAATATTCAACATAAGGTTACCATTTAGACTTACATTTCCTATTAATGATCTTAAAATTGATGTTGTTGATTTCCATTCATTTTCATTTACATTATAACCCCATGAATGGGCAACTGTAGCTGGAGTTTGCCAGGGATATTCATACTTAAATTCACCTAATTGATTATCGCCAAGAGTTCTAAAATCTACATCTTTATCTTCTTCTATTGATAAACCCAAACGAGAATTTATCAAACAGTTAGGTTGCATCTGACGAATTAAATTTTTTAATTGAAATAATTGTTCTTTTGTAACTATTGTTTCATTATGGTTAAGCCACATATCAAACCAAATTAAACTTATTTCACCATAATTTGACAAAAGTTCTTTCATTTGAGGTATTACTTTTTCCTGCCAATATATATCAAATTTCTTTTTATCTAACCAATGAATTTCTTTTGAATTATCCCACGAATAAGGATGATCCCAGTCAGTCCAATGAGAATAATAAAAACCTAATTTTATACCATGCTTTTTACATGCTTCTGATAAGTCTTTTATTATATCCCTTTTTGGATTGCTATAATTATAAACATTATATTCACTTGATTTACTATTCCAAAGAGCGAATCCATCATGATGTTTAGCCGTTATAGTTATATATTTCATTCCTGCTTTTTTAGCAAGTAAAACCCATTCTTCAGGATCTATTTCGTTCCAGTCAAATCTTTTTGAAAGTTTAACGTATTCTTTTTTCTCTATTTGATTTCTGTATTGAATCCATTCTGCATAATCATTGTCATATCTAACTTTTTCACCTTTCCAAACGCCCTCAGCAGAACTATATAATCCCCAATGAATAAACATTCCAAAACGATCATTTACAAACCATTTTGCTCTTTCATTTGTTTGATTTTGAGAATACATTTTTGTAGAAAAAATGATCAGAAATAAGAATATAATTTTTTTCATAAGAATTTTTATTTATAGAATAATTTCAGATCTTCTTATCAAACACTTTTAAGGAACAATTAAAAGTTGTTTTAAGTTTCTGTACCCCTAAACTACAAAAACTAATTAATTAAAAAAGTAAATTTTGTTAGATTAAAAATTAGTAAAGTTTTAGTTGAGTTTGATAAAAATCATTTAATCTTTTGAATCAATTCAGCTGTTATTTTTGCTGATAGTAAGCATATTGGAATTCCACCACCAGGATGAACACTTCCTCCACAAAAGAATAAATTATTAATCTTGTTAGAAAAATTCGAATGTCTTAAGAAAGCTGAAATTCTACTATTACTAGATGGCCCATAAAGAGCTCCTAAATGTGATTTAGTTTTATTTTGAATTATTTTTGGTGTTAAAATTTCTTCTGTCACTATTTTCTTTGAGATATCCTCTCCCAAAATACGAGAGATCTTTTTTTTAATTTTTTTACGTACCTTATTAACTATTAAGTCCCAATCTTGACCACTATCATATGGACAATTTATCATCACAAACCAGTTTTCACAATTTTTTGGAGCATCATTTTTAACATCTTTTGAGGTAATATTTATATATATTGTCGGATCATCAGAAATATTTTGATTTTTAAAAATTTGCTCAAATTCTTCATTATAATCTCTTGAAAAAAATATATTATGAAGATCAAGGTTTGGAAATTTTTTTGATATTCCCCAATAAAAAATCAAAGCTGAACTCGAAGGTTTATTATTAGCAATTCTTTTTGGCATTTTAACTTTTGAGAGTAGAAGGTTATAAGTTGGATTAATATCCATATTGCTTATAACTACATCTGATAAGTAATTTTTTCCAAGTGATTTTATTCCTTTGGCAGAATTTTTTTCAATTAAAATATTATCCACATAACTATTAAATATAAATTTTACACCTTGTCTTTTTGCCAAGCTAACAAGGGATTCAGTTATACTTACCATTCCTTTTATAGGAACAAATGTTCCAAAATGTTGCTCCAAATGTTGAATTAAAGTCATCATTCCTGAAGTTTGAAAAGGATTTGATCCAATATATGTGGCAAAGCGATTAAATAGTTGAACTAGATGTGGTTCTTTTAGTTGTTGCTCATTTATTTCGTTTAGACTTTTAAAAAAATCATATTTATTAAATGATAATATTGCATTAATTGCATCTCTTGATAAATAGGTTTTTACTTTGTGTAAAGACTTATTTAAAAATAATGGGGCAGTTCTATCAAATTTTGTTTTTGCCCTTTCAAAATAATTTATCAATACATGTTTAGGAACTCCTAACTTATTTTCAACTTCAGTTGTAAATTTACTTTTATCTCCGTATGCAATAAGGTTTTTTCCATCCTCCCAAAAATATTTACAACCAATTTGTTTTCTTTTATAATTAAAATAATCTCTAGGATTTTCATTACAAATCTTAAATAGTTCATCTACATACTCTGGCATTGTGAATAGAGAAGGTCCTGCATCAAATCTAAATCCATTCTTTTTAATTGAGTGAATTTTTCCACCTGGAAATGAATTTGATTCAAAAACTTTTACTTTATAACCTAATCTTGAAAGTCTAATACTTAGAGCAATTCCTCCAATTCCAGATCCAATAATTATAGCTTTTTTCATTAATATAATTTATTGGTTGAGTCGGAAAGGAGTAAAAATCTTGAGAACAAATCTTCTTTATACCAATTATTCTTTCTTGTTTTTTTTATAATTGCGGCATGGTCAATTTCTTTGTATGCAAAGTCATTTATGAAATTATTATTTTTCCAGACACTAATGGTTGCTTGTTGTATAAAAGGTAATTCACCAATTCCTTTATAAAAAATTACTCCTTTTGCTTTTTCAATTGCTTTACTTATTCTAGGTACAGATTTCCAAAACTGTATTAACTTACTCCAATTTAATGTTGCTCTTGTTATTACAGCTACAGGAAAACTACTGGTTTTAAAATTTAATTCCTGAGATTTAAATGGTTGTTTTGAATCCCAAAACCCATGACTTTTAATTGCTACCATTTTTAAATGTCTATAACTAATTGATTTTTTAATATATAGATTGAACATTTTGTTTTTTTGAAAAAATAAATCTGATGATTTTTTATTTTTCCAAACACATAATATTGCATAAGTACTAAAGTCAGGTTTTAAACTAAAGCCTGGCGAACCTCCTGTTCCCATTACTTTAATAAACTCAAGGTCACTGTTTTTGTTAAAATTTTTCTTAGCAAAAGCCATTTGTTTTAGTGGCCAATACCAATTTTCACCAAAATTAAATATGGTTAATGTAGTAAATGAATCAATTTCCAAATTTTTCATTTAATTCTTATTATTGAGATTAAATTTTAAAAATAAATCTCAAATCTTTGAAAATAAAACCCCTCAGATTAAAAAAGAGGGGGTAATATGAATTGCGGAGGAAGAGGGATTCGAACCCCCGGAGGTGTGACCCTCAACAGTTTTCAAGACTGCCGCATTCGACCACTCTGCCATTCCTCCAATTCGAAGCAAATATAATATCCTTTTATTTATTACGAAACTTTATCACTTAGAGTTTTGATATCATATTTTTCTATTACTTTACAATTTATCTTATTTAATGAATGATTGAAATTTTAGAGATAGTTATTTTGGTATTTGTAGGGCTAGCTGCGGGAGTAATTAATACTCTTGCAGGTGGAGGATCAGCATTTACACTACCTGTTTTAATTTTTTTAGGATTACCTCCAAGTGTAGCTAATGGAACAAATAGAATAGTTATAGTTATTCAATCCCTAATAGGAGCTTTAGGTTACAAAAGCAAAGGGATTTCAACTTTTCCATTTAATATTTATTTAGGAATTAGCGCAAGTTTTGGTGCATTTATAGGAGCTTTAATAGCAATAGAAATAGATGAGAAATTATTTAATAAAATTTTAGCAATAGTTATAATTACTATTGGAGTTTTAATAATTGCCAATAACAAAAAACTAGATTCCAAATTAATAGAAAAAATCAATGGTAAATATTTATTTTTTTCATTAATCATATTTTTCTTTTTAGGAATATATGGTGGTTTTCTAAATGCTGGGATTGGAATTGTAATTATGTTTATTTTGAATAGGTATAATGGTTTGGACTTAGTCAAAACTAATGCAACTAAAGTAGTTTTGATAACCATATATTCTTCAATTGCTTTAATTGTTTTTGCTTATAACAATTCAATTAATTGGGAAAAAGGATTATGGATGGCTTTAGGAACAATATATGGTGCCTGGTGGTCTAGCAGATGGTCTGTTAAGAAGGGAGATAAAGTAATAAAAATTGTTATGTTAATTATGATAATAATTATAGCAATTAAATTATGGTTTTTTGATTAATAATTAGTGTAACCCTCTATTGTTAAACCATAGCCAGTTAACCCCACTCTTCTTTTTTGTTTAGAATTGCTTATTACATTTAGTTTTTTGATTTCAAGGTCATGGAGTATTTGAGCTCCAATCCCAAAATCTTTAATATCCATAGAAATTGGTGGGGATTTATCAATTTTTCCTTTCGATTGCATTTTTTCAAGTTCTAAAATCCTTGATAGTAAATCTTCAGAGTCTTCTTGTTTATTGATAAATAAAATTGAACCTTTCTTTTGTTTATTTATTAAAGTGAAAATATCATCAAGACCTTTATTAATTGAACCAGTAAGCATTCCAAGGATATCATTAGTTATTTTTGAGGAATGAATTCTTGTTAAAATTGTTTCGCCAGAATTCCAAAAGCCCTTTGTTAAAGCCAAATGAATAATACCATTAGTTGTTTGTTCGTAAGCCCTTAATCTATATTCACCGTATTTAGTTAAAATTTTTGTATCAATTTTTTTTATTATTAAACTATCATGTTTCATTCTATAGGAGACCAGATCATCAATAGAAACAATTTTTAAATTGAATTTTTTTGCAACTTTAAATAATTCTGGAAGCCTAGCCATTGTACCATTTGAATTCATTATTTCACAAATTATACCAGCTGGTTTTAATCCACTAAGTCTAGCAAAATCAATTGCCGCTTCAGTATGCCCTGTTCTTCTTAAAACTCCTCCTTTCATTGCTATAAGTGGAAAAACATGACCTGGTTTAGAAAAATCTTCAGGTTTTGTTTTAGGATTAATTATTGCTTTAATTGTTTTTGATCTATCTGATGTAGAAATACCTGTACTTACACCTTTTCCTTTAAGGTCTACTGATACTGTAAATGCAGTTTCATGTGGATCAGTATTACTAGAGACCATTTTATTTAAATTTAATTCTTTAGACCTTTTTTCAGTAATAGGACAACATATTAACCCTCTTCCATGAGTAGCCATAAAATTAATAAGCTCAGGAGAAACTTTTTCAGCTGCCGCCATAAAATCTCCTTCATTTTCTCTATTGGCATCGTCAACAACAATTATTATTTCACCATTTTTAAATGCTTTGATAGCGTCTGATATTGAATCTAAATCAAATTTTTTATCTTTCATTTTTTTGAAATCTTTTAAGAGGATTTATGAAATTTTTAAATATATGCAGAGTGAAATCAAAATTTATAAACCCTTTATCAGAAGATGCTCTTCTAGTTAGAATAATTGAAATAGGAGCTATAATTAATGTTGATATCCAAGATCCTATAAAAGGATCAATAGAGCTATCTTCTGCTGCATTTTTGGAAAATAAACCTATATAGTGAAAAGTTAAAAAAATAATAACTGACAAAACTAAAGGAAAACCAACTCCCCCTTTTCTTATAATCGCTCCTAATGAAGCTCCTATTAGAAAAAGAAATAATGAGGAAAAAATAAGTGAATATTTGTTGTTTAATTCAATTATATGAAGATTTATTCTTTTTTGAGTGAAGAAATAGAGTAATTTTTTATTATTTAAAGTTCTTTTTTGAGAATTAATTTCCTCAATAGAAGTGTTTATTATTTGAGGAACTTTCCAATTTCTGTCATTTTCAATAAAATCAAGAATATTATTTGGAACTTTTTCTTTCCTAGATATTTTTTTCGAAGATTTTAATAATTCAGCTATAATACTTCTTTGTTGAAAATTTTGACTAAAAATTTCTTTTTCAGTATTAAAATCTCTTTGCAGGGTATCTATACTTTTATTTAGTTGATCAACTTTTTGCATTCTAAAAGTTGTTTTATATTTTTCTTCATCTAAATCTACGTTATTAAATTTTGACAAATCTATATTCATTGTATATTCTTCAAAATGTACTTTAGTATGAGGGAAATTTGGATTATTCAAATCTTCTTTTGAGGTAATCTCTTCGTATCTGTTTCCATCATATAGAACTAGTTGAAGATTTGAATCAGAAGTTTCACTTTTAAGTTCCCCACTTGTTGATTTAATTACAATATTATTTTCATCATTTGGAGTATATTCATGGATTATTACATCAGTTAAAAATCTGTTTTCAGGACCAAACTTTTTTTTAACTTTTATATTTATTTCACCAACTTCGTTAAATATACCCTCTCTAATTGCTAAAGCTGGTTTCAATTTAGCTAAATTTTTTCTAAGATTATATGATTTTAATTCTCCATATGGAATTACGTGGTTAGAGAAGTAAAATGTACCTATTCCAATGATAATGTGTAAAAAAAACAAACCAACCATTGCTCTTTTTAATGAAATTCCGGTTGATTTCATGGCGACAAATTCATAATTTTCGGCAAAAGTTCCAAAAGTCATTAATGAAGCAAAAAGAACAGATAGAGGAAGCACTAGTGGAATAAGTTTAGGAGAATAATAAACCAAAAATTTAAATATAACAATTAGATCAAGATCTTTTCCTGCTAATTCATCAATAAAAAGCCAAAAAGTTTGAACAATAAATATTAACATGCAAATAGAGAAAATAGATAATAATCTGATCAGATAACTTTTTAATATATATAAATCTAGAATTTTCAAAATAAACTTAGTTGTTAATGTAATAATTTGGATAATCATCAAAATTTATAGAAAAAAAGGATTTTTCTAATATTATGTTTGTTTTTTGATTATTAATTGTTAATGTAGTAATTGTTTCATTTTTTCCTATCTCAATTAATCTAAAAATATTTTTTGTATTTATATCAATACCAAGAAGCAAATAGTTTAAATCAGAATTTTTATCATCTGGCACTAATTTTATAAATTGAATAAACTTATCTAGATGTTTTTGTTTGATATCCATAAAATAGTTGTAACCTGATTTGTAAAATGTTAGGAGTTTACTGGGATTTATTCCAATATCATTTTCACTATCAGCTTTGCTAATTGTGATTTCTTCGTTTTCGGGAATAATCGTATAAATATTTTTTCCATCAAATATTTGGACTAAGCCAAGATAATTTAATTTGTAATTATCACCTGAAACTGTAACATTTCCATTGGTCTCTTGTTTGATTTGTTCTTCTTTATTGTTTAGCGAATATGTAAAATCAAAATATATGTTTTTAAAAGAAGAAATATTTGTTGAGACATCATCTAATAATTTTTTTGCATCTTCTGAAGATTGAGAATAAACTTTATTCATTATTATTAGAAGAAAAACAATAGCAATTTTTTTCATTATTATTCTTTATTAAGAAACAAATTTAGTGCAGAAAGATCAGTAATTAAAACCTGTCTTGCTTTGCTCCCTTCAAAAGGACCTACTATACCAGCGGATTCCATTTGATCAATTATTCTTCCTGCCCTATTGTAACCAAGCTTTAATTTTCTTTGTAAAAGAGATGCAGAACCTTGTTGAGCTATTACAATTACTTCTGCAGCTTCTTTAAATAAAGGATCTCTTTCAGAAGAATCAATATCTAAAACAGAACCTTTTTCTTCACCAACATATTCAGGAAGTAAATGAGCATCGATATAACCCATTTGAGAACCAATGAATTCAGCTAAACTCTCAATTTCAGGTGTATCAACAAATGCACATTGAATTCTAATTAAATCATTCCCTTGACTAAATAACATATCTCCTCTACCAATTAATTGATCTGCACCTCCAGTATCTAAAATTGTCCTTGAATCAATTTTAGATGTAACCCTGAATGCTATTCTAGCAGGAAAGTTTGCTTTTATAACACCAGTAATAACATTTACAGAGGGTCTTTGAGTAGCAATTATAAGATGAATACCTACAGCCCTTGCTAATTGTGCTAACCTAGCTATTGGAGTTTCAACTTCTTTTCCTGCTGTCATAATTAAATCAGCAAATTCATCAACTACTAAAACTATATATGGTAAATATCTATGTCCGTCATTTGGATTTAATTTCCTTTCCTTAAATTTTTTATTATATTCTTTTAAATTTCTACATAGCCCATTTTTTAATAACTCATAGCGATTATCCATTTCAAGACAAAGAGAATTTAAAGTATAAATTACTTTTGTATTATCAGTAATAATTGCATCGTCGCTATTTGGTATTTTAGCTAAATAATGTCTTTCAATTTTATTATAAATATTTAACTCAACTTTTTTTGGATCTACTAAAACAAACTTTACCTCAGCAGGATGCTTCTTATAGAGTAAGGATGTTAGTACAGCATTTAATCCAACAGATTTTCCTTGGCCCGTTGCTCCTGCCATCAGGAGGTGTGGCATTCTAGAAAGGTCTACAATAAAAGTTTCATTATTTATTGTTTTTCCTAGTGCAATTGGAAGATCCATTTCCGCCTTTTGAAATTTAGTAGAACTTATAACTGATCTAATAGAAACTATACTCGGTTTTTGATTGGGAACTTCAATTCCTATAGTACCCTTTCCAGGAATAGGAGCTATAATTCTTATGCCAAGCGCTGAAAGAGATAAGGCAATATCATCTTCTAGATTTTTAATTTTTGAAATTCTAATTCCAGCATCTGGAACTATTTCATAAAGAGTTACTGTAGGACCAATAGTTGCCTTTATATGCGCAATACCAATTTTATAATTATTTAACGTTTCAACAATTTTATTTTTATTTATTTCTAATTCTTCCTCATTTATTGTTATTGAGCCATCTCCATAATCTTTTAACAAATTAATTTTTGGCATTTTGAATTTACTTAATTCAAGTGTTGGATCAAAGAAACCTTTTTCTTCAACAAGTTTTTTAGAAATATCTTTTTCGATTGATTCTTCTTCAGGTTTTTCAATTTCCATATTAATTGATGATTTATCTTTATCAATTATATTAGAGGTTTCTAAATCTTTATCATTTTCTGATTCTGTAGAATTATAAGAACTTTCAGCAGATTGTGTTTTAATAATTTCTGAATCTATAATTTCATTATCAATTTTTAATTCATTTGAACTTTTAGTTTTGTTAGGTTTTTTTGAAAAGATATTTTTTAGCTTGTTGGGATTCCAATTAAATTCAATTATGATAAAACAAAGAAAAAAGAATGACAATAAAATAATTAAGCCAATATTACCAATAAAATCAACAATTATAGAATTGATTTCATAACCAACAATTCCTCCAAGTAGAGGGTTTGTATTATAAAAAAATCCTAAGGTAATGGAGACCCATATAGTCTGAAAAATTCCCCAACTCCAGTTTTTTAATATTTTTTTTGATGTTTTACTAAAAAAAAGAATAAAACCTGTTTTTAAGATTAGATAGACAAGAATAAAGGACCCAAGTCCAAAAAATTTATAAATAAAAAGGTGGCTAATATATGCTCCTAATTTGTTTAAAATATTTGAAGAGGAAGTATCTCTGTCTGTTATCTTATAAAGTGTGCTATAGTCCTCTTGCCAATTATAAAAGAAAGATATAAATGAAATAAATAAAATTATACTAATTGTAATTAAGAAGCTGCCAATTAAAACTTTTTGTTTTCTATTTCTTTTGCTAGAATTATCATTATTATTAAGATCCTCGATAGGATTAAGATCGTTCATTCTAAATAATTAGTATTAGTAAAAGTACAAATTCAATTACAAAAAATGGTCATAATTATAGATTCAAAAGATTTAATTTTCATTTTTAAATTATTATTATTTTGAATTAATTATATATTTTATTTTAATATTAAAATAGGCAAATAAAAGAGTCATAAATGGACTAACCCAATTAAAAATGGCATAGATAAAATAATCTAAAACATTTACGCCTAAAACTCCTGATTGATATGCTCCACAAGTATTCCATGGTATTAAAACAGACGTAACAGTTCCAGAATCTTCAAGTGTCCTACTAAGATTTTCTGATTTTAAATTTCGATTTTTATATGCTTTTTTAAACATTTTTCCTGGTATTACAATTGACAAATATTGATCTGAGGCAGTTAAGTTAATAGTTAAACATGAAGCAACTGTACTAGCAAATAATTGAAAGGTTGATTTTGCCCAATTAAGAAGAGATTGACTTATTTTGTCTAGTGCTCCAATGGCATCCATAATTCCTCCAAAAACTAAAGCGCAAATAATTAACCAAATTGTATTTAACATACCTGACATTCCTCCAGAAATAAAAAGTTCATTTAATAAATCATTACTTGTATTAACTTGAGTAGATATAGTCATAGAGTTAATTATAGTTTTATATGAATTTTCAAATGTTAATTTATTAGAATTTGAAATTTCTAGTATTAAATTTTCCTGAAAAATTATAGCAAAAACACCTCCTAATAATGTACCAGTTAATAATGCAATTAATGGTGGAGATTTTTTTATAATTAAAACTATAACAGTAGTTGGAACAATGAATAATAAAAGGTTTATATTAAACTTTTCTTTAATTGCAAACATTAAAGGTTCAGTATCAGAATTTCCTGCTGACTTTTGAATAAAGCCAAGGATAAAAAAAACAATTAGGGTTATTATAATACTGGGAACTGTTGTTAAGGTCATATACCTAATATGAGAAAATAAGTCACCTCCTGCCATTGCAGGTGCAAGATTTGTAGTATCGCTTAATGGAGAAAGTTTATCACCAAAATATGCTCCTGAAATTACCGAACCTGCAATCATTCCAGCAGGCAATCCTAGAGCTTTTCCTATACCAATTAGTGCTATTCCAACAGTAGCAGAAGTTGTCCAACTACTTCCTGTTGCTAGAGAAATAATCGCACATAAAATGATACATGCAGGTAAAAATAAAGTTGGGTTTAAAATTTTTAAACCATAATAAATCATTGCAGGAATAATACCACTAATTAACCAAGTCCCTGCTAGTGCTCCAACAAAAAGTAAAATTAAAATAGCTCCTGTTACTGATTGAATATTTTCAGCAATTTTATTAATCATTATTTTATAACTGACTTTATTTTTAAAACCAAAAATTGCAGCAATAAATCCTCCTATTAAAAGTATAAATTGATTTGATCCATTAAGGGAATTATCTCCAAAAACCATTATGTTGTATGAAAGCAATATAACTAAAATGATAATTGGGGTTATGGCTGAGGTTAGGCTAATTGATTTATTTTTCAATTTAAAAAGAAAATAATTTTTTAATTTTTACAAGTTAAAGTAATTTTCAATTATTAGATATATGACAATTATTTTTTATATTAAAAATTATAAACTAAATACAATGTTAATTTTAGAACTAAACATTTGTATTTTTGATTAAAATAAAAGATATGAGTCAATTTGATGTAGTTATTATAGGATCAGGACCTGGAGGATATGTTTGCGCTATAAGGTGTTCTCAGTTAGGTTTGAAAACAGCACTTGTTGAAAAATATAAAACTTTAGGAGGCACTTGTCTTAATGTAGGCTGTATACCCTCTAAATCTCTTTTAGATTCATCGCATCATTATGAGGAGGCTATTCACAATTTTAATCATCACGGAATAGAAATTGGAAATCAGATAAAGATTAACTTTAAACAAATGATAAAAAGGAAATCCGATGTTGTTGAACAAACAACAAAAGGGATTGATTTTTTAATGAAAAAAAATAAAATTACTGTATATGAGGGTTTAGGAAGTTTTATTGATAAGAATACAGTAAAAGTTGAAGGAAAAGAAAAAAAGGAAATAAAAACAAAAAATATAATAATAGCTACTGGTTCAAAACCAGGAAGTCTTCCTTTTATTCAGATTGATAAAGAAAGAATAATTACTTCCACTGAAGCTCTTTCTCTGAATGAAATTCCAAAAAATTTATTAGTAATCGGAGGAGGGGTAATTGGTCTTGAACTAGGTCAAGTATACAAAAGATTAGGTTCTGAAGTTACAGTTATTGAATATGCAGACAGAATTACTCCAATTATGGATTCATCATTATCTCGAGAATTAATGAAAGTAATGAAAAAACAAGGAGTTAAATTTTATTTATCTCACCAAGTTAGCTCAGTCAAGAGAAAAGGCAAAATGGTTGAAGTAAAAGCTAAAGATAAAAAAGATAGTGAAGTTGTTTTTGAAGGAGATTATTGTCTTGTTTCAGTTGGAAGAAAACCATTTACTGAAAATTTAAACCTTGAAAAAGTTGGAATTAATTTGAATAATTCAGGTCAGGTTGAAGTAAATGAAAAAATGCAAACTAGTGTCTCCAATATTTATGCTATTGGTGATGTTGTTAGAGGATCTATGTTGGCTCATAAAGCTGAAGAAGAAGGGGTAATGGTAGCTGAAATTTTATCTGGCCAAAAACCTCATATAAATTATAATTTAATACCTAATGTTATATATACATGGCCTGAAGTTGCTTCTGTTGGAAAAACAGAAGAAGAATTAAAAGAAAATCAAATCTCTTATAAAGTAGGTCAGTTTCCTATGAGAGCATTAGGTAGATCTAGAGCAAGTATGGATACTGATGGTTTTGTTAAAATTTTAGCAGACTCTAAAACTGACGAAATTTTAGGTGTTCACATAATAGGAGCAAGGGCAGCAGATTTGATTGCAGAAGGTGTTATAGCTATGGAATATAGAGCCTCTGCAGAAGATATAGCAAGAATTAGTCATTCTCATCCTACTTATGCTGAAGCAATTAAAGAAGCAGCATTAGCAGCTACAGAAAACAGACCATTACATATTTAATTTTTATGATAAAATGAACAGGAGAGACTTTATTATCAAATCAGGATTATCTTCTTCCATTTTTTCAATAGTTCCTAGTAGTGTTCTGGGATTTAATGGAGTTTCTCCAAATAATAAAATTCAAATAGGATTTATTGGAGCTGGCAGACAAGGAAGAGGGCTTATGAAAAATTTTACTGAATATAATGAATGTCAAATAATTGCTATCTCTGATGTTGACTCCCAAAAAGTTGATTTTTTTTCTGAAGAGTTTGAAAATAAAATTTTAAAGGATAATGAAAAGAAGGTATATATAAAAAAGTTTGAGTTTTATCGAGAGATGCTTCAAAACACAAGTGTTGATGCAGTTGTAATAGCTACGCCTGATCATTGGCATGCTCAAATGTCAGTTGACTCTGCTAAGTATGGAAAAGATATATATTGCGAAAAACCCCTCTCAAGCACTATATTAGAAGGTCGAGCGATGGTTAATTCAGCAAGAAAATATAAGGTAGTTTATCAGACAGGAAGTATGCAAAGATCATGGAAACATTTTAGACATGCTGTAGAATTAATTCAAAATGGATATATTGGAGAAATTAAGGAAGTCAATGTAGCAATTGGAGATCCACATAAGCAGTGTGATCTGCCATCATTGAAAGCTCCAGATCATTTAAATTGGAATGAATGGATTGGACCTGTTACTTATAGGGGATATCATCCAGATTTAGCCTGTCTATTGGAAGATAAAAGGTGGGGACAATGGAGGAACTATAAACCTTTTGGAGGTGGTATGATAACAGATTTTGGAGCTCACATGTTTGATATTGTTCAATGGGCTTTGGAAATGGATAATTCTGGTCCAAAATTATTTGTTCCACCAAAGAAAAATGCAACTTTAGGTTTATCTTACTATTATGATAATGAAGTAAAAGTAAACCACATAAAATGGGGAAAAGGAAATAATGAAATTCAGTTCATTGGTTCTGAAGGAAAACTTGAGGTCAGCAGAAGATATCTTAGGACATCTCCAGATAAATCTCTTAAAGATTTAATAATTCCAAAAAACGCATCTAAAAGAGTATATCAAAGTGATAATCATCATTTAGATTGGTTAAATTCAATTAAAAATAGAACTAGACCTATTTGTGATGTTGAAATTGGTCATAGGACAGCATCAGTCTGTAATATCTGTAATATAGCTTATGATCTTCAGAGAGATTTGGAATGGGATGCAAAAAAAGAGATTTTTGTTGGAGATGAGAGTGCAAACTTATTAATTGATCGCCCCTATAGAGGTAATTGGAATTATAAAGAATTTTAAATTACTTTTTAATAGTATTTTTTCATCTTCATTTTTATATCATTTAAATTTAAATTTCCAATACTTCCTATATGTGTATGTTTTAATTTTTTATTTGGAATATAATTTTTGTTTTTAATTTCTAATTTCATTTTTCTATAAGCATCTCTAAAAGGAACACCCTGCATTACCCATTTGTTTAATGAATCAACTGTAAATAGATAGTCATATTTAGGATTATCAATTATATTTTTATTGATTATGATTTTTTTTATGGAATGGTTGAAAATTTTTAAACAAGATTTAATTTCATTAATTGATTCGATAAGAGGAGCTTTTGTTAATTGCACTTCTCTATGATATCCACTTGGCAGGTTAGTTGTCAATAAATTAATTTGATTAGGTAAACTTTGGATAATATTGCATTTACCTCTAATTAATTCAAAGATATCAGGATTTTTTTTATGTGGCATAATACTTGAACCAGTGGTTAAATTTTCTGGAAAACTTATAAAATTAAAATCCTGTCCCATATATAAACAGATATCCATACAAAATTTAGATAGTGTTGAAGAAATAGAACTAATTGCACTTAAAGTTTGTTTTTCAATTTTACCTCTACTTATTTGAGCTGCTAATGAATTGTATTTTAATTCAGAAAAATTTAAGGATTTAGTTGTTGATTTTCTATCAATAGGAAAGGAAGTGCCATATCCGGCTGCACTTCCTAAGGGATTTTGGTCAACAATGGATAATGTATTATTAATTGAGATAACATCATCAATTAATGTTTCAGCATAAGCTGAAAACCAAAGACCAAATGATGAAGGCATTGCTAATTGCATATGAGTATATCCAGGAATAATAAATGATTTATATTTTTCAGAAAGTTTTATTAAAATATTAAAAAGAGAATGAATTTCTTTTTTTATAGAATTTAATTCATCTTTTACAAAAAGTTGAATTGCAACAAGAACTTGATCATTTCTTGACCTTGCAGTATGTATTTTCTTTCCAAGGTCTCCTAGTTTTTGAATTAAAACGAATTCAATTTTAGAATGCATATCTTCAAATTTATCTTCTATTTTAAATTCACCTTTTTTTATTTCATCAATTATTTCGTTTAAAACTTTATTTAATTTATCACTCTCATTTTTTGATAATATATTAACCTTTGCTAGCATTTTTGAATGAGCTATAGAAGCTTTACAATCATATTTTGCAAGTATATTATCATAATGCCTGTCTTTACCAACTGTAAACTGATCAATTATTTTATTTCTTTTTTTATCTTTTTCTTCCCAGAGTTTCATAAATTATAATATTTGTTCTAATAATTTAATGTAAAAATTAATTCCTTCTTCAATTTCATCTAAATATATAAATTCATCTGCTATGTGCGATCTTTTTGAATCGCCTGGTCCAAGTTTTAATGACGGACAATTTAATGCAGCTTGGTCAGAAAGAGTCGGAGATCCATAGGTTTTCTTCCCTAACTTAATTGCCGCTTTAACAATTCTATGATCACTTGAAATAGAAGATGATTTAAGGTTTGTAGATCTTGGGGTAAGCTCACATGGTGCTTTTTCTTGAAGAATTTTTACAATTTCTTTGTTTGAATATAATTCGTTAACTCTAACATCAATAACAATTTCTATTTCTGAAGGGATTACATTGTGTTGTGATCCTGCATTTATTTGAGTAATCGTTAATTTAACAGGACCTAAGAATTCAGAAACCTTTTCAAATTTAAATTTTTTGAACCATTTTATTATTTCAGGTAATTTATTTATTACATTATTTTTATTTTCATGAGCGGCATGGCTAGCTGTTCCATAAATTTTTCCATCAAAAACTATTAAACCTTTTTCAGCTATTGCTAAGTTCATTAGAGTTGGCTCTCCAATTATAGCAAAATCAATTTTAGGTAATTCTTTTAGAAGCAATCTAAGACTATTTTTTCCTGCAATTTCTTCTTCAGCTGTGGCAGCTATAATAATATTATAATTTAAACTAGAAGAATTATAAAAATATTTAAAAGCTGCTATTAATGACACTAATGCTCCACCAGCATCATTGCTTCCCAAACCATAAAGCTTATTATCAATTACTTCTGGATTAAAAGGATCTTTTGTGTAAGATTTATTAGGTTTTACTGTGTCATGGTGCGAGTTTAATAAAATTGTAGGTTTTTTATTGTCAAAGAATTTGTTTTTAGCCCAAACATTATTTTTACTTCTAAAAGATTTAATTTTATTATTTTCAAACCACTTTTCTATTATGTCAGCTGTAATATTTTCTTCACCTGAATATGACTTAGTCCTTATTAAATTTTTTAATAAAGAGGTTGAATTAAGAAATAATTTATTACTCATATTTTATATTTTTAATTCCGTGAAATCTTTCTTATTTATTAACATTGAATTATTCCCAATTGTAACTCTGTTGACACCATTTTTTAATGCATAGAAACAATTATCTAGTTTTGGGATCATACCTTCAGAAATATTATTATTTTTAATTAAGTCTTTATAATCATTCAAATTAATTTTTTTGATTAAAGAATTTTCATTATTTAAATTTTTAAGGACACCCTTTTTTTCAAAACAATAAAATAATTTTGTTTTAAAGTCATTACTTAAGTTTATGGCAATTTCTGAAGCTATTGAATCTGCATTTGTATTTAATAATTGTCCTTTTTTATTGTGTGTAATTGCACAAAAAACAGGTGTTAAATTATTTTTTAAAAGTTCAATAATGAATTTTGTGTTTACAAATGAAATATCTCCTACAAATCCATAATTAATTTTATTGTTTTCTCTTTTTTTTGATATTATTGAATTTCCATCAGCTCCAGACAACCCTAGGGAGTTACAATTTAATTTTTGAAGTTTACTCACAATTTTTTTATTTAACTCCCCAGCATAGACCATAGTAGCAATTTCAAGACTAGTTTTATTTGTAATTCTTCTTCCATTAATTATTTTGACCTCAACGTTTAGCTTTTCACTTAATTTTGTAGCTTTTTTACCACCACCATGAACAAGAACTTTTGGACTTTTAATCATTGAAAATTTTTTTAAAAAATCATTTAATAAAAATTTATCATCGATTAACTTACCTCCAATTTTAAAGATTAATATTTCATTCATTTTTTAATAATTTTTCAATAACATATTGAGCTGAGTAAATTCTATTTTCTGCTTGCTTGATAACCAATGAATTTTTATTGTCTAAAACTTCATCAGATGCGACAATATTTCTTCTAATTGGAAGACAATGCATAAATTTTGCATCATTTGTTAAATTCATTTTTTCTTTGTTGATAATCCAATCATCATTTCCTTTAGAGACATGCCCATAGTTTTTATAAGAGCTCCAATTTTTGGCATAAACGAAATCTACATCTTTAAAAGCTTCACTTTGATTGTGATACAACTTAATGTCTTTAGTAATTATTGGATTAAGTTCGAATTCTTTAGGTTGAGTTATACTTAATTCTACATCCATGTGTTTCATTATTTTCACAAAAGAATTAGGAACAGCTTGAGGCAAAGCTTTTGGATGTGGAGCCCACGTTAAAAGAACTTTAGGTCTTTTTTTACTTTTGTTTTCAATAATTGTTATTGCATCAGCTAAAGCTTGAAGAGGATGAGCTGTAGCACTTTCCATATTAATTATTGGTATTTTTGAATATTTTAAAAAACTTTTTATAACAACTTCTGATTCATCTTTTTTTTTGTTATTTAGTGAAGCAAAAGCTCTTATAGCTAACATATCACAATATTCAGAAATAACAGCAGCAGCCTCTTTTATATGTTCAGACCTTAAACCACTCATTCTTGTGCCATTTTCAAATTCAAGAGCCCATGCTTCATTGGAAAAATTCATTATCATTGTTTTCAAACCAATGTTATGAGCAGCTTTCTGAGTACTTAGCCTTGTTCTAAGGCTAGGGTTGAAAAATATCATTCCTAAAGTTCTATTAGTATTCTTATAGGACTTTTTATTATTCAAATAATTATTTTTAAGGTTTAAAGTATCTTTAATAGCAAAATTTACATCCTCAAGATCATCAATTGTTATAAATTGTTTCATGTTAATTTTTTTAATGAATTAAAAAAAAGATCAATATGTTTTTTTTCAATTGTTAATGGAGGCAATATTCTGATAAGATTTTTATTACTACTACCACCAGTAAAAATTCTTTCTTCTAAAATTAATTTTCTTCTAAGTTCTTTTACTTCAAATGGAAATTCTATACCTAACATCAAACCTCTTCCTTTGATTTTTTTTATTGAACTAATTCTTTTAGCTTTTTTTCTAAAATAAGCTTCTAATTCAATTATCTTATTTTTTAAATCAATTTTTTCAAGTATTTCTAATACTGAAAGACTAGCTGTACAAGCAAGATGATTTCCACCAAAAGTAGTACCCAAAAGACCATACTTTGCTTTTATTTCAGGATTAATTAAAATTCCTCCAATTGGAAAACCATTACCCATTCCTTTAGCCATTGTAATTATATGTGGCTTTAAATTGAATTTTTCAAATGAAAAAAAATCACCAGTTCTATAAAAACCAGATTGGACTTCATCTGCTATTACACAAGCTTTATGTTTTTTTGATAATTTCTCTAAACTATCAATGAATTTTTCATTGACTTGATCTAAACCACCCACTCCTTGTACACATTCAATAACTATGGCACAAACATCACCTTTTTTTAATTCTTCTTCTAAACTTTTAGAGTCATTTAGCTCTAGAAAGGTAACTTTTTGTTGTTTATTTATTGGAGACTTTATATTGTCATTATCAGTAATAGCAATTGCCGCAGATGTTCTTCCATGAAAAGAGTTTTTAAAAGAAATAATTCTCTTTTTATTAGTATGAAAAGAACATAATTTTAATGCATTTTCCATTGCTTCTGCACCACTATTACAAAGGAATAATTTATAATTTTTTATAGAAAAATGTTCTTGAATTTTTTTGGCAAGTTGATTTTGAAGTGGGTTTATTATTGCATTTGAGTAAAAGATGATTTTATTTATTTGTTTTTTTAAATTTTCAATAAACTTTGGATGAGAATGGCCAATTGATATTACCGCATGACCTCCATAAAAATCAAGATATTTTTTATTCTTATCATCAATAATATAAACCCCTTCACCTTTAATTGGAATTACATCATATAATGGATATACTTCAAATAGTTTCATTTATTCAGTTGATATTTCGTTTATTTTATTATACGATGCATTTAAGCCTTTAATTAATGATGAGCTTAAACCTTGATGCTCCATTTCATTTAAACCAGTTATAGTGCAACCTTTTGGAGTTGTTACCTTATCAATTTCTCCTTCTGGATGTGTTTTTGAGTCAATTAATAAGCTAGCAGCACCCATTGCTGTATATTTTGACATTTCTAGAGCAACATCTGCATCAAAACCTAATTGAACACCTCCTTGTGTGGTTGCTCGAATTAGTCTCATCCAAAAAGCTATACCGCTGGCACAAATGACTGTAGCTGCTTGCATTAAAGACTCCTCTATTTTAATTGTTGTTCCTAATCCATTAAAGATAGCTTCTGCAACAGGAGTACTTTTAATTCCTTTTTTATTTGAACATATACACGTCATTGATTTTCCGACAGAAATTGCAGTATTTGGCATAGTCCTTATTATAGGTATAAATGAGCCAGTAATTTTTTCAATTCTATTAATATTAAATCCTGTAATTGTAGAAATAATTACATGTCTTTCATTAATGTTTGACTTTATTTCATTTAATATGCTTTCAAATTGACCTGGTTGAACTGAAAAAATTAAAATGTCAGAATTAGAAATTGCATCTAAATTATTACTTGAAATATATACATTTTCATATTTTTTTAATTTTTCTATAGAATCAATATTTCTCTTTGTAAGATATAGTGTTGTATAAAGGTCATTTTTAATTAATCCTTTTGCGATACTTAATCCTAAATTTCCCGTTCCAATTATTGCTATTTTCATATTTTTTTTTTAATAAATAGATGCTTTTAATTTTAAACCTAAATTTTCATCCCAATTCATCATTAGGTTTAGATTTTGTAATGCTTGACCAGAAGCTCCTTTTGTCAGGTTATCTATAATACTTGTAATTAATAAAATGTTTTCGTGTTTACATAAATGTATGTAACAGTTATTGGTATTTATTACTGATTTTAATGAAATTTCTTCATCAGAAATTTCTGTAAATGGGTGATTTTTATAATAATTTTTGTATATATTTTTTATTTTGTTTATATCTCCACTATACTTAGTATAACTAGTTGAAAATATACCTCTTGTAAAATTTCCCCTTTGAGGTATAAAGATCAATTTTGATTTTTGATTTAATTCATTTAATGTTTGATTAATTTCTAAAAGATGTTGATGATTAAAAGCTTTATACCATGAAATATTATTATTTCTCCAACTAAAATGTGTAGTATCAGAGTTTTTCATTCCAGCACCAGTACTTCCTGTAGTTGCATTAACATGAATTGTATCTTTAATTAAATTATGTTTTGCCATCGGGATTAAACTAAGTTGAATTGCTGTTGCAAAACATCCAGGGTTTGCTATGGCATTTGCTTTTTTTATTGTTTCTTTATTTAATTCTGGTAAACCATAGATAAATTTTAAATTATTTAATTCATTATATTTTCTAATTCTAAAATCATTACTCAAATCAATAATTTTTGTTGTTTTCAAAAATTTATTTTTTTTTAGAAATTTTAATGAATTTCCATGTCCAGCACATAGGAATAAAACATCTATTTCTTTTTCGGGGATATTGGTAAATTTCAATGTTGTTAATCCTAATAAGTCCTTATGGATTTTAAAAAGATAATCTCCAGAAAACTGTGTGCTATATACAAACTTTATTTTTAATTTTGGATGGTTGATAATTAATCTAATTAACTCACCTCCTGTATATCCTGATCCTCCAACAATACCAACTGTTTTCATGTTTATTTTTTTAAATTATGATAAATTTTTCCTGCATTTGCATTTATTTTGATAAACCCTTTAACATCTGATGCATTCCAATTTTTATTTACTTCTCCATAAGTTCCAAATTCATTAGTCATTAGGTCATTTTTTGATTTTATTCCTTCTAAATCAAAACTATAGGGTTTTAATTTTAGATAAACTGTTCCACTTACATTCTTTTGACTATTTGATAAAAAAGATTCTATGTCCCTCATTACCGGATCAAAGTACTGTCCTTCGTGTAACAACATTCCATAAAATGAAGAAATAGATTCTTTTTGAAATTGTTGCCATTTAGATAAAGTATGTTTTTCAAGTAAGTGATGGGCTTTGATTATGATTAAAGGAGCCGCTGCTTCAAAGGCAACTCTACCTTTAATTCCAATTATTGTATCTCCTATATGAATATCTCTTCCTATGGCATATTTTTTTGCAATATTTTCTAGATCTCTAATAATATTAATTGGTGAATCTTTTTTTGAATTCAGTGAAATTAATTCTCCGTTTTTAAATTCAATTTTAATTTTTTTTTCATTTCTCAATTTAAGTTGACTAGGGTAAGCTTTTTCAGGTAAAGGATTTTTTGATGTTAATGTTTCGCTTCCACCTATTGAAGTCCCCCAAAGTCCTTTGTTAATTGAGTATTTAGCTTTTTTCCAATCTATCATTACACCTTTAGACTTCAAATAATTTATTTCGTCTTTTCTAGAAAGATTAAGATCTCTTATTAAAGTAATTATTTCAGTTTTAGGAGATAGTATTTGAAATATTTGATCAAATCGAACTTGGTCATTTCCAGCTCCGGTTGATCCATGAGAAATATAATTAGCCTGAACTTTATTTGAATAATTAACTATTTCAATAGCTTGAATTATTCTTTCTGAACTGACAGAAAGAGGATAGGTGTTATTTTTTAATATATTTCCAAAGATCAGATATTTAACTATTTTATTATAAAATGGAGAAATTGCATTTATACATTCATATGTTTTTGCTCCTAATTTTTTAGCTTTTTTTGAAATTTGATTTATTTCTTCATTTGAAAATCCACCTGTATTAATTGTAATGGCATGAACTTGATAACCATCAGATGATAATTTTTTTAGACAATATGAAGTGTCTAATCCACCACTATAAGCTAATACAACAATTTTATTTTTCATATTTTTTTATTTTTTGGGTCATATAACATTCCAGTGCAAAGGCACATCGTTCGATTTGTTCTAGTAAGAACATCATAGTTTTTACATGTTTGACATCCTTTCCAGAACTCAGGGTCATCCGTAAGTTCAGAAAAATGAACTGGTTTATATCCTAATTCGTAATTGATTTTCATTACCGCCATTCCCGTTGTAATCCCGAATACTTTAGAGTTGGGATATTTTTTTAATGAAAGTTCAAATACTTTTTTCTTTATTTTTTTTGCTAAACCTTGTTTTCTATAGTTGGGAGAAACAATTAACCCTGAATGAGCTACATATTTACCGTGACCCCAAACTTCAATGTAACAAAACCCAGCAAAGATATTATTGTCAATAGCAATTACTGCATTCCCATTTTCAATTTTTTTTGAAATATAATCGGGAGTTCTTCTTGCTATACCTGTACCACGAACTTTAGCAGCCTGATCAATATGACTACTTATTGTTTTTGAGTATTTAATATGTTTAGCTTTTGCTAGAATTATTTGCATTTATCTTGTTTTAAATTAATTTTTGAAAAAATCTTTTACTTTAAAAGATTAGAAAATCGGAATATCCAATTTTCAAGAGAATATTACACCCACAAGGGGCGAAAAGGAGTACGACGAACAGAAGTTTTTGTTCGGTTATTCAAATTAATATTTAACAATTTAACTAGCATTTCGGATGCAAATTTGAGTTTTTTTTTATTTACAGCCAAAAAAAATCTTAAATTTTTGATAAAATAACATATTTAATAATTGATAAAGTTTGTGTTAAATTTGTTTTGTGAATATTTCAATTAAAGATAAAATCTATAATGATTTAATAAAATTTAAGTCAAAAAAAATTCTCCTAGGCCATAGTGGAGGTATAGATAGTTCTGTCTTGGCAAATATTTTATATGATTTTAAAATTGATTTTTCCATAGCTCATTGTAATTTTCAATTAAGAGGAAAAGAAAGTGAAGATGATTTTAAACTTGTCTCTAAATGGAGCAATGAGAATAAAATACCTTTTTTTTATTCTAAATTTTCTACTAAAAAATATTGTCAGATTAATAAAACTAATGTTCAATTGGCGACAAGAGACTTAAGATATAATTGGTTTTTTGAATTACAAAACATCTATAAATTTGATTTTATTTTTACTGCACATCATTTAGATGACCAGTTTGAAACTTTTTTAATTAATTCATCAAGAGGAACTGGACTTAAAGGTTTACTTGGAATAGTTAATTCAAAGAAAGTTTACAGACCATTTTTAAATATTACAAAAAATGAAATATTTGATTACGCTATTAGAAATAAAATATCCTGGAGAGATGACAAATCGAATTATGAAAATTATTATGTGAGAAATAAATTTAGAAATAATATTATTCCAGAAATTGAAAAAATAACACCAGATTATTTAAATAAGTTTAAAAACACTATAAATAATCTTGATGAAACTAATTTGTTCATTAAAAACTCCATAGAAAAAATTAGAAATAAAATTTTTAAAATCGAAAATGAAATAATTAAAGTAAAAGTCAAAAGTTTGCTTAAATTAGAACCTTTAAACTTTCATTTACACGAATTGTTTTATTCATATGGTTTTAACTCAAAAGAAATTAAAAAATTGTTGTCCTCTAATACAGGAAAACAACTATTTTCAAAATCACATAGAATCTTAATAGATAGAGGTTTTTTAATTTTAAATCAATTAATTAAAAAGAAAAATGAGAGTTATTTAATTAATTTGAATGAAAAAAAAATTAAATCTCCAGTCAAACTTAATTTTAAATACGTTAGTAACTATGATAAAGAAATATTAAATCATAATTTTGCATCGATTGATTTAATGAAAATTAAAGAACCCTTGATTTTAAGAAAACCTTTATCAAAAGATTATTTTTATCCAATTGGAATGCAAGGAAAAAAAACCATAAGTAAATATTTTAAGGATGAAAAATACTCTATTTATGACAAAGAGAATCAGTGGTTACTGGTTTCTGATAATGATATCGTTTGGATAGTAGGTAAAAGGCTAGATAGTCGATTTGCTGCAACTAAAAATTCAATTAAAGTTTTAGAAATAAAATGTGTTTTATAAGATTATTTATTTTAAGCTTTTTTGTTGTTTTTAATTCTTTTTCACAGATTGAAGAACCAGTAACATGGAATTCAAATATTAATAAAGTATCTGATGAAAATTATTTAATAACCATAGACGCATATATTGAAAACAATTGGAGATTATATTCTCAAAATTTACCTAAAGGAGGTCCAGAGCCTACTGAATTCATATTCAAAGAAAAACAAGGATATGAATCATTAGGATCTTTTCAAGAAAGTAAGTCTATCAAAAAGTATGATAAACTATTTGAATTGGATTTGAATTATTTTGAAAAGAGTGCTTCTTTTTCTCAAGAAATTAAATTAATTGATAATAATTTAGAAAAAATTGATGTAGAAATAAATTATCAAGCTTGTGATGATAGACTTTGTATTTTTAGATCTGAATTAATTACTATTCCTTTAAGCGAAAATTTTACTTCAATTGAAAAAAAATTAGATAAAAACAGCATTATAAAATCTAAAGAATTACTTTTAAATATTAAGAATAAAGATTCATATACTTCAAAAGGATCTGAAAATACCAACAAGAATTCTTATTTAAAAATTTTCATATTAGGTATAATTGGTGGAATATTAGCACTTTTAACCCCTTGTGTTTTGCCAATGATGCCTTTAACAGTATCTTATTTTTTAAAAAAATCAAACAATAAACAAAATGGAATTTTTAATTCTTCACTTTATGGATTTTTTATAATTCTAGTTTATTTTCTCTTAAGCCTTCCTTTTCATTTTCTTGATTTTTTGGATCCAGGAATTTTGAATACAATATCTACTAGTGTAACAACCAATTTTATATTTTTTGTTGTTTTTGTTTTTTTTGCTTTTTCTTTTTTTGGTTATTACGATATTTCTCTACCAAGTTCATGGGCTAATAAGTCAGAGTCTTCATCTAATTTGAGAAATGTTGTAGGAATATTTTTTATGGCTTTAACATTATCTATTGTTTCATTCTCCTGTACTGGTCCAATTTTAGGCTCTCTGCTTGCAGGTTCTTTAAATTCCAATGGTCCAACTGAATTGACTTTTGGTATGCTTGGTTTTGGATTTGCATTGGGAGTTCCTTTTTCTATTTTGGCATTTTTTCCAAAGTTAATTAAGAGTATTCCTAAATCTGGTGGATGGATGAATACTTTAAAAGTTACTCTCGGATTCCTAGAATTAGCTTTAGCATTAAAATTTTTATCAAATGCTGACTTAATTGGAGGATGGAATATTTTAAAAAGAGAAATTTTTATTATAATATGGGCTTTACTCAGTCTTTCATTGGGGATATATTTAATTGGAGGAATAAATTTTATTAAAAATTTTAATTCTAATTTAAAACTAAAACTTTACAGTTCGATTCCATTTTTGTTTAGCTTTTATCTTTTATATAGTCTGTTTACTGATAAAAATGAATTAAGATTTTTGAGTGGTTTTCCTCCTCCAGAATTTTATTCAATTAATATTGCTAATAATGATTGTCCATTAAACTTAAATTGTTTTAAGGATTATGATAAAGGATATGAGCATGCAAAATTGAATAATAAACCTATTTTGATTGATTTTACAGGATGGGCATGCGTAAATTGCAGAAGAATGGAGGAAAATGTTTGGTCAGATCCAGAAATTTATAGTTTACTTAAAAATGATTTCGTTTTAATTTCACTCTATGTTGATGATAGAAATAAATTAGATGTTAAAGATCAATTTGATTTTAAATTTTTAAACGGTAGAATAAAAAAAATTGAATCATTAGGAGAGAAATGGGCAACTTTTCAAGCGATAAATTTTAACTCTGCATCTCAACCTTTCTATGTTCAGTTAAATAAAGATTTAGAACTATTAAATTCACCAATTCAATACTCAGGAAAAAATGAATTTAGGGATTGGTTGAAAAAAGGCTTAAAAAGATCAATCGATCTTTCGGAGAAAAATGATAAAAATATTTATGATCATAATTTGTGGTAAACTGACTCAAGAGGAACTCTAAATCGTTTTCCATAGATACCTTTTTGTGTTCTTATTCCACAACTAATTACCATATTGATTTCTGACTTTTTTGGTAGATTAAGAATTTCTTTTATTTTTTTTGAATCAAAACCTTCCATGGGACACGTATCATATCCAAAAGAAGCCATTGAAATCATGAAGTTTTGAGATGCAAGAGCTAAACTTTTATGGGCTACAATTCTTAGATCACTTGATTTTACCTCACGGTAAGTTGGTTTAAATAATCCTCTATATTTCATCATAATGGAATGAATATATCCTCTAATAGGAGAAAACCCCTTGTATAATTTTGGAATGATTTCTTGATAGTATTTTAACGCACTTATTATGTCGTTTTTTGAATCATTTTTATTATTTTTTATAAAATCAATATTTGATTTTAGTCTATTTCTCCATAGGTCATGTCTTACAACTGGTATTACAAATTGCTTAGATGTTTTAGCTGAGGATTGATTAAAACAACTTTTTGATATTTCTGAACAAATTTTTTTAGAAATTATATGATAAAATTCCCACAGCTGAAGATTACTGCTATTTGGAGCCAATGTAGAGAGTTTAATGCATTGTTTTACAATTTTTTCATCAATATCTTTATTCTTATCATAAACTCTAACAGATCTTCTAAAGTATATTGATTCACTAACAGTTTTTTCTTTCATAGTTTGTTTAATAAAAATTTAAGAAATTTTATTGATTTAGGATATGGAGCAAATCTTTGAGGAAGATCAAATAGAAAAGATCTTTTCACAACTGGTTTAAAATGAGAAAAAAGTTTAAAGCTATGTTTTCCATGATATGCACCCATGCCACTAGCACCAATTCCTCCAAAAGGCAAATTGATATTTGCAAATTGAATTAGAGTATCGTTAACAACACCTCCGCCAAAGGAGAATTTGTTTAGCATTAAACTTATAAAAGATTTATTTTTACTGAAAATGTAGAAAGCAAGAGGTTTTTCTAAATTTTTAATAATTTTAAAAATTCTATCGTTACTCTTATAAGAAATAATAGGAAGAATTGGACCGAAAATTTCTTCTTGCATTAATTCACTATCTAGGTCTGGTTCATCAACAATCGTGGGACTTAAATAAAGATCTTTTTTTTCATTAATACCTCCATATATAATTTTTTGATTTTTAAGAGATTTTATTAATTTTTCTAGATGGTTTTCGTGAATTATTCTGCCATAATCTTTAGAGCTCTTAATTTCTTTAGTAAAGGCTATTTCAATTTCCTGGATAATTTTCTTAATTAAAATTTTTTTTATTTTTTTTTCAACTAAAATATAGTCAGGGGCTATACAGGTTTGACCACAATTGATAAATTTTCCCCAAACTATTCTTTTTGCGGTTTTATTTATTGAAGCAGTACTTTCAACTATACAGGGACTTTTTCCACCTAATTCAAGGGTAGTTGGAGTTAAATTTTCAGCAGCTGCTTTTGCAACAAATTTTCCAACTCTTGTGCTGCCAGTGTAAAATATATAATCCCATTTTTGTTTTAAAAGATTTTTAGCAGTATTTGCATCTCCTTCAATTACTTTAACCCATTCTTCTGGAAAAACAGTATCAATAATTTCATTAATAATTTTCGATGTATTTGGAGCAGATTCAGAAGGTTTAAGAACGACGGTGTTTCCAGCTGCTACAGCTCCAATTAGAGGAGTAAGAGAAAGTTGAAAAGGATAATTCCATGGAGAAATCATTAAAACATTTCCATAAGGTTCTGGAATTAAATAATCTTTTGAAGGGAAATTAATTAAAGAACTTGGAATTCTTTTAGGTTTAGACCATTTTTTTAAATTTTTAATCATTATGTCAAGTTCTTTATTGACAAGCATAGTCTCACTTGTAAAAGCCTCAAAATCTGACTTTTTCAAATCTTTATAAAGTGCATCAAAAATATGTTCAGATTTTTCATCAAGTATCTTTTTTAGTTTTTTTAAATAATCAATCCTTTTTTTGATATTATATGTGCTTTGTTTATCAAAAAATGATTCTTGTAAAGTCTTAATTTGTTTTTCTAACAATTTATTTCAATTTGAAAAATCAAATATAATTGAAATGATAGAATAAAATACAATGATTGAATATATTAAAAAAAAGCATGAAACTAACTGGTAATCAGCATTTTGAAAATAATAGCTTTGCTTTGACTATAATTTTAATATTAATTACTGATGGATATAAATAATATTTTATGATTTAAATTAGATTTTTAAATGTCATTAGAATTAAATAAATACAGTAAAATAGTAACTCAGGATCCTACTCAACCTGCTGCTCAGGCAATGTTGCATGCAATAGGTATGAAAGATGATGATTTTGAAAAACCTCTTGTTGGTATTGCATCTACTGGATATGAAGGAAATCCTTGTAATATGCATTTAAATGACTTATCTAAATTAATTAAAAAAGGGGTTAACAGTCATGATTTATATGGATTGATATTTAATACAATTGGCGTGAGTGATGGCATATCTATGGGTACACCTGGAATGAGATACTCTCTTCCATCAAGAGATATAATATCAGATTCAATTGAAACTGTAGTTCAGGCTATGAGTTATGATGCATTAATTACTGTTGTTGGATGTGATAAAAATATGCCTGGTGCATTAATGGCAATGTTAAAATTAAATAGACCTTCGATATTAGTTTATGGAGGAACTATTGCTCCTGGTTGTTTAGGAGAAAAAAAATTAGATGTTGTTTCAGCATTTGAAGCGTGGGGACAAAGAGTTTCTGGGAAAATAGATGAAGATCAATATAAGTCAGTTATTGAAAATGCTTGTCCTGGAGCAGGAGCTTGTGGTGGAATGTATACAGCAAATACTATGGCTTCCGCGATAGAAGCATGTGGAATGGCTATTCCTTATAACTCATCTAACCCTGCAACTAGTAGAGATAAAAAATTGGAATGTAGTAATGTAGGATTATATTTAAAAAAAATACTAGAAAAGGATATTAAACCAAAAGATATTGTAACAAGAGAATCTCTTTTAAATGCCCTAAAATTAATAACTGTATTAGGTGGTTCAACTAACGCTGTTCTTCATTTTTTGGCGATTGCAAAAGCTGCTGATATTAATCTATCATTGGATGATTTTCAAAAAGTTAGTAATTCAACACCATTTCTTGCTGATTTAAAACCGAGCGGGAAATATTTAATGAATGATCTTCATGAAGTTGGAGGTGTTCCTGGAGTTTTAAAATATATGTTAGAAAAGGGAATGCTTTATGGCGATTGTTTAACGGTAACTGGGAACACACTTGCTGAAAATCTTAAAAACTTAAAACCTTTAAGAAAAGATCAAGAGATCATTAGATTAGTTAATGAGCCTATTAAGGAAACAGGTCATTTACAAATATTAAAAGGAAATATAGCAGAAAAAGGTTCGGTAGCAAAAATAACTGGTAAGGAAGGATTGAAGTTTGAAGGGCCAGCAAAAGTTTTTGATAGTGAATTTGAAGCTAATGATGGCATAAGAAAAGGTCTTGTTAAACAGGGAGAAGTCCTAGTAATAAGGTACGAAGGGCCCAAGGGAGGACCAGGAATGCCAGAAATGTTAAAACCAACAGCTGCGATTATGGGAGCTGGTTTAGGTAAAAGTGTTGCTCTTATAACTGATGGAAGATTTTCTGGTGGAACTCATGGCTTTGTAGTCGGTCATATTGTTCCAGAGGCACAGGAGGGTGGAGTTATAGGGTTAATTAAAAATGGAGATATAATATCAATAGATTCTACAAATAATTCTTTGAATGTTAAATTAAGTGAAAAAGAAATAGATAAAAGAAAGGAGGAGTGGAAAAAACCTCCTTATAAGTTTAATAAAGGTATATTGTATAAGTATATTAAATCAGTGTCTAATGCATCAGAAGGATGTGTTACTGACCAATAATAAAATGGAAAAAGAAAAATATAATAAATTGATAATGAAACAAATTTCCGGTGCAGAGGCAATGATTCATTGCTTACTTGCGGAAGGAGTAGATTTAATTTATGGATATCCAGGAGGAGCCATTATGCCCGTTTATGATGAATTATATAAATTTCAAAAAAAACTTAATCATATTTTAACAAGACATGAACAGGGAGCTGTCCATGCTGCACAAGGATTTGCCAGAACATCTGGTAAAGTAGGTGTTGCAATCGCAACTTCTGGTCCAGGCGCAACTAATTTAATCACAGGTATTGCAGATGCTTTAATTGACTCAACTCCAATAGTTTGTATTACTGGACAAGTAGCTTCTCATTTACTTGGTACTGATGCTTTTCAGGAAACTGATATAATTGGAATTTCAACTCCTGCAACTAAATGGAGTTATCAGATCACTAAAGCTAGTGAAATTCCTTATGTTATGGCTAAAGCATTCTACATTGCTCGTTCTGGAAGGCCTGGACCTGTTTTAATTGATATTACAAAAGATGCTCAATTTGAATTATTTGACTTTGAATATAAAAAGTGTTTAGGTATAAGAAGTTATAACCCTATGCCTGAAATAAATACAAAAAAAATAGATGAAGCAATTTCAATTATTAATAATGCAAAAAAACCATTATTAGTTTGGGGACAAGGTGTCATATTAGGTAGAGCTGAAGAAGAATTAAAATCCTTTATTGAGAAAACAGGAATTCCAGCAGTTTGGACAATTTTGGGATTATCTGCTCTTCCAACATCACATCCTTTGAATATGGGAATGGTTGGAATGCATGGCAATTATGGACCTAATCTTTTAACAAATGAGTGTGATGTCCTTATTGCTGTTGGCATGAGGTTTGATGACAGAGTAACAGGGGATTTAAATACTTATGCAAAACAGGCAAAAATTATTCATTTAGAAATTGATCCTTCAGAAATAAATAAAAATGTTAAAGTAGATGTTCCAATATTGGGAAATTGTAAAGAATCACTTGGTATTTTAATTAAAAAAATAAAAGAAAATAATTTTTCATCATGGATTAATCATTTTAAGAGATTATATGAAATTGAGTATAAAAAAGTAATTAAAAGAGATTTATTTCCTAAAAAAAATGGCTTAACAATGGGAGAAGCTATCGAATCAATTAATAAATATTCTAAAGGAGATGCGGTGATTGTAACAGATGTAGGTCAGCACCAAATGGTTGCATGTCGCTACGCTAAATTTAATAGAAGCCAAAGCAACCTAACTTCTGGAGGTCTTGGAACTATGGGTTTTGCCTTACCTGCTGCAATTGGTGCAAAGATGGGTGCGCCAGATAGAGAAGTTGTTGCTGTAATTGGAGATGGTGGTTATCAAATGACAATTCAAGAATTGGGAACAATTTTTCAAACACAAGTTGCAGTAAAGATAGTTGTTTTAAATAATGATTTTTTAGGAATGGTAAGGCAGTGGCAACAATTATTTTTTGATAAAAGATATGCTTCAACTGAAATGACAAATCCAGATTTTGTTACTATTGCAAAAGGGTATCATATAGATGCAGTTAGAGTTACAAAAAGAAATGAATTAGACTCATCAGTAAAAAAAATGATGTTATCAAAAAAGCCTTTCTTTTTAGAAGTTTGTGTAGAAAAAGAGGATAATGTTTTTCCTATGATACCGTCAGGAGCAAGTGTTTCAGATATAAGACTTGAATAAAATGGAATTAAAAAAATATACAATTTCTGTATACAGTGAGAATAATGTTGGATTACTAAATAGAATTTCAGCAATTTTTCTCAAAAGGCATATAAACCTAGATAGTTTTTCATCATCTGAATCTGAGATTAAAGATGTTTACAGATTTGTGATAGTAGTAAAAGTAGACATAAACAAAATAAATAATTTGGTGAAGCAAATAGAAAAACAAGTTGATGTTATTAAGGCTTTTTATCATACAGATGAAGAAACAATTTTTCAAGAATCTGCTCTATACAAGGTTAAATCAAATTCCCTTTTTGAAGAAAGAAAAATTCAAAATATTATAAAACAAAGCCAGGCAAACATCGTCACTGTTTCACCAAAATTTTTTGTGATTGAATTGACAGGGTTTAGAGAAGAAACGGAAAAGCTATACAACGATTTAAAACCACTTGGACTTTTACAATTTGTTAGATCTGGAAGAATTTCTGTTACAAAAGAAAAAATGGGTATATCAGAAATATTAAATACTTTTAAAAATAATAATAATAAAATTTAATCAAATGGCTAATTATTTTAATCAACTTTCACTTCGAGACCAATTGCATCAATTAGGACAATGTAGGTTTATGGATTTATCTGAGTTTAATGATGGTATTTTAGAATTGAAGGGTAAAAAAATTGTAATTATTGGATGTGGAGCACAAGGTTTAAATCAGGGTCTTAACATGAGAGATTCAGGATTAGATATTTCATATGCTTTACGAGAAAATGCTATAAAAGAGAAAAGAGAATCATTCATAAACTCAACAAAAAATAATTTTAATGTCGGTACCATTGAAGAATTAGTTCCAAATGCAGACTTGGTTTTAAATTTAACTCCTGATAAAAATCATACAAAAGTGATTTTAAATGTTATGCCATTAATGAAAAAAGGATCAACATTATCATATTCCCATGGATTTAATATAGTTGAAGAAGGAATTGAAATTAGAAAAGATATAACTGTTATTATGGTTGCTCCAAAATGTCCAGGTTCAGAGGTTAGAGAGGAATATAAAAGAGGTTTTGGTGTTCCAACCTTAATAGCTGTTCACCCTGAAAATGATCCAAATGGAAAAGGACTTGATCAAGCAAAAGCATATGCTTTTGCTACTGGAGGACATAGGGCAGGTGTTTTAGAATCGTCTTTTGTTGCTGAGGTTAAATCAGATTTAATGGGTGAACAAACAATACTTTGTGGTGTTTTGCAAACAGGTTCAATCTTATGTTTTAATAAAATGGTAGAGAAGGGAATAAATTCTGCTTATGCGGCAAAGCTGGTTCAATACGGATGGGAAACTATTACTGAAGCATTAAAACATGGTGGAATTACAAATATGATGGATAGATTGTCAAATTCAGCAAAAGTTAAAGCTTTTGAACTTTCTGAAGAGTTAAAACAAATTTTAACCCCTTTATTTCAAAAGCATATGGATGATATTATTTCTGGAAATTTTTCAAAAAACATGATGAAAGATTGGGATAATGATGATAAAGATTTATTAAAATGGAGAGCTGAAACTGGAAAAACAGCATTTGAAAAAACAGAAATTTCATCAGAAAAAATAGATGAGCAAGATTTTTTTGATAACGGAATTTTAATGGTTGCATTTGTAAGAGCAGGTGTTGAATTGGCATTTGATACAATGATAGAAGCAGGGATAAAAGAAGAATCAGCTTATTATGAGTCCCTACATGAAACTCCTTTAATCGCAAACTTAATTGCTAGAAAAAAATTATTTGAGATGAACAGAGTAATTTCTGATACTGCTGAATATGGATGCTATCTTTTTGATCATGCTGCAAAACCATTACTCTCAAAATTTATGAAAAAAATTGATAAAAGCTTAATAGGTGATGGGTCAAAATATAATAAACAGACTGGCGTTGATAATAAAAAACTTATAGATATCAATGAAATTATTCGTTATCACCCTGTTGAGATAATTGGTTATGAACTTCGTGATTCTATGACTGCTATGAAGAAAATTATATAAAATTTATAAAGAAATGAGTAATAAAGTCCCAAAAGAATATCAAGTTTCTCTATTTAACTGCGACGAATATTTAATTAATGGAGAATTAAATAAATGGAAAGGTAATACAACACCCGTTTATTCTTCAATTGTTTTAGAAGATAAAAATGGAAATGAGAATAAAACACTTTTAGGTTCAATTCCAGATATGGAAACTGAATCTGCTATAAAAGCTCTTAATGCCGCAAAAAATGCTTTTAATAGAGGTCAAGGTTATTGGCCTACATTAAAAGTGGGAGAGAGGTTAAAATGTATGGAGAAGTTTGTTGAAAAAATGAAAGCTTCAAGAGAGGAAGTCGTTAAATTATTGATGTGGGAAATTTGTAAAAATAAAACAGATTCATATAAGGAGTTTGATAGAACAGTAGATTATATTAATGACACTATTGATGCATATAAAACACTTGATAGAAAAAGTGCAAAATTTGATAAAGAGGGTGGTATCCACGCTCATATTCGAAGAGGTCCTTTAGGAATTGTTCTTTGTTTAGGGCCTTACAATTACCCTTTGAATGAGACCTTTTGTTTATTAATTCCTGCAATTATAATGGGGAATACGGCTATTTTTAAACCTGCAAAACATGGAGTTTTATTAATTGCACCTCTTTTAAAGGCTTTTAAAGAAAGTTTTCCACCTGGAGTTGTTAACATATTATTTGGTCGAGGAAGGAAAATTGCAACACCTATTATGCAGACTGGATTTATTGATGTTCTTGCTCTTATTGGACATAGTTCTTCTGCTGTTTCTTTACAAGATGAACATCCAAATAAAAATAGACTAAGATTAGTTTTAGGATTAGAGGCAAAAAATCCTGGAATTATTCTTCCTGATGCAGATCTTGATCATACAGTTAAAGAATGTATTTCCGGGACTTTATCATATAATGGACAAAGGTGTACAGCATTAAAAGTTTTATATGTTCATGAGTCAATTGTCGATGAGTTTAATAAAAAATTTGCTAAAGCAGTTGATAATTTAAAATATGGTCTTCCTTGGGAAGATACTTTTTTGACTCCTTTACCGGAACCTTCTAAGCCTACTTATATTAAAGAATTAATTAATGATGCTGTTGAAAAAGGTGCTAAGGTATTGAATAAAAAAGGAGGGAAGTTGTCTTCAAATTATTCTTTTCCTGCTGTTTTATATCCAGTTGATAATTCAATGAAAGTTTATCATGAAGAACAATTTGGTCCAGTAGTTCCTATTATTTCTTATAAAGACATAAGCGAACCTTTAGATGCAATGGCAGCATCTGAATATGGGCAACAGGTAAGTTTATTTGGAAAAGATGTAAAAAAACTGGGTCCTCTTATTGATTCTCTTGCTAATTTGGTATGTAGAGTAAACTTGAATTCAGCATGTCAAAGAGGTCCAGATGTCTACCCTTTTACTGGAAGGAAAAATTCCGCTGTAAGTACTCTTAGTGTATATGATGCTTTAAGATCATTTTCAATAAGAACTTTTGTTGCATCTAAAGACAATCCATATAATAATAATATTCTTGAAAAACTTTTAAATTCTAATGAATCAAATTTTATAAATACAGATTATTTACTTTAATTTTCAGATAAAATTTGATTTTTAAGAAAGTCACCAATATCATTTGTTTTAAAAGCTTTTTCATTATTTTGAGCCAAATCCTCAGTTATAATACCTTTTTCTAAAGATTTTTCTACAGATTTTTTAATACATTCAGCTTCTTCTTTTAAATTAAAAGCCATTTCAAACATCATAGCAGCTGAAAGTATTGCTGCTAGAGGGTTTGCTATGTTTTTACCAGTAGCTTGTGGAAAAGATCCATGAATTGGTTCAAAAAGACTATTGTTATTTCCAATTGATGCAGAAGGCATTAAACCCATAGATCCAGAAATTACAGAAGCTTCATCAGTTAATATATCTCCAAAAAGATTTTCAGTAATTAAGACATCATAGGTGTTTGGCCATTGAATGAGTCTCATAGCAACAGCATCAACAAATTCATAACTTACTTCAACCTCTGGATAGTCCTTTTCCATTGATTGAACAGTTTCTCTCCATAATCTTGAACTTTCTAAAACATTTGCTTTATCAACACAGCATAGTTTTTTTCTTCTTTTCATGGATAATTCAAATCCTTTTTTTGCTAGTCTCTTTATTTCCTCTCTATTATATGTACATGTGTCATAAGCAGTATCACCATTGTCTTTTCTTCCTCTATCTCCAAAATAAATACCACTAGTTAATTCTCTAACGAAGACTAAGTCAGTTCCATTTATTCTTTCTTTTTTTAAAGGTGACTTGTCAATTAATGAGGAAAAAGTGAAAGTTGGTCTTATATTGGCAAATAAACCAAGTTTTTTTCTCATTTTAAGAAGACCTTGTTCAGGTCGAATCTTAGCTGAAGGATCATTATCATACTTTGGGTCACCAATTGCACCAAAAAGAATTGAATCTGCTTCGATGCAAATTTTATGAGTATCATCAGGATAAGGATCATTATATTTTTCAATTGCAATTGCACCCGTTGAAGCATAAGTCCATATAATTTTATGATTATACTTTTTACCTATTGCATTGCAAACTTTAATGGCTTCTTTTGTAATTTCTGGTCCTATTCCATCACCGGCTAAAACAGCTATTTTTAACTCCATTTTTTTGAATAAATAATATTTAACATTTTTTCAGTAGCTTTTATGGCAGATACAGTTTGATCAGAATCTAACCCTCTTGTAGTAAAATCACGATCATTATATTTCCATGTAATTGATGTTTCACACAAAGCATCAGAGTTACTTCCAGGAGGAATTCTAACAGCATAATCAATTAGGTTGGGTAGTTTAATTTTTTGATTTTTATAAATCTTGTTTATTGCATTCCAAAAAGCATCATATTGGCCATCTCCAGAAGAATTTTCTTCATAAACCTTTCCGTTGAAGTCCAAAGCTACAGAAGTTGTAGCGTTTAGTCCTTTAGAATGAGATAATGCATATGATTTTATTTTGATTTTATTCTTTATACTTTCACTTCCTATAACATCAGATATGATGTATGGAAGATCCTCAGCGGTTACTCTTTCTTTTTTATCACCTAATTCTATAACTCGTTCCGTAACTAATTTAATTTCACTTTCATTTAAAGTTAGACCAAGTTCAGTTAAATTCTTTTTAATGTTTGCTTTTCCAGAGGTTTTTCCCAGAGCATATTTTCTTTTTCTACCAAATCTTTCTGGAATTAAATCGTTGAAATATAAGTTTTTTTTATCATCACCATCTGCATGAACACCTGCTGTCTGTGTAAAAACGTTTTCTCCAACTATGGGTTTATTTGCTGGAATTCTAAAACCAGTTAAAGTTGAAACTAATTTACTTACCTTATGAAGAGATTCCTCATCAACTGAAATTTTAATATTAGGTAAAAAATCATTTATAGCTGCAATTACACTTGCCATTGGGGCATTACCAGCCCTTTCACCCATTCCATTTACAGTTAGATGTAATCCCTTAACCCCAGCTCTTAAAGATTCTAAAGAATTTGCTACTCCTAAATCATAATCATTGTGACCATGAAAATCAAAGTGTATATTTGGAAATTTATTAATTATTTCAGATAAAAAATTATATGTCTCTCTAGGATTTAAAATGCCAAGAGTATCCGGCAATAACACTCTTTTAATTGGTTCATTTGAAATAAAATTTAAATATTCAAAAACATAGTTTTTTGAATTTCTCATACCATTACTCCAATCTTCAAGGTATACATTAGTTTCTATTCCAATTTTTTTAGCTTCAAAGATATTTTTCGAAATAGATTTAAAATGATCAGTAGGCTCTTTTTTTAACTGATACTTAAGATGATTTAAAGATCCTTTTGTTAATAGATTTTGAACCTTAGCATCAGCTTTTTTCATCCAATCTAAAGAAATTCCATTGTCAACAAAGGTTAAAATTTCTATTTTATTTAAAAGCGAATTTTCTTTAGCCCAATTAGTAATATTTTTTACAGCATAAAACTCTCCTTCAGAAACTCTCGCAGAAGCTATCTCTATTCTGTTTACTTTTAATTCATTGAGCAGTAGCTTAGCTAAAGTCAGTTTCTCAGATGCGGAAAAGGATACACCAGATGTTTGTTCTCCATCTCTTAAAGTTGTATCCATAATTTCTATAACTTTATTGCTCATTATTATAATGGTGATTTTTTTGCAAAATTAGTTATATCGTTTTTAATACTATTAAGAAAATCAATGTCATCATAACCGTTTAATAAATTTTCTTTTTTATATGAGCTAATATCAAAGTTTTCGCTTTTATTTTTAGATACATTTAAAATTTGTTGTTTAGGTAAATTAATTTTAAATTCAGATTTAGGATTTTCTTCAACAGTTCTGAAAATTTCTTCTAAAAAATTATCTGAAATTTGAACTGGTAAAACACCAATATTTAAACAATTATTTCTAAATATGTCAGCAAAAAAACTTGAAACTACACATCTAAAACCATAATCATATATTGCCCAGGCAGCATGTTCTCTTGAAGACCCTGAACCAAAATTTTTGCCTGCTACAAGTATTTTACCATCAAAACTTTCATTATTTAAGATAAAATCTTTTTTTGGTCGATTATCACTAAAAAATCTCCAATCCCTAAATAGATTATCTCCGAAACCTTTTCTTTCAGTTGCTTTAAGAAATCTGGCAGGTATTATCTGATCCGTATCTACATTTTCAATTGGTAGAGGAACTGCTGTACTATTTAAAATATTAAATTTTTCGTATGCCATTTATAAGATTATAAAAATATTCTGGGATCAGTTACTTCACCTGTAACAGCAGCAGCAGCAGCAACTATTGGGCTCCCTAATAGAGTTCTTGATCCAGGACCTTGTCTTCCTTCAAAATTTCTATTAGAAGTGCTTACTGCATATTTTCCTGGAGGAATTTTATCATCATTCATTGCAAGACAAGCAGAACAACCAGGCTCTCTTAATTCAAAACCAGATTCATTTAAAACATTTAATAAACCTTCATTTTTTATTGATTGAAGAACTTTATGTGACCCAGGAACTAACCAAGCTGTAACATTATTTGCTTTTTTTCTCCCTTTTACAATATTTGTAAAAGCTCTAAAATCTTCAATTCTTCCATTAGTGCAACTCCCCAAAAAAACAAAGTCAATTTTTTTTCCAATCATTTTTTCACCTTCGTTATATCCCATATATTCTAAAGATTTTTTATACGTTGAAGGATCTCCATTTACCGATGATGCTTTTGGAATAGATTTTGAAATAGGTAATCCCATTCCTGGATTAGTTCCAAAAGTTATCATAGGTTCTATTTCACTAGCATGAAAAATATATTCTCTATCAAATTTTGCTTTTTCATCAGATTTTAAAGTTCTCCAATATTTCATAGCTCTATCAAACTCCAATTTTTTAGGAGTAAACTCTCTGTTTTTTATGTATTCAAAAGTTTTTTTATCAGGAGCAATCATACCACCTCTTGCACCCATTTCGATACTTAGATTGCATACAGTCATTCTACCTTCCATAGATAAAGACTCAAAAACTTGACCAGAATATTCAACAAAATATCCTGTAGCTCCTGAGGTAGTTAATTTAGATATTATAAAAAGAGCTACATCCTTAGGAGTAACTCCATTATTTAATTTGCCATTAATTGTAATCCTCATTTTTTTTGGTTTTGGCTGAATTATACATTGAGTAGCCAAAACCATTTCAACTTCAGATGTTCCAATTCCAAAAGCAATTGCTCCGAATGCTCCATGGGTTGATGTATGTGAATCACCACATACAATTGTTGCTCCAGGCTGAGTTATTCCATATTCAGGACCTATAACATGTACAATTCCATTTTTTTTATGGCCTAAACCCCAATAAGAAATTCCATTTTCTTTTGCATTTGTTTCTAAAGCTTTCAATTGTTTTGCTGATAGAGGATCAGAAACTGGAAGATGTTGATTTATAGTAGGAGTATTGTGATCGGCAGTTGCAAATGTTCTGTTAGGAAATAAAACATTGATTTTTCTTTTTTTTAAACCTAGAAAAGCAACTGGGCTGGTTACCTCATGAACCATATGACGATCTATAAATAAAACGTCAGGTCCATCTTTTATAGATTTTACAACATGAGAGTCCCAAACTTTATCAAAAAGTGTTTTATTCATATAAATTAAATATTGCTAGATTGAATAATTTTAGGAATATCTTCATCACGTACTTCTTTTTGAACATCAGCGACTTTTAGAAATTCTTTATAAACTTTATCTAGCTGTAATTTATCTAATTCAAAACCAACATTTCTTGCTCTATAAGCTAATGCTGCCCTGCCGCTTCTTGCTGTTAAAACAATTGAAGATTTATCGACACCAACATCTTTTGGATCAATAATCTCATATGTTTCTCTTCTTTTAATTACACCATCTTGATGTATTCCTGAACTATGAGCAAATGCATTTGCTCCAACAATAGCTTTATTTGGTTGAACAGGCATACCCATACTTTCTGAAACTAGCTTACTTATACCATAAAGCATTTCAGATTTTACTTTAGTATCAAGGCCAAGTCTTGGGTGTTGTCTCATTATCATAACAACTTCCTCTAATGATGTGTTTCCTGCTCTTTCACCAATTCCATTAATTGTACACTCAATTTGTCTAGCTCCATTTTGAATACCAGCTATAGAATTTGATGTTGCTAATCCAAGATCATTATGACAATGACAAGAAATTTTTGCTTTATCGATACCTTTTACATTTTCTTTTAAGAATTTTATTTTAAAACCATATTCCTCAGGCAAGCAATATCCTGTAGTATCTGGAATATTGAGAACAGTAGCTCCAGCTTTAATAACTTCTTCGCAAACTTGAGCTAAAAATTCATTTTCAGTTCTTCCAGCATCTTCAGCATAAAACTCTACATCGTTAACATATTTTTTTGCATGAGATACAGCAGCAACAGCTCTTTCAATAATCTGAGATTTAGTTGCTTTGAATTTAAATTTCATGTGACTTTCAGACGTGCCAATACCAGTATGAATTCTTGGCTTTTTTGCATTTTTAAGAGCTTCTGCTGCCACATCAATATCTTTTTTAACAGCTCTAGTTAGGCCACAAACTGTTGCATTTTTAATAATTTTTGAAATTTCATTTACAGCATTAAAATCACCAGGGCTTGATATTGGAAAACCAGCTTCTATAATATCGATACCCAGAAAGTCAAGTTGTTCTGCAATTATTAATTTTGTTTTAGAATCTAATTTACAACCAGGAACTTGTTCGCCATCTCGAAGTGTGGTATCAAAAATCTCAACGTACTCCATAAAAATTCGTTAATAATCGATTATTAATTAACAAGTACAATATACATATTATCTAAAAAACATATAAATTATTTATATTTGTATTACAATATTCTATTATAATACTAATTTTATAACTAACTAATAGACAAGGTTTTAAACTTTAGCTTTTTACAATGACAAGTGAACAGAAAGATAATTTGTTTGTTTTAATTAAATCATTAACAAAGTCTGAAAAAAGACAATTTAAATTATATGTTGGCAGAATGGATTCTAATGAAGATTCTAAGTACATAAGTCTTTTTAATTTAATGGATAAAATGAATGATTATAGTGAAGATGCTATTTTAAACAAAGGTATAGTAAAAAAACAACAATTATCAAATTTAAAAGCCCACTTATATAAACAAATTTTAATTAGTTTAAGACTAAATCCGGTATTAAAAAATGTTAGAATACAAATTAGAGAACAATTAGATTTTGCAACCTTATTATATCAAAAAGGCTTATATAAACAAAGTTTGAAGGTTTTAGAAAAAGCTAAAATTATGGCTTTGAATCATGAAGAGAAATATATTGCTTATGATATTGTGGAACTTGAAAAAGTTATAGAGTCTCAATACATAACAAGAAGTTTATCTAATAGGGCAGAACAGTTAATAAATGAAGCTGACAAGTTATCTGAACAAAATAATATTTCAACTCAATTATCTAACCTTTCACTAGAGTTATACCAAAGATTAATTAGGGCAGGTTATGCAAAGAGTGATATAGAATTTAGAGAAATAACTCAGTTTTTTTATAAAAGAATGCCTAAAGTAAAAGAAAATGATTTAGGATTTAGAGAAAAACTATGGTTTTATAAAGCTCATGTATGGTATAGTTTTTTAACCCAAGACTTTTTGTCTAGTTATAAGTATTCATCAAAATGGGTGAAAATGTTTGAAGAATTTCCTAAGATGATTCCAGTTAATCCAGTTTTTTATTTAAAAGGAAATAATTACTTAATGGAAATCCTTTTTTTAATTAAACATCCAATAAAATTCAAAAAAGTTTTAACTCAAATGAAGAATAGGGTTGATAATACTAATTTTCCTAAAAATGATAATTTAGGAGCATTATCATTTCATTTTAAGTATAGTAATCTTGTGAATCTTTGTTTTTTAGAAGGTGATTTTGATCTAGCTTTAAATTATATTCCATCAATATTAAAAGGAATAAAAGAATATAAAAATCAAATTGACGCCCATCATGTGATGATGTTTTATTATAAAATAGCTTGCATATATTTTGGTAAAGAAGATTATGAGAATTGCATTATTTATTTGGATAAAATAATTAGAAATAAAGATTTAAAAATGCGTGAAGATTTATTATGTTTTTCTAGAGTTCTCAATATTTTTGCACATTATGAAGCTGGATATGATTATCATTTAGAAAAGCAATTAAGAGAGACATATAAATTTCTTATTAAAATGAATGATTTACATGAAGTTCAAAAGGCAATGATAAGATTTGTAAGAAAATTAGATAAGGTTTATCCACACGATTTAAAACATGCCTTTAAAAATTTATTGGTCGAATTAAAAAAATATGAAAATGATCCATATGAAAAAAGATCTTTTCTTTATTTGGATATATTATCTTGGCTTGAATCTAAAATAGAAGGAAGGCCCATTGTAGATATAATTAAAAGAAAAGCTTCTCAATTTAATCGAAAAGAACGTTCCTCCATATCCCATAAGTCGGTATTGAAGCAATAAACTCCATCTTTTCTTTACTTATAGGATGGTCTATAATAAGCTTATATGAATGAAGTCCAATATAGCCCAGATCATTTGATCTTTTTGAACCATATTTTAAATCTCCCATTACAGGAAAACCAATCTTACTTAATTGAGATCTAATTTGATGATGCCTTCCAGTTTCTAATTCAATTTCTAAAATTGAGTAATTAATTAGTTTTTTTACTTTTTTATAATGAAGAATTCCTTTTTTACTATTATTAACTTTTTTATCATATGAAAAAGATTTGTTTTTAAGCTTTTTTCTTAATAACCAGTGTTCCAAAGATCCTATTTCATTTGGAAATTTATTAGAAACAATTGCAAGATATTTTTTTTTAGTTATTCTGTTTTTAAATTGATTGTTTAATCTTTTAAGAGCTTTTGAGGTTTTTGCGAAAATAACTACACCACTTGTTGGTCTATCAATTCTATGAATTACCCCAAGAAAAACATTTCCGACTTTAAGATATTTTTTTTTTAAATACTTTTTAATTTTATCAACTAAAGAAATATCTTTTGTTTTATCATTTTGAACTAATTCACCATATTTTTTATTTATAACAATTATATGGTTGTCTTCAAAAATGATTTGATTAAGATTCACTAAAATAAATTAGTATTGTTCATCACTATTAGGAAAAGAGGAATTTTTAACATCTTTAGTATATTCTTTTACAGCATGATCTATTTTTTCACTGAGATTTAAATATCTTCTTAAAAACCTTGGATTAAATTTTTGAGTCATACCAAGAAAGTCATGAAGAACAAGAACTTGTCCATCGACATTTTTTCCTGCTCCAATTCCAATTACTGGAATTTTTATTGATCTAGAAATTTCAGTAGCTAGAGTTGCAGGTATTTTTTCAAGAACAATAGCAAAACAACCTATTTCTTCTAATTTTTTGGCATCTTTTATTAATTCATTAGCCTCTTTTTTCTCTTTAGCTCGAACATTATATGTTCCAAATTTATATATTGATTGAGGAGTTAGCCCTAAATGCCCCATCACAGGAATACCAGCTTGAAGAATTCTTTCAATTGATTCAACAACTTGACTTCCACCTTCTAATTTTACTGCATGAGCTCCTGATTCTTTCATAATTTTTATTGCTGACTTAAGTGCTTCCTTTGAGTCAGATTGATATGTTCCAAAAGGTAAATCGACAACAACTAATGCTCTTTTTACAGCTCTAATAACACTACTTGCATGATATATTATTTGTTCTAAAGTAATTGGCAGAGTTGTTTCGTGACCAGCCATAACATTTGAAGCAGAGTCTCCAACTAGAATAACATCTATTCCTGCTTTATCAATAATTCCAGCAAGTGTGAAATCATAAGCTGTTAGCATTGCTATTTTTTCACCAGAAATTTTCATTTCAGATAAAGTATTTGTTGTAATTCTTTTATAATCTTTAGAACTCATTTATTTAATTTAATTTGCTAAAATTAATATTTTATTATTAAGTAATATTTCTGTCATAGTGTCAGTTTATTTTTTTTGGCATAATGCTTGACATTATATATAAAAAAATGAAATTATGAGTAAAATAATTGGAATAGACTTAGGAACCACAAATTCATGCGTTTCTGTTATGGAAGGAAAAGAACCTGTAGTTATACCAAATGCCGAGGGCAAAAGAACTACACCCTCAGTAATTGCATTTGTAGAGGGTGGAGAAATTAAAGTTGGAGATCCTGCAAAAAGGCAGGCTGTTACAAACCCTACTAAAACTATTGCTTCTATTAAGAGATTTATGGGAAATAAGTTTTCTGAATCTAAAAATGATGTTTCTAATGTAGCTTACAAAGTTGTAAAGGGAGATAATGATACACCAAGAGTTGATATTGATGGGAGATTATACACTCCTCAGGAATTATCTGCAATGACATTACAAAAAATGAAAAAAACAGCTGAAGATTATTTAGGTCAAAGTGTTTCAGAGGCTGTAATTACTGTACCTGCTTATTTTAATGATTCTCAAAGACAAGCAACTAAAGAAGCAGGTGAAATTGCTGGATTAAAAGTTCAACGAATTATAAATGAGCCAACGGCCGCTGCTCTGGCATATGGTTTAGACAAAGGAACATCAGATAAAAAAATTGCTGTATATGACTTAGGAGGAGGAACTTTTGATATTTCAATATTAGAATTAGGAGATGGAGTTTTTGAAGTATTATCAACTAATGGTGACACTCATCTTGGAGGAGATGATTTCGATCAAGTTATAATTAATTTTTTAGCTGAAGAATTTATAAAAAATGAATCAATAGATTTAAGAAAAGACCCTATGGCTTTACAGAGGTTGAAAGAAGCTGCAGAAAAAGCTAAAATTGAACTTTCTTCATCAAAACAAACAGAAATAAATCTTCCATATGTTACTGCAACTGATTCAGGACCAAAACATCTTGTTACAACACTAACAAGAGCAAATTTTGAAAAATTAGCTGATGATTTGGTAAAAAGATCGATGTCTCCAGTAAAAAAAGCTTTAGATGATGCTAGTTTATCTAAGTCTGATATAGATGAAGTTATTTTAGTCGGAGGTTCTACTAGGATTCCTATAATTCAAGGTGAAGTGGAAAAGTTTTTTGGAAAACAACCCTCTAAAGGTGTAAACCCTGACGAGGTTGTTGCAATTGGCGCAGCAATTCAAGGAGGTGTTTTAACAGGAGATGTTAAAGATGTTCTTCTATTAGATGTTACACCTTTATCTCTTGGCATCGAGACAATGGGAGGAGTTATGACTAAATTAATTGAATCAAATACTACAATACCATCAAAAAAATCTCAAATTTTTTCAACAGCAGCTGATAATCAGCCTTCAGTTGAAATTCATGTTTTACAAGGGGAAAGGTCTATGGCAGGAGATAATAAAACAATTGGAAGATTTCATCTAGATGGAATTCCACCTGCTCCAAGAGGAACACCTCAAATTGAAGTTACATTTGATATTGATGCAAATGGTATAATTAAAGTTAGTGCTTCTGATAAAGCTACTGGGAAGTCTCAAGATATTAGGATTGAAGCCTCATCTGGTTTAACTGAAGAAGAAATCGAAAAAATGAAAAAAGAAGCAGAAGCCAACGCGGATGCAGATAAAAAAGCTAAAGAAGAAGTTGATAAATTTAATTCTGCCGATCAAATGATTTTCCAAACTGAAAATCAATTAAAAGAATTTGGAGATAAATTATCTGCAGATAAGAAAAAACCTATAGAAGATGCTTTAAAATCTTTAAAAAAGGCTCATGAATCAAAAAATATGAAAGAAATTGATTCAGCTATGGAAGTTATTAATGAAGCATGGAAAAATGCCTCTGAGGAAATGTATAAAGCTCAGGCTAATGCCCAAGCATCTAATTCATCAAAATCTAAAGGAGATTCAAAGTCCAAATCAACTAAAAAAACAAAAGATGATGGAGACAATGTTCAAGATGTAGATTTTGAAGAAGTAAAATAACTCAATTTTTAATTATATTTAAACCTCTAATTTTAGAGGTTTTTTTTTATAAATAAATGGATAAAAAAGTAATTATTGAAATGTGCAACAACATTTCAAAAAACACTTTAATAGAGACGTTAAGTATAAAATTTACTGATATTGGAGAAGATTTTGTTGAGGCAAAAATGCCAGTTAACGAATCTGTTCATCAACCTGATGGAATTCTTCACGGAGGTGCTACAGCTGCATTAGCAGAAACTGTTGGAAGTACTGCAGCATTTGTTTTATTGAAAAGAAAAGATATTGTTGTTAGAGGTATAGAAATTTCTACAAATCATTTAAAAAGTATTTCTAAAGGTGAAATTACTGCCATAGCTAAACCTATTAATCTGGGAAAAACAATTCAATTATGGGAAATAAAAATTACTGATCAAGAAGGGCAACTGATATCAATAAGTAAGTTAACAACTTATACAAGAATTAAAAAAAAATGATGGAAGGTTTTTTATTATGAATTAAATTTGAAAAAAAATAATAACTAAAAAAGTATAAAAATGAAAAGCGTTATAATATGTGATATGGAAGGTGTAATTCAAAATCTTAACAAAGGTGCAGAAGAAATGTTTGGATATTCTAATTTAGAATTAGTTGGTAAAAAAAGAGTTTCTATTTTTTCTCCTGGAGAAATTGTTTTACAAAATGTTTTTGGATGGTTAAAACAGGCAAATAAAAATGGCAGTTATCAAACTAAAACAAATTTTCTTAAAAAAGATGGGACTTTATTTAATGCAAAAATAACTATAACTCCAAATTTTTCTAATGGCAAAAATAATCCTCAAACTGGTTATTGTGGAATAACTGAAATTATTGATGAAAAAGTTAAAGTTCCAATAAAGTTTACTACAAAAATAATTAAGTTTGTTGCGATAACGAGAGCAGGATTTACCTCGGCGTCTTTATTCCCAGTATTAATTGTTGCATCTTATTTTGCTGGAATTGGAGACAATTTATTTAATCCTTTAAGTTTAATTCTAACGTTGGTAGGAATATTTTCACTACAATTATTTTCAAATTTATATAATGATTTTTTTGATGTTAAGGATGGAACTGATGGTTTAAATGATGAGTACTTCAATGTAGGAATGAACGATCCTATATTGGAAGGCGCTCAACTTTCTGGTGGAAGTAGAGCGATAGAATTAGGATTAACTACGTTAAAAAAAACAAAGTATTTAGCTAATATTATGTTAATATGTTCACTTGTTTCTGCTTCCTTAATTTTATTATTAAGTTATTTAAACACAAACTCATATCAAAACGCTATTTATGTCTCAATAATAGCTGTGATAGGAATATCTTTAGGTTACTTATATACTGCAAAACCGTTAAAATTATCAGCTAGAAAGGGTTTAGGTGAGTTAACAATATTTTTAACATTTGGACCATTATTAACTTTAGGAACAGGTTTTGCTATTTCTACTGATACAATTTCTTTGTTTTCTAATGAATTTAATAATTTAATATTTTTAGGAGTTCCAGTTGGTTTATTAACAACTAATATTTTATTTATAAATCAATTCCCAGATTATAAGTCTGATAAATTAGCGGGTAAGAACAATTTAGTTGTATTATTTGGAAAAAAATTTGCAAGATGGATTTATCTTATTTTTCTTGTATTAACATATACTTTTATGTTTTATTATGTTGATATTTTAAATGAAAATATTTCTAATTTTTCTTTAACTCTATTTTATGTTTTTAATTCTATTTTAATTGTAATTGGATTGTTTATTGTTTTACATATATTTAAAAATTATGACAATAGATCATTAGTTAGATCTAATATAAACACAATTTATTATCAAATGCTTTTTTCAATTTTGTATATTATTATTTTAAACCCTTTTTATCTTAATTGAAAAAAGTAAATTATTTTATTAATAGAAATAAAAAAGACCCTTTTTGGATGTACCTTCTTGGGTCTTTTGTAGTTATAATATTTAATTTTATTGGTCAATTTCCATTAACTTATTATATAATAGAATCTAATAAATTTGATTTAAGTATTTCTGATCCACTTGAATTATTAAGAAAAATTGAAAGTAATTTACAGTTATTATTGATATTAATTCCTTTTTTGTTTTCATTTATTGGTTTTTGGTTAATTATTAAAAAACTACATAATTCATCCTTAGTTAAAATAGCTACAATTAGAAAAAAAATTGACTTTAATAGAATTATTTTTTCTTTTGTTTTATGGGGGACATTGATAATATTTATGGTATTATTTGATTATTTTATTTATCCTGATGATTATAAATGGAATTTTAAATTAAAAGAATTTTTAATCATGCTTCCAATAGCTTTTTTATTTATTCCAATTCAAACTAGTCTGGAAGAGTTTATTTTTAGGGGGTATTTGATGGAAGGTTTTGCGTCTCTTTTAAAAAACTCATGGATGCCTTTAATTTTTACATCATTAATATTCGGCTTATTGCATATTTATAATCCTGAGGTTGATAAATTAGGTCATGGCATTTTAATATATTATATAGGAACAGGTTTATTTTTAGGAGTTTTATCAATAATGGATCAAGGAATTGAATTGTCAATAGGGTTTCATGCTGCAAATAATTTAGTAACCGCTCTTCTAGTTACCTCAACTTGGACTGTTTTTCAAACAGAGTCCATTTTAATTGACGTTTCAGAACCAAGTTTATTTTTTGAAACAGTTTTTTCATTATTAATATTGTATCCTTTATTTTTATATGTTATGTCAAGGAAGTATAATTGGAATAATTGGAAAGAAAAGATATTTTAATATAAATTTATTTTAATTTTAGATATTTGTTAAGTTTTTAATATATGGGATTAAATAAAAACAAAATTGTAGGCTTTGGAGCTTTAATTCTAGCTGTTATTGGAACTGCGTTAATACTTATTGGAATCCTAAAGTATAGAGATCATGCTATAGGTTTTTCAATTGCTGGAGTAGGTTTCTATGCTATTGCATGGGCATTTAATGCATTAAGAGGAAGAATATGATATTTTTTATTAATTATTTATCTCCAATCATATCTTCAGGTCTGACCCATTTATCAAAATCTTTTTCAGAAACATATCCTAGAAGTTTTGCAGATTCCTTTAAACTAATACCTTCATTATATGCTTTATTAGCTATTTCAGTTGATTTATAATAACCGATTTTAGTATTTAATGCAGTTACTAGCATCAAAGAGTTTTCAACCATTTTTTTAATTTGTTTGTGATTAGGTTTTATTCCAAGAACACAATTTTTATTAAAACTGTTAGATGAATCACCAAGTAATTGTGCTGATTCAATAATATTATTAGCCATTAAAGGTTTAAATACATTGAGTTCGAAATGACCTTGACTACCTGCAAAAGAAATCGAGGTATCATTTCCCATAATTTGAGCACAAACCATAGTTAATGCCTCACATTGAGTTGGATTTATTTTTCCCGGCATAATGGAACTTCCGGGTTCATTTGAAGGAAGAATAATTTCTCCAATTCCAGATCTTGGACCAGATGACAGCATCCTTATATCATTAGCAATTTTATAGAGAGACATTGCTATTTGTTTTAGAGCTCCATGAGTCTCAACAATTGCATCGTGAGCAGCTATTGATTCAAATTTATTTTTTGAAGTAACAAATGGTAAACCCGTAAATTTTTTAATGTAAGAAGCTACTAATTTATCATATCCTTTTGGAGTGTTAATTCCTGTACCGACAGCTGTTCCTCCTAATGCAATTTCCGATAAATGGGGTAGGGTATTTTTTAAAGCTTCAATTCCATGATCAATTTGTGAAACATATCCAGAAAATTCTTGACCTAAAGAAAGGGGAGTGGCATCCATGAAATGGGTTCTTCCAATTTTAATTATTTTTTTGAATTCATTAGCTTTTTTATCAAAAGAATTTCTGAGATCTTCTAAAGCAGGGATTGTTAATTTAACTATTTTATTATATGTTGCAATATGCATTGCTGTTGGAAAAGTATCGTTAGAAGATTGAGATTTATTGACATCATCATTGGGGTTAAGCATCTTTTCACCCTCACCAATTTTCTTTCCTTCAAGAATATGAGCTCTATTTGAAATAACTTCGTTAAGATTCATATTTGTTTGGGTTCCGGATCCTGTTTGCCAAATAACTAAGGGAAAATGATTGTCTAAATTTCCGTCAACAATTTCGTCACAAACCTTAGATATTGCATTTCTTTTTTCTAAAGTCAAAATTTGTAATTCATGATTAGCATATGCAGCAGCTTTTTTTAATGTAGCGAAACCATATATTATTTCAATTGGCATAGTCGATTTATTACCAATTTTAAAGTTATTTATTGATCTTTGGGTTTGAGGACCCCAGTATGATTCAATTGGAATTTTAACTTCTCCTAAAGTGTCTTTTTCTATTCGATATTTCATTAAAAAAAGATTTTATACAAAAATACAAGGTTTGATTTCAAATGATTTCATAAAAATTAAAAGATTTTTTAAAAAAATAAATTTAGTTAATAATATTTTCATCTAATAATTAAATATATTTTATAATTTTACACCTTAATAAATTAATTATTATGGAGTTTGACCAGTATTTAGGTTTTTTAGCATTTTTGTCAATATTCACAATGGGATTTTGGCTTATGTTTTTTTTACTGCTTTTTGTAATTCCTTATTGGCTTTTTGGGTACTTTATTGAGCAAATTCAATTAAAGTCAAAAAAGAAACTTAAAAGATAATAGGGTACTGATTGCAGGTTTTGATCAAAAATCAAATCCTTCATCTTCACCTCCTCCATAATTTCTTTGTTGTCTTCTTCTATTTTTCTTTTTATTTGGATTTATCTGATAAGTAAGAGTAAGAACATATGAAGGTTCTCTCCACTGAAATTCACCATAACTATAAAAACTTTCAGTTCTAGTTTCTGATTTTCTTCTTGAAGAGTCCAATAGATCAGAGATTCTAAATGAAATAGTACCTTTTTTATTTAAAACTTCTTTATTTAATGCACCAGATAAGAACAAAATACCTTTACTTTTTGTCTGTGCATTTTCAGAAGGTCCCCTGTAAAAAAATCTAGTTTGCCAATCAATTGAACCAGGAAGTTTAATGTTGCTATTAAATCTAGCAAACCAACTTATGTTTTTAGCATCAAATGTTTGTCCTTTATAATCACCAATAATTTCAGAACTAAATAAATTAAAATTACCACTTAATCTAATTTTTCTTGAGGGAAAATATGAAATAGAAAATTCACCACCATATCTAATATTTTCAGATAAATTTATTGGGAATAATCTAATGACCGGAACTTCAACAACTGGATTAGAAGGATTGTTTTCTTCGCCAGAAATTATTACTTTTTCACCTGAGTCTTGCCTTATAAAAGTAAAAGCTTTTGTAGCTTTTTGGTAATAAATTGATGAATTCAGGGTAAGAGTTTTCCAACGTTTTAAATAGCCTATATCAAATGCATTTGAATAAGTGGGATCTAAATTAGGATTTCCTTGAAAAATATTTGTAATGCTACTCCTAGATGGAAAGGGATTTATAAACCTTGATCTTGGTCGTCGTAAACGTCTAGAATATCCTAAAGTATAACTTTCTTTGTCATTAATTTCAAAAGATAAATTTAAAGTAGGAAAAAAATCAGTATATTTTTTTTTTGTTTTATCATTAGAAGTTTTTTGATCAATTTCAATTTTAGAATCTTCCATACGAAGACCTAATAGATAGGAAAATTTGTTAATTTTTTTTCCATACTGAGTATAAGCTGCGTTTACATATTCTTTATAGATTAAATAGTTAGTCAGATTATTGTCTAACTCATAATTTGAATCAATTAAATATGAAACCTGATAATCAGTTTTTTGAGTAGAAAAACTTCCTCTATATCCAATTTCAAATTGAGTATTTTCATCAATTGGAAGAACATAATCACTTTGAGCTAAAATCCTTTTTTGATTTTCATCATTTATTACTTTTTCATAATTTATTTCGGAGATAATAGGGACTAAAGTTTGATTGTTTATATCAGAATATTCATCTTCATAGCTTTCCTCATATTGGAAAAGAGCGGTAAATCTGTGTCCTTCTTTTTTAAAATCTTTAAAAAAATTAACACTATATTGTTTTGAGATATCTTTTTCATCTTCATCTTCTCTTCTTTCAGTAAGATTTAAAGGATTTTCTGAAAAATCTAATTCCTGAATTTTGTTTTTAGTATTACTGTCTCTATCTGATTCTCTATAAAATGAACTTAATGTTAACGAAGTTTTATCATCAAAAAAATATTCAAGACCATAGCTAGTAAAAAAACTTTTTCTATTTCTCTCAGAAAGTCTTTTTTCTCTTAAAAACGTACTTGGATCGTTTCCATTAAAATATTCATTGTTATTAAAGGAATTTCCTTTAGTTATGTTGTCACTTAATGTATTTGTAGTAAAAATATTTAACTTTTTTGTTCTCCAATTTAAATTAGCAGAAGTTCTATTGTTTTTAGGTATACCAACACTACCTGTTAAAGTTCCGTTTATTCCTTCTAAGTTTTGTTTTTTTAAAATAATATTTAAAATACCGGCAGTTCCTTCAGCATCATATCTGGCAGATGGTGAAGTGACCACTTCAACTTTTTCAATAGATTCTGCAGGTAATGATCTAAGTCCTTGAGGACCTGATATACCAACTAAGCCTGAGGGTTTTCCATTTATTAATATCCTTACATTATCATTTCCCCTTAAAGCAACGTTTCCTTCTACATCAACAGAAACTGAGGGTACATTGTCAAGAACATCTGCAACACTTCCACCCCTTACCATTATGTCTTTACCTACATTATATATTTTTTTATCTAATCTAATTTCAACTTCAGTTCTCTCCCCAATTAATTCAATTTCTTCAAGACGATTTTCACTAAAAATCATTAAAATTTTACCAAAGTCTTTATTTTCTCTAATTAACTCACCTTCATATTTTATAGGATTGAAACCTATATATTCAATTAGCACGTTATATTTGCCTGGAAATACTTCTATATCAAACTTCCCAATTTTATTAGTTATACCTCCTTGAATTCTGTCTGGAAACCTATTGTTTTTTAAAGTGATAGTTGCATATTCTAGTGGTTGACTTGTTTCTTGATCAAATACCTCTCCAGTTATTTTTATTTTTTTAATATTTGGGATATTTGAAGGACGTTGAGCACATAAAATACTTGAGAAAATTAATGTAAAAATTAAATAATATTTTTTTTTCATTTTTGAATCTATCAATTTATTAGTCTTTTATTATTATTCCGTTTGATAATATTAAAACCCTAATTAATTTATTTTTCTTTAAAAAAATCGATGAGTTTTTCTATTGGCCTTCCTACAACTGCACTATTTTCATTTTCAATTATTGGCCTTTCGATTAGTTTTGGATTTTCTAACATTATAGAAATTATTTCATTTTCGGTCAATTTTTTTTTTGAAAATTCAGTTTTCCATAATAACTCATTTTTTCTGACAAGATCGATAGCATTAATTTTTAATTTAAATAAAAGATTTTCTAAAGTGATTTTACTTAGAGGTTTAGAGAGATATAAAACAAGATTATAATCAATATCTGAATTATTCAAATAATCTAAAGCTTCTCTTGATTTTCTGCAACGAGGATTATGATAAATTGAAATTTTACTATTCAAAATTTTAATTATTTTAATTTATCAACTATTGCTTTAAAAGCTTCAGGATTATTCATGGCTAAATCTGCAAGAACTTTCCTGTTTAATTCAATTTTATTAGATTTAATTTTCCCCATAAATTGACTATAAGACATTCCATAAAGTCTAGATGCTGCGTTAATTCTAGTGATCCAAAGAGATCTAAAGTTTCTTTTTTTTGTTTTTCTATCTCTATAAGAGTATTGCATGGCTTTTTCAACTGCATTTTTTGCAATAGTCCACACATTCTTTCTTCGCCCAAAATAACCTTTAGCTAATTTTATTATTTTTTTTCTTCTTTTTCTAGAAGCAACCGAATTTAATGATCTTGGCATTTTAATTTAATTTTTGAAGGAGGCGGTATTTTGAATACACTTAAATTGGCCTTACTTCTGGTTTACAAAATATTTTATTTAAGTCTTAATTGTTGTTTTATGTTATCATTATCACTTTTGTGGACTAGTCCAAAATGAGTTAGCCTCAACTTTCTTTTTTTTGATTTCTTAGTTAAAATATGATTTTTAAAAGCACGTTTTCTCTTTATTTTTCCAGATCCAGTTATTTTAAATCTTTTTTTTGCACTGGATTTTGTTTTCATTTTAGGCATAACTTATTTTTTACTTATTTTTTTTGGTGTTATTAAAATTGACATTTTTTTTCCTTCTAACTCAGGCATTTGTTCTACTTTTCCATATTCTTCTAAATCTTGAGCTAATCGCAATAATAAAATTTGACCTTTTTCTTTATAAACAATTGACCTTCCTTTAAAGAAAACAAAAGCCTTCAATTTAGCTCCATCTAATAAAAACTTTTCAGCATGTTTCTTTTTAAATTCATAATCATGTTCATCAGTATTAGGACCAAAACGTATTTCCTTTAATATTACTTTAATTGTTTTAGATTTTAATAATTTTTCTCTTTTTTTTTGTTCGTATAAAAACTTTTTATATTCTAAAATCTTACAAACTGGAGGAGAGGCATTTGGAGAAATTTCAACAAGATCTAATCCTTGATCTCTAGCAATCGACAAAGCTTTATTTAAATTATAAATTCCAACCTCAACATTTTCACCAACTAAACGAATTTCATGTGCAGTTATTTTTTCGTTAATTTTATGAGGATTTTCTTTTATAACTCTACCTGGCCCCCTTCTTACTCTTTTTTTTCTTATTCCTATGACTATATAATTTTAATTATTAATATTATTTACCTCAAAATTAATCTTTTCAATTAATTCATCAATTTTTATTGTTCCTAAATCACCTATTTTATGTTTTCTGAGTGATATTGTATTATTTTTAGCCTCTTTCTCCCCAATAATTATCATATAGGGAATTTTTGACAATTCTGATTCTCTTATTTTTTTCCCTATAGTTTCATTTCTATCATCAAGTAGCGCGCGAATTTCGTTATTTTTCAATAAATCTAAAACTTTTAAAGCGTATTTTTTATATTTTTCACTTACACAAAGAATATTTATTTGGGTTGGAGTTAACCATAAGGGTAAAATACCAGAAGTATGCTCTAATAATATAGCAACAAACCTTTCCATACTTCCAAAAGGTGCCCTGTGAATCATAACAGGTCTATGAAGTTCATTATCTTTTCCTTTATATGATAGTTTGAATCTCTCAGGTAAATTATAGTCTACTTGAATTGTACCTAATTGCCATTCCCTGTTTAAAGCATCTTTAACTATAAAATCAAGTTTAGGACCATAGAATGCTGCTTCACCAGTTTTAGTAATATAATTTAACTTCTTTTCTTCAGCTGCAGAAATAATAGCTTTTTGAGCTAAATCCCAATTTTTTTCTGTTCCTATATATTTTTCAGGATTATTTGGATCTTTTAAAGAAACTTGAGTAACAAAATCTTCAAAACCAAGAGATTTAAATACATAAAGAGTTAAATCAATTACTTTTTTAAATTCATCATTTAATTGATCTGGCCTACAAAAAATATGTGCATCATCTTGAGTAAAACCTCTTACTCTACTTAAACCGTGGAGTTCCCCACTTTGTTCATATCTATAAACTGTACCAAATTCTGCATACCTTTTAGGAAGATCTTTGTAACTCCATGGCCTACTTTTATAAATTTCACAATGATGAGGACAATTCATTGGTTTAAGTAAAAACTCTTCATTTTCAGAAGGAGTTAATATTGGTTGAAAGCTATCTGATCCATACTTTTCATAGTGCCCTGAGGTAACATAAAGTTCTTTATTACCAATATGAGGAGAAATTACTTGTTCGTAACCTGCTTTAATTTGAGCTTTCTTTAGAAAAAGCTCTAACCTATCTCTTAAATCTGCTCCTTTAGGAAGCCAAAGAGGTAAACCTTGACCAACTTTTTCTGAAAAAGTAAACAAATCTAATTCTTTACCAAGTTTTCTGTGATCTCTTTTTTTAGCTTCTTTTATAAGAGATAAGTATTGATTTAACTCTTTTTGTTTTGGAAATGAAATACCATAAATTCTTGTTAATTGTTTATTTTTTTCATTTCCTCTCCAATATGCTCCTGCCACATTTAATAATTTAACAGATTTTATAAATCCAGTATGGGGAATATGCCCTCCTTTACAGAGATCAGAAAAATTTGCATGATCACAAAATGTGATTTCACCATCATTTAGACCTTTAATTAATTCAGTTTTATATCTATTTTTTTTATAAAAATTTAATGCATCTTTTTTAGACACATTTTTCATTTTAAAATAATATTTTTCCTTTGAAAATTCTAAGATTTTTTTTTCAATAGATTTTAAGTCACTTTCTGTAATAGCCTCCCCTTCAAAGTCAGCATCATAATAAAATCCATTATCGATTGCAGGGCCAATTGTAAGTTTACAATTAGGATATAAATCAACTAATGCTTGAGCTAATACATGAGCTGATGAGTGCCAAAAAGCTTTTTTTCCTTCAGAATCATTCCAAGTAAAAAATTTTATAGAACCACTTTCATTTAATTTACTTGATATTTCAATAGTATTTTCATTAAAGCTTGCTGAAAGAACATTTCTAGAAAAACCTTCACTTATATCCATAGCAATTTCCATAGCAGTGATTCCCTTTTTATATTTTCTAACTGAGTCGTCAGGAAATTTTATTTTAATCATGCTCTAAATTATTTATTGTTGTAAAGATAAGCTCTATAAATATGGTATACAATTCAAATTATAATCTATTGTTTTTCTTTTGGCCTAAAAATGAATTCATCAAAATTTGAATTCCTTTAAAACCATTGAAAATTGCAAGAAAAAAAAATATTAATCCAATAATTAATACTGGTATAAATAAGTAATGTTCTTTATTTTTAAAAGCTTGATAAATTACAATAGGACCAGTAAAAGCAAAAACCAAGAAATATGACAAACGAATTAAACTTTTTTTAAATAAAACTTTATTCATATTTATAGTTAGATATTGATTTTCTTATACTTTTATGTTTGTCAATAAGCTTTTCTGCCTTTTGTTTATCAATATTTAATTCTTTCATCAAAATTTTTATTCCTCTGTCATGAAGTTTGTTGTTATTTAATTGCATGTCAATCATCTTATTTCCTTTTACATGTCCAAGTTTAATCATTACAGCGGTAGAGATCATATTTAAAATTAACTTCTGAACAGTTCCAGCCTTCATTCTTGAACTTCCTGTTAGAAATTCAGGACCTACGATAATTTCTATTGGATAATCAGAGTTTTTTGACAATGGGCTTCCTGGATTACAAGTTATACAACCAGTTGATATATCATTTTTATTACAATCTTTAATACCAGAAATAACGTAGGGTGTTGTTCCAGAAGCAGCAATTCCAAGAACAAAATCTTTATCAGAAACATTATGTTTTTTCAGGTCTTTCCATGCTTGTGATTGATCGTCTTCTGATTTTTCAATAGAGTTTCTTAATGCATAATCACCACCTGCAATTATTCCAATAACTTTTCCAGGATTTGTTCCGAATGTTGGAGGGCATTCAGACGCATCTAAAACACCAAGTCTTCCACTAGTTCCTGCTCCAACATAAAAAAGTCTACCATTATTCTTTAATTTCTGAAATATTTTGTCAATTAAAACAGATATTTTAGGTAAGATTTTATTTATTGCTGAAACAGCTTTTTGATCTTCTTTATGAATATTGGATATAATCTCTTCAGTTGACATTTTATGAAGTTCAATATAAAGGGAATCTTTCTCAGTTATTTTTTCAAAGGTCATAACTTAAAAAAGTTAGATTTTAAATTCTTTTTTTAAATTTTCTTCTATTTCAAAAAGGAAATCCTCAGTGTTAAGATAATCTGATTCATTTAATTTTTCATTATATATTAATAAAGCTAAATCCTTTGTCATTTTACCATTTTCAACAGTTTTGATACATACGTTTTCAAGAGCATTACAAAAAGAAATTAAATCATTATTCTTATCTAATTTTCCTCTGAATTCTAAACCTCTAGTCCAAGCAAAAATTGAAGCTATTGGATTAGTAGAAGTTTTTTTCCCATTTTGGTGTTGTCTAAAATGTCTTGTAACTGTTCCATGGGCAGCCTCAGCTTCCATTGTTTTTCCATCAGGAGTTACTAAAGTAGATGTCATTAATCCAAGAGAACCAAAGCCTTGAGCAACAGTATCAGATTGAACGTCCCCATCATAGTTTTTACAAGCCCAAACAAAACCACCATTCCATTTCATAGCTGCGGCAACCATATCATCAATAAGTCTGTGTTCATATGTTATTCCAGCTTTTTTGAATTTATTTTTAAATTCAGTTTCAAAAACTTCATGAAAAATATCTTTGAATCGTCCATCATAGGACTTTAAGATAGTATTTTTTGTTGATAAATATAACGGCCATTTCTTTGAAAGAGCTTGATTCATACAAGATCTTGCGAAGCCATAAATTGAAGAATCAATATTATACATAGCCATGGCAACCCCATCCTCTTGAAAATTATAAACTTGCCATGACTTAGATTTATCTCCATTTTCAGGAGTAAATGTCATAGTAAGTTTGCCTTTTCCGTGAGTAACTATATCTGTTGCTTTATATTGATCTCCAAAAGCATGTCTTCCAATACATATAGGTTTTGTCCATCCTTGGACATATCTAGGTATATTTTTCATAATTATAGGCTCTCTAAAAACTGTTCCTCCAACAATATTTCTTATAGTGCCATTTGGAGATCTCCACATTTTTTTTAGTGTATACTCTTGAACTCTATCTTCATCAGGAGTTATAGTAGCACATTTAATACCTACATTATATTTTTTAATTGCATTAGCGGCATCTACTGTCACTTCATCATCAGTAAAGTCTCGATTTTTAATACCTAAATCATAATATTTTATGTCGAGATCTAAATAGGGAAATATTAATTTTTCCTTAATAAATTTCCATATTATTCTTGTCATCTCATCTCCATCTATTTCAACAATAGGGTTTAAAACTTTAATTTTTGGCATAACACTATTCTTTTAAATTAGAACTTATATTGGTTTTATAAAATTACAATTAACTATTTAAAGAAAATGTATATTTTATTTTTCTCTTATTTTGGCTTTTTTACCTGTAAGTTTTTTGAAATAATAGATTTTAGATTGTCTAACTTTCCCTTTGCTGTTTATTTCTATTTTTTGAATTGCAGGTAGATTAATAGGAAAAATTCTTTCAACTCCAATATTGCCAGACATTTTTCTAATTGTAAACGTCTTTGTTAAACCAGTCCCTTTAATTTTTATAATAACACCTTTAAAAAATTGAGTTCTAACTTTGTCTCCTTCTCTAATATCGTAAAAAACAGTTATTGTATCCCCAGATGAAATTTCAGGAAAATCTTTTTTTTCAATAAATTGGGTTTCGACATAATTTATTAAACCTTCCATTTTTTTACAAATTTATTTTATATAGAATAACATTCACGTTTTTCGTCAGAGGTTAATACCTATTTAGGCTGCAAAAATAAGATTAATTTTAAACTACGCAAAAATCAAAATTTTACGTAATTATTTTTATTTAATATTCTATTTAAAATAAATCAGGTCTTAATTTTTTTGTTCTATTAATTGAATTATTTTCTCGCCATTTTTCAATTAATGATTTATTACCTGATAATAATTCATTAGGAACTTTCCAGTTTTTATAATTTGAAGGTCTTGTATATATTTCAGGAGCAAGTAATTTATCTTGAAAACTATCATTAAGAGCGGAAGATTCATCACCTAAAACCCCAGGAATTAATCTTATTATAGAATCGCAAAATACTGCAGCTGCTAATTCTCCTCCGGATAAAACAAAATCACCAATAGAAATTTCTCTAGTTATTAAATGATCTCTAATTCTATGATCAACTCCTTTATAATGGCCGCAAAGAATAATAATATTTTCTTTAATTGAAAAATCATTAGAGATCTTTTGATTTAACTTCTCTCCATCTGGAGTAAGATATATTATATCATCATATTCGCGTTTTTTTTTTAAATTAGAAATACACTTATCAATGGGTTCTATCATAAGAACCATTCCAGAGCCGCCACCAAAAGGATAATCGTCAACTTGTTTTTGTTTTTTTATACCATACTCTCTTAAGTCATGAAAGTTTACAGATACAATTTTTGATTTTATCGCTTTTTTAAGGATTGATACACTAAAAGGACTTTGTAAAATTTCTGGAAACAAAGTTATAATATCGATATTCACTTTAAATTAAATATTATCTAAAAAATAATCTTTCTTTTTCACCTTCAGGATTTATAAATAATATATTTTCTAAATCATATGGACTAAATTTTTCTACATCAGAAACTTTATAAATTTTTTTGTTATTTATCTCTAAAATGATATGTCCTTCATTAATTCCATTTCTATATAACCTTTCATTTCCCATTCTGGAAATAATTAAACCTCCGTCAATATTAAATTCTTCTTTTTTATTTTTATTAAGTTCTCTTAATTCCATTCCATAAAAGTTTATTCTATTAATCTTTTTTAGAATAACCATAACATTTTTCTCTAAGTCATTTCTTATATATTTAATAGAAACTTTTTGTCCAGGCCTTTTAGTTGATAAATATCCAGATAGATCAGCAAATTTGTTGATTTTTAAACCATCAATACTTTTAATAATATCACCCGGTTTTAATCCAGATATATCAGCACCAAATCCTTTTTCAATTTCATTAATATAAAAACCTTCAGTTTCAAATACACCAAATTTTTCAGCAACATCAGAATTAAGTGCCTGACCAATAACACCCAATAAACCTTTTTGGACATCACCAAATTCAATTATATCTTCAAAAACTTTTCTAGCAACATTACTTGGAACAGCAAAGGAATAGCCAACAAATCCACCTGTAACAGAGCTTATTGCAGTATTAATTCCAATTAATTGTCCATTTGTATTAACCAGGGCACCTCCACTATTACCTTTATTTACTGCTGCATCAGTTTGAATATATGATTCATTTTTGTTATCATATTTATTTAAATCTCGAGATTTGGCACTTATTATACCAGCAGTTACAGTTGAATTTAAATTAAAAGGATTTCCTACAGCTAATACCCATTCTCCTATTTTAGTATTATCAGAATCGCCAAAGGAGATATAAGGGAGCATTGAATCAGCATTAATTTTTAGTACGGCGATATCCGTTCCTGGATCTGTGCCAATTAAACTTGCTTTATATGATTTGTTGTTATTAGTTGTAATTTCAATTTCTGAATATCCATCTATAACATGATTGTTCGTAATAATATATCCATCTGGAGATACTATAACTCCTGATCCAGTCCCAATTCTTTCAGGAATTTCGTTTTCTTCTTCATAAAAAAATCTATACCAAGACGGAGTATTGCTCGAACTTATCGAAGTATTTTTAACATGTACGACAGCATCAATTGTTTTTTCAGCAGCAACAGTAAAGTCAGTTGATATTGAATTTTTATTTGAATATAAATAATTAACGGGTATTGAGTTGCTATAGTTTAAATCATTAAATTTAATTTCAGACTTATCATAATAATTGTAGAAATAGATTGATATAAAACCTGATAAAACTCCTATTAATAGATATTTAAGAAATAATTTCATTATAATATAATTTCCACAAAAATATAAATTTCATTATTTATAATTTTTATTTTAACTCGAATTTAACAACTATATTAATTTTCAATTTGATTAAATTTGTTAGCTAATGGAATTAATTTTTGATAAATACCATGGTTTGGGAAATGATTTTGTTATAATTGACGGAAGATCATTGAATCTTCAACAATTAAATCAAAATCAGATTAAAAAAATTTGTAATCGCAATTTTGGTGTTGGAGCAGATGGTTTGATTTTAATTAAAGATCATTTAAAGTTAGATTTTGAAATGATATATTATAATTCTGATGGATTATTAAGCTCAATGTGTGGAAATGGGGCTAGATGTTCTGTGGCTTTTGCTTATGAAAAAAATATTTGTTCAGAAAAAATGGTTTTTATGGCATATGATGGTCCTCACGAAGGTTTTATTCTAGCTGATAGTAATATAAAATTATCTTTTAATGATATTTCAAATATAAAAGAGAATGAGTATGGTATATATATAGATAGTGGATCTCCACATCTATTAATTTTTGATAAAAATATTGAAGAATTAAATGTTAAAGAATTAGGATCATCAATTAGGCATTCAAAAAAATTTCTTAAAGAAGGTATTAATGTTAATTTTATTGAGCATATAAATAAAAATAGGTTTAAATTAAGAACTTATGAAAGAGGAGTAGAAGATGAGACTTTATCTTGTGGTTCAGGGGCAGTTGCAGCTGCAATTTCAGTTCATTATAAAGGATTAGCTAATAATTATTCTGAAATTTTAATTCAAACTTTAGGGGGATCACTTAAAGTTGACTTTAAATTTGAAAAAGAAAAATATTTTAAAATATATCTCTCTGGTAAAGCTCAAAAAGTTTTTTCAGGTATAATATCAATATAGGATGGAGGGTATAAAACTTAGAGCTTTAGAACCAGAGGATATTGATATATTATTTTCTATTGAAAATAATAAAGAATTATGGAAATATTCAAATAGAAATGAACCTTATTCAAGGTATACATTAAAAAAATACATTGAAATCCAAAATCAAGAAATTTCCAAATCAAAACAAAAACGATTTGTTTTATCTAATAATGATAAAATTGTTTTTGGATTTATAGATTTATTTGATTTTGAAACTTTTCATAGAAGAGCTGGTATAGGATTAGTGATTTTGTCTAACTACAGAAATAAAGGTTTTGGATCAAAAGGTTTGGAGTTAATAGAATATCATTCAAAATTATTTTACAATTTACATTTACTTTATGCAAATGTTGCATATGAAAATAAGGAGAGTAATCTTCTGTTTAAGAAAATGAAATATGATTTAGTTGGGATTAAAAAAAAGTGGAATTATTATGATAATTCATTCCATGATGAATGTTTATATCAAAAAATTTTAGATTGAAAAAAAGATCATATTTTATAATTTTAATTTCAGTAATAGTATTAGTTTACTTTGTAAATAGTTTCATAATATACTTTAGTAATAACACTGATTTTAACTTTAAAGAAATTACCTTTTTTATTGATAGTGATGATAACATAGATTCATTAGGTATTAAACTAAAGCCGTATTTAAAGTCAACAAATAATTTTATTAAAGTTGCAAAAAAAAAGGGGTATTCTAATAATATTAAATCTGGTAAATATTTAATTAAAAAGGGAAGTAGCAACAATGATATTATTAATAATTTAAGAATTAATAGATTAACAGTTAATGTTGTTTTTAATAATCAGGAAAGGTTAGAAGATTTAGCTTTAAGAATTTCAAAACAAATTATGATTGACAGCTTGTCCTTAGTTAAAAGTTTTTTAGACCCTAGTTTTTTAAGTGAAAAAGGATTTGATTCTTTAAACGCATTATCAATGTACATTCCTAATTCATATAATTTTTATTGGGATGTTAGTCCAGAAAAATTTAGAAATAGAATGTGGAATGAATATAATTCTTTTTGGAATGAAGAATTAGAAAATAAAGCAAAAAAAATTAATTTAACTAAAATTGAAGTATACATTTTAGCATCAATTGTTCAAAAGGAATCTGCAAAACAAATTGAAAAAAGTAGAATTGCAGGTGTTTACCTTAATAGACTTAAAAGGAAAATGAAATTACAAGCAGACCCTACTGTAATTTATGCGATAAAAAAAGAAACTAATAATTTTAATAAAATTATAAAAAGAGTTTTGTACAGGGATTTAAAAATTAAATCAGCTTATAATACTTATTATAGAAAAGGTCTTCCTCCGTCTCCAATTTGTATGCCAGACATGTCTACAATTTTATCAGTACTTAATGCAGAAAATCATTCTTTTTTATATTTTGTAGTAGATCCTCAAAACCCGGGTTTTCATTTGTTTTCAAAAGACTTAGTTCAGCATAATAGAAATAAAAAAAAATATATTAACTGGTTAAATGAAAAAAAAATATATCGTTAGATATTTTTTGATTTTGTAATAAAAAATTTTATGTTTTTATTTGAGTCAATTGCAATATTTCTCTAATCGAATTTTAAGCAAATTTAAATTGTAAGTTTTTGACTTAAATCTTCTACGTATTTTCTAAATTGTTTGTCAGTAAAACTTAGATTGTCAACAGTTTTACAAGCATGTAAAACTGTTGCATGATCTCTTTTTCCAATTTGATTTCCAATACTTGCTAATGATGCCTTTGTGTATTTTTTTGCAAAATACATCGCAAGTTGTCTTGCTTGAACAATGTGCCTTCTTCTAGTTTTAGATTGAAGTGTTTGAATATCCATTTGAAAGTAATCAGAAACAACTTTTTGAATGTAATCTATTGAGACTTCTCTTTTTGTGTTTTTTACAAACTTTTGAACAATATCTCTTGCTAATTCAATAGTGATTTCTGCTTTATTAAATGAAGACTGAGCAATTAAAGAAATTATTGCTCCTTCCAATTCTCTAACATTAGTTTTAATATTTTTAGCAACATACTCAATTATATCATGATTTATTTCTACACCATCTCTATATAATTTATTTTTTAATATAGATATTCTTGTTTCAAAATCAGGTAATTGTAATTCTGCAGAAAGGCCCCATTTAAATCTTGACAATAGCCTTTGTTCAATATCTTGCATATCGACAGGAGCTTTATCAGATGTTAGAATAACCTGTTTTCCATTTTGATGAAGCTGATTAAATATATGAAAAAATACATCTTGAGTTCCACTTTTACCTGAAAGAAATTGAACATCATCAATTATAAGAACTTCTAGAATTTGATAGAAATGAATAAAATCATTTCTGGTGTTTTTTTTGACAGATTCGACATATTGTTGTGTAAATTTTTCTGCTGAAATATATAAAACAGTTTTATCAGGATATTTTTCTTTTATTTCAACACCAATTGCATGGGCTAGATGAGTTTTTCCAAGACCAACTCCACCAAAAATTAATAAAGGATTAAAAGATGTTCCACCAGGTTTATTTGAAACAGCCATTGCAGCTGACCTTGCTAATCTGTTGGAATCACCCTCTAAAAAATTTTCAAAGTTATAGTTAGGATTTAATTGAGATTCAATTTGTAAATTTTTAATTCCAGGAATAATAAAAGGATTTTTTAGTTCATTTGAACTAGAATATAATGGTGCATTTACTTCTTGAGTTCTAAGATTTGTTCTATTGTTACTTGGAATTTTTTCTGTAAATGGAGACTTACTTCCATAAGTATTCTCCATTTTAATAATGTAGATTAATTTAGCCTGATTCCCTAACTCCTTATTTAGAGCTGTTTTTAAAATTTTTAAGTAATGTTCTTCAAGCCACTCATAAAAAAATTTACTTGGCACTTGAATTGTTAATGAATTTTCCTCTAGCTTTACAGGTTTAATGGGTTTAAACCAAGTTTTATATGCTTGTGTTTGAATGTTATCTTTGATAAAGCTTAAACAATTATTCCATACAGAACTAGCATCTAAATTCATTTAAATGAAAAGGGTTTATGTGTTATTTAATAGTGTTTTTTTTTTGAGATCATTGAAATACAAATATTAAAAAAAAAATGTAAAAAAAAATTTTTTTTTGTATTGATTTTTAACTTTTTTTTTGTGATATTCTGAAACAGTAAATTTGTAGGAATTATATAATTTTCTTACATTAAATGAATTATGGAATTTATTACAAAACCAATTTTAGTTAGATATTATGAAACAGATCAAATGGGATTTGTTCATCATTCAAATTATTTAAGATATTTTGAGCTTGCAAGAATTGAATGGATTTCATCCTTAGGGTTTTCTTATCAAAAGATGGAGGAAAAAGGCTATTTAATGCCTGTAATAAATGCTAATGTAAATTATAAAAAACCTTTAAATTTTGGGAAAAGCTTCAGAGTTAAAATTCAATCTAACAATATTCCAAAGGTTAAGTTTGAATTAAAATATGAGGTTATATCAGAAAATAATGAAATTCTTGCAACAGGATCTACTATCTTAGTTTTTTTGTCATCTCATAATTTAAAGCCAGTAAGATGTCCAGATTTTTTTTACAATTTATTTAAATAGGATGATAAATATTTAATTTATTATTTCCTATTTTTTCTTGATAAATTTCTTTGGCATCTAGTTTTGGCTCTCTTATGCCTTCAAAAAATTTTTTTTCTCCAGTAAAAACTCTAGCCTCATCCCATAAATTTTCATCGATGAAATACTGAATTGTTTTACTTCCTCCCTCAATTATAACTGATTGTATATTTTCTTTATATAAAATTTCTAAAATATTTGATGTTTTAGTAAAATCACATTTTATCCATTTTTTATTTTTAATTGTCAAGTTTTTGTGTGAGTTAATTATCGTCAATGGATACTTGTCTTTCATGACTTTTGTTTTATTGTTAATTTTAAGATTAGGGTCTATTATATATCTTCTAGGACTTTTTCCATTCCACTTTCTTAATGTTAGACTAGGATTATCATTTATAATAGTATTTACACCAACTAAAATTCCATCTTCTATACTTCTTAATTTATGAGATCTTTGAATAGATAGAGAATTAGATATCCAATATATTTTTCCAGATTTATTTCTTTCATAAAGAGGAGCAATAAAACCATCTTTTGTTCTCGCCCATTTCAAAATAACATAAGGTCTTTTTTTTTCACAGAATGTAAAAAAACGTTTATTTAAATTAATACAATCTTTTTTTAAAACATTAATTTTAATTTCACAGCCATGTTTTTTTAATTTCTCAATTCCTTTCCCATCAACTTTATTATTTGGATCTTTTACACCAATTACTATTTTAGGTATTTTATATTTAATTATTAATTCAGAACAAGGAGGAGTTTTTCCATAATGGTTACATGGTTCTAAATTTACGTAGATTATACTTTTACTTAGTAAAGAGGTGTTTTCTACACTTTTAATTGCATTTAATTCTGCATGAGATGAGCCGTACCTTTTATGCCAACCTTCACCAATAATCTCATTTTTGTGAACTATTACACATCCAACCATAGGATTGGGAGAGGTATATCCAATTCCCTTTTTTGCAAGGAACAAACATCTTTTCATGTAAAATTCGTCTATCATTTTGACTTAAAAAAAACAAGAATAAATAATGTTTCGTAAATTTAATTATTATTTACATTGATAAACACAAGAAATTAATATAAGCTATAGATTTGCTTATGACTTTAGTTGATGTTAGGAATTATTACCGTGAAAAATTAAGAGATTATTATGGGCAAAGTGAAATTGATTTTTATTTCAAAATTTTAATAAATTCGTTTTTTGATTGGGACTCAACTTTAATTGCTTTAAATCCGAAAAAACAATTAACAAAACTCCAGGCCAAAAAGTTAATTAAAATAATTAAGAATTTGAGAGAGTTTAAACCAATACAATACATTACTGGAGAATCATTATTTATGGGGTGTAAATTTAAAGTAAATAAGAATGTTCTAATTCCAAGGCAAGAAACCGAAGAATTAGTAGAATGGGTTATAAATGATAATATTGATTGTAAAAAAAAAATTAATGCAATTGATATTGGAACAGGTAGTGGTTGTATTGCTGTTTCACTTTCTCTAAAAAAAAGAAATTTTAATTTTACTGCTATAGACAATTCTAATAAATCTTTGATGCTTGCAAAGGAAAATGCTAGGTTAAATAGAGTTAAAATTAATTTTTTAAAAAATGATATTTTAAAACCTATAAATCATGAAACTATTTATGATATTATTATTTCAAACCCACCTTATGTTCCTGATAGTGAAATGAAAAATATAGAAGATAAAGTTTTAAAGTTTGAACCTCATAATGCAATTTTTGTTGATAAAAAAGATCCATTTGTTTTTTATAAAGCTATAATAGATTTTTCTTTATCAAACCTCAAAAAAGATGGAAAAATTTATTTTGAAATAAATCCAAATCTTTATAATTCTCTATTAATCTTAATTGAAAGTTATAATAAATTTAACCTTGTTGTTAAAAAAGATATTTCTAATAAAAAAAGGATGATTAGACTAAATTGGAAAAATGAGCAGTGATTTAGAAAAAATAAAAAAATTAAGGAGTGAACTTCATTATCACAATCACTTATATTATAGTTTAAACAAACCTATAATTAGTGATTATGAATTTGATAATAAGCTAAATAATCTTATTAGACTAGAGAAAAAAAATCCTTTTTTCTTTGATAAAAATTCTCCTTCTCAAAGAGTGGGTGGATCAATTTCAGATTCATTTAAAACAATAAAACATAAAGATCCAATGTATTCATTATCTAATACCTATAATAAGGAAGAGGTCTATAAATGGGAGGAAAGAGTAATTAAAATTTTAGGAGAAAAAAAAATAAATTACTTCTGTGAATTAAAATATGATGGTGCTTCTATAAATCTTTTATATAAGAATGGTGAACTTGAATCAGCAACCACTAGAGGAGATGGGATTCAAGGAGATGATGTTACGAATAATATTAAAACTATATCATCAATTCCTCTTAAATTAAGGGGTGATTATCCTGATTTTTTTGAAATAAGAGGTGAGATTTTTTTACCATTAGATGGTTTTAAAAAAATGAACGCAATTAAAGAGTCTAAAGGGGAGTCATTATATAGTAACCCGAGAAACACAGCTGCTGGAAGCATAAAATTAAAAGACAGTAAAGTTGCAGCTAAAAGACCTTTAGATTGCTTTTTATATTCTCTTTCTGTTAATGATATTTCAATAAGTTCTCATGATTATTCTCTCAAGAAGGCTAAATCTTGGGGCTTTAAGGTTCCTGAGATTTTTAGTTTATGTAAATCTATTGAAGATGTTTTAAGTTTTATTTCTCATTGGGAAAATAAAAGAACAGAATTACCATATGAGATTGACGGAATAGTAATTAAGGTAAATGATTTTTCTCAACAGTCAATTCTTGGTTTTACTTCAAAATTTCCTAGATGGGCTATTGCATATAAATTTCAAGCAGAAAATGTTTCTACCAGATTAATAGACGTAAAATATCAAGTTGGAAGAACTGGAGCTTTAACTCCGGTTGCAATTCTAGACCCAGTTAAAATTTCTGGAACAATAGTAAAAAGGGCATCACTACATAATTCTGATCAAATTGAAAATTTAGGATTAAGAATTGGAGATCATGTTTATGTTGAAAAAGGGGGAGAAATTATTCCTAAAATCGTTGGAATAGACAATTTAAGTAGAGGTTTATCAGATAATAAGGTAAGATTTATCAAGTTTTGCCCTAAATGCGGAAGTGTTTTATCAAGAAATGAAGGAGAGGCAAATTATTATTGTTTAAATTCAAATTTTTGCAAACCTCAAATAATTGGAAAAATATTACACTATGTTTCCAGAAAAGCTATGGATATTGAAGGTTTAGGTTCTGAAACTATTGATTTGTTATATAAAAACTTCATTGTTAGAAATATTTCTGATTTATATTCTTTAAATAAAAATGACCTTATTCAACTTGAAAGGTTTGCTGAAAAGTCTGTTAATAATCTTTTAAAAAATATTGAAAAATCAAAAACAAAACCATTTTCGAAAGTTTTATTTGGAATTGGAATTAGACATGTGGGAGAAACTGTTGCGAAAAATATTTCAAACAAAATAAGTTCTTTTGAAAAGTTGTCTTCACTAACCGAAGATGAAATTTTGAAAATTGATGATGTTGGAATTAAAATTGCAAAAAGTATTGTTGATTTTTTTAAAAATAAGGATAATTTAAAGCTTATTGAATCATTAAAAATCAATGGAATTCAGGTAGAAAACAAAATATTTAATAACACAAATAGAGGAGGGGTCTTAGATAAAATGATTTTTGTTATTTCTGGAGTTTTTGAAAAATACTCTAGACAAGAGTTAAGAGACAAAATAGAACAAAATGGAGGAAATATTTCATCATCAATTTCCAAGAAAACATCTTATTTGATAACAGGATCGAAGCCTGGCCCAAGTAAAACTATCAAGGCAAAAAATTATGAAGTTAAAATTATCAATGAAAATGAATTTGAAAAAATGATTAATTTGACCAAATCTTAAATGTTATATTTATAACAGATTTATTATAAAATATATAGATGTTTCAATTTTTATGTTTTTTTAGTTAATTAAAATAACTTTAAATATTAATTATAATGATTAAAAGAATTAAATTTCTTTTTTTGAGTTTAAGATTAAGTAAGGAACTTAAGAATAGCAACAGAAAAATAAAAATTGTTTCAAAAAAGAAATTATCTGTAGGCCTGTTAATAGACTCTAAATTTGATTTAAATGATTCTTTTATTCTAATGTTAGCTATGAAATTAGAATTGTCCAAAGATAGATTTGATATTACAGTTTTTAATAATAATAACTTTAATAATTTTAAGGTTAATCTTATTTCAATTGAAGACGTAGGATTATTCGGAAAATTACCTCTAAATATTAAAAAGTTTTTAAATAGAAGATTTGACTTGTTGTTTAATTTGCATTATAATAATCCATTATTAGCTCTATTATCATCTATAAGTAAAGCAAATTTTAGAATTGGTTTAATTCAAGCAGATAAAAGATTAAATGACTTAATTATAAATTTAAGTCCGGAAAACCCCAAATTTATTGATGAATCTGCTAAATATTTAAATAAAATTTTTTTTAAAAAATAATGGAGATTAAAGGGCTAGGAGTTGCTATGATAACTCCCTTTGATAAAAATGGAAATATTGATTTCGATAAAATACCATTAATAGTAGATAATATAGTTTCTGGATCAGCTGATTATATAGTTGTTTTTGGCACAACGGGTGAGTCAGCCCTTATAACAAAGAAAGAAAAAAATCAATTAATTGAAGCTATAATAAATGCTAATAATAATAGATTACCTTTGGTTATTGGTATCGGAGGAAATAATACAGATTTGGTAATTAAAGAAATTCAGAATACTGATTTAAATTATTTTAGTGCAATTTTATCAGTTTCTCCATATTATGTAAAACCTACTCAAAAGGGTATAATTAAGCACTATTCAAAAATATCTAGGGAAAGTCCTATTCCATTAATCCTATATAATGTTCCTTCTAGAACTGGTTCTATGATAGAAATTGAAACATTTTTGAAAATAATTAGTGGAAATGATAATATTATTGGGATTAAAGAAGCAAGTGGAAATTTATCTTTTGTCCAAGATTTAATTAAGAGTGTACCTAACAATATTCAAATTATTTCTGGAGATGATCAATATATTTTACCTATTATCTTATCGGGAGGTTCAGGTTCTATATCAGTAATAGCAAATGCTTTTCCTAATAAAATTTCTAAAATGATAACATATGCTAAATCCGAAGAGGTTAGTATGGCTTATCAAATTCATTTTGAACTTTTAGATATGGTTAAACTTATGTTTTTAGAGGGAAATCCAACAGGCATAAAAGAATTAATGAGTCAATTATCGCTTTGTTCAAATGTTTTAAGATTACCTTTATTGAGAGCTTCTGATGAATTATCGAATAAAATTTCTAAGAAACTTAAAGAAATAAATTATTAATTCATTTAATAGTTAAAACTATAATAAATTAAAATTTAATTGAGATTTATTAGATTTGCAAAATGTATTTGGTTAACTATTTTTATTTATTTGTTGTATTTCTGATATTTGTAAAATGTAGTGATTATCAGAAATTACTTAATAGTGACAATGTATCAGAAAAATATAAAGTAGCAGAGTCATTTTACAATAATGGAGACTATAGAAAGGCATCTAGGCTTTTTGAACAAATAATTCCAAAATATAGAGGAAAACCTCAAGCTCAAAGAATAATATATTTTCTTGCAGATAGTTATTTTTTAGATAAAAACTTTTATTTGGCAGCAAATCAATTTAAAAATTTTATAAAATCGTATCCAAAGAGTGAACGAATTACAGAAGCTCAGTTTAAAGAAGCAAAAAGTTTTTATTTTCAATCTCCAAACTATAGTTTAGATCAAGAAGACACTTATATTGCAATAGAAAAACTTCAAGTTTTTATTAATAATTATCCAAATTCAAAGTTTTCAAAAGAGGCAAATTCATTGATCAACGAATTGCAAGTAAAACTTGAAAAAAAAGGTTTTGAAATTGCAAAACAATACTACACAATTAGAGATTACAAAGCATCAATTAAAGCAAATGATAATTTCATTACATCTTATCCTGGAACTAAATTTAGAGAGGAATCAATGTATGTTAAATTTAATTCTATGTACCAAATAGCCATTAATAGTATTGAATTAAAAAAAAGAGATAGACTCAATGAATTAAAAGATTACATTAAATTAATCTTAGATTATTACCCTGAGACTACTTTTATTCAAGATTTAGAAAAAAAGAGAAAAATAATTGATAAAGAATTAAATTTCTTTAAAGAAAATGATTTACCAACAAAATAGTTTATTATGACAAAATACAGAGAATCAAAAGCATCTTTAACAACAAAAACTTACAATAAGGATGATATCGAATTAAAAACAGAAAATATATATGAAGCATTATCAATAATTGCTAAAAGAACTAATCAAATTAATTTGGACATTAAAAAAGAACTTCATGAAAAATTAGATGAGTTTGCAACACACAATGATAGTTTGGAAGAAATTTTTGAGAATAAAGAACAAATTGAAGTTTCTAAGTTTTATGAACGTTTGCCAAAACCGCATGCAATTGCCATTGAAGAATGGCTAAATGATAAAATATATCATAGAAATACTGATGAAGAAACTAATTTTTAAAAATGAGTTTTCTTATTGGAAAAAAAGTTTTAATTGGTGTTTCGGGTGGTATTGCTGCTTATAAAGCACCCGAAATTGTCAGACAATTAATTAAAAAAGGATCTGAAGTTAGAGTAGTTATGACTCCTTCTTCTATGGATTTTGTTACCCCATTGTCATTATCAACTGTTTCAAAAAACCCTGTTTTATCAAGTTTCATTTCTGAAGATTTAGACAATCCATTATGGAATAATCATGTGGATTTAGCTAATTGGGCAGACTTATTTTTAATAGCTCCGGCTACTTCTAATACTATTTCCTCGATGGCAAATGGAAATTGTAATAATTTACTTTTGGCTACTTATTTTTCATCGAAATGTCCAGTAATAATAGCACCTGCTATGGATTTAGATATGTATGAACATCCAACAAATAGTAAAAATTTAAATAAATTAAACTCATTTGGAAATATAATTTTACCTGTTGGAGAGGGTTTTTTAGCTAGTGGTTTAGAAGGAAAGGGAAGAATGTTAGAGCCAGAAGAAATTATAAACTATGTAGATGATTTTTTTAAAAAAAAAATGACTTTTTATGGAAAAAAAATTTTAATTACTTCTGGACCAACTTATGAAGAAATTGATTTAGTTCGTTTTATAGGAAATTATTCCTCAGGAAAAATGGGATTTTCTTTAGCTAAAATAGCATTAGAACTTGGGGCTGAAGTTTATTTAATAACTGGACCAACTTCACAAAAAATTAAACATCCCAATTTAAAACAGATAGATATAATATCTGCATTAGACATGTTTGATAAAGTAAAATTGTATTATAAAAAAGTTGATATAGCTATAGCAGCTGCTGCTGTCTCTGACTTTAAACCACTAGAAACTTTTAACAAAAAGATTAAAAAAGAAGATGATTTTACTATATTAAAATTGCAAAAAACTAATGATATCCTAGATTATATGGGAAAGAATAAAAGAAATCAATTTTTGATTGGCTTTGCCTTAGAATCTGAAAATGAAATAAATAATGCTAAACAAAAATTAAAAAATAAAAAGTTAGATTTCATTGTCTTAAACTCACTAAAAGAAAAAAAAGGAGGTTTTAATAGTGATAAAAATAAAATAACAATTATAAAAAAGAATTTTTCAATTATAGATTTTAAATTAAAATCTAAAATTAATGTTGCTAAAGATATTTTTAATGAAATATTAAATGAGATTAATTAATTTTTTCTTTTTGTTTTTATCTTTTGTTTTTAATAACAAGATCATTTCACAAGAATTAAATGCTCAAGTTATTGTTAATTCAAATTTAGTTAATCAGACTAATCAACAGATTTTTGAAACTTTGGAAAAATCTCTAAATGAATTTATAAACAATCAATCATGGACAAATAGAGAATTTCTTAATAATGAAAAAATTACATGTAGTTTTATTTTTACTCTTTCTAGTTATAAAAACGAAAAGTTTGAGGGAACTCTTCAAGTTCAATCTCAAAGGCCAATTTTTGATTCTAATTATGATAGTCCAATATTAAATTTTTTAGATAAAGATATTGAGTTTAGATATCAGGAATTTCAACCTTTGTTTTTTAATAGATCCTCTTTTGAATCTAATTTAGTTTCAATAGTTAGTTATTATTCATTTTTGATTATTGGAATGGATATGGATACTTTTAAATTAAATGGAGGATCTTTTTCTTTTGATAATGCTCAAACAATTGTCAATTTAGCAAGACAATCAGGCTTTAAAGGATGGAACCCTAATGAAAGTGATAGAAATCGTTTCTGGCTAATTGAGTCAATGTTATCCAACTCTTATAGTGATTACAGGAAATCCTCATATATATATCATAAAAATGGTTTAGATTTTATGACCTCCAATAATTTTGAAGCGAAAAAATCAATTATTGAATCTATAAATAATTTGGAAAAAGTTTATAATGTAAGACCGGATTCTTATTTACTTCAAATTTTTTTTGATGCAAAATCTGATGAAATAGTAAATATTTTTTCTGGAGGTCCTAAAGTTGATTTTGATTCAACTTTAATTATTTTAAATAAAATATCTCCATTTTTTAATTCTAAATGGAAACAAATAAAAATGTAATTTATTTTTTTAAATTATACTAAATTTTAATTGAATTTAAATCTTAAGAATTGTTAACAGAACTAAGAATAAAAAACTTTGCATTAATTAAAGAATTAACTGTATCTTTTTCAAGCGGAATGTCATGTATTACTGGAGAAACAGGAGCTGGTAAATCTATTTTATTAGGAGGGCTCTCATTGGTTTTAGGTAAAAGAGCAGATATAAGTTTATTAAATGATTTAAGCAAAAAATGTATCATTGAAGCTGTTTTTCAAATTAGAAATTATGATTTGAAGAAATTTTTTTCTGAAAATAATTTAGATTATTTTGATGAAACAATTTTAAGAAGAGAAGTTTTACCAAATGGAAAATCTCGAGCTTTTATAAATGACACTCCTGTTAAGATAAGCATGCTAGAGAATTTAAGTATAAATTTGATTGATATTCATTCTCAAAATGAAAAACAGTTAATAAATCAAGAATCTTACCAATTTTCAATAGTAGACTCTTTTGCTCAAAATAAATATATTTTAAATGATTATAAAATTTTCATAAATGAATATAATTTGATTAAAGATGAATTGGAAAATTTAAAAAGAAAACGTTTTGAACTAAACAAATCTTTTGAATACAAGAAATTTATTTATGATGAATTGTTAAATGCAAACTTGCCCGAAAATTTTGAAGATGATTTAGAATATAAATATCGTGAGCTATCAAATGTTGAGGAAATAAAAGAGAATTTAAGAAAATCAATATCTCTTTTAGAAAATGAACAAATTGGATTAATTAATAATTTGATTGAATTTAGGAATGTAATAAAAGATCTTAATCAAAGTTCTAATAAATATTTGAAGTTTAAAGAAAGATCTGATTTTATTTATTATGAATTAATTGATTTTCTTGAAGATTTTAACAAAAGAATTGAAAATTTAGACTCATATCCTGAGGAACTATTGACATTAGAAAACAGAATTAATGAAATCAATACTCTTTTAAACAAACATAAGCTTAAAAAAGTTTCAGAATTAATAGAATTAAGAGAGGAACTAAGAAAAGAAATTAAAAAAAATGAAAATATTGATCAATATATTTTATCGGTTAAGAAGAAAAAAAGAGATTTAGAAACAAAATTAAATAATTTATCAAGAGAGATTTCTAAAAAAAGAAAAGCAGTCATTCCTTCTATTGAATCTGATCTTAAAAGATTAACAAACAGAATGGGAATGAAAGATGCAAGTTTTAAAATAGAATTAACTAATTCTGAAACTTTTTTATATAATGGAAAAGAATCCATTACATTCTATTTTAAAGCTAATAAAGGAACTGATTTTAAATTGTTAAAGAAAATAGCTTCTGGTGGTGAAATATCGAGAATTATGTTATCAATTAAAAATATAATATCTAAATTTAAAAAACTGCCAACAATAATTTTTGACGAAATAGATTCAGGCGTTTCAGGAAAAATATCTGATAGTATAGCAGATATAATGTATGAACTTTCAGTAACAACTCAAGTGTTTACTATTACTCATTTGCCCCAAGTTGCATCCAAAGGCGATAATCATTTCAAGGTTTTTAAAAATACAAATAAGTCAAATACAAATACTTTTATAAAGCGATTAAATAAAAAAGAAAGAATTAATGAAATAGCTTTAATGTTATCTGGAAATAAAATTACTGATACGGCAAAAGCACATGCAAAACAATTATTGAATTAGCATTATATTTGAAAAAGATTAAATCAATATGTCACATAAAATTTTAAAGGGAAAAAACGGAATTATTTTTGGAGCATTAGATAATTCATCTATTGCTTGGAAAACAGCAGAGGCAGTTCACAAATCTGGAGGCAATTTTATTTTAACAAATGCCCCAGTTGCTATAAGAATGGGTTCAATAAATGAGTTAGCCAAGCAAACTAATTCTAGAGTAATTTCCGCCGATGCAACCAATATTGATGATATTTCCATGGTCGTTCTTGAAGCTCAAAATACATTTGGCGCTAAAATAGATTTTGTATTACATTCAATTGGAATGTCAGTTAACGTTAGAAAAGGAAAAAAATATACTGAATTAAATTATGATTGGTTGACAAAAGGATGGGATGTCTCGGCTGTTTCGTTTCACAAGTTATTACAGGTTCTATATAAAAATGATGCTATGAAACAATGGGGTAGTATAGTTGCTTTATCTTACATTGCATCTCAAAGAGTTTTTCCTAATTATAATGATATGGCTGATAATAAAGCATATTTAGAATCTATAGCTAGAAGTTTTGGATATTTTTTTGGAAAAGAAAAAAAAGTAAGAGTTAATACTATTTCTCAATCACCAACTATTACCACTGCTGGAAAAGGAGTTGAAGGATTGAAAACTTTTTTAAATTATGCAGAAAAAATGTCTCCATTGGGAAATGCTTCAGCTGAAGATTGCGCAAATTATATTATTTCATTGTTTTCTGATTACACAAAAAAAGTTTCTCTTCAAAATCTTTATCATGACGGGGGGTTTTCGAATGTTGGTATAAGTCAGGAAATTATTAAAATGTTTGGAGATTAAAAAAAAATCAGAATTGTTAAAAAACCATAGTTCCAATCAAAAGCTTTTACAATTTTTTAAAAAAAAGAATTTTAAGTTTTTCTTTTTCTTTTTCATTATTTCATCATTTTTTTGGATAGTCACAAAATTTTCAAATATTTATAAGTTTGAGAATGACTTTGATATAAATTGGACAAATATTCCTAAATCAATCATTATTGATAAAACTCCAAAAAAAATAACTGTTTTATTTGCGGCTTCTGGATTTGAGATTTTAATTTATAAAATCTTTAGTAATACTATTGAGATAAGCTTAGATAAAGATGTTATTTATGAAAATAATATTGGAATAGTCAATATTAAAAATAAACTTTATGAAATTGAAAATCAGTTGTTTGAAAATAATAAAGTTGAAAATATTATTACAAAAAAAATATCATTTTATTACTCAGTTTTATCAAGAAAAAAGGTACCAGTTGTTTTGGAAAAAAAAATTAATTTTAGAGCAGGGTATTTAAATGTAAATGATTTTAAACTTATTCCCGATAGTATATATGCAACAGGACCAGATAATATTATCGATACTTTAAAAAATATAAAAACCATTAGATTTGAAAGAAATGACGTTTATCAATCAATTAATGAGGAAATAGAACTTTTATTATTGGATAATATATCTTTTAGCAAAAATCAAATAAAAATATCAAGCATAGTAAATAAATATTCTGAAAAGGAATTTAAAGTACCTATAAAAATTATAAATCTTCCCGATTCAATTAAATTAAAATTATTTCCAAATTATATTACTTTAAAAGCAATAGTTAGTCTTGATCATTATAATGATATAATTGATGATGATTTTAATATTATTGCTAATTATAACATATTAAACACAAATTTTGGTTCTATATCATTATTTTTAAATGAATATCCAAATGGCGTTAAAAATATAAACTGGTATCCAAAAACAGTAAATTATTTAATAAGAAAATGAAAATAGTTGGTTTAACAGGTGGAATTGGTTCAGGAAAAACATCTATTTTAAATCTTTTTAAGAAAAATAATATTAAATGTTTTAATTCAGATTTTATAGCTAAAAACTTAATGGAAAGAGATTTAATGGAAAAAATTAAAATTTTATTTGGATCAGATATTTATATTAAGGGTAAGCTAAATAGGAAAAAAATTTCTAAGATTGTTTTTAATGATAAAGAAAAATTAAGTTCATTGAATTCAATAGTTCATCCGGAAGTAAGGAAAAAATTTGAAAATTTTATCAAAAATAACAAAAAGGATAAAATTTTAGTATATGAAACAGCTTTACTATTTGAAACTGGTTTTTATAAAAAATGTGATTTCACAATTCTTGTTATTGCACCATTTGAAAAAAGAATTCAAAGAATTATTAAAAGAGATAAACTTTTAGAATCAGAAATAATTAAAAGGATGAAACATCAATGGTCAGACAAGAAGAAAGCAGAGTTATCAGACTATATTATAAATAATGATATTTGGGAAAACACTTTGTTTGAGTTCAATAAATTATTTAAAAAATTAAATTTAGCTTATTAACATTGTTTTAATATTTTTTTTGTTAAAAATATTAGAAATTTGCATTAAAATATATTTAATTGAAAAGGAATATTTTTTTATCATTAGTTTTATTGACAATAGCATCAATTGTTGGAATTATTTTATTTCAAGGGTATTGGATTTATTCTGCATGGAAAAATAAGGAAGAAGAATTTTCACTTTCAGTTCAACAATCAATCCAAAAAGTATCAAAAGAAATTCAAGAGAGAGAATTATCTGATTATATTTCTGCATATGAAAAATTTATTGATTCTATAGGTTCTCCTGATAACGCAAATTTTGCAGAAGTTTATCTATTCTTAGATGATGATAAATCAAATGACTTGATGTCTTACTATGCTTACGGTATTTTGCAAGAAGATTATAATATCAAATCTTATTTAACTGAAAATGACAGCACAGCTGTTGGTAAAATGATTGATTTTAAAAGTGTAGAAAACACTACTATTATAGATAAAAATAATATTTTTGATAGGGCAAATAATTTAACAAGTTCTATTGAAAAGATTAAAACTGTTAATAGGATTAATCTTTATGATCAGGCAAAAAGAGAGGCCTTTACTCAATATTCTAAAAACATTCCAATTCATAAAAGGTTAAACGCAAATGAATTGAATTTTTTAATTGAAAGAGAGCTCGAAAATAAGAATATAAACACTCCTTTTGATTTTTTAGTTTTAAATAACGGCTTGGTAACAAAAGTAAAATCAAATAATTATATTGAAAAATACTTGGGACCAAAATATTTCACACCTTTATTTTTTGATGAAAATGGAATAGCTCAATATGAGTTGGTAGTGTTTTTTCCAAATAAAGATCAATATGTATTATCTTCTATTTTTGGAATAGGCGCCTTAACATTTTTTCTCACAGTTATTATAGTAATCGTATCATCTACGGCTTTATATCAAATGATAAAACAGAAAAAAAATTCAGAAATTAAGACAGATTTTATTAACAATATGACACATGAATTTAAAACTCCTATAGCTACTATTAATCTTGCGCTTGATTCCATTTCAAACCCTAAACTTATTTCTAAACCTAATAAAATAAATAATTATATTAAAATGATTAGAGAAGAAAATTCTAGAATGTTAGATCAGGTAGAAAATATTTTAACAATTTCTCAACTAGAAAGAAGTAATGATACTCTTATAAAAAACTCGATAAATATGCATCCCATAATTAATAATGCAATTAATCACATTAAATTAATTACTTCAAGTAAGGGAGGGAAAATTATTAAAAATTTTAAAGCAAATGATGATTTATTTTATGGTAATAAAAATCATTTTACAAATGTTTTAATAAATATTTTAGACAATGCAATTAAGTATTCAAAAAAACCTCCTCAAATTAAAATTGAAACAAACAATGATGATTCTAATATTTTTATTAGTATTAAAGACAAAGGAATTGGGATGGATTCTAATACACAAAAAAAAATATTTGAAAAGTTTTATAGAGAACAGTCAGGAAATATTCATGATATAAAAGGTCATGGATTGGGTTTATCATATGTAAAAAAAATCATAGATATTCATAAGGGATTAATTAAAATTAATAGTAAAAAAGGTGAAGGTTCAAATTTCATTATATCTGTACCATTAATAAATTCTTAATCATTTTATGAGAACTAATAATAGAATACTAATTGTAGAAGATGATCCAAACTTTGGAACTATTCTAAGAGACTATTTAACTTTAAATGATTATAAAGTTATTCTAGCAAAGAATGGAATTGAGGGGTTTGAGAAGTTTAAAATAAATGAATTTGATCTTTGTATTCTTGACATCATGATGCCTTATAAAGATGGATTTACTTTAGCTAAAGAAATTAGAGAAAAAAATGAAAGTATTCCTATTTTTTTTCTTACAGCAAGAGGTTTGAAAGAAGATGTTTTAAAGGGTTTTAAAATTGGCGCAGATGATTATTTAATAAAACCTTTTGATTCTGAGGTTCTACTTGCAAAAATTAAAAATATTTTAAATAGAAAAAGTATTTCTAAACCAATAGAAGAAAATTCTTTACAATTTGAATTTAAATTTGGTGATTTTAATTTAAATACAAAAATTAGAGAATTAAAGTATAAAAATAACTCTCCTATCAAATTATCTCCTAAAGAAAATAAACTACTTGAATTGCTTGTGTTAAACTTAGATGATTTATTGCCTAGAGATATAGCTTTGAATAAAATTTGGAGAGATGATAATTATTTTACATCTAGAAGTATGGATGTTTATATTGCAAAGCTTAGAAAGTATCTTTCTTTAGATCCAAATATAGAAATTATTAATATTCATGGAGAAGGTTTTCGTTTGTTAGTTAAATGATTTAAATGTTTCTTGGGTGAAATTTTTTCATAATTTTTTTTAAATGTTTTGTGTCCAGATGAGTATAAATTTCAGTAGTTATTATATTTTCATGTCCCAGAAGTTTTTGTATAGTTCTTAAGTCAGCTCCATTTTCAATTAAATGAGTTGCAAAAGAGTGCCTAAGAGTATGAGGACTAATATTTTTTTTAATATTAGACTTAATGGCTAATTCTTTAATTATTGTGAAAATCATAACTCTTGATATTTGACGACCATTTCTATTAAGAAAAACTGTATCAGAATTATTTTCAATAATTTTAGATTTAGGCCTTTCACTTTTTATATAAATTTTTAAATATTTTTTTGAAAATTTTCCCATTGGCACCAATCTTTGTTTATTTCCTTTTCCAAACACTTTAATTAAATTTTCTTTAAAAAAAAGATTTGATAATTTAAGATTTGTTAACTCTGAAACTCTTAATCCACTTGCGTAAAGTGTTTCTATTATAGCTCTATTCCTAATTCCTTGAGGATGACTTAAATCAATATTTTTTATAATTTTAATTATCTCATTTAAACTTAAACTGTTGGGAAGTTTTTTCCCAATTTTTGGAGTTTCTATAAGGCTTGAAGGATTAGTTTTGATAAAAGACTCAAATGCTAAATAATCAAAAAAACTTCTTATTCCAGAAATTCTTCTTGCTTGTGTTTTAGCGCTATTAACTTTGGATTGATCATAAATGTATTTCTTTATTATTTCGCTATTACATTTTTTTGGATTTTCGGATAATTTATTTTTTTTTATAAAACCATGAAATGATTTCAAATCTGATGTATAACTTTCAATTGAATTTTCTGAAAGTCCTCTTTCGATTTTAAGAAACATTTTAAATTTTGAAATTGCTTCTAACCAATTCATAAGAAAAATTTTATTCTAAACTCTTAAAATATTATTTTTGAACAAATATTTCAAATGAAATTAAGCATAATTAATGGACCAAATTTAAATTTACTTGGAAAGAGGGAACCAAATATTTATGGAAAAGAATCTTTTGATGTATTTTTAAATTTTCTAAAGAAAAAATATTCTAATGTTAATTTTGATTATTTTCAATCAAATATTGAAGGTGAAATAATTGATCAAATTCAAAAGGTTGGATTTACTTATAACGGTATACTTTTAAATGCAGCCGCTTTTACTCATACTTCTATAGGTATAGCAGACGCTATAAAGTCTGTTAATACACCTGTTATAGAAATTCATATTTCTAACACATTTTCTCGTGAAGACTTTAGACATAAATCATACATTTCTCCTGTATCAAAAGGTTTGATTGTTGGTTTTGGTTTTGAAAGTTATAGATTAGGAGTTGAAAGCTTTATTACTAATTATAAATGAATAACTTCCCCATATGCATCAGCTACTGCTTCCATGACAGCTTCACTCATTGTGGGATGAGGATGTACTGTTTTTAATATTTCATAACCAGTTGTTTCTAGTTTCCTTCCAAGAACTGCTTCAGCAATCATATCCGTAACACCTTCTCCAATCATATGACACCCTAGCCATTCACCATATTTTTTATCAAAAATTACTTTGATAAAACCGTCAGAATTACCACTTGCTTTTGCTTTTCCAGAGGCTGAAAACGGAAACTTTCCTATTAAAATATCATATCCACTTTCTTTTGCCTGCTTTTCGGTCATTCCTACAGATGCCACTTCAGGACTACAATAGGTGCAACCAGGAATGTTGTTATAATCTAATTTTTGAACATTATGACCTGCAATTTTTTCAACACATAAAATACCCTCAGCTGAAGCTACATGAGCAAGAGCAGGCCCTTTAGTGATATCACCAATAGCATAATAACCTGGAATATTAGTTTCATAGAAATCATTAACTAAAATTTTATCGTTATCTACTGCTATTCCAATATCTTCTAGACCTATATTTTCAATATTTGATTTAATCCCTGTTGCTGAAATTATTATATCTGCTGTTAAAATTTCTTCTTTTTTTTCAGTTTTGAATTTAGCAGAAACATTTTTTGCTTTTTTCTCAACCGATATGACCTCAGAATTTGTAAAAACCTTAATTCCATTTTTTTTAAAATTTCTTTCTAATTGTTTGGAAATATCTTCATCTTCAATAGGCAATATGTTTTTTTGATATTCAATTACAGTTACATCCGTACCAATAGCGTTGTAAAAATATGCAAACTCAATTCCAATAGCTCCTGAACCAATAATAATAATTTTTTTTGGTTGTGATTTCAAACTCATAGCTTCTCTATAACCAATTACTTTTTTTTGATCTTGTGGAATATTTTTTAATTCTCTTGATCTAGCTCCGGTAGCGATAATTATATTATCAGCTTCAACAATTATTTTCTTCTTATTATTTTCAACTTCAACTTTTTTTCCATTTAATATTTTTCCATGTCCTTCTATTACATCAATTTTATTTTTTTTCATTAAAAACTTAACTCCATCACTCATGGAATTAGATATATTTCTACTTCGATCTATAATTGATTTGAAATCTTTTTCATATCCATTAATCTTTAATCCATAATCTGAAGCTTTTTTTAAATAATTAAAAACTTGAGCTGATTTTAAAAGAGCTTTAGTAGGAATACATCCCCAATTCAAACATATTCCACCTAAATTTTCTTTTTCAATAATTGCAGTTTTTAATCCTAGTTGAGATGCTCTTATAGCAGCAACATAGCCTCCTGGTCCACTTCCAAGGATTATTAAGTTATATTTTTCCATTTACATTTAAAGATTAAAGTTGAAACCAAATTTACGAAATATGAAAGTTATTATTTCGAATTATTTGATCTAAAGTCAACAGAAATTGAGTTTACACAATATCTTTTTCCAGAATCAGTAGGACCATCATTAAAAACATGTCCTTGATGCCCTCCACATTTAGAACAAATTATTTCAATTCTGTTCATGCCATAAGAATAGTCTTCAATATAATTTATAGAACCTTTTATAGATTTGTCGAAACTTGGCCATCCACAACTGCTGTGAAATTTATTTTCAGAGTTAAATAATTTTTGCCCACAACCCTTGCAAGAATATACACCATTATCAAAAAAATCATTATATTTTCCTGTAAAAGGAGGTTCAGTTCCTTTTTTTCTTAAAACCTTATATTCTTCAGGGCTTAATTTTTGTTTCCACTCTTTTTCAGAAAATTTTATTTTCATTTTAATTAATTTTTGATTTCAATAAATTTTAAAGCAGCAGAATTGACGCAATGTCTTTTTCCAGTAGTTTTTCTTGGTCCATCCTCAAACATATGGCCAAGATGGCCCCCACATTTATTACATTTTAGTTCTACCCTTGGGTATCCTATTTTGTAATCTATACTATATTCTATATTATCATCATTGCCTTTGTCAAAAGAAGGCCATCCAGAACCTGAATCGTATTTGTTTTCAGAATCATATAATTTACTATTACACCCTTTACATACGTAATAACCTTTTTCGTAAAAATCATCATATTTTCCTGAAAAGGCAGGTTCAGTATAAGCTTTTCTTAATACATAATAGGACAGATTTGGTAATTCTTTTTTCCAAATCTCGTCAGATTTTTCAATAATATATTTTTTAGAAACAATAATTTCTTTTTGACCATTTGTTTTACAGCCTATTAATCCAGTTAAAACTAATGTTAATAAAATTTTTTTCATTTTTTTTAGCAAATTTATTAAATGATTAATTAATATATTAGTTTTTATAATTAATCAATATTATTAAATTTGATATATAAATTTTTTAAATGTTAAAAAGTCCTTTTCCTTTGAAAAAGGGTAGCAAAAAATTAATAAATGCATGGGCTTTTTATGATTGGGCTAATTCTGTCTATCCTCTTGTTATTTCCTCAACTATTTTCCCTATATATTATGGAACATTGTTTGATGATATTAATACAATTTCTTTTTTTGATTTTCAAATTAAAAACACTGCTGTAATTAGTTTTGTAATAGCAGCCGCTTTTATTATTGTAGCATTAAGTTCTCCGATATTATCTGGTATAGCTGATTACCTTGGGAACAAAGTCAAATTCATGAAATTTTATGTTTATATGGGATCCTTTTCTTGTGTTGCCTTATATTGGTTTGATATTGATAATATTTATTTTGGTTTATTTTTTTACTTTCTTGCATTGATTGGGTTTTGGGGAGGTTTAGTTTTCTATAACTCTTATTTACCTGAAGTTGCATACCCTGATCAGCAAGATAGATCAAGTGCTAGAGGTTTTTCATTTGGATATGTTGGTAGTGTATCATTATTGTTATTTAATTTATTTATGATAATGAACCCTAAGTTATTTGGTATTCCAGGTAACGAAAGTGAATCTTCGATGATAGCAATGAGATATTCATTTATATTAGTCGGCTTATGGTGGATCTTGTTCAGCCAATATTCTTTTTATTATTTACCTAGGGTAAGAATTAAAAAAAAGGTTTCTTCACATGTTATTTGGAATGGATACAGAGAATTAAGAAATGTTTGGAGATTATTAAAAAATGAAGTTGGGTTAAAACGATATTTACCTGCATTTTTCATTTACAGTACAGCTCTTCAAACCGTTATTTTAATCGCTGCTTATTTTGGAGAAGAAGAGATTTTATGGCCAGATGCAACTGAAAAAACAATTGGATTAATAGTCAGCATTTTATTAATTCAACTTGTTGGGATTATTGGAGCTTATTTTACAGCTAGAGCTTCTGAAAAATTTGGAAGTATTCCAATATTAATAATAATTAATATTTCATGGGCTATTATTTGTTTGATAGCTTATCATATAAAAAGTCCATTTGAATTTTATGTAACCGCATGTTTCGTTGGTTTGTTTATGGGTGGTGTTCAGGCATTATCTAGATCAACTTATTCTAGGTTAATTCCAAAAACAAATAACACAACCTCTTTTTTTAGTTTTTATGATGTGTCTGAAAAAATAGGAATTGTTATCGGTATGATAATTTTTGGCATTCTTGATCAATATACCGGAAATATGAGAACTTCAATTATCTTTTTTCTCATTTTATTCCTCATTGGAGCTTTAATGCTTAATCGTGTTCCAAGAGATAAATTGTCAAAAAAAATCTTGGCATAACTATTGAACTATATATATAGTTATATCATTTTGTGTTATATGTTCTATTTAAACCAATATTATAAACTATGTTTAAATATTTTGTGTGACAGAATGGCTTAAATTTTAATTATGAATAAATTTAATTATAATTCTTTAGACAATTTGTCGCTTCATGATATAGAATCTGAAGCTGAATTTATACCTCTTATGACTTCTGAGGATGAAGAAGCACTAAATAAAGAAGCTCTTCCACAAGTTGTTCCAATCCTTCCATTAAAAAACAATGTTCTTTTTCCAGGTGTTGTTATACCAATTACTGCGGGTAGAGATAAATCTATTCAACTTATTAAAGATGCTAACAATGCAGATAAAGTTATAGGTGTTGTCGCTCAAAAAGATAAAAAGATAGAAAACCCCGGGATAGAAGACATATATTCTTTAGGAACGGTTGCTCAAATATTAAGAGTTCTTAAAATGCCTGATGGTAATACAACGATAATTATTCAAGGAAAGAAAAGATTTAAAATTGATAGTATAGTAGAGGAAAAACCATATATAAAAGCAAAAATTAAAGATTTTATTGATGACGAAACAGACAAAAAAAATAAGGAGTTTATCGCAACAATAGATTCTATAAAAGATATGGCAATAAATATTATTAAAGAAAACCCCAATATTCCTTCAGAAGCTTCTTTTGCTATAAAAAATATTCAAAGTCCAACATTTTTGGTAAATTTTGTTTCCTCTAATATGAATTTAATTATTAAGGATAAACAAAAAATATTGTCAATTCAAAGTTTAAAAGAAAGGGCTCTTTTATGCTTAAAATATATGAATACTGAATATGAAAAGTTAGCATTAAAAAATGATATTCAATCCAGAGTAAGAAATGAAATGGATGTTCAACAAAGAGAATATTACCTTCATCAACAAATGAAAACAATTCAAGAAGAATTAGGAGGAGTTTCATATGAGCAAGAAGTTGAAGATATGAAGAAGAGGGCGTTAGATAAAAATTGGAATAAAGCTGTAGAAAATCATTTTCAAAAAGAACTCCTTAAACTTCAAAGGATGAATCCTCAAGTAGCTGATTATTCAGTTCAAAGAAATTACTTGGACTTATATCTGGATCTTCCTTGGAATGATTATTCTGAAGATAATTTTGATTTAAAAAGATCAGAAAGAGTTTTAAATAAAGATCATTATGGTCTTGAAGAGGTAAAGAAGAGAGTTATTGAATATTTAGCAGTGCTAAAATTAAGAAAGGACATGAAATCTCCTATATTATGTTTATATGGCCCCCCTGGTGTTGGTAAAACTTCCCTAGGTAAATCTATAGCAAATGCACTAGGAAGAGAGTATGTTAGAATATCTTTAGGGGGAATGAGAGATGAAGCAGAAATTCGAGGTCACAGAAAAACTTATATAGGGGCTTTGCCAGGAAGGATTATTCAAAGTATAAAAAAAGCTGGGAAATCAAACCCAGTTTTCGTCTTAGATGAAATTGATAAAATCTTTTCAGGGGTACAAGGAGATCCTGCTTCTGCACTTCTAGAAGTATTAGATCCAGAACAAAACCTCGAGTTTTATGATAATTTTTTAGAAATAGGTTATGATTTATCAAAAGTACTGTTTATAGCTACCGCAAATAATCTAGCTCCTATTTACCCTGCTCTAAGAGACAGAATGGAAATAATAAATGTAAGTGGGTATACTATTGAAGAAAAAATTTCAATTACTCAAAAATTTTTATTACCAAAACAACTAAAAGAACATGGATTAAATAAGACTCATTTGAAAATAAACAATAAAGTCGTCGAGAAAATTGTTGATGGTTACACAAGAGAGTCAGGCGTGAGAGGATTAGAAAAGCAAGTTGCTAAATCTGTTAGGTATGTTGCAAAATCAATTGCTATGGAAGAAAATTATATTAAAAATCCTAATTCTAACGATTTAATTGAAATTTTAGGACCTGTTAAAGTTCATCGAGACTTATATGAAAACAATTTTATTGCAGGTGTTGCTACTGGTCTTGCATGGACAGCTGTTGGTGGAGAGATTTTATTTATTGAATCTTCTATTTCAAGAGGTAAAGGAAATTTATCAATAACAGGTAACTTGGGAAAAATAATGAAAGAATCTGCAACTATTGCAATTGAATTTATTAAAGCAAACTCTGATATAATAGGCTTATCTAATTTTAATTTTGAAAAATACAATATTCATATGCATGTTCCAGAAGGATCAACCCCTAAGGATGGGCCTAGTGCGGGAATAACAATGCTTTTATCATTAATTTCATTATTTACTCAAAAAAGAATTAAAAAAAACATTGCAATGACCGGTGAAATAACATTAAGAGGAAAAGTGTTGCCTGTAGGAGGAATTAAAGAAAAAATACTTGCTGCAAAAAGATCTAATATTAAAGAAATTATTCTTTCTAAGGATAATGAAAAAGATATAAAGGAAATTAATTCGAAGTATTTAAAAGGATTAAAGTTTTATTATATCGACAAAATGATTGAAGTGATTGAAATAGCTTTAACAAATAAAAATGTTATAAATTTTAAAAATTTTAATTTATAAGCTTTTTTTAATGAAAGATATTATAGTAGCAATAGACGGAAATGCTGCAACTGGCAAGAGTACACAATCAAAAAAAATAGCTTTATATTTAAATTACCAGTACATAGATTCCGGAGCAATGTACAGAGCTGTAACTCTTTATGCTATTAGAAATAAAATTTTACCTAGTAATTTAAATCAAATTAATTCTATGTTATCAAAAATTAAAATAAATTTTAAATTTTTAAATGGTAAAAACAAAACTTTTTTAAATGGTGAAGACGTTGAAAAATTAATTCGTTCTAAAGATGTTGCAAACAAAGTTAGTTCTTATGCTAAAATTAAAATAATCCGTGAATTTTTAATTTCAAAACAACGTGAATTTGGAATAAATAAAAGAATTGTTATGGAAGGTAGAGACATTGGTACAGTTGTTTTTCCAAAAGCAGAATGTAAATTTTTTTTTAAATCGGATGTTAACATTTCAGCTAATAGGAGATATAAAGAAATTATTAAATCAGGATCTCAAACTAAATTTGAGGATGTCCTTTCAGAAGTTTCAAAAAGAGATATTACCGATAAAAAAAGAGCACACTCGCCATTAAAAAAAGCCAAGGATTCAATAGAAGTCGATGTTTCTAATAAATCTATAAGTCAAATTTTTGAATATTTAATTGAAATCATTCTAAGAAAAATAAAATGATTCAACTAAATTATATAAAGTTATTATTTGCTTATAATTAATAATGTAATTAAATTTGCAGGCTTTAAAAATTTTAAGAAGAGTAATTAAAGCGATAATTTTTATTAACATCTTTTGATTATTAAATTTTAACTCTTCGATTAATCATTATACAAAAATTATAGAAATGGCTAAAAAAGCTTCTTCTAAAAAAGTTACTGCTACTAAACCAGCTTCAAAAAAAACTGCTACTAAACCAGC